>Ga0335081_10001771_pt1 | contig 34317 bp, 26 predicted proteins | sample Lox_Sample_35_FD_206713 | JGI IMG/M metagenome (GOLD analysis project Ga0335081, IMG submission 206713) | Soil microbial communities from Loxahatchee National Wildlife Refuge, Florida, United States - Lox_Sample_3.5 | ecosystem: Environmental > Terrestrial > Soil > Wetlands | place: USA...
GTGCTGGCGGGCGAGACGATCGCGACGATGGCGGCCGACAACTACATCCTCCGCCTCGAGCTTCCCGAGCGCCATGCGCGCTTCATCAAAGCCGGCGACACGATCCTGATCGGCGCGCGCGGCATGGAAGCGGCGGACGAAGAAACCGAGACGCTTCGCCGCGGGCGGGTAGTCCTGGTCTATCCCGAGATCGACCATGGCCGCGTCGTCGCCGATGTCGAGGTCGAGGGGCTCGGCGATTATTTCGTCGGCGAACGCACGCGCGTCTACGTCGCCACCGGCACGCGCGAGGCGCTCATCCTGCCCGAGAACTGCGTCTATCGCCGCTTCGGCGTGAGCTACGTCAAGCTCGCCAGCGGCGTCGAGGTCGTCGTCCAGGTCGGGCTGCCGGTCGAAGGCGGCATCGAGATTCTGGCCGGGCTGCATGAGGGCGATGTGGTGATGGCGCCATGAAGCTCGGCCTCTCCGGCATTCTGACGCGAAGCTTCATCGCTTCGCCGCTGACGCCGCTGCTGCTGCTGGCGGCGCTGATCGTCGGAACGCTGGCGCTGTTCGCGCTGCCGCGCGAGGAGGAGCCGCAGATCAGCGTGCCGATGGTGGACGTTCTCGTCACCGCCAATGGCTACAAGGCGGGCGATGCCATCGAGCTCATCACCAAGCCGCTCGAGGACATCCTCAAAGGCATCAACGGCGTCGAGCACGTTTATTCCCGCACCCAGGACGACGCCGTGGTCGCCACGGCGCGTTTCTATGTCGGCACCGACGAGGACACGGCGCTGCTCCGCGTCCATGAGAAGATTCGGGCCAACATCGCCGATCTGCCGAAGGGCATTCCCGAGCCGCTCATCATCGGCCGCGGCATCAACGATGTCGCCATCGTGACCTTGACCCTGGCGCCCAAGCCCGAAGCGGCGGCGCGCTGGAACGACAACGGCCTCTATCAGGTGGCCTCGGAGCTGCAGCACGAGCTGGTCAAGGTCGAGAATGTCGGCCTCACCTACATCGTCGGCGGCAGCCCCAACCAGATCCGGATCGAGCCCGATCCGGAGCGGCTTGCGCTCTATGGCGTGACGCTCAATCAGCTCGTCGACAAGCTCGAGAACGCCAACCGCTCCTTTCTGGTCGGCGCCTTCGACCAGCTCGGCCGCAACACTCCGGTCGTCGCCGGGCAGACGCTGCAGGGCGTGCCGGATATCGGGCTGCTGCTGCTGACGACGCGCGACGGGCGGCCGGTCTATGTCAAGGACGTGGCCGATGTCGTGGTCGGCGCGGTCGAGCCCGAGCACCGCGCCTGGACGCTCACGCGCACGGCGTCGGGATCGCTCGAGCGCCGGCCCGCCGTCACTATCGCCTTTGCCAAGCGCAAGGGCGCCAACGCCGTCACCGTCGCCGATGGCCTGCTCGAGCGGCTGAAGACGGTCGAAGGCCGGCTCGTGCCGAGCGACGTCGCTGTCAGCGTCACGCGCAATTACGGCGCGACGGCGACGGAGAAGGCGAACGAGCTGCTCTTCCACCTGGCGCTCGCGACCGTCTCGATCGTCGTGCTGATCACGCTCGCCATCGGCTGGCGCGAGGGCTTGGTCGTGCTGGTGGTGATTCCGACCACCATCCTGCTCACGCTCTTCGCTTCCTGGCTCATGGGCTACACCATCAACCGGGTGAGCCTCTTCGCGCTGATCTTTTCGATCGGCATCCTGGTCGACGATGCGATCGTCGTGGTCGAGAACATCGTCCGCCACTGGCAGGCGCGGCGCGGCCGCTCCCTCATCGACACGGCGGTCGAGGCGGTGGCGGAGGTGGGCAACCCGACCATCGTCGCGACGCTCACGATCATCGTCGCGCTGCTGCCGATGATGTTCGTCAGCGGGATGATGGGGCCTTACATGAGCCCGATCCCGGCCAACGCGTCGATGGCGATGGTGTTCTCCTTCTTCGTCGCCGTCATCATCACGCCCTGGCTGCTGCTGCACATCGCCCGCGGCCGCTTCGAGACGGGCGGCGATGGCGGCGGCGAGCACGACATCGGCGCGATGGGACGCTTCTACCGGCGCATCGCCCGGCCGCTGCTCACCGGGCGCCGCCGCGCCAAGGTCTTCCTCTTTGCCGTCGCGGCGGCAACGGCAGCGGTCTGCCTCCTCTTCGCAACCAAGGATGTGACGGTGAAGCTGCTGCCCTTCGACAACAAGTCGGAGCTGCAGGTGGTGGTCGACCTGCCGCAGGGTGCGACGCTGGAAGACACCGAGCGGCTGCTCATGGCGGCGTCCGACCGGCTCAAGGATCTGCCGGAGCTGACCTCGATCCAGCTCTATGCCGGCACCGCGGCGCCGTTCAATTTCAACGGGCTGGTGCGGCACTACTATCTTCGGAACGCGCCCGAGCAGGGCGATCTCCAGGTCAATCTCGTGGCAAAGAGCGAGCGCTCGCGGCCAAGCCACGCCATCGCGCTCGATGTCCGCCGGCGGCTCGCCGATCTGCCGAAGCCCGAAGGCACGGTGATCAGCGTCGTCGAAGTGCCGCCGGGACCGCCGGTGCTGGCGACCTTGCTCGCCGAGATCTACGGCCCCGACGACGCGACGCGGCGCGCCACGGCCGAGAAGGTACGCGAGGCTTTCAAGAGCGTCGATTTCATCACCGATATCGACGACACCTTCCACACGCCCGGCGAGCGGCTGCGCTTCTCGATCGATCAGGAAAACCTAGAATTCTATGGCGTCGATGAGCAGGCCGTCTACGACACCATCGCCGCCATCATCGGCGGCGTGAAGGTCGGCTATTCCCAACGCGGCCATGGCACGAAGCCGATCGAGATCGACGTCAAGCTGCCGAAGCGTGCGGCCTGGATGGGAGAGCGCATCCTGTCGACGCCGCTCCCGGCCGGGGGCACGGCAAGCCGGGGCGCCAATGTCGAGCTTGGCGACGTCGTTTCGGTGAAGCGGGAGCCGGCCTCCTACAGCCTCTTCCGCCGCGACGGGCGCTTTGCCGAGATGGTCGAGGCCGAGGTGGCGGGGCGCTACGAAGCGCCGATCTACGGCATGCTCGCGGTCCAAGACCGGTTGAAGCAGATGGGCTGGGGCGCCGCCGGGCCGCCGGAAATCCGCTATCACGGCCAGCCGCTCGACGAATCGAAACCCTCGCTGCTGTGGGACGGCGAGTGGGAGGTGACCTATGTCACCTTCCGCGACATGGGCGCTGCTTTCGCCGTCGCCATTCTCGGGATATATCTTCTCGTCGTCGCTCAGTTCGGCTCGTTCCGCCTGCCGCTCGTGATCCTCATCCCGGTGCCGCTCACCCTGATCGGCATCGTGCTCGGCCACTGGCTGCTCGGCGCGCCCTTTACCGCCACCTCGATGATCGGCTTCATCGCGCTGGCCGGCATCATCGTGCGCAATTCGATCCTGCTGGTGGATTTCATCCGCCAGCGCCGCGCCGAAGGCGCGAGCTTGCGCGCAGCGCTGCTCGATGCCGGCGCAGTCCGCTTCAAGCCGATCTTCCTCACCGCCGCGGCGGCGATGATCGGCGCCGCCTTCATCATCACCGACCCGATCTTTCAGGGCCTCGCCATCTCGCTCGTCTTTGGCCTCGCCTCATCGACGGCGCTCACCGTCCTGGTGATTCCCGCCGTCTATGTCTGGCTGCGCGACGACGGCAAGAAGCTGCCGGAGTAACGGCCCGCGCAGTGTTCTCTTGGTTCGCGCGGCGCGAATACTTCGCCTTTCTTGACGGCGCCGCAGAACCCAAGGTTTCGCAGCAGTGACGTGTCAATCAACCGAAATGAAATCAAAGAGATCGCGCGTCATCGCAAGCCTTCGTTAACCATCTTCACGCTATTTCCAGACGGAAAACCGGGCGTGCCGGCGCGGCCGAGCCCTTTGGGATTCCGGAAGGCAGAGAAGACCATGGTACGTAACGAAGGCGAAGTCAGCGTCACCTTGCTGCTCAATGGCGGCCACAGCCGCACGCTCTATCTCGCGCGCAAGGACCCGCTGCTGAACTCGCTGGTCTCCTCGATCGGCGAGAAGAGCTATGGCGGCGGCCGGCCGGCGCGCCCGTTCAACATCCGGCTCGATCAGGGCAGGCGCTCTTTCATTTTCTCCTCGACCGACCTGGTCGGGCTCGTCACCGATCCGCCGATCAGCGGTGATGCGGAGGTCCCGTCGGCGGCCATGATTTTGCCACGCCATGCGATTGCCGAGCCGCAGCCGGACGCACCCTATGAGAAGTCACCCTATCTCGTGCTCGAGAACTTCGTCGACGAGACGCAGCTCGCCGAGCTCGTCAGGTTCACGCTGGCCAGCGAGCGGAACTTCGCCGCGGCAAGTGACGCAAACGTGCTGGCGCTGCGCGATCTCGGCCGCTTCTCCGGCCTTTTCCGCGATCGCATCCGCTCGCTGGTGCCGCAGCTCACCACCGCTTTCGGCATCGGCGACTTCGCCATCGGCGATGTCGATTGCGTGCTGAGCGCCGAGAATGACGGCGCCGCTTCGGAGCTCGACGACGAGGAGGAGGTCTACGCCGCCAATCGCGCCATCAGCTACGCCTTCTATTTCCACGGCGAGCCCAAGCGCTTCAGCGGCGGCGCCTTCCGTCTCTACAATGCCGGCCTTGCCGGCGGCACGGCGGCGGCCGAGATCGAGCCCAGGAACAACAGCATCGTGTTCTTCCCGAGCCAGTGCCCGCACGAGGTGCTGCCGCTGCGCTGCCCGTCGGGGCGCTTCGCCGACAGCCGCTTCGCCGTCATCGGCTCGGTGAGACGGGCGGTCTAGGTCGTACACTTCATCAGGTTTCTTCTTGCTCGCGGTAAAGACCGAGCCACTTCATGAGTGGCGCATCCGTGAAGCTGAAGAGAAACGCAGGGCGGTCACCCATATTGACGTGCTCGTGGAAGGTCCATGTCGGTACCGTGAACACGTCCTTGTCTTCCCAGAAGAGCTTCTCGCCACCTACTATCGAGCAACCAGAGCCCTCGACGACGTGATAATTGGTGCAGCAGACGTGGCGGTGTGCCCTTGTCTGCTGTCCTGGCCGCAGCATTTGGATGTAGCAGGCGATCGTCGGCATGGTGGGGCCGCCGGTCGCCGGGTTGGTGTACTCGAAAATCACACCGTCGAACGGGCTGCCATCAGTCTCCGCTGCCAGTCGCTCCAGGGCAGCCCGAGCCTGCGACATTGGGTAGTGCCACATCGGTGAGTACGTGGTGGCGGGGTCCACGCCCCACGCCGGCTTGAGTCCTCCGCTGCCATATTTCGCGACGGATGGATCGGCACCCGGACCAACGCGCTGCCGCTGCTCGTTGTACTCCTCGAAAAAATTCGCCTCCAACATCCGCAACAGTGGGATATCGAGACCGTCGAGCCAGATCATCGGCTGATCGGTGTCGTTCGCGTGGTCGTGCCACGTCCAGTTCGGGGTTAAGACCAGGTCGCCCGGATACATCGGGATTCGTTCGCCATTCACCACCGTGTAGCCGCCTTCGCCCTCTATGATGAAGCGCAGCGCCGATGCAGAATGACGATGGGCGCGCGCGATCTCGCCGGGCATCACGATCTGGATGTTGGCGAGCAGGGTGTTGCTCGCTGAAAGCCCTGGCAGCCCGGGATTGGTCAACCGCAGGACCCGTCGTTCGGCCTCCTCCGTGCCAACGAGCTGAGCCGCTCTCATCGCTTGGGGGCGCAAGTCCCGCCAGTGCCACACATACGGCACGGCCCTGCTGTTGGGCTCAACGCTGATTCCATCGCCGGTCCAGGACGGAAACACGTTCTGCGATCGAAGTTGAGCGTAGTACGCGTGCCGCTCATCCGCCGATGACTGGATGCTGGATAGCTTCAAGGTCGCCATGCTCAAAACCTCCTTGCCAGGGGTCTCGAAAGCGCGCCCTTAACCCACGCCAAGAAACAGAGAACCGGTTCACCTGCTTGGAGCATCGACCTCCGTGTCTCTCGGCGTCAGATCAGAGACCGGTGCAGCGAGCATTGTCAACGGAGATAGAGCCGGCCCCACATTCGCGCAGCCCCGCCTGCGCCGCCCGCACTCGACAGCCTCCACGCCCTGCGGTAGCAAAGGGGCATGCACGGGCGCGCGCGGCGGAATGTCCTGATCCTGGCGCTCTGCCAGGGTCTCTATCTCTCCGCCGCCTCGGTCCAGGCGGCGCTCTCCGGCCTTGTCGGCGCGACCCTGGCGCCCACGGCGCTGCTGGCGACCGTGCCCTACTCGCTGATCACGCTGACAACGGCGAGCACGACCATTCCGGCCTCCTTGCTCATGGCGCGCTTCGGCCGGCGCGCCGGCTTCGTCACGGGCGCGCTGCTGGGCGGCACGGGCGGTGCGATCTCGACCTTCGCCATCTTTCACCAAAGCTTCATCGGCTTCTGCCTCGGCAATGCGTTGATGGGCTGTTTTCAGGCGGTGGCGCAATATTACCGCTTCGCCGCCGCCGACGCGGCCGAGCCTTCGCTCCGCAGCCGCGCCGTCGCCTGGGTGCTGGCGGGCGGCGTCACCGCCGCCGTGCTCGGTCCGAGCGTTGCCGATGTCAGCAAGGATCTGTTCGCGCCCGTTTCCTTTGCCGGCGCCTACCTCGCCATCTCGGTGCTGGCGGGGCTGTCGATCCTGCTGCTCGCCTTTCTCGCCATCCCTGTGCCGGCGGCGAGCGAGACCCGGCGCGGCGGGCGCCCACTGGGCGAGATCGCGCGCCAGCCCGCCTTCATCGCCGCGCTCGCCAATGGCGTGCTCGGCTATGCCACGATGACCTTCGTCATGACGGCGACGCCGCTCGCGGCCGTCGCCTGCGGCCATGACAGCGGCGACGCCATCGGCATCATCCGCTGGCATCTCGTCGGCATGTTCGCGCCCTCGTTCGTCACCGGCAGCCTCATCGCGCGCTGGGGCATCGTGCGCGTCTTGCTGGCGGGGGCGGGCCTGTTGCTGGCCTGTGTTCTCGTCCTGCTCTCCGGCACCGCGCTCTGGCAATTCTGGGTCGCGCTGACGTTGCTCGGCGTCGGCTGGAACTTCATGTATGTCGGCGGCACGAGTTTGCTCACCACGACCTATCGGCCGGAGGAGCGCGCCAAGGTGCAGGCGACGAACGAGTTCCTCACCTTCGGCGTCGTGGCGTTTGCTTCTTTCTCCTCGGGGGGCGTCTTCGGTCTCGCCGGTTGGCAGGCGGTCAACTACGCCGTTCTGCCGCTGCTGCTGACCGCCGCGAGCGCGACGCTGTGGTACGCGACCGTCAGCCGCTCTGCACCAGCGCCAGCCACTCATCCTCGCTCAACGTCGTGACGCCGAGCGCTTTCGCCTTTTCCGCCTTCGAGCCGGCATCGGCGCCGACGATGAGAAAATCGGTCTTGCCGGAGACGCTGCCGCTGACATTGGCGCCGAGCGCTTCGGCCCGCGCTTTCGCCTCCGAGCGCGACATGGCGGTGAGCGTGCCGGTGAAAACGACGGTCTTGCCGGCGAGCGGCGAGTTCGTCGCCACGCGCGCGCCCTCGTAATCCGTCACCTCGACCTCACCGAGCAGCTCGTCGAGCAGCGCCAGATTGTGCTTTTCGGCGAAGAAGCCGGCGATATCGGTCGCCATGTCCTCGCCGATGCCGTGAATGTCGTTGAGCTCGCGCCAGGCATCGCCCTCTTGGTCGTGCGATGCGACCATCGCGTGCCGCCAGCGCGCGAAGCTGCGATAGTGCCGCGCCAGCAGCTTTGCCGTCTGCTGTCCGACCTGCGGGATGCCGAGGGCATAGATGAAGCGGTCGAGCGGGATGCGGCGCCGCGCGTCGACCGCGTCGCGCAGCTTCGCGGCGCTCTGCTCGCCCCAGCCTTCGCGCTCGGCGATGGCGTCGTAGTCGAGGCGGAAGATGTCCGCCGGCGTCTTGATCAGCTTGTCTTCCCAGAACTCGGCGATGTGCTTCGTGCCGAGCCCCTCGATGTCGAACGCGTCGCGCGAGACGAAATGCCGGAGCCGCTCCACCGCTTGCGCCGCGCAGATGAGGCCGCCGGTGCAGCGCCGCACCGCCTCGCCGGGCTCGCGCACCGCCAGGCTGTCGCAGATCGGGCATTTATGCGGGAAGACATAGGGCTTGCTGCCTTTGGGCCGGCGCCCCGCCACGACGCTCACCACTTGCGGGATGACGTCGCCGGCGCGCTGGATGATGACGGTGTCGCCTTCGCGGATGTCCTTGCGCTGGATCTCGTCCTCATTGTGCAAGGTGGCGCGCTGCACGACGACGCCGCCGACGGTGATCGGCTCCAGCACCGCCACCGGCGTGAGCGAGCCTTGGCGACCCACCTGAATGATGATCTCGATGAGCTTCGTCTCGGCCTGCTGCGCCGGGAATTTGTGCGCGATCGCCCAGCGCGGCGCGCGTGCGGCAAAGCCCAGCCGCTCCTCGAGGTCGAGATCGTTCACCTTGTAGACGACGCCATCGATGTCGTAGGGCAGATCGGCACGCTGTGCCGCCATCTCGCGGTGGAAGGCGAGCACCTCCTCGACGCCGCGGCACAGCTTGGAGAGCGGGTTCACCGCGAACCCCCAATGGCGGAAATGCTCGATTGCCTCCCAATGCGTTGCGGCGATCGGCGCGCTCGCCTCGCCCCAGGCATAGGCGAAGAATTTGAGCGGCCGCGAGGCGGTGATCGAGGAATCGAGCTGGCGCAGCGAGCCGGCGGCGGCATTGCGCGGATTGGCGAAGACCGGCTCGCCCGCCTTCTCGCGCTCGGCATTGAGCGCGAAGAAGCCCGGCCGCTCCATATAGACCTCGCCGCGGATCTCGATATGGTCGGGCCAGCCGCGGCCCTTGAGCCGATGCGGCACCGTCTTCAACGTCCTCACATTGGCGGTGACATCTTCGCCGATGATGCCGTCGCCGCGCGTCGCCGCCAATACCAGCGCGCCCGCCTCATAGCGCAAGGAGCAGGAGAGGCCGTCGATCTTCGGCTCGGCCGCGACCTCGATCACGGCGGGATCGACGCGCTCCAGATCCTCCTTGCGGCGGAAGAAATTGCGCACGCTTTGGAAAAAAGCGCGCACATCCTCCTCGTCGAAGGCGTTGTCGAGCGACAGCATGGGCTTGGCATGCGTCACCTTGGCAAAGCCGGTCGCCGGCGCCGCGCCGACGCGGCGGCTCGGGCTGTCGGCGCGCACCAGCGCGGGAAAGCGCTTCTCGATCGCGTCGTTCCGGCGGCGAAGCGCGTCGTAGTCCGCGTCCGAGATCTCGGGCGCGTCCTTCTCGTGGTAAAGCCGGTCGTGATGCGCGATGGTCTCGGCGAGACGCTTCAGCTCGGCCTTGGCCGCCTTCTCGTCGAGTTCATCGACCGGGTCGGGCTTGGGAGCACGGCTCATGCCACGGCGCCTGCCATCAGGCTCGCCGCCGCCGCGCGCGCTTCGGCCGTGACGGCGCTCCCCGACAGCATGCGCGCGATCTCCTCGCGCCGCTCTTCGGCGGAAAGCTCGGCGACGCGGGTCAGCGTCTTCTGCTGCGCCTGGCGCTTCTCGACGCGCCAGTGATGCGTGGCGCGCGCCGCCACCTGCGGCGAGTGCGTCACCACCAGCACCTGCAGCTCTTGCCCGAGCCGATGCAGCCGCTCGCCCACCGCCGCCGCCACCGCGCCGCCGATGCCGCTATCGACCTCGTCGAACACCAGCGTCGGCACGGGCGAGGTCCGGGCCAACACCACCTTCAGCGCCAGCATGAAGCGCGACAGCTCGCCGCCCGAGGCGATGCGGGCGAGGGGGCCCGGCGCCGCGCCGGGATTGGTCGCTACCTCGAAATGGATGCGCTCGCTGCCATGCTCGCCCCAATCGGCTTCGTCGAGCGCCGTCAGCACGGTCTGGAACCGTGCCTTGTCGAGCTTCAGCGGCGGCAGCTCGCGCATCACCGCGGTATCGAGCGCCTTGGCGGACTGGCGCCGCTTTTTGCCCAAGGCCTCGGCCGCGGCGAGATAGGCCTGGCGCGTTTCCGCCTCGCGCCGCGCGAGCTGGCGCAGCCGGTCGCCGCCATCATCGAGCGCGCCGATGCGCGCCGCGATGCCGGCGCGCAGTCGCGGCAAGTCCTCGGGCGTCACGCCATGCTTTCGCGCCAGGGCGCGAAGCGCAAAGAGGCGCTCTTCGATTTGCTCCAGACTCGCCTGGTCGCGGCCGATGCCGCGCGCCGCCGCTTCGAGCTGGGCCACCGCCTCGCGAGTCTCCACCTGCGCACGCTCGAGCGCCGCCAGCGCCGCATCGAGCCGTCCGCCGGCACGGTCGCGCAATCGCTCGAGCTGTCGCTCGGCCGCGTTCAAGGCGCGCTCGCCGCCGCGCTCGCCGGCGAGCTCGCCAAGCGCCGCGTCGAGCGCTTCGATGAGCTTCTCGCGGTTCATCAGCAGGGCGCGCTCATCGGCGAGAGCCGCCTCTTCGCCGGGCTTGGGCTCGAGCGCGTCGAGCTCGGCCTGCGCGTGGCGCAGATAATCTTCGTCGGCGCGCGCGCGGGCGAGCTGCGCCTCGGCTTCGGCGCGCTCCGCGGCGATGGCGCGCCAACGGCGCCAGGCCTCGGCCAGGGCAGCGGTTTCGGCACGATAGCCGCCATAGGCATCGAGCGCCTGGCGATGCGTCGCGGGGTCGAGCAGGCCCTGCTGCTCGAATTGGCCCTGAATCTCGACCAGCGTCTCGCCGAGCTGCCTTAGCAGGCCGATGCTCGCGGGTTGATCATCGATGAAGGCGCGGCTGCGCCCATCGGCATTGACGACGCGGCGCAGCACCAGACGCGCGCCATCGATCGCGATGCCGGTCTCGGCGAGCAGCGCCAGCGCCGGGTGATCCTGCGCCAGCGCGAATTCCGCCGTGACCACGGCCTGGTCGGCGCCCTGGCGGACGAGGCCGCTTTCGGCGCGCATGCCGAGCGCCAATCCCAAGGCATCGAGCAAAATAGATTTGCCGGCGCCGGTCTCGCCGGTGAGCACGCACAGCCCGGCATGGAAGGCAAGGTCGAGCCGATCGATCAGCACGACGTCCCGAATGGTGAGGCCGAGCAGCATCGCGCGGGATGATAGCGGCGAGGCGGAGCGCAGGCCAGCGCGACCCGGCTAGAAGATCGAGCTCACCGTCGCGAACATGCGGCCGAAGAAGCCTTGGCTCGGCGCGGCAGCAGCCTTCTGCGCCTCCGGCGTCGCGGCCGCCGCCTCCTCTGGCTTGGTCGCGCCGCCGGTGGCGGCCGCGAACTCATTGGGTGCGTCGGTCCGGATCAGCGAATAGGCGCGCTCGTACCAGGGGCTGCCGGGGTAATTGTAGCCGAGCACCGCCGTGACCTTCTCCGCCTCGTCCTTGAGGCCGAGGGCGGTATAGCATTCGGCGAGGCGCTGCAGCGCCTCGGGGACATGCGTCGTCTTCTGATAATTGTCGATCACCCGCTTGAAGCGGTTGATGGCAGCGAGATAGTCGCCCTGCTGCTCGTAGAAGCGGCCGATCTCCATCTCCTTGCCGGCAAGGTGGTCGATGCAGAGATCGAGCTTGAGGCGGGCGTCGCGGCCGTATTTGCTGTCGGGGAAGCGGCGGACGACTTCTTGCAATGCGTCCATCGCCTGCTTCGTCACCCTCTGGTCGCGGGCGACATCGGCAATCTGGACATAGTAGTCGAGCGCCTTCAGGTAATAGGCATAGGCGACGTCGCGATGACCGGGGTGAAGCTGGATGAAGCGGTTACAGGCGACGATGGACTCGTCGTATTTGTTGGCCTGATAGAGCGCATAGGCTGACATCAGCTCGGCCCGGGTCGCCCAGACCGAATAAGGATGCTGCTGATCGACCTGGTCGAATGCCTTGGCGGCCTTGCTGTAGCCGCCATCGAGCATGTCGTTCATCGCCTCATTATAGAGATTCTCGACCGGCTTCTCGGTGTAAGTGTCCTTGTCATCATGGGCGCAGCCGACGAGCAGCAACGCGGCTGCGAGAATCGTCCAGGTGAGACGAGTCGACGATACCATCGCAAAATCCGTACAACCGGGAATGTTCCGCCCGCTTATACCACGGCCCGGGCGGGGCGGGCCACCCGGCCGATGCCGCAGCCTGCTCCTAGGCGCTGGCGCGCCGTGGCGCCGTCGCCACCCAGGGGAGCTCGCTCGGCAGCCGGCGAGCCATCGTCGTCGGACACCAGGCCGAAGCGTCGGCAAAGAGCGCCTCGAGCAGCCGCCGGTTCAGCGCATGGCCCGAGCGCATGCCGCGGAAATGGCCGATGATCGGCGCTCCCGCGAGATAAAGATCGCCGAGCGCGTCCAGCACCTTGTGCCGCACGAACTCGTCGACATAGCGCAGCCCTTCGCGGTTCAGCACCTGATGGCCGTTGATCACCACCGCGTTGTCGAGCGAGCCGCCCAGCGCGAGACCCGCCGCCCGCATCTGATCCACCTCATGCAGGAAGCCGAACGTGCGCGCCCGGCTGATATCGCTTTTGAAGGTCTCGGGATCGACTGCGATGGTGATGTCCTGCCGGCTGATCGCGTCGCTGGCGAAATCGATGGCGAAACTCATGGAGAAGCCGTCGTCAGGAGCCAGCGTCGCCGATTTGCCCGGCTCGCCAACCGTGACCGGCTTCAGCACCTTGATGGCGCGCCGCGGCGCGTCCTGCTCGACGATCCCGGCGCATTCGACGAGGAACACGAAGGGGGCGGCGCTGCCGTCCATCACCGGCACTTCCGGCCCGTCGAGCTCGATCACGGCATTGTCGATCTCGAGCCCGTTCAGCGCGGCCATGAGATGCTCGATGGTAGAGACCGAGAGGCCCTCGCCATCATCGAGCCGGGTGCACAGCGGCTGCTCGACGACATTGCGCCAGCACGCCTTGATTTCGGCGCCGGCACGGTCGCTGCGGCGAAAGACGATGCCGCTATCCGGCGCTGCCGGGTGCAAGCTCATGCTGACCCGGCCGCCAGCGTGCAGCGCAACGCCGCGGCAATGAATCGCAGCCTTGAGGGTCTTTTGCTGGGCGATCCCCAAATCGTCCTTCGGCAACACCAAGGTACCCCTCAACTTTTTTGACGCGCATAAACTAACGAAGCACATGCGGCGCCAACAAATCACTCTTTATTACAGATTGTGACAATGGATCTATAGCAGAATCAAGGACTTATGTGAAACCGATTTCACCGCCGAAACGACCCTGCCGGCGGGCCCCCTTGGTGGCGCGCGGCTCGGCGCCGCTGCGCCGGCGCCCGAAGCTCGCTGCACTGCAGCAAATCCGGGTTCTTGACCCCCGCGCGGGGCCCGACCACGATCGCGCCGCAATGCTTCGATCGCGGCAGAGGGCAGCGCCATGGACGGTCCGATCACCGAGCCGGAAGCCGCAGCATCGACTCTCTATACCGTCATTGATCGCCGCCGCTCGATCCGCTCCTATCGCGCCGATCCTGTCTCCGATGCGCTGCTCGAGCGCGTGCTCAGGGCCGCGAGCATGGCGCCTTCGCCGCATAATCGCCAGCCCTGGCGCTTCGTCCTGCTGCGCTCAGCGGCGGCAATGGCGTTGGCGCGTGCCATGGGCGAGCGCCTCGCTGCGGATCGCCGGCGCGATGGCGATGCGGCCGAGCTCATCGCGCGCGACGTCGCGCGATCCGAGGCGCGGCTGACCGGGGCGCCGCTGCTCCTGCTGGTCTGCGTCACGCTCGAAGAAATGGACGCCTATCCCGATGCGAAGCGGCGCGAGGCCGAATTTCTAATGGCGGTGCAAGGCACCGCCATGGCGGCACAGAACCTGATGCTCGCCGCGTCGGCGGAAGGGCTCGCAACCTGCTGGATGTGCGCGCCCTTGTTCTGCCCCGAGACGGTGCGGCAAATCCTTGCGTTGCCCGCCGCCTGGCAGCCGCAGGGGCTGATCACGCTCGGCTATCCCGCCGCTCCCGGCAAGCTCCGTCCGCGAAAGCCGCTCGGCGAGATTCTCATAGAGCGCGGCGCGTCCTGATCAGCGGCGTTGCAGCGCGACCTCGGCGAACCATTCGACCTGCTCCGTCATCTCGGCGATGGTGTCCGCCGGAAACATGAGCGCGCAGCAATGGTCGATGCCGATCGCGGCGAGCGCGTCGATTTTCGCCAACACCGTCTCGGGCGAGCCGACGAGGTTGGCGGTGACCTGTTGGCCAAGGTCGCGGCCGGTATAGGCGAGCGATTTCCGATGCGCGACGAGACCCGATTTGAGATAGCGCTCTTCGGCCGCTTCCGGCGTCTTGCCCAAGGTCACCGAAAGCTGCGGCGCAATCTCGATCGCCGCCGGCGACCGACCGTGGGAAGCGGCGCGCTCCTTGAGCAGCGCGATGCGCTCTCTCAGCTCGGCTGGCGGCCGCCATCCCGGCAGCCAGCCGCTGCCATAGCGCGCGGCGCGCTCCACCGCTTCGAGGTTGTGGCCGCCGATATAAAGCGGAAAGGGCGATTGGCGCGGCTTCGGCGCGAGCTCGATATCGCGGAAACCGTAATACTTGCCGTCGAAGCTGGCGCGTCGCTCGCCCAAGAGCGCGGCCAGCGCCGCCAGCCCCTCATCCATCATCTCGCCGCGCCTGGCGCCGACGAGCTTGGTATTCCAAGCCGCGAACTCCTCGCGATAGGCGCCGATGCCGAGACCGAGCATGAAGCGGCCGCCGCTCAGCTGGTCGAGCGTGCTCGCCTGCTTGGCGAGATAGACCGGATCATGCATCGGCAGCACCGTCACGGCCGTGCCGAGGCGCAGCCGCGAGGTGGCGCCGGCGATCTGCGCCAGCACGATCAGCGGCTCGTAATAGCGCGGCACTGCATCGGGAAAGAGCGCGTGCACATAATGCTGTGTGGTGATGTGATCGTTGCCCCACACCGAATCGTAGCCGAGCCGCTCGCAGAGCAAAGCGAGACGGACGAAATCTTCGGGCTCGACGAAAGGGATCGGATGCATCAATCCTTCGAAGCCCGTGGGGAGGCAGACGCTGAACTTCATACCGGCAAGCTCCTTGAAGGGATTGACGCAGCCGCTTCAGAGCTTATGACGGTTATTGCGGCGCGACGACCCAATTGGCGGGAGGACGAGGTGGAGCCCATGGATTGGTCCGGATTGGCCGCCGAGGAGATCCTCGACGCGGCCGAGCGTACGCCGCTGGCGGCGCTGATGGGGGCGGCCGCGAGCCTGCGCGATGCGGCCGGGCCGCCGCTCGTCTCCTATTCACGCAAGGTGTTCATCCCGCTCACCAAGCTTTGCCGGGACGTCTGCCACTACTGCACCTTTGCCGAGCGTCCGCGCGCGGGCGTGCCACCCTATCTCACGCGCGCCGAGGTGCTGGAGATCGCGCGCGCCGGCGCGGCGTCGGGCTGCCAGGAGGCGCTGTTCACCCTCGGCGACAAGCCCGAGCTCCGCTACCGTGTCGCGGCCGAGGCGCTCGCCGAGCTCGGCTTTCCCAGCACCATCGCCTATCTCGCCGCGATGTGCCGCGCTGTCCTCGACGAGACGGGGCTGCTGCCGCATGTCAATCCCGGCGTTTTGAGCGCCGCCGATCTCGCTCTGTTGCGCCCGGTCGCCGCCTCGATGGGGCTGATGCTGGAGAGCGCCGCCGAACGGCTCATGGCGCCTGGCGAGGTGCATCACGGCTCGCCCGACAAAGCGCCGGCGCTGCGGCTCGAGACCATCCGCCTTGCCGGCGAGATGAAGATCCCGTTCACCTCAGGCATTCTCATCGGCATCGGCGAAACGCGGCTGGAGCGCATCGAGGCGCTGCTGCAGCTCAGGGCGCTGCATCGCCACTATGGCCATGTCCAAGAGATCATCATCCAGAATTTCCGCGCCAAGCCCGGCACGCGCGCCGCCGCGGCGCCCGACCCGACGCTCGACGAGCTGCTCTGGACGATCGCGCTGGCGCGGCTGATCTTCGGCCCGGCGATGAACATCCAGGCGCCGCCGAACCTCACGCCCGAGCTCTATCCACAGCTCATCCGCGCCGGGCTCAATGATTGGGGCGGTGTCTCGCCGGTGACGATCGACCACGTCAATCCCGAAGCGCCTTGGCCCGGCCTTGCCGCGCTTCGCCGCGCCACGGCCGATGAAGGCAAGATCCTGGTCGAGCGGCTGACGCTCTATCCCAGCTACGTCGCCGATGCCGCAACCTGGGTCGATCCGGCACTGTTGCCGCGCGTTCTCGACGCGGCGGATGCGGAAGGTTATGCGCGGCTCGATCGCTGGTCGCCGGGGCTGGCGCTGGAGGCGGGGGATCTGCCGCCGCGTCCGGCGCCGGCGGCGGTCGATGGCGTGCTCGCCGCGGCGGTGGCGCGTGCCGCCAGCGGAAGGCGCCTCGACGAGGATGAGATCGTCCGGCTCTTCGCCGCTCGCGACCGGGAATTCGAGTATCTCGGCGACGCCGCGGACGAGCTTCGCCAAAGCGTCAGCGGCGATGCGATCGGCTACGTCGTCAACCGCAACATCAACTACACCAACATCTGCTATTTCCGCTGCGGCTTCTGCGCCTTCTCCAAGGGCAAGACGGCCGAGACATTGCGCGGCGCGCCTTACGATCTCGCGCTCGAGGAGGTGGTGCGCCGCACCCGCGAGGCCTGGGCGCGCGGCGCCACCGAAGTCTGCCTGCAAGGCGGCATCCATCCCGATTATACCGGCGCCACATATCTCGCCCTCTGCCGCGCGATCAAGGCGGCGGTGCCCGAGATGCATCTCCATGCCTTCTCGCCGCTCGAGATCAGCCAGGGCGCGGCGACGCTCGGCATCGCCGTGCCCGAGTTTCTTGCAGAGCTGAAAGCGGCGGGGCTCGGCACGTTGCCGGGCACCGCGGCCGAAGTGCTGGACGATGGCGTGCGCGCCATTCTCTGTCCCGACAAGCTCAAGACCGCGGAATGGCTGTCGGTCGTCGCCGCGGCGCATCGCGTCGGGCTCCGAACCACATCGACGATCATGTTCGGCCATGTCGACGACCCCCGATCCTGGGCGCGCCACCTGCTGCGCCTGCGCGATCTGCAGGAAGAGACCGGCGGCTTCACCGAATTCGTGCCGCTGCCTTTCGTGCCGATGGAGGCGCCGATCTACCGCAAGGGCCGGGCGCGCCGCGGCCCGACGGTGCGCGAGGCCGTGCTGATGCATGCCGTGGCGCGGCTCGCGCTGCATCCGTTGATCCCCAACATCCAGGCCTCCTGGGTGAAGCTCGGCATCGAAGGGGTGAAGCTGTGCCTTGCCGCGGGTGCCAACGATCTCGGCGGCACGCTGATGAACGAAAGCATCTCGCGCGCCGCCGGCACGCAGCATGGCCAAGAGATGCCGCCCGAAGCGATGGCGGAGATTGCGCGGGCGCTCGGGCGCCGCGCGGCGCCGCGCGACACGCTCTATCGTTCGGTTTCGCCCGAACGCGTCGCGGCGGCGCTGGCGGCAGCGCCGCTGGCCGAGGTGGTGCAGACGCCGCCCGGCGATGCCAAAGCGCTGTCGCGCGCCGCTTTTGCCACCTTATGAGAGAAGACCCATGAAACCCACCATCGCCGTGCTCGGCGGCACCGGGCAGGAGGGCAGCGGATTGGCGCTGCGCTGGGCCCATGCCGGCTATTCCGTGGTGATCGGTTCGCGCGATGCACCGCGCGCCGAAGCCAAGGCGGCCGAGATCCGCGCGCGGCTCGGCGGCTGCTCGGTCGAGGGCTGCGACAATCGCCGCGCCGCCGAGCGCGGCGAGATCGTCGTGTTGACCGTGCCCTATGCCGCGCATCGCCCCACGCTGGAGACGGTGAAGGACGTGCTCGCCGGCAAGCTCCTGGTCGATGTGACGGTGCCGCTGATGCCGCCGCAGGTGGCGCGCGTGCAGCTGCCGCCCGAAGGCTCGGCGGCGGTGGCGGCGCAGCGCCTGCTCGGCGCGGGGGTAAAGGTGGTCTCCGCCTTTCAAAACGTCTCGTCGCATCTGCTCGAGGATCTCGCCGCGAGCGTCGATTGCGACGTGCTCGTCTGCGGCGACGACAAGGAGGCGCGCGCCGCCGTGGTGGCGCTCGCCGCAGCGGCGGGCATGCGCGGCATTCATGGCGGCGCGCTTGCGAATTCGGCCGCAGCCGAGGCGCTCACCTCGGTGCTGATCTTCATCAACCGGCGCTATGGGTTGAAGAGCTCGGGCATCCGTTTCACCGGCCTGCCCGAGGACGCGGAGGCGCGCTGAGGCATGGAGCCGGCGGCGACATTGAGCCTGACGGCGCTGTCCGGCCTGCCCACCATCGCGGCGGGCGCCGATCTCGCGGCGCTCATCGCCGAGGCGGCGTCGCGTTCGGGCATCGCATTCCAAAGCGGCGATGTGCTGGTGGTGGCGCAAAAGGTCGTCTCCAAGGCGGAAGGCCGCCGCATCCGTCTCGCCGACGTGACCCCGTCGCCGCGCGCGCTGGCGCTGGCGCCGGAGGTCGACAAGGATCCGCGCCTCGTCGAGCTGATCCTGCAGGAATCGCACGAAGTTCTGCGCGCGCGCCCGGGCGTGATCGTCGTCGTGCACCGCTTGGGCCTCGTGCTGGCGAATGCCGGCATCGACGCCTCCAATGTCGAGAGTGAAGCGGGCGAGGAGGCCGTGCTGCTGCTGCCGGCCGATCCCGATCGCAGCGCCGAAGAGCTCCGCCGGCAATTGCAGGCGCGCACCGGCGCCGCGCTCGGCATCGTCATCAATGACAGCTTCGGCCGCGCCTGGCGCCGCGGCACGATCGGCACCGCGATCGGCGTTGCCGGCCTGCCGGCGCTCATCGATCTGCGCGGCACGCTCGACCGCAGCGGCCGCGCGCTGCGCGTCACCGAGCTCGGCGCCGCCGACGAGCTGGCGGCGGCGGCCTCGCTGCTGATGGGACAGGCGGGCGAGGGGCGTCCGGTCGTGCATGCGCGCGGCTTCCCCTATCCGCTGCGACCGGGCAAAGCGAGCGAGCTGCTGCGCCCGGCGCAGCTCGATCTCTTCCGATGATTCTGGCGCTCGCCGGCGGCGTGGGCGGCGCCAAGCTCGCCGACGGGCTGATGCAGCTTCTCGGCGACAAGCTCACCGTGCTCGTCAACACCGGCGATGATTTCGAGCATATGGGGCTCACCATCTGCCCCGACCTCGACACCGTCACCTATACGCTCGCCGGCATCGCCGAGGCGAGCACGGGCTGGGGCGTCGCCGGGGAGAGCTGGGCGTTTCTCGATCAGGCGATGCGGCTCGGCGGGCCGAGCTGGTTCCGGCTTGGCGATCGCGATGTCGCTCTCCACGTGCTGCGCACCGAGCGGCTCCGCCGCGGCGAGCGGTTGACGGAGATCACCGCCGATGTTTGCCGCCGTCTCGGCATCACGGCGCGCCTGCTGCCGATGACCGATGCTGCGGTCCGCACCATCGTCCACACGCCGCACGGGCCGCTGCCGTTCCAGGAATATTTCGTCAAAGAGCGCTGCGCGCCCGTGGTTACCGGCTTCGCTTTTGCCGGCAGCGAAAACGCCGCGCCGACACCGGAGCTCGAAGCCGCCTTGGCCGATCGCGACCTCGCCGCGATCGTGCTTTGTCCCTCCAACCCTTATGTCAGCATCGCGCCGATCCTCGCGGTGCCGGCCTTGAAACAGCGCTTGAAGCAGCGCGGCGCGCCGATCGTTGCCGTGTCGCCGATCATCGGCGGCGCCGCAGTGAAGGGACCCGCCGCGAAGATGATGCGCGAGCTCGGCATCGAACCTTCCGCGCTCGCGGTGGCGGAGCATTACCGCGGCTTCGTCGACGGCTTCCTCCTCGACGAGGCCGATGCGGCGCTGCTGCCTCGCCTCGCGCCGCTCGGCCTCGCCGCGCGCGCTGTGCCGAGCCTGATGAAGACGTCGGCCGACCGCCGCCGCCTCGCCGAAGCGGTGCTGAACTTCGCCGCAGAGCTGGCGGCGGGGCGGTAGTATTCGGAAATGCTTGACCGCGCGCCAGAGCGGCGACGCCCCACCTCACCCTCCCGCTACGCGGGTCCCTCCCTCTCCGCCCCTGAGGGGCGGAGAGGGTTGGGGTGAGGTGGGGTGACGCGCGAATAGGGAAAGCCGCCCCCATGCCGCTGCACATCCTCATCCCCTGCAAAGCCTTGGTGCTCGGCAAGTCGCGCCTGTCGCCGATGCTTTCGGCGCCCGAGCGCGCCGCGCTCTGCGCCGAGTTGCTGTGTCGGACGCTCGATTGCGCCTTGGCGATCGTGCCGGCCGAGCGCTGCCATCTCGTCTCGGCCGATGCCGCGGCGGCGGACCTGGCGAGGGCTCGGCGCGTCGGCACCATCGCCGAGCCACCCGACGCCGGGCTCAACCCGGCACTCGGTCAGGCGCGCGATACGATCTGCGCTGACGCAGCGGCGGCGCTGCTGGTGCTGCCGATCGATCTGCCGCTCGCCTCGGCGCGCGCTGTGCAGGCGCTGGTGGCGACCGGCGGCGATGTGGTGGCGGCGCCGGACCGGCATGGGCGTGGCACCAACGCGCTCTATCTCGCCGCCACGGCCGCTTCCGCTTTCATCTTCCGCTTCGGCGGCGGCAGCCTCGCCGCGCATCGCGCAGAGGCCGAAGCGCGCGGCTTGAGCTTCCGCCTGTTCGAGGATCCGGCGCTCGCCTTCGACCTCGACGAGCCCGGGGATTTGCGCGATTGGCGCGCGTTCACTTCAGCTCCAGCACCTCGGCGACCTTGACCGTCTTGTCCTTCACCGCGTTGATGACGATGGTCGTGCCCGCCTGGTTGTGATCGTTGAATTTGACGGTGCGGCCCATGGCGTTGACGAAGGTGATGTGCTGCAGCGCATCGCGGATCTTGGCGGGCTCGGCGCTGCCGGCGGCTTTGATCGCTTGGGCGATCATGCGCAAGCAGTCATAGCCGGCCCAGGTCTGCAGATAGGGAATGCTGTGATCCTTCGCTTGGATGGCAGCGACGAACTGCTTGTTGATCGGCGTCTCGATCAGGGTGCTGTAGGGCCAGGCGCTCACCGAGCCTTCCATGCCGCCTTGCTGGATGATCTGCATATTATTGCCGCCGAGCTCGACGCGGCCGGTATAGGGGATGGTCAAGCCCATCTGCATGGCGTTGCGCAGGAAGTTGATCTGATCGCCGCCGAGCTGGAACAGCGCGATGGCATCGGGATGAAGCTGCTGCACGCGCGTCAGGATGGTGGTGAAGTCGGGCTGGTTCTGCGGATAGAAATCGGTGGAGAGAAGGGTGATGCCGTCGCCTTTGGCAACGTCGGCGAAAGCGGTGACGCCGCCTCTGCCGAAATCCGTATCCTCGGCGATCACCGCGACCTTCCGGAACTTGGTGTGCTCCTTCAGATAGCGTCCGAGCCCGACCATCATGTCCTGGTCGGAGGGGTTGATGCGGAACACCCAATCATTGCCGCCGACGCCGGAAAGATCCGTGATCTTCGGGCTCGTTGCGACGCCCTCGACCATCGGGATCTTGGCATCCTTGACGATCGGCATGGTGGCGAGCGTCGCCGAGCTGCAATGCGCGCCGATGATCGCCGCGACCTTCGCTTCGACCAGCTTGTTGGCGGCGTTGACCGCTTCGGAGGGGTTGCAGTGATTGTCCTCTTCGAGAACCTGAACCTTCTGCCCCAGCAGCCCGCCGGACTTGTTGATCTCGTCGAGCGCCAGCTCGACGCCCCAGCGCTGCCACAGGGCGGCGGTTGCCGCCGGACCCGTATCCGGTGCGCTGAAGCCGATGACGATCGGATCGGCCAGGGCGGCAGCGGGCAGTGTGATCACCATGATCAATGCAGCGATGTAGGTTCTTGCGCGCATCTCATCCTCGAATTCGGGGGCTCGACGTGACCCTACGCTAAATGCAAGATGCATACCGATAAAGACAAAAATGCTGTAGCCCTTGGCACAACGCTTGCTGGATGTTTCCGAATGCAGCTCAGCGCCACCTATCTCCTGCAACTGACGATGAACGGGCTTATGCTCGGGCTGCTTTATGCTCTCATCGCGGTCGGGCTTGCCCTAATTTTCGGCGTTCTCGAAATCATTAACTTTGCCCATGGCGAATTCCTCACCCTCGGCGCCTTTGCCATGGCGCTGGCCTTGCCGGTGTGCGGCCTGCTCTATTGGCCCGCTCTGGCGGTCGCGGTGGCGGCGAGCGCAATCGCCGGTCTCGCGCTCTACGAGCTCTTTCTGGCGAAGCTTGGCCAAGGCGAGTTCGAGCGGAGCATCCTGATCACCATGGGCATCTCGATGATCCTGCTCTATGGGATGCAGTACATCTTCACGGCGACACCGCGCATGGTTGATACGTCGCTTGGCTTTGCCGGCGTCAGCATCGGCGCCATCCGTATCACCTGGACGCGCATAATCGGCAGCGCGATCGCGGTCGCGGCTTTCCTCTTGCTCTATGCCGTGCTCAACCTGACACAATTCGGCCGCGCCATGCGCGCCATCGCGCAAAATCGCGAAGCGGCGTTGATGGTCGGCATCCGGCCGCGCACCGTCGCGCGCAACGCCGTCGTTCTCGCCACGGCGCTGTGCGGGCTCGCCGGCGCTGCGCTCGCGCCCATTCAGCTGGTGCAGCCGGCGATGGGGCAGGCGGTCATCTTCAAGGCCTTTGCCTTGGTGATCATCGGCGGCCTCGGCAACATGCCGGGCGCTTTCGTCACCGCGCTGGCCCTTGGCATGATCGAGAGCTGGATCGGCGGCTTCTTCGACGTCATCTGGCAGGAGGCGGCGGTCTTCGCTCTGATGATCGCTGTCGTCATGGTGAAGCCTGACGGCCTCTTCCAGCGCGGCGGGATGCGGGTGGGATGAAGCAGCTTCTGTTCGCCGCGGCGCTGCTGGCGCTCGCCGCCGTGCCGCCTTCCTTCGGCTCCAACTACATCACGGGCGTCGTGCTCTCCGGCCTCGTCTTCACCGTGGCGGCGGCGGCGCTCAACCTCGTTTATGGCTATGCCGGGCTGCTCTCCTTCGCCCAGCTCGGCTTCTGGGGCATCGGGGGTTACTGCTCGGCGCTGACGGTGATGCGGTTCGGCGGCAATTTCTGGGAAGGATTGCTGGTCGCCGCGCTCGTCAATGCGGCGATTGCCGCCGCGGTCGGCCTGCCGACCTTGCGCACCGGACGGCACGCCTTCGTCATCATCACCCTGTCCTTCGCGCTGCTCTGCGGCCTCGTCGCGCGCGACTGGGTGAGCCTGACGCGCGGGCCGCTCGGCATTCCCGGCTTGCCGGCGCCGAGCCTCTTCGGCTTCGCCTTCAGCACGGTGCCGCGCTTCTACTATCTCGTGCTCGCTTTCGCGGTGCTGGCGCTGGGGTTTCTCTTCGCGCTCGGCACGTCGCGCATCGGCGATACGCTGCGCGCGATCAAGCAGAACGAGCCGCTCGCCCGCTCGCAGGGCGTATCGCCGCTCGCCTACAAGCTCGCCGCCTTCGTCATCGGCGCGATCGTCACCGGCCTCGCCGGGGCGATCTATGTCTTCTATCTCAAGATCGTCGATCCGCTGTTCCTCGATTTCTATTACATGCAGACCTTCCTCATCGTGGTGATCATCGGCGGCGCCGGCAACTTCTGGGGCGTGGTGCTGGCGGGGCTGGTCATGGTCGCCTTGCCCGAGGCGCTGCGTTTTTCGAACGATCTGCGCATGGTCATCTACGGCGCCATTCTGGTGGTTGCGATGCTGGTGCTGCCGCGCGGCGTCGCCGGCTGGTTTGCCGATCGCCGCCTCGCCGCGCTCCGGGCAAGCCTCAAATGACCGCGCTGCTCGAGGTCGCCGATCTCGCCAAGGCCTATCGCGGCGTCCACGCGGTGGACGGCGTCTCCTTCGCCGTCGCTTCCGGCACGATCACCGGCATGATCGGTCCGAACGGCTCGGGCAAGAGCACGACGATCGACTGCCTCAGCGGCTTTCAGCGCGCCGATCGCGGTCGCGTCTCGCTCGACGGTCACGACATCACCGGCCTCGCGCCACAGAAGATTGCGCGCACCTTCCAGACGGTCCGCGTGTTCGACCAGTTCGATCTCGTCGCCAATCTGATGGTCGCGGTCGAGCCGTTCCGGCGCGTCGGCTGGCATGACGCACTGGCGCGCACCGCGCGGTATCGGGCCGCGCGCGACGCGGCGGAGGCGCGCGCCCACGAGCTCATCGAGCTGGTCGGGCTGACGCGTCTCGTGGCCGCGCCGGCGGGGATCCTCTCCTATGGGCAGAAAAAGCTGCTGGCGCTGGCGGCCGCCCTGATGCCGAAGCCGCGCCTCGTCGTGCTCGACGAGCCGGTCGCCGGTGTCAACCCGACCCGGATCAACGAGGTCGCCGACATTCTGCGCAAGGTCAATGCCGCCGGCGCGACCTTCCTCATCGTCGAGCACAATGTCGAGTTCATCACCGGCCTCTGCGATCACGTCATCGTCCTCGACCAGGGCAAGAAGCTGGTCGAAGGCCCGCCGGCGGAAGTGCACAGCGATCAGCGCGTGCTCGACGCCTATCTCGGCATCGACGAGCGCCAGACGAGTGCCGTGGCGGAGGCGTCATGACCGCGCCCGCGCTCGAGATCATGGAGCTGACCGCCGGCTATGGCGAGGTGCCGATCGTCCGCGATTTCTCGACGGCGCTGGCGCCCGGCAGCATCACCACCTTGATCGGCGGCAATGGCGCCGGAAAATCGACCCTGCTGCGCGCGATTTACGGCACCAATCGGATCTTTGCCGGGCATATCGTCTTCGACGGCGAGGAGATCGAGCGGCTGGCGCCCTGGGCGAGGCTCGAGCGCGGCATCGGGTTCGTGCCGCAGGGCAGGTGCAATTTCCCGCTGATGAGCGTCGGCGAGAATCTCAAGATGGGCGGCTACAGCCTCGCCTCGGGTGAACGGGGCGCGGCCATCGACCGCGTGGTCGAGACCTTTCCCATGCTGCGGCAGAAATGGTCGGTGCCCGCGGGCAATCTTTCCGGCGGCGAGCAGCAGATCCTCGAGACCGCCATGGTGCTCGAGACCGATCCCGCCTTGCTGCTGCTCGACGAGCCCTCGCTCGGCCTCTCGCCCAAGATGCAGAACGAGGTCTTCGCCGCGGTGCGCCGCATCGCGGCCGCGGGCGTCACTGTGCTGATCGTCGAGCAGAACGTCCACGGCGCGCTCATCGTTTCCGACCGGGCCATCGTGATGGAGCTCGGCCGCAAATTCCTCGAAGGTCCGGCCGTCGCGGTGCGCAACGATCCGCGCATCCGCGAGGCCTATCTCGGCGGCAACATCAAAGAGGTGGCAACAGGATGAGCGCGGCGCGTCTCGCTGTCGATATCGGCGGCACATTCACGGATTTCGCGCTCGAGCGCGATGGCAAGCGGTTCAGCCGCAAGGTGCTGACCACGCCCTCGGCGCCTGAGGAGGGGGTGCTCTCCGGCATCGACCTCCTCCTTGCCGATATCGGCATGGCGCCGCAGGAGCTCGGCCTCATCATTCACGGCACGACGCTCGCCACCAACGCCATCATCGAGCGCAAGGGCGCGCGCACCGCGCTGCTCGTCACCCGCGGCTTCCGCGATTCGATCGAGATGGCCTACGAGAATCGCTTTGAGCAATACGACATCTTCATGGAGAAGCCGGCGCCGCTGGTGCCGCGCCATCTGCGCCTTCCCGTGCCGGAGCGGATCGAGGCGCGCGGGCGGGTGGTCGAGCCGCTCGAGGAGCGGGCGCTTGCCGAGCTGGCGCAGCGCCTCGTCGAGGAGCGGGTGCAGAGCGTCGCCATCGGCTTCCTCCATTCCTATGTCAACCCGGCGCATGAGCGCCGCGCCCGCGCCGTTCTGGAAAAGCTCCTGCCGAACGTCTCGATCACCCTCTCGAGCGAAGTCTGCCCGGAGATGCGGGAATATGAGCGCTGGTCCACCGCTTGCGCCAACGCCTATGTGCAGCCGCTGATGGACCGCTACCTGAAGCGGCTCGAGGAGGCGCTGCGCCAGCGCGGCTTCCGTTGCCCGTTGTTCCTGATGACCTCGGCGGGCGGCCTCACCACCGTCGAGACGGCGCGGCGCTATCCGATCCGGCTCGTCGAATCCGGGCCGGCGGGCGGCGCCATCCTGGCGACGCGGATCGCCGGCCAAGGCGATCACCGCCGCATCCTCTCCTTCGACATGGGCGGCACCACGGCCAAGATCTGCCTCATCGATGACGGCGCGCCGCAATTCTCGCGCAGCTTCGAGGTGGCGCGGCAATATCGCTTCTTGAAGGGTAGCGGCATCCCGATCCGCATCCCGGTGATCGAGATGGTGGAGATCGGCGCGGGTGGCGGCTCGATTGCCGCGCTCGATCAGCTCGGCCGCATCCAGGTCGGGCCGGAAAGCGCCGGCTCCGAGCCCGGCCCCGCCTGTTACGGTCGCGGCGGCACGGCGGCGACGGTGACCGATGCCGATCTGGTGCTCGGCCGCATCCGGCCGGAGCGCTTCGCCGGCGGCACGATCGCGCTGCATCCCGACGCTGCGCGCAAGGCGGTCGCCAGCAGCATCGGCGCGCGGCTTGGCCTCGACGATACGCGCGCAGCGCTCGGCCTCTCCGAGGTGGTCGAGGAGAACATGGCGAATGCCGCCCGCGTCCACGCCGTCGAGCGCGGCAAGGAGCTCGCCGGCCGTGCCATGATCGCGTTCGGCGGCGCGGCGCCGTTGCACGCGGCGCGCCTTGCGGAAAAGCTTGGCATCGCCACGGTGGTGGTGCCGACCGGCGCCGGCGTCGGCTCCGCCGTGGGCTTCCTCATGGCGCCTTTCGCTTACGAGGTGGTGCGCAGCCGCTATGTGCAGCTCGATGACAGCTTCGATGCCGAAGCCATCAATGCACTCCGCCGCGAGATGCGCGCGGAGGCAGAGGAGGTGGTGCACCGCGGCGCGCCGGGCGCACCGCTGATCGAGAGCTGGACCGCCGACATGCGCTATCGCGGCCAGGGCCACGAGGTCGCGGTCACCATCCCGCCCGGCGAGCTTGCCGAGGCGGGACGGCGCGAGCTCATCCGCCTCTTCGAGGCGCAATACGTCCAGCAATTCGGCCGCACCATTCCCGGGCTCGGGGTCGAGGCGCTGAGCTGGGCGTTGCGTCTCGCTACGGTCGAGCCGCCGGTCCCGTCCTGCCCGACGGCGCCGCCCGATCGCGCCGCGGCGCCGAGCGGACGCGCGGAGATCGCCGATCCCGTTACCGGCGACTTCGTGATGGTGCCGACCTATGCGCGTGCGGATCTTCTGCCCGGCGATGTTGTCGCCGGTCCCGCCTTGATCATCGAGGACGAGACGACGACACTGGTGGCAAGTGCCTTCACAGCCCGCATCAACGGGCTCGGCTATATCGTGCTGACGCGGAGGTGATCATGCTCGGCAATGAACCCATGTCGCTCATTCATCAGCAGATCATGTGGGACCGGCTGATCGCGGTGGTGGAGGAGCAGGCGCAAACCCTGGTTCGTACCGGCTTCAGCACCTCGACGCGCGAGGCCGGCGACGTCTCGGCCGGCGTCTTCGATGTCGCGGGGCGCATGCTCGCCCAAGCCGTCACCGGCACGCCGGGCCATGTCAACTCCATGGCGCGCGCCGTCTATCACTTCATCGACAAATTCCCGACGCAGACGATGAAGCCGGGCGACGTCTTCATCACCAACGATCCCTGGAAAGGGACCGGGCATCTGCACGATTTCACCGTAGTGACGCCGGTGTTCCGCCGCGACCGGCTCGTCGCCATGTTCGCCTGCACCAGCCATGTCGTCGATATCGGCGGGCGCGGCATGGGGCCCGATGCGCGGCAGGTTTATGAGGAGGGCATCTATATTCCGCTGATGCGCTTTGCCACCGCCGCCGGCGTCGATGAGACGCTGGTCGAGATCGTGCGTGTCAATGTGCGCGAGCCGGTGCAGGTGATCGGCGACCTCTATTCGCTCGCCGCCTGCAACGAGGTCGGCAGCCGCCGCCTGCTGCAGATGATGGACGAGTTCGAGATCGAGTCGCTCGACCGGCTCGGCGACCATATTCTGGAGCGCTCGCACGCCGCCATGCTCGAAGCGGTGCGCAAGCTGCCCGCGGGCGTCTATCGCAACAGCATGCGCGTCGATGGCTATGACAAGCCGATCGACCTGGTGGCGGCGATGACCATCAGCGAGAAGGGCATCCATGTCGATTTCACCGGCACTTCGGCGCCGTCGGCCTTCGGCATCAACGTGCCGGTGTGCTACACCGAGGCCTATTCCGCCTTCGGCATCAAATGCATCGTGGCGCCCAAAGTGCCCAACAATGAGGGCTCGCTGTCGGTGATCACGATCAGCGCGCCGGAGAATTGCATCCTCAATGCGAAGCATCCCCTCCCGGTGGCGACGCGCCACATCACCGGCCAGATGCTGCCCGATCTCATGATCGGCTGCCTGCATGGCGCGCTGCGGGGCGAAGTGCCGGCGGAAGGCACCTCCTGCCTCTGGAATCTTTTTGCCATGGGCGGCCCCGGCCGCGTCGATGGCGATCCGGCGGAGCTGGCGGATGCGCTCTCCTTCAACGTCCAATCCTTCCATTCCGGCGGCACCGGCGCGCGGCCTGGCAAGGACGGGCTCTCCGCCACCGCTTTCCCGAGCGGCGTGCGCAATGTGCCGGTCGAGGTTACCGAGGCGCTGTCGCCGATCCTGGTCCGCTGCAAGGAGTATCGCATCGATTCCGGCGGCGCCGGCGAGTTCCGCGGCGGGCTCGGCCAGGTGATGGAGGTGGTGAGCCTCGACGACGCACCCTTCGGCGTCAGCGCCAATTACGATCGCATCGACTTCCCGCCGCGCGGCCGCGACGGCGGCGCCAACGGTGCCGCGGGCGTGCTGCGGCTCGGCTCCGGTGCGCGGCTGCGCGGCAAAGGGCAGCAGACCGTACCCAAGGGCGGCATGCTGGTCATCGAGATGCCCGGCGGCGGCGGCTTGGGCGACCCGATGACGCGCGATCCGCTGCGCGTGCTCGAAGATGTGAAGCTCGGCATGGTGTCGCGCGAAGCGGCTGCGGCCCAATACGGCGTCGTCATCGGCGAGGATCTCGCCATCGATTGGCCGGCGACGGAAGCCGCGCGGCGCGGCGGCGCGCGCTGAGCGTCGACCGAGGCAAGACAGCAAAGGAGTTTCGATGAGCGTCATCGTCAGCGCCGGTCTTCCCACCGGCATGGAAGGCTTGACCTATCCGATCCCGTTCTCCGATCCCGAGGCGGTGATCCGGATCGCGCAGCACGCCGAGCGCCTCGGCTATCACTCGGTCTGGGGCAATGACCACATGACGACGCAGCACTATGTGCGCGCCGAGTTCCCGGTGCCGCCGCGCTTCTGGGAGCCGCTCGTCACTTACGCTTTCGTCGCCGCCAACACCAAGACGCTGCGTCTCGGCACCGGCATCCTGGTGCTGCCGATGCGCCGCGACATCGTGGTGACGGCCAAGCAGATCGCGACGCTCGACCATTTCAGCGGCGGCCGCGTCGAGATCGGCGTCGGCGTCGGCGCTTATCGCGAGGAGTTCGAAGCGCTCTGGCCCGATGCCAAGGTGCATCGCGGCGACATGGTCGAGGAGGGGGTCAAAGCGCTGCAGCTCCTTTTCTCCGAGCGCGCCGCCTCCTTCGACGGCGCCTATTACCGCTTCCGCGATGTCGAGCTTTATCCGAAGCCGCAGCAGAAGCGGCTGCCGATCTATTTCGGCGGCAACAGCGCCAATCATCTGCGCCGCGTCGCCGAATCCGCCGATGGCTGGATTCCTGCGGGCATGGAGGCGGATCGGCTGCGCGGCCATGTCGCCGAGCTGCACGCGATGGCGGCGAAGGCGGGGCGCGATCCCAAGGCGATCGCGGTGGCGCCGCAATATGTCGCCCATCTCGGCCGCACCCAGGACGCGGCGGTCGCCCGCTTCAAGGAAAGCCAGATGTACAAGCACCTGATGTCGCTCCGCAAATCGACGCTCAAGGATCAGATCGGGCGGCCGATGGAGGACATCAACCTGATCGGCAGTGTCGATGCGGTGGTGTCAAAGGCGCAAGCGCTGAAAGAAGCCGGCGTCACTCATTTCCTCGGCCTCTACTTCGCCGCCAACAGCGTCCAGGAGCTGCTCGACCAGATGCAGATCTTCGCGGAAGAAGTGACGCCGAAGATTGCGGGGTAGACTCGGCTTCTGCTGCAGGGTGAGGTAGATAGGTCGATGGCACAAAGAAAATTTCCTCATCCTGAGCTGGCGCGCGCAGCGCGCCTGTCGAAGGACGCAGTGAATCAATCCAGGCAAAACGCGTCCTGCGATCGAATGCCAGAATGACCACCGCCTGGACCCTCAACACCCCCTCGACCGCCATCGGACAGCGTTCGATGGGCGATCCGACGCGGCTCTTTCCACTGTTTCCGCCGCTGCTCGAAGGCTGCCCCGCCAGCAGCAGCGCGGCGATGCAGTATCCGCTCGAGATCGACTACGATTACGCGCGCGTTCCTGCCGCGCTGCTGCGCCAGGCGCCGCTGCCGGGTCTGGAGCGCTGGGCGCCGCTGCTGCCGCCGCTGAAGCCCGGGCTTTCGCTCGGCGAAGGCGGAACGCCGCTTGTCGCGGCCGAGCGGATCGGCGACTGGATCGGGATCGAGGGTCCGCTCTGGCTCAAGGATGAGAGCCGGAACCCGACCTGGAGCCACAAGGACCGGCTCAATTACTGCGTCGTCAGCGCGGCGCTCGCCGCCGGCGCGCCGGGCATCGCCGTCGCGTCCTCGGGCAATCACGGCGCTGCGGCGGCGGCATACGCAGCACGCGCGGGCTTGCCCTGCGTCGTCGTCACCAGTCCCACGGCGCAGCCCGCCTTTCGGCAGTTCCTCGCCGCGCTCGGTGCTTATGTCGTGATCGTGCCGACTGAGCAGCGCTGGACATGCCTCAACCGCATCGTCGCCGAAACCGGCTTCGTGCCGGCGAGCAATCTCACCCGCTTTCCCACCGGCAATCCTTTCGGCCCCGAAGGCTACAAGACCATCGCCTATGAGATATTCGCTCAGCTCGGCGGCACGCTGCCGGGCACGGTGGTGGCGCCGACGGGTTATGGCGAGCTGCTCTACGGCGTCGCCAAGGGCTTCCGCGAGCTGCTGCGCTTCGGCAGTGGCGAACGCATGCCGCGGATGTGCTCGGCCGAGCCGGCCGCGCGCGGCCCGCTCGCCCAGGCGCTGCGCCGCAACCAGGCCGCGGTCGAGGTGAGTGCTGCCGCGCCCTCGCGCGCCGCTGGCATCGCCGTGACCGTCAACGGCCTCCGCGGCCTCGTCGCGGTGCGCGACAGCGGCGGCAGCGCGCTGCTTTTCGAGGAGCCGACCCTGGTCGAAGCCGCCGAGCGGCTGGCGCGCGAAGGGCTCTGGCAGGAATTCTCCGGCGCCGCCGGGCTCGCTGCTATGCACGAGGCGCGCTCGCGCGGCGAGCGCTTCGAGCCGCCGGTGGTGGTGATCCTGACCTCGACGGGGCTGAAGGAGCTGCCGGCCGTGACCGATGCGGTGCCGGCTTACGAAGGCGCGGCGATCGACCGCTTGATCGCGGCGCTGGCGGCGGGGCAGGGCAGGGGGAGCATTCCATGACCGGTGCATTCGGCGTTTCGCTCGAAGGCAAGGAGCCGCCCGAGGCGATGCGCGACATCGCCGCCGCTGCCGACGCGGCCGGCGCCTCCACGATCTGGGTCGCCTCGCATCTCTTTCAGCGCGAGCCGATCGCCGTTGCCACCGCGGCGCTGGCGGCGACGCGGCGCATCGGCACCGCATTGATGGCGATGAGCCCCTACACCGTGCATCCCGTCTATGCCGCCATGGCCGCCGCCACTTTGGACGAATACTTCCCCGGCCGCGTGCAGCTCTGCCTCGGCGTCGGTGCGCCGCGCGATCTCGAAGCGGCCGGCGTCGAGGCGAAGGAGCCCCTGCGCACCTTGCGCGAGGCGATCGGCGTCGCGCGCGCTCTGTTCGCCGGCGAGACCATCGACTTCGCCGGCGAGCGCTTCCGGGTGAAGGGGCGGCGCCTCGCCACCGGCGCGCGGCACATTCCGATCGTGCTCGCGGCGTCGGGGCCGCACATGCTCGAGCTCGCCGGCGCCGCCGCCGACGGCGTGCTGATCAGCGCCGCGACCTCGCCGGCCTTCATCCGCTGGTGCCTCGAGGCAGTGCGGCGCGGCGAAGGCGCTGCCGGCCGATCGGTGCGCAAGATGGCGCTGGTCTATAGCTCGGTCGATGCAGACGAGAAGGCAGCGCATGACCGGCTGCGCCGCACCTTGGGCTTCATCCTGCGCGGGCCCCATCATGCGCGCAATCTCGAGCTGGCCGGCACCACGCTCGATCAGCAGCGTCTCGCCACGGCTTTCGCGCGGGAAGACTGGCCCGAGGTCGATCGCCTGGTCACCGACGAGGTGATGCGCCGCCACGCGGCGAGCGGCACGCCGGACCAGCTGCGCGCCGCCTTCCAGCGCTACCGCAGCGTCGGGCTCGACGAGATCGTCATCGCCGGCGCGGCGGGCGGCGACGCGCTGCGCGAGATTTTGGCGATCGCGGTGTAGCACTTGGCACGAGAAGTGCGTATGCCTGCCGTCCTGGGCGGGGCAATCGCATACCGCTTCACCACGGAGGCACGGAGGACACGGAGATTGGCGATTTGGCGCGCGGCGCGCGCCATTCTTCGCTTCTCCGCGATCTCCGTGTCTCCGTGGTGAATCTTTTCAAGGCGCCAGCGGAGGCACGACATGCGTGACAAAGTCTTGTTGGTCACCGGCGGCGGCCGCGGCATCGGCGCCGCCATCGGCCGGCTCGCCGGGGCGCGCGGCTATCGAGTCGTGGTCAATTACCGCGCCGATGCTACCGCCGCGGCGGCGCTCGTTGCCGAGATCGCTGCTGCGGGCGGCGAGGCCGTGGCGTTTGCCGCCGATGTCTCGCGCGAGGCCGACGTCGAGCGGCTCTTCGCCGAGGCCGAGGCGCGGCTCGGACCGATCACCCACCTCGTCAACAATGCTGGGATCACCGGCCCCGCCGGCCGCTTCGAGGCGGTGTCGAGCGACACGCTGCGTGCCGTGCTCGACGTCAACGTCCTCGGCACGATGCTGTGCAGCCGCGCCGCGATCCGCCGCATGTCGACGCGCAAGGGCGGCAGCGGCGGGGTCATCGTCAACATCTCGTCCGGCGCCGCGATGTTGGGCGCCGCCGATCTCTGGGTCTGGTATGCCGCGACCAAGGCGGCGATCGAGACCTTGACGCTCGGCCTCGGCCGCGAGGTTGCGGGCGAGGGCATTCGCGTCTGCGGCGTGGCCCCCGGCTTCACCGCCACCGAGCTGCTGCTGCGATCGGGCGATCCCGAGCGCTTCCGCCAGATCGGCGCGCAGATCCCGCTTGGCCGTCCGGCGCGGCCGGAGGAGATCGCCGAGAGCGTCCTTTTCCTCCTCTCCGACGCCGCCTCCTACATCACCGCCACCACGCTCCGCGCCGCCGGCGGGCGGTGAGGGGTACACAAAAAAGAAAGCGGCAGGAGCCGGTGTCGGCTCCTGCCGCGGGGCGCGCGGGGGGTGCGCGCTTCAGTTCGCTTGGCGGCGCAGGAAGGCGGGGATGTCGAGGAGATCCTCGTCCTTCGACGGGGTGAGGCGGTCGGCCGGGTCGAGGGCGCCGAGCCGCGGCTGCGTCACCGGCGCAACCCGAGGCTGCGGTTGCGGCTCGGGTTCGGCGAGGACGCGGCGGCCGACGCCGGTGACCCGCTCGAAGAGGCTCTGGCCGCGGCTCTTGACCGGCTTCGGCGCAACGCGGCCGCCATTTTCCATCGCCGCCGCGGCGTAGGGGTCTGCGGCGCGTGCAGGCTGCGCCACCATGGCCGGCCGCACCGGCGCCTCGACCGGCCGCGGCGCGATGAAGACATCCGCCTTGACGGCGGCGCTTTCGATCGCCTCGGCCTGCGCCGGCAGCGGGCTCGCCTCGATCGCCGCCGCCGCGGGCGCCATCGGCGCGGGCTCGGCGGCTTGCGGCAGCGGCTTCGCCGGGCCGCTATCGGCGACGAGCCGGATCTGCGGCCGCGTCTGGGCGAGCTGCTCGGCATCGATGCCGGTCGCCACCACCGAGATGCGCATCCGGCCTTCGAGCTTCTCGTCGAAGGTCGAGCCGAAGATGATGTTGGCGTCGGGATCGACCTCTTCGCGGATGCGGTTCGCCGCTTCGTCGACCTCGAACAGGGTCATGTCGAGGCCGCCGGTGATGTTGATGAGCACGCCGCGCGCGCCCTTCATCGAGACATCCTCGAGCAGCGGGTTTGAGATCGCGGCTTCGGCGGCGTCGATGGCGCGGCGGTCGCCCTCGGCCTCGCCGGTGCCCATCATCGCCTTGCCCATCTCGCTCATCACCGCCCGGATATCGGCGAAGTCGAGATTGATGAGGCCCGGCATCACCATGAGATCGGTGACGCCGCGCACGCCCGCATGCAGCACGTCGTCCGCCATCTTGAAGGCGTCGGCGAAGGTGGTGCGCTCGTTC
>Ga0335081_10001773_pt1 | contig 34277 bp, 34 predicted proteins | sample Lox_Sample_35_FD_206713 | JGI IMG/M metagenome (GOLD analysis project Ga0335081, IMG submission 206713) | Soil microbial communities from Loxahatchee National Wildlife Refuge, Florida, United States - Lox_Sample_3.5 | ecosystem: Environmental > Terrestrial > Soil > Wetlands | place: USA...
CCACAAAGCCGCTTATAAGGGATGCCTATCGCGGAGCGGGCGATGGTATCGAGCGCTTGCTCCAGCTCGCGCTAGCCAGTCTTGAGCCTCCATCATGCATCCAACAGCAATGGCGCGATGCAAAGCTATCATCTGATCCTGAAGACGGCGGCCGTCGCTTGCGTGGTGATGGCCACCAATGCCTTTGGCAACTATGCCTTGAAGCTCGGCCTGAGCAATGGCGCCGGCGTACGCGCGAGCTGGGCGCCGTGGCAATATGTCCGCGCACTTGCGCACCCTTGGGTGATCGCCGGCGTGCTCCTGATGCTGGGCTGGTTCATCTCTCGCCTGATGCTGCTCAGTTGGGCCGACCTGAGTTACGTCCTTCCGGTTACATCGTTTTCCTATGTCTTGAGTGCCGGCTTGGGCGCCATGCTGCTGCGCGAAGACGTCAGCTTGGTGCACTGGGGCGGCATCTCGCTCATCACCTTGGGAGTGGCCTTCACCATCTTCACCCGTCCCGGGACCACGCCGCCCGGCGGGAATGAAGTGCCATGAAGTGGATCCTGGTCGCGCTGGTGGTCATTCCCGGAACCGTGGGGGATGTGCTGAACAGCGCCGGCATGAAGCACCAGGGTGAGCTTGACGACTGGAGCTGGCACGGGCTGCTGCGCTTTGGCTGGCAGCTCCTGCACAACTGGTACATCCTGATCGGCTTGCCGGCCATGGCGCTGTCGTTTTTCGCCCTGATGGCGCTGCTTTCCACCACCACGCTGGCGTTCGCCGTGCCCGCCACCGCCAGCAGCTACATCCTGGAAACCGCGATGGCCGAATACCTGTTGCGCGAGAAGGTGGATTGGCACCGCTGGATCGGCACCATCTTGGTCGCCATCGGCGTCATCTTACTTGCAATTTGAAATGCACAGCCTTCTCCATATTTTCGGCTTTGCCAGGAATGGCATCCTTATGGCCATCTTCGGCCATGGACTGATTGGAATCTCGCTGGTCTGGGACAAGGTCCTGCTAAAGAAGAAAGGTACGCGGAACCTGTTCAGCTACGTGTTCTGGTTAGGCGCCATCAGCCTCTTCGGTATCGTTCTCATCTTCTTCGGTTATCGGCGGCCATCGTGGTACGTGCTGGGCGTGGCTTTCGCAGCGGGCGTGGCGGACCTGGTGGCATCCTTCTTCTATTATGCGGCGCTGAAGCGGGGCGAGGCGTCGGAGGCGCTCGCCATCATGGGAGGCTTCTCGCCGGTGGCGACTGCGGTGATCGCGTACGCGCTGCTGAGCAGGCAGATGACCGGCCCGCAGTTGATCGGCTTCGCCATCATGTGCGCCGGCGGCTTCGTCATGTTCTTCGCCGAGCAACTGCCACTGAGCAAGCTGCTGCCTCCGGTGCTGCTGGCCGCGGGAATCTTCGGACTGGCGAACGTGCTGGAGAAGCTGGCATACAACCGGGCCAATTTTGTCAGCGTGTATGTGTGGTTCACCCTCGGGACCTTCGCCGCTTCCATGGCGCTGCTCCTTCCGCCCTCGTGGCGCAAGCAGATTTTCGAGGAGTCGGGCGGCGATGAGCCCAGAAATCGCTTCTGGTATTTTGTCAATCGCTTTGTCGCCGGATTGGGCTCGTTTCTGGTCGTCTATGCCGTGAGCCGCACCCATCCCGCAATGGTTTCGGCGATCTCCGGCGTGCGCTACGCGGTCATCTTCGTGGGCGCATTCTTACTGGCGAAGCTGAGACCGCAATGGCTCAAAGAGACATTCAGCGGCCGCGAACTGATTACCAAGACGGTGGCCACGGCGCTGGTTATTGCCGGAGTCGCTATCGCCGGGCTTGCCGGCGGCAAGATGGGCGGCGGTGCGCTTGCAACCCGCAAGGCGCCTCCGTTCTTTATAGCTGACCTGAGTGGATTAGCTCGACCCCGCCGCTATAGCAGCGTACAACCGGAGCTGAGCTAACTCTGTCTAATTCTGTGGAGCAGTCTAGATGAGCTACGTCGGCAGACTCGCGGTCATGGTTTCGGTTGCGCTGCCGGTTTACTTCGTCTTCTGGATGGTTTTTGTTGGGAGTTTCGCCGCCCACGAGCTTGAGATTGGGATCATCGCCACGTTGTTGGCCGCTGCTGGCACTGCCATTATCGACGTGCAATATCCCAGCCGGTTTGCGCCCAGCCTCAGTGAGTCGCTTTCCTGCTGGCGGCTACCCTGGTACTTCATCCGCGGGGCGTGCGAGATATTGCAAGTCGCCGCGTTGGACTTTCTCGGAATACGCCGCGCAGAATCCCTGTTCGTGGTGGTGCCGTTCGATACCGGCAAACTCCATGACGAGCGCGCAATCGCGCGGCGCGTGCTCGCCGTCAGCTACACGACCATGACGCCGAACTCGGTCGTGTTGGGCATCAACATCGCGGGAAGAAAGATGCTGGTTCATCAGTTCGAGCGTACGGCGTCGAACCAAATGACGAAATCGCTGGGAGCGCAGGCGTGAACATCTGGCAATTGGCGGCCCAAGTCATGATCTTTGCCCTGGTGCCTCTCGCCTGGACCGCCATGCGGGGAGACGCGCGCCTGCGCCTGGTTTCGTTCTTCATGGCCGGCGTGGTGACCACACTGCTGATGATGCTGCTCACCATGGCCTTCCAGCGCGAGGTCATGATGGACGTGGCGATCACTTTGGCGCTGATGTCGTTCGGCGGCGGCATTGTCTTCTCCCGCTTCTTCGAACGCCATCTGCGATGAAAACCATTGCCATCGAGATGCTACTCGCGTTCGCCGTGGCGATCACGCTGGCCTCGGTTGCGGCCATGGTGTGCATGCGCGACGCCTATCAGCGGATGCACTACATCGCGCCGCCGGCCTCATTGAGCGCCATCTTCATTACGATTGCGATCTTTCTGCAGCAGGGACTGAAGCCGGAATCCTTCAAAGCGGCTTTCATCGTGGTGACCCTGGTCTGCATGAACGCGGTAGTGACGCATGCGGCGGCGCGCGCCTTTCGCATTGCGGAGACAAAGAACTGGCAGCCAAAGCCGGGCGAAGAGGTGCCGATCAAGGCCCAGGACGAGCAAGTCGAACCAGAGAGGAAGGCGGCATGAGACTGCTCGAATGCGTCGTCTTGTTGTTGGTTGCCATCACCGCTCCCGGCGTGGTGTTGAGCCGCGATCCCAAGTGCCAGGTGGTCACGCTGAGCTTCTACGGGCTGGTGTGCGCGCTGATGTTCTTCATCTTTCAGGCGCCCGACGTGGCGCTCTCGCAGATCACCATTGGCGCGGTCATGCTGCCGCTGATGATCCTGCTGACGTTGACCAAAATGCGGCGCCAGAACCTTCGCCGCGAGCGGGAGAGGAAAAAATGAGCGGCCGAACGCGCACCATCCTGTTCCTGATTTCGGCTGCGGGACTCGCTGCCGTCTTCGCCTGGGGACTCCGTAATCTGCCGCCGATGGGCGATTATCGCGGGCCGTACGGCTACGTTCTGACCCGAGTCGCAGTCTATGAACGGCACGCCACCGATACCGTCAACGCCATCAACTACGACTATCGCGGCTTCGACACCCTGGGCGAGGAATTCATTCTGTTCGCCTCAGTGTTGGGAGTGCTGCTGCTGTTTCGTCCTGGGGGCCGCGAGGACAAGAGCAAGAAGAGAGTGCAACTCGAGGACGCGCTTCCGGTTAGCGATACCTTGCGGGTAGGCATGCAAGCGATGGCGGCCACGATGATTGTCTTCGGGGTGTACATCGCCGTGCACGGCCAGCTCACTCCGGGCGGCGGATTTCAAGGTGGAGTCATACTCGCGACCGTGCCGCTGGTCGTCTATTTGTCGGGCAATGTGAAAACGTTTGAGGCCATTGTCTCCAACCCATTGACCACGCTTGCTGAATGCGGCGGCGCCGGTGGATACGGCATTATCGGCCTGCTTGCCTTGCTGGGGGGCGCGCACTTCCTCACCAACTTTGTGCCTCTGGGGAAGACTGGCGATGTCTTCTCGTCGGGCACAATCGCGGTCATCAGCGTGACTGTAGGCATCGAAGTCGCCGGCGGCTTTCTGGTGCTCATGCAAAGCTATCTGCGCGAAATCATCGAAGAGCGCTTGCAGGAGGGGCGATGATACTGAATTATCTGGCCTACGGGGTTGCCGCCTGGGTGTTTCTTTGGGGGCTCTACGGCATCGTCACCAGCAAGAACCTGGTGCATCAGGTGGTGTGCCTCGCGATTCTTCAGACTTCGACGTACGTTCTGCTGCTCGCGATCGGCTTCAAGGTCGGCGGGACAGCGCCCATCTTCGCGGACATTCCGGTCGGCGCGCCGGTCGTCGATCCGCTGGTGCAGGCGCTGATGCTGACGGATGTCGTGGTTGAGGGTACAGTGATGGCCCTGCTGCTTTCGATGGTGGTGAAGGCGAACGAAGTGGCGGGTACGGTCGATCCGGAAGAGCTGCGGATCATGATGGGATGAGCATCACGACCTACATCCCGCTGCCGATTGCGATTCCGCTCGTCGTCGCGGCCTTTCTGGCATTCACCGGCAAGTGGATCGGCCGCCGGGCCTGCGACACGCTCGCCATCGCCTGCGCCGCAGGCAATCTGTTTCTGACGCTCGCCATTCTGCGCGGGGTGTGGTCGCAGCCGTACGTCTATTGGTTCGGCAATTGGTGGCCGAGGCCGGGTGGCGTCGCTCTCGGCATCTGCTTCAGCATCGACGCGATCGGTGCTTCGCTGGCCCTGCTGACCAGCATTCTCACTACCGCCGGCCTTGTGTTCTCCTGGTGGATCTTTGAGGAAACGGAGAACCACTTCCAGCCCCTGATGCTGATTTTCATGGCCGCCATGTGCGGCTTCAGCTACACCGGCGACCTGTTTAACCTGTTCGTGTTTTTCGAGCTGATGAGCGTCTCTGCGTTCGCGCTGTGCGGCCTGAAGACGGTAGAGCCGGCGCCGCTCCAGGGCGCGTACAACTTCGCCATCGTCAACACCGTCGGCGCCTTCATGATCGTCATCGGCATCGGGTTGCTGTACGCGCGGACCGGCGCGCTCAACTTAGCGCAGGTCGGGCGCTCGCTCGGGAGCACGCGCGCCGATTCCCTGGTGCTGCTCGCGTTCCTGCTCATCGCCGTTGGCTATCTGACGAAAGCTGCGATCGTGCCCTTTCATTTCTGGCTGGCGGATGCGCATGCCGTGGCGCCCAGCCCGGTTTGCGTGCTCTTTTCGGGAGTGATGGTCGAACTGGGCATCTATGCGGTGGCGCGAATATATTGGACGATCTTCAGCGGCCCGCTCGCCGCCCATGTTGGCGCGCTACGCGAGATTCTGCTGCTCCTGGCAGCGTTGTGTGCTGTGGTGGGCGCACTGATGTGCTTCGCCGAGCATCACCTCAAACGGCTGCTGGCGTTCTCGACCATTTCACACGCGGGACTGACGCTGGCCGGCGTGGGCCTGCTGACCTCGAAGGCGCTAGGCGGATTCGTCATTTACGTCCTGTCGCATGGCGCGATCAAAGGCGGGCTGTTCTTGTGCGCGGGTATTGTGGCCCATCGCCTGAAAAGGATCGGCGAAGATCACCTGCACGGCCGCGGTCGGGGCATGTGGTTCACGGCTGCATTGTTTATCCTGGGCGCCTTCGGGCTGGCTGGCATTTTGCCCTTCGGGACGCTGTTGGGCGAAAGTATGATTTCGGATGCCGCCAGGGACTTCCAGCAGGGCTGGTTTCAGTACGTTTTCGTCTTCGCCGAAATTCTGACCGCCGGAGCCGTGCTGCGCGCCAGCTTCCGCATTTTCTTCGGATGGGGCGATCCTGCGCCGACCGACGAGTCTTCCCGCGTCGAGGAGGGCCCCGAAACCTCCGAGCCGCACAACAAAACTCCCATCACGATGCTGTTTCCTGCGGCGGCATTGGTCGTGCTCGGAATCGCGATCTGCTTTTGGCCGCAGTTGCGCAGCACGGCCGATGGTGCGGCACAGACGTTCGTCAATCAGCCCGGATACGAGGACATGGTGCTCGACAATACGTCGATGGCCGTTCCCGCCAAGCCGCCGGAAGAGTCGCTGGCTGGATCGATTCTGCGCTCTAGTATCGCAGGCTCGCTTGCGCTGGCATTGGCTTTAGGCAGCGTCTTTCGCAAGAGACTTCCTGCGCTGAGCTTCACCCGCAGCCTGGAGATGGGCAACCGGGCGCTGCGAACCCTGCACAGCGGCCATCCCGGCGATTACGTGGCATGGCAGTCGCTGGGCACGGCGGCGATAGGAGGATTGTTTGCGTGGTTCTTGAGGTAGAGCGCCTGTTGGCCCTTGGCTCTTGGCTTTTGGCTATTGACTCTTAGGGAGACTCTGAACAAGTGGATCGGTCGGCCTCAGGGGCTAAAGCCCGCACTGATTTTGCTGAACTTCGGCACGGCTGAAGCCGTGCCCTTTCAAAAACTGGGGCTTAATCAGAGTCTCCTTAGCTCTTAGCTCTTGGCTGTTGGCTGTTGGTTCTTGGCTTCTGGTTTGCGCAAGCTTTGGAGCCTGCCTATGCAGGCAGGAACCAAGAGTCAAAGGCCAAGAGCGAAGAGCCAAAGGCCTCAGAGTCAATCGTGATTGGCGGGATCAGCCTTCAGCACTCCGCCGCGGGCGTAGTTCTCGCGCGGGACCTCGATGAGCGTGATGGAGACCGCCTCGGGTTTGACTGCAAGCTCCGCGGACAACACGTCGGTGACGCGCTTGACGACTCGCCGCTTCTGTTCAACCGTTCGGCCCGTCAGCATCGTGATCTGCACATGCGGCATAAAAAACCTATTCACCACAGAGACACAGAGACACAGAGGTAAACTCTGTCTGAATCTATAGGTTGAGCAGACATATGCGATGGATCGCAAACTTGATTTGGCTTGCTCTGTGTCTCTGTGTCTCTGTGGTTAGTTTTCTTATTTCGCGAGTTCGTATCCCGCGAAGAAGTAGCTGATCTCGAAGCGCGCGGTGTCTTCGGCGTCGGAGCCGTGCACCGCGTTCTTCTCGATGTTCGACGCCCACTTTTTGCGGATGGTGCCCTCGTCGGCCTTGGCCGGATCGGTGGCGCCCATCAGCTTGCGATAGTCGGCGATGGCCTCTTCTTTCTCCAGAGCCATGACGATGATCGGGCCGCTGGACATGAAGCTGGTCAGCGACTCGAAGAACGGCCGATGCACGTGTACGGCGTAAAAGCCTTCGGCCTGGTGCTTGTTGATGTGCAGCATCTTGATGCCGATGATGCGGAATTTGTTTTCCAACAGCGTGTTGATGATGTCGCCCGATGCGCCGCGTTGGAATGCGTCCGGCTTGATGATGGAAAGAGTGCGTTGCAGGGTCTTCATGCTTGGGTTAGGTCCTCATTTGTTTCGCAGTTTGCTTTTCGCTCTTCGCCTTTCGCCAGAACGGAGGGGCTGGAACCGCCTTAGGCCGGCTCAGGGTTGGCAGAGCTGGTTTTCAGGCCAGCTCTACAGCAATCTAGAATTATGAATCTGTTTTGACACAGGAAACTTTTCTGCCGTCCCTACAGGACTCGAGTTCTTATAAACCGCTTACCCAGCGCTGAAGCGCTGGGCTATCCTCTTGCGTCCCGCAAAGCGGGACTCGGTTCTGCGTGCTGCGAACATAATTGCATTTGCCTCAGCATTCGTAATGCGGCATTCATACATGCTGTCACCCGAGCGCCATAGGCGCGAAGGAGTTTAGAGCAGTTTCTCAGCTACTGTAGCCGCGCCGCACAGCGCCGTTAAGCAACTCGGCCTTCAGGCGCTGAGGTGCGTTCCCTCAGCGGCTAAAGCCGACTCTTCGGGGCCACTTCTTCGGCACGCCTGAAGGCGTGCCCTTTCAAAGCGGACATAGCTACTTTGAAATTGCCTTAGCCCAGCCTTTTAAAGCTGGGTGGGCCGAAAAACAAGGCCCCGAGTCCCTAGGGACGGCAGTGGCCCCGCAGCAAGCAACCCGCGCCGTCGACTGAAGCCGACTTCGGAACTTATTTCAACAATTCGAGGCGCTGCCCTGAAGACCAGCTCTACCCGATTTCTAAACCAGTGCTGCCAGATTTCTAGGAAAGCTCTACTGGAAGCTCTGGCGAACAGCGAAGAGCGAATGGCGAAGAGCGTCTTTCTTACTTCATCACCGCGGCTTGCGCCTTCACCAGCGTCTCACCGATTTCGGCCGGCGACTTTGCCACGTGAATGCCCGCGGCCTGCATGGCTTTGATTTTCTCCGCGGCGGTTCCCTTGCCGCCGGAGATGATCGCGCCCGCATGGCCCATGCGGCGTCCCGGCGGCGCGGTCTGCCCCGCGATGAAACCGACGACTGGCTTGCGCACGTTCTGGCGAATGAACTCCGCCGCGGTTTCTTCAGCGCTACCGCCGATCTCACCGATCATCACGATCGCTTCGGTCTCGGGATCTTCGTTGAACAGGCGGATTGCATCAACGAAATTTGTCCCAATGATCGGATCTCCGCCGATGCCGATCGCGGTCGATTGTCCGATACCGCGCGTCGTGAGCTGATAGACGGCTTCGTACGTCAACGTGCCCGAGCGCGAGACAATGCCGACGTTGCCTTCCTTGTGAATATGTCCGGGCATGATGCCGATCTTGCACCTGCCCGGCGAGATGATGCCGGGGCAGTTCGGACCGATCAGCCGCGAGTTCTTGGTCTGCAGAAACTCCCACGCATTCACCATGTCGAGCGCGGGAATGCCTTCGGTGATGCAGACGATGAGCGGCAAGCCGGCATCAGCCGCTTCCATGATGGCGTCGGCCGCGCCCGGCGGCGGAACGAAGATCACGGTGGCGTTGGCGCCGGTCTTCTCCACGCCTTCCGCGACGGTATTAAAGATGGGCCAGCCCTCGTGCGTCGTGCCGCCCTTGCCGGGAGTGACGCCGCCGACAACGTTGGTGCCGTACGCAGCCGCATTCTTCGCGTGAAATGTGCCCTCGCGGCCGGTGAGTCCCTGCACCAGCAGGCGCGTCGATTTATCAACCAGGATGCTCATGTATAAGTCCTCTCCACATAACTTTGTACACGATTTCCAAGACTTGAAAGGGCACGGCTTCAGCCGTGTCGTTGCTCTCGTTCTTGGTCGTGGGCTTTAGCCGCTGAGGGACCGCATTTCGTGGAAGCGCCAGTCCCTCAGAGGCTAAAGCCGAACTGTTCTGCGGTCGCTGCGGCACGGCTGAAGCCGTGCCCTTTCAAACCGCAGCGCCACTCAAATCGCAGCGCCGCCCCGCGACATCAATTGCCCTTCGCAACGGCGACAACTTTCTCGGCCGCGTCTTTCATGGTCTCTGCCACGATGAATTTCAGCCCGCTTTCCTTCAGGATTTTGCGGCCCTCTTCGACGTTGGTTCCCTCCAGCCGCAGCACAATCGGCAGCTGAATGTGGGTGGCACGCGCCGCAGTGACGATGCCGTTGGCCAGCGTATCCACGCGCAAGATGCCGCCAAAAATATTGATGAGCACCGCCTTCACGTTCTTGTCGCTGAGCAGGATTTCGAAGGCGTGCGTGACCTGCTCGGCGTTGGCGCCGCCGCCCACGTCGAGGAAGTTGGCCGGCATGCCGCCCGCATACTGGATGATGTCCATGGTGGCCATCGCCAGGCCGGCGCCATTGACCATGCAGCCAACGTTGCCGTCGAGCTTGATGTAGTTCAGGTTGTACTTGCTGGCTTCAACTTCGAGCGGGTCTTCTTCGCTGATGTCGCGCAGCTCCAGGATTTCGGGATGGCGATAGAGCGCGTTATCGTCGAAGTTCATCTTGGCGTCGAGCGGGAACAGCCGGCCGTCGGTGGTGGTGATGAAAGGATTGATCTCGACCAGCGAGGCGTCGGTGGCTTCGGCGGCACGCGCCAGCGCCATCATGAACTTCATCGCGCCCGGGATGTACTTGGCGTCAAGCCCCAGCTTGAAGGCGATCTGCCGCGCCTGAAACGCGCGCAGCCCGAAGCCGGGGATGAGGTGCTCCTTGATGATGGCGTTGGGATCTTTGGCCGCGACCACTTCGATCTCCATGCCGCCGGCAGCCGACGCCATGAAGACGTTGCGGCCGACGGTGCGATCGAGCACGATGCCGAGGTAGAGCTCGCTGGCGATGGGCAGCGTCTCTTCAATCAGCAGTCGCTGCACGATTTTGCCCTCGGGACCGGTCTGGTGTGTGACCAGCTTCATGCCGAGCATCCTGGTTGCGAGCTCACCGGCTTCTTCGGGCGATTTGGCAATCTTGACGCCGCCTCCCTTGCCACGGCCGCCGGCGTGAATCTGCGCTTTGACGACGACCCCTGTAGCGCCGTCGGCCATCAGCGCCTGTGCCGCCTCCAACGCCTGTTCTCTGCTCTCGACCATGTGGCCGCGCGGCACGGCCACGCCATACTTCGAGAGGATGGCTTTTCCCTGGTACTCGTGAATTTTCATGTTGGTATGACGAGAGCGGGAGAACGTGCACCCGCACTTCCGGCTCTTTGGCCGGATTGTCTGCTCCTCACAGGATGGCGTACAGCCAGGAAACCTGTGATTGTATAGGAGTGAACAATGCGGTGGAAAGTGCAGGGATCACGAACGACGACTTGAGTTGGCCGCCGCGCCGTCCAGCACTACCCGGCAGACTTCCTCGATGTAGCGCTCGCTGAGCTCGTCGTGGCGGATCAGGAAGCGCATATAAATTGCGCCGTAAAGAATATCGAGCACCAGATCGAGGTCGAGCGAGCGCGGCAGTTCGCCGCGTTCAATGCCGCGCCGCAGGGTCTGGTAGGCCTCCTGGCGCCGCGGCCGAAGCAGGCGTGTCCGGAATTCCTCCAGCAGTTCGGGATCGGACTGGCCGGCGGCGATGACGGCGTGCACAATGCAACCGCGCGGCGAGCGCAGCACACTTAACCATTGGCACATCTGCCGGCTCATGTCCTTGTACACCGAGCCGGAGTCGGGAAAGTGCAGCTCGTCCTCGGTGCTGAAGGCGAAGGCATCCACCACCAGCGCACCCTTGTTCGGCCACCAGCGATAAACCGTGGCTTTGCCGACGCCGGCGTCGGCGGCGATGGCTTCGATAGACAAATCGGCGAAGCTGCTGCGGCGCAGCAGCTTGATGGTGCTGCGCAGGATGGCCCGGCGCGCGTCTTCGGAGCGCGGGCGGCCCGGCGGGCGCTTGCCGTTATTGGCGCCGTTTGGTCGAGAAGCGAGCATGGAGAAAAAGTTGTCAGTTGTCGGTTACCAGTTGTCGGTTATAAACAGCGGGAAATGTGACGAAACCGCAACGTCTAGCCGCGGCAGTCGTAACTGACAACTGATAACCAACAACCGGCAACTGTTTATTGAATCCGATACGTTTCGTATCGTATCATATTCACTGTTCCCGCGACTCGGCCCTGCGGCATCAACGGAGTTTCAGCAGTTCATGTGGATTGTTGCCCTCGCGCTCCGGCGCCCTTATACGTTTGTGGTGATGGCGCTGGTCATCATCCTGCTCATGCCGTTGGCCATCGTGCGCACGCCGGTCGATATCTTCCCCGACATCAACATCCCGGTGATCAGCGTCATCTGGTTCTACGGCGGGTTCGCGCCGCAGGAGATGGCCAACCGCATCGTCAGCAACTCCGAGCGCATCACGACCATCACGGTCAGCAACATCGAGCATATCGAGTCGCAATCGGTATACGGCATCGGCGTCATCAAGGTGTACTTCCAGCCGCAGGTCAATATTCAAACCGCAATGGCGCAATTGACGGCGGGCATGCAGGTGATTTTACGCAGCCTGCCGGAGGGTACGACCCCGCCGTTGATCATCCAGTACACCGCCTCGACCACGCCCATCGTCCAGCTCGGGCTGAGCAGCAAGACTTTGCCCGACCAGGTGCTGTTCGACCTGGGCCAGAATTTCCTGCGCACGCAACTGGCGACCGTGCCCGGCGCAGCCACGCCTTATCCCTACGGCGGCAAGATTCGCCAGGTACAGGTCGATCTCGATATACCGCGCCTCCAGGCGCAAGGCCTGTCGCCCCGGGACATCGTCAACGCCATCAATGCGCAAAACGTCATCACGCCCTCGGGCACCGCGAAAATCGATTCCACCGAGTACCAGGTGGAGATGAACAGTTCCCCGCTCACCATCGCCGAACTGAATGACATACCGATCAAGACCGTGAACGGCGCGACCATCTACATGCGCGACGTGGCGCACGTGCGCGACGGCTTTGCCCCGCAGACCAACATTGTGCGCCAGGACGGCGTGCATGGCGTTCTGATGTCGATGTACAAGATCGGCCGCGGGTCCACCATCACCATCGTCAACAAGATCAAGAACATCGTCCCGATTGCACTCGAGCAACTGCCCAAAGGGATCACGGTCAAGCCATTGTTCGATCAATCGTTGTTTGTGCGGGCATCGATCGACGGTGTGTTGCGCGAAGGCCTGATCGCCGCAGCGCTGACCGCGTGCATGATCCTGCTCTTTCTCGGCGATTGGCGGCCGACCATCGTCATCTCGATTTCGATTCCGCTGTCGATCTTCGTTTCCGTGCTGCTGCTGAGTGCGCTGGGCGAGACCATCAACATCATGACGCTGGGCGGCCTGGCGCTGGCCGTCGGAATTCTGGTCGATGATGCGACCGTCGAAATCGAAAACATCGAGCGCAACCTTGCCCAAGGCAAGGAAATGAAGCAGGCGATTCTCGACGGCGCGGCACAGATCGCCGTTCCGGCATTCGTGTCAACGCTCTCGATCTGCATCGTCTTCGTCCCCATGTTTTTCCTCACCGGCGTGGCGCGATATCTGTTTGTCCCGCTGGCGGAAGCCGTGGTGTTCGCGATGCTGGCGTCCTACTTCCTGTCGCGAACCCTGATTCCGACGCTGGTGATGTACATCATGCGCGGCCACGAGCATCGCGAGGAAAGCGGCAAGACCTTCTTCGGCCGCTATCAACGGCGCTTTGAAGCAGGCTTCGAGAAGTTCCGCTGCGGTTATTACCAGCTACTGGAGACCACGCTGGAGCATCGCAAGATCTTCGCCGCTTGCTTCCTCGGGTTCTGTGTGGTGTCGCTGCTGCTTGTATTCGTTTTGGGCGAAGATTTTTTTCCCAGCGTCGATGCCGGGCAAATGCGGCTGCACGTTCGCGCCCATGCCGGACTGCGGGTGGAAGAGACCGCGCGTTTGTGCGATGAAATCGAGAGCTACCTGCGCCAGCAAATCCCGAAAGACGAGCTGGTCACGATCCTCGACAACATCGGCCTGCCCAACTCGGGTATCAATCTTTCGTACAGCAACTCCGGCGTGGTGGGCACCAGCGACGCGGAGATCCTGGTGGGCTTGAACCAGGAGCATCATCATCCCACAGCCGACTACATTCGCAAGCTGCGCCAGGGACTGCCGCGCCAATTCCCCGGCGTGGAGTTCTTTTTCCAGCCGGCCGACATTGTGACGCAAATCCTGAACTTCGGTCTGCCCGCGCCCATTGATATTCAACTCATGGGGCCGGACATGGTGACCAACTACGAAATCGCGCAGCAGATCGCCAATCGCGTGAAATACGTGCCCGGCACCGCCGATGTGCATGTGCAGCAACTGCTGGACCTGCCGACGCTGCATCTGGACATCGAGCGCACGCGCACGGCGCAGGTCGGCATCAATGCCCGCGATGTTGCGCAGAGCGTGCTGGTGTCGCTAAGTGGAAGTTTCGCGACCTCGCCCAATTTCTGGCTGAACCCGGCGAACGGGGTCAGCTATCAGGTGGCGGTGCAGTCGCCGCAGTACCGCATCACGTCGCTTCAAGACCTGATGAACACGCCGGTGAACAGCTCCAGCGACCCGGCAACCAATACCGGCTCGTCGAATTCGCAGGTGCTGGCCAACCTGGTGCAGTTGTCGCCGGCCTACCGCCCGGCCGTGGTGTCCCATTACAACGTGCTGCCGGTCATTGACGTGTACGCCAGCACGCAGGATCGCGACCTGGGTGGCGTCATCCGCGATGTTGACCGGGTGCTGCAACCGTTCCGGCAACATTTGCCGCGGGGCACACAAATGATTGTGCGCGGCCAAGTGCAGACCATGACGACATCCTTCGTCGGCCTGGGCATTGGACTGGTCTGCGCCATTGTGCTGGTCTATTTCCTCATCGTGGTGAACTTCCAGTCGTGGCTAGACCCCTTCATTATCATCACGGCATTACCGGGCGCACTGGCGGGCATCTGCTGGATCCTGCTGCTGACGCATACGACGCTGAACGTGCCCTCGCTGACGGGGGCGGTGATGTGCATGGGCGTGGCGACGGCCAACTCGATCCTGATGATTGCCTTTGCGCGCGATCGCATGCGGGCGGGGATTCCAGCGATGCAATCCGCGCTGGAAGCAGGCTACACACGTATTCGCCCGGTGCTGATGACGGCGCTGGCCATGATTATCGGCATGTTGCCCATGTCGCTGGGACTAGGCGAAGGCGGCGAGCAGAATGCCCCGCTGGGACGCGCGGTCATCGGCGGCCTGCTGTTTGCCACCGTGGCGACGCTGTTCTTCGTCCCTACGGTTTTTGCCATGATTCACGGCCACCGCGAAGCGCGGCAGAAGCAGGTTAAGGCGTAAACAACCCGATTGGGTTGAGGTCATACAATAGTGGAAACTCTTACGGACATGGATAGGCAGGACAAGCCGGCGACGGAATACGAAGCGCAGCGTGGAGACGGTCACGCGCCGTCGCTGGAAGTCCATGCTGCGCCGCAGATCACGCCTCCGCCCAAGCTGCCGCCGGCGAAACCGCGCAAAGCACTGATGATCGTGGGCGCCGTCGTCCTGGTGCTGCTGCTGGGCGGTCTGGCCTCGATGCTCAGCCGCATTCACGACAGCCACGTGCTGGCCGATGAAACGCAGCAGGACGCGGTGCCGACCGTCGCGATCATTCATCCCACACCGGAGAAGGCCGACGAAGAGCTGGTGTTGCCGGGGACACTGCAAGCGTTTATCGAATCGCCCATCTACGCGCGCACCAACGGCTATCTGCTGCGCTGGTACAAGGACATCGGCAGCCGGGTGAAGAAAGGCGATCTGCTGGCCGATATCGATACGCCGGAGATCGACCAGGAGCTGATGCAGGCGCGCGCTGCCCGACAGCAAGTGGTCGCCGCGATGGACCTGGCCAAGATCAACGCCGCCCGTTATCAGGCGCTGCGCAAGACCGACTCGGTTTCGCAAGAAGAAGCCGACACGCAGAGCAGCGGCTACGAACAAGCCCAGGCCAATCTCGCCGCCGCCGATGCGAACGTCAAGCGGCTGGAAGAGCTGGAAGGTTTCAAGCGCGTTTACGCGCCCTTTAATGGCGTGATCACGCGCCGCCTGGTTGATCCCGGCGCGCTGATCAATGCCGGCATCAACGGCGCAGCCGGCAAGGAGCTGTTCGACATCGCCACCACCGATCCGCTGCGCGTCTATGTCAACGTGCCGCAGGCCTATTCGCCCGCGATTCATGCTGGAGTGGCGGCGACGGTCACCTTGCAGGAGTTTCCCGGCCAAAAATTCCATGCTGCGGTTGCGCGCACGGCTGACGCGATCGATATCACCTCGCGCACGCTGCTGACCGAGGTAGACGTGCCGAATCCCGACGGCAAGCTGCTTCCCGGTTCGTTCGGCGAGGTGCACTTCCAGCCCCACATCAATGCCAACAAGGTCACGATTCCCCAGAACGCGATGCTGTTTCGCCGTGAAGGGGCGCAGGTCGCCGTCGTCGGCGCCGACAACAAAGTGGAGCTGCGGCACATCACCATCGGCCGCGACTTCGGCAACACGCTGGAGATTGTCGGCGGTGTGGACGAGAAGGATCGCGTGATCGTCAACCCTTCCGACGCGATCGAGAACGGCGAGAAGGTCAACGTCGCGCCCGCGCAGCAAGGAAAGCAGTCGTGAAGCGCACGGCAGAGGCGCCGGGCTTCAGCCCGGCGAAACCCCGCGACAATCCAAGCGGCTGTAGCCGCGGCCCAGGGCTGAGCAGACTGTGTCGCGACCGACAATCAGTTTGCTTGGTGGACTACACAGCGCGAATTGCCAAGGAAACAGCCGCGCAGCGGCGGGATGGGGTTAGCCCAAGGCGCAAGCCCTGGGTACGAGGGGGAAAAGTTGGAGCCGCGGCAGCGGCGACACCACTCGCGACAGAGTCTCATAAGCCGCAACCTACGTTTGTCGGCAGGGCTAAAGCCCCACCCTTCCACCCTGGGCCATTCGCTGCCGTAATGGCAGTTGCGCTGCTGGCCTCTTGCACCGTCGGGCCAAATTATCAGCGTCCGCCGGCGCCCACGCCGGATGCCTACAAGACACAAGCTCCATGGCGCGTGGCCGCTCCCAAAGATTCTCTCCCTAAAGGCGCGTGGTGGGAGGTCTTCAACGATGCGGAGCTGAACACCTACGAGCAGCAGTTGCTGACGGCGAACCAATCTCTGTTCGCCGCTAAAGCCCGGCTGGAAGAGGCGCGATCGCTGGCGCGCGTGGCCACGGCGGCGTTCTTCCCGCAAGCCAATGTCGATCCCAACGCCTCGCGTAATCGCTACTCGGGCACTCGTCCCGAGGTGCTCACGGTCAGTGGTCCACTCACCCAGAGCACCTTCGAAGTTCCCTTTGTGATGAATTGGGAGCCCGACCTGTTTGGTAAGTATCGTCGTAGCCTGGAGGCGTCAAACGCGAATCTTCAGGCGACGGCCGCGGACCTGTACAACGTCGATCTCGTGCTCACCGCCGAGCTCGCCGCCGACTACTTCAGCCTGCGCGAGTTGGATGCCGAAACCGGGGTGGTGAAGGAATCGGTCGCGATTCAGCAGAAGGGTTTGCAACTGGTCGAATATCGCCACTCGGGCGGTGTGGCTTCCGGACTCGACTTGGCGCAACAGCAAACCTTGCTTGACTCGACCGAGGCGCAGCTTTATCTGGTGCAGCAGCAGCGCGATCAGTTCGAGCACGCCATCGCGGTGCTGACGGGCAATCCGGCGGCAACCTTCTCAGTGCCGGTACGCCCGCTAACGCTGGCGCCGGTTCCCGTTCCGCTGGGAGTGCCTTCGGAGTTGCTGGAGCGGCGTCCCGATGTAGCCACTGCGGAGCGTCAGATGGCCTCGTCGAATGCGCAGATCGGGGTGGCCAAGTCCGCGTTCTATCCCCAGCTCACTCTGTCGGGCGCGGGTGGCTACCAAAGCACGGTGCTCAGCACCCTGTTCACCGCGCCCAATGCGATCTGGTCGCTGGGCGGCGACCTGCTCCAGCCGGTCGTTAATGGCGGACGCAATCGCGCCAATCTCGCATACACCCAGCACGTCTATGACGAGAGCGTCGCCAACTATCGCGAGACGGTCCTCACTGCGTTCCAGCAGGTTGAGGACGGTCTGACCGGCCTGAACGACTTGTCGCAAGCCCAGACCACGCAAAACGCCGCCGTCGCCGATGCGCGACGGGCGCTTGAAATCGCCAACAACCGCTACGTCGGCGGCGTGACCAGCTTTCTCGACGTGGTCACCGCACAAAGCGTCTTGCTGACGAATCAACGCCTCGCTACGCAATTGCTCGGTCAGCAGATGGTGACTGAGGTTGCGCTCATCAAGGCTCTGGGCGGAGGCTGGGACGCTTCGCAGATCCAGAGCCAGCAGGTGCATCCGCAAGCGATTCAGGCGGTGCAGCAGTAGGGTAGAGCGGCGCTTCAGCGCCGAGTTCAATCGCATATAAAGTCCAGCACTACCAAGTGCTTTATGATCGCTGAATGCCTGCTACCGCTGACATTCTCGTCATCGGCCTCGGCGCCGTGGGCAGCGCGGCGTTATACCAGGCTGCCAGGCTGAAGGCCCGCACCATCGGCATCGACCGTTTCGCTCCTCCGCACGACCAGGGTTCTTCGCATGGCGACACTCGCATTACGCGGCAAGCGATTGGTGAAGGCCGCGATTTCGTGCCGCTGGTGCTGCGCTCCAATCAAATCTGGGAGGAGCTCGAACGGGCGACCGGGCGGAGTCTGATGAGGCGCTGCGGCTGTTTGGTATTGGCATCGCCGGGCACGCCGGGGCAGCATCACGGCTCGACTTCCTTCCTGCAAGACACGATCGATACAGCGCGCGAATTCGGGATCGCACATGAAATCCTTACCACGGGCAAAGTGCAGCATCGATATCCGCAGTTTCGTTTGTGTGGAGATGAGCTCGCTTATCTCGAAGCCGGAGCCGGTTTTCTTCGCCCTGAAGCTTGCATCGAAGCGCAATTGGATTTAGCCCGGCAAGCCGGCGCGCAGATTCGACTGAACGAAACCGTCACCGAAATTTCGGCAGATGGTGGGACGGTCCAGGTGCGAACCGATCGCGCGACCTACTCCGCCGCTCACGTCATCGTCACCGCCGGCGCCTGGATCCCGAAGCTGCTCGGAGAGGAAGACGCGCGCCTGTTTCGCATCTATCGCCAGACGCTGAACTGGTTCGCATTGGCATCCAATCCCGATCGCTACACTCCCGAAAGCTTCCCCGTATTCATCTGGATTACCGGCAGTCAACCGCGCGACATGATGTACGGGTTCCCGGCCATCGATGGACCGGACGGGGGAGTGAAGATCGGCACCGAGCAGTACCAGGCGACCGTCGATCCGGACGCGTTGCCACGAGACGTAGCGGAATCGGATATTGCAGCGCTGTACGAGGATTACATCGCACCGCGATTTCCCGATGTTTCCCAGCACTGCCTGCGCAGCACCACCTGCCTGTACACCGTCACGCCGGATGCCAGGTTCATCATCGACAGGTTTCGCAATTGCGAAAATGTGTGGTTCGCATCGGCGTGTTCCGGCCACGGCTTTAAGCACTCGCCCGCCATCGGCGAGGCATTGACCCGACACGCCCTTGGCGAGCCTGCCTTCGTTGACCTGTCAGCATTCAGTTTGCAGCGATTCGTTGACGCCGCTCCATCACGACCTGCCAGCGGCGCGGAAAGATGAAAACCTGGGTGTCGCAAATATGCATCAAGCGTTACGGATTGGCCGAGGCTGACGCATTCAAATTTCCGTGCTGGGCAAGCGCCGCCGCTTGCGCCAGACTAGTGTTGGCGGGAACAGGCTGGAATTCGGTCTTCACCTCCGTCTGGTCCTCGCTGATGGTGTGGAAGAACAGCGCCCTGCCGTGAATGTGCACGTCCAGGGTTGTGACCTCCCAGTCATTGGGAGCGAGCTGCGTTTGCCGGACTTTGAAGGTGCCGCCTTTATCCAGCTTGCCCAGAATACCCCAGCCGAAATCGACATTCTGCATCAAGGTCCCGCTGATGCCGGCCAGCCGTTTCTCCCGGCGGTTAATCAGCACGTAGCCTTGCATGCTGTGGAAGACCTTGGCCGCGTCGGTGGGCGGGTGGAACTGCGGGTTGGGCGTGAAGTTCAGCCGGACGTTGCCTTCCTTTTCGCCAGCATAGGTGTACAGGAAAGCACTGGGCAACATCTTCATCAGGTTCTCGGCTTTGTTGCCGTCCTGCTCGATCGCGGCGTGATCTTTCTGGCGGGCCGCGGGACTGTTCACCAGCGTATTGATCTTCGCCTGCTGCTGTTTCTCTTCCGCTGGGGTCAGCGGCTGTCCGTTGATCGATAGCATCCAGCGAAACCAGCACTCGGGAGTTTCCACAACTCTTGAGACCTTGGCCTTACCGTGTTCGGTGTCGCTGTCGCGATACATCCAGTAGTTTTGCTGCTGGTTGACGTGCAGCTCGTTATCGACCGTCTCCTTTACGAGTTGCTGCGGATTTTCCTGCGCTGTCAAAGCGGCGGAAGCCACAGCCAGGAATATGACGCAAATGGCTACACGAATCAGCTCTCGGCTTCTATTCGCTCTCATATCTAATTGGACGAGAAAATAGGACAGGAAGTTGACAGGCGTGAGACTCTCTCCCGCGGCTCGCGTTTGGTGGGATGCAAGCTGCTGGGCTACCATGATTCGAGCGCTCCCAGCCGCAGCTTTGTTCGATGCGCTTCCAGAAAACTGAGAGAGAGGGCGATGACCGACTTCCAGAACATCCGCTTCGAAAAGAAGAACCAGATTGCCTACGTAACCATCGACCGTCCCAAGGTGCTGAACGCGCTCAACATGGCCACCATGCAGGAGCTGAAGCAGGCCTTCGCGTCGATCAAGGACGACGATGAAATTCGTGTCGTGATCCTCACCGGCGCGGGCGAAAAAGCATTCGTCGCGGGTGCCGACATCGGCGAACTCTCGCAACACTCGCCGGTCTCCGCCAAGGAATACACCCACAAGGGACAGGCGGTGGTTGATGCGATCGAGGATTTGGGTAAGCCGGTGATCGCCTGCGTGAACGGCTTTGCCCTCGGCGGCGGGTGCGAGCTCGCCATGGCCTGCACCATGCGCCTCGCCAGTGAAAACGCCAGGCTGGGCCAGCCCGAAGTGAAGCTTGGCCTCATCCCCGGCTACGGGGGAACGCAGCGGCTGCCGCGGCTGGTCGGCAAAGGCATCGCGATGCAACTGGTGCTGACGGGCGAGATGATCAGCGCGCAGGAGGCGCATCGCATCGGGTTGGTGAATGAAGTCGTTCCCGCCGGCGAGCTCATCGCGCGCGCCGAGGCGATCGCAGCCAAGATCATCGCCAACGCTCCGCTCGCGATTCAGTACGCGATGGAGGCGGTGAATCATGGCCTCGATCTGCCGCTGGCGGAGGGATTGTTCCTGGAAGCAACGCTGTTCGGCGTCTGCTGCGCCACTGAGGACAAGAACGAGGGTACGAAAGCCTTCCTGGAAAAACGGCTGGCACAGTTTAGGGGGAAATAGTACTGGGCGAACTTCTGTTCGCTCAGTCGCATCCGACATTCCCGAGATCGATGGTACGGACGGCTTTGCCTCGCTTGTCGGTCCCACCCACGACAAAGTTGGTGCTCCCGATGTCGGAAAGTGTTGCTTCCCAGGTATCTCCATCGGGAGCCGTATCCACTTTTTTCATCGGGATGGATTGACCATAGTCCTCCATCTCAGTGCCGGTAGGAATCCAGCCTATCGATGCCTCCTTCAGGTTGCGGGCCTTCAGCACGGCCTTTGCAGCCGTGGCGCCCTTTCGGCAATTGATGTTGATCCAGCCGCCGTCGTAGGTGTACGGCACAATTTCGAATGAGATGATCTCGCCGCGTCCCGCAGGCGGATGCTCGGGCGCCTTTCCCGGGTAGGCTGCGAACTCATCCTCGTACGGGTTCCCCGGATGCATTGACCCGTTCGTGCGCACCAAAGTGCCGCTGCCCTTTGGGAGAAAAACATCCATGTGAACGACGCCGGGCTGCAAGACGAGTTGGCGATACTGGAATGTCTTGTAGCCCGCCTTGGAAAATACCAGGGTTTGCGTGGCCATGGTCGGGAACTTCCCCTTGCGATAACTTGCAGGCACCTCCAGCGTAAACAGGCCGTTCGCGTCGCTGGTTGTTGTGATCCCGCTGGGCAGCGCCGTCACTGTGACGTCCGAAATGAGTTCAGCGGTGTCTGGATCCTGAATGTAGGAACGGAACAGCGTCGGATCGTCTGTATACCAATAGTTTTCCGGGGTAGTACGATTCTTGTCGGCTTCGGGCATGGTGAAGATCCAGGCGGTGGAAGGCCGCAACTGTATCCAGGAGGGCAGCTTGGTCTGGCTCTGATAACTGCCGCCGGAGCCGCCCATAAAGACATCCAGTTGCTGGCCGTTCACGGTCACTCGGCAGGAAAGCTTTCCAGGCAAACCGTGGACCAGAACGCGCCCGGCGCCATCGGTTACGTAGTGCGCGGTCCACTTAACGCTCGAAAACTTGGTTTGCCCGAGGCACTTGTCTCCGGGCCCGATATCGACCCACGCTCCGGCCACGCCGAGTCCGCTGTAATAATCCTTCACCCAAAGCCAACGGGATTCTTGCGGCTCTCGACGAGGATGTGTCTGCGCAGCCGCAAAGGTCAGAAGCGCTGCCGAGAAAACGAAGAGCAAAGCCAGAATCTTCCGCATCTGCCAGAACCCGCCAAACAGGCTTGGAAACAATCGCTATTCTAGCGAGCGCCGCTTGGCAAGTCAGTGACGATCAGAATGGTGAGATTTCTCGAGAAGCGGCCGGCACAGTTCAAATCCACATGATGAGGCGTTCGCAAGCGGCGGGTCTAACCGAAGAATGGGGCGACCATGGCGTGGTCGGCTCGTTCCTGCATCTTAATCGTTGTACAATTCAGTGAAAGTGGGGAGCACACGGATGTCCAATTCACCTCGTATCGTTTACCAGCAAGGCGACCACGTCTGTGGCCTGTATGCCACCCCCGAGGAGCAACTGGCCGCCGCTGTCGAGTACATCCGCGCCGGTCTCGATCGCGGTGAGCGCTGTCTCTACGTCTGTTGTGAACATGGAGTGCGGGAATTTCGCGCGGCCTTAAAGCGATCGGGCATCAACGTCGCCGCAGAAGAGAAGCGCGGTGCGCTCATCCTTTTGACCAAGCACCAGGGCCACCTGGCCGGCGGCAGGTTCGACCCCGACAAGATGATCTCGATGTTGCATGCCGCGGTCGAAGACGCGCTCGAGGCGGGCTTCAAAGGCCTGGCCGCTGCCGGCGATATGTCGTGGCTGCTCGATGAAGCTCCCGGCTCCGAGAAGCTCGCGGAATACGAAGCCCGGCTCAACCACTTCTACCAGAACAATCGCGCTCTCGGGCTCTGCTTATACAACCGTACGAAACTACCCGACGCCGCGCTGGATCACGGGCTCGCCACCCATCGCTATATTCGCATCGAGGGTCCGATTCTGTTGCACAACCCGTTCTACGAGGATCAGGCAAAGGCCGCGAAGCGCCGGGCTCGCTCACACGAGGCCAAAGCGAAGATCGCGTACGTCGACGCCCATCGCACACCGCAACATACCAACGCGGAAATCGCTTGAGCGCATCTGTCGCACGGATCCTCAACCGAGCTGGTACCTAAGTCCGCCCCCTCGTCTGCGTGCGAACCCGTTCGAAAGCCAAGCACCCCAGGTGAGCCTAGCAAACGGGCGTCCCTGGGGCACCGGGTTGGAACATTAAGCAGACCAGGCTGAATAGCTCCCTACCAGGAGGTCAGCTTCATCTTGTCCACCCAGACGTGATAGGGATCCTGATTGCTATCTCCGTCGAGCTGAATGGCCGCATTCATCTCGGAAGAGTTCACGCCTTCGGCGGCGTAGGTGCGATTCACGTAATGCTGGTTGCCGTTCATCGACACCGAAACGAACTTCGTGGATCCATTATTGTTGCGCTGGAATTGCAGTACCACATGGTTCCAGGAGTAGGCGTGTAGCACGCAGGACAGTCCCGTGTGTTGCCAGTGGTCGTGAACGGCATCGGAAACCTGCCAGGTATTCCGGTATTGGCCGCGTGCATCGCATTCCGTCAGGAAGTAGTTTTTCTTGCCGGCATGGGAATAGAACACATCCATTTCCAGCCCTTGTATAACGCTGGGATTGGTCACGTACACATAGAAGTCCAGGGTAAAATTCTTGGCCGTGGTGTTGGGCGTGAGACGCTTGAAGAAAAGTACGTTGGAATAGTTATGATTGCCATCGGTGGTCTTGCCTAGATAGAACTCTCCCGTTTTTCTGTCCATCGACGGATTCGATTCGCGCTGGTGCATCCAGTGCTGATCAGGATGGCCGTGACCGCCTGGTCCGGCGCAGGTATCGCAACTGGTCCATCCCGACATGTTCTGAATGTCGGTCGCTACTCGCTGGTCATTGGCGGCGAAGCTGAACGTTGAGAGAAAAAGTGCGAGGCCGATAATCGAAAAGAATCGTTGCAAAGTTCACTCCAGTGGTGAGATTTGGAGGGCGTGCCAGGCAGCAAATCCGCCCTCGAAAGGCACTCTAGAGAGCCATCTACTCTGGCTCAATTGGGGATAAGGCTTAGTTGCGAAAATTTGCAGGAACTCTGCAGATTCAGTGGGTTGTGAGACTACGTAGTTCCATATCTCTTGCTATCAGCCGCTTAGAGCGCCTGGTGAGAAACTTCTTCTTGCATCCTGAATCTCACTTAGTACTTTTTCCCGAGCCACAAACCTTAGTTGGAACTTGGTGGCCAATGCGGGCGCGCGTGAGGTGCGATTTCGATTGCGTGCCGGGCATATCGATGCGCTTTCTAGTCGAATCCAGCGAATCGAAGCTCCAGCGTCCAGATGCGTCGCAACCCGGCGAACGAATTCGGCAGGCAGATACAATGAGGGCATGATTCGCTCGATCGTTTTTCCGCGGGTGCTGGGCCGATCGCTTAACGAACTGCAGCCTGCGCTGGAGCTGTTTCGCGCGCTCGGATTCGCGCCGGGCAATGAGTGGCACGAGGGCGGCAATCACGGCATCGAGATGCTTGCCCCTGCCGGCGGCATTGAGTTCATCGCTGCGCCCGATGAGCCGAGCGTGGACGCGATGGTGGAAGTTTCCGACGCGGATGCGGCCTACGAAGTCGTGAAAAAACTGGCTTCCACCCTGTCGCCAAAATCGGGCGACAAGGATGGGGCACCCGCGGCCAGGATCACGAAGGAGATCGCTGATACCTCGTATGGTGCGCGGCTGTTTGAAGTTGAAGCCAGCGGACTGCGTATCGGCTGTCTGACCTATGCGAAGAAAGTGGACGCCCGTGGCCTGGAAGGAAAACTGGACGCGGGCGGAAAAAAGTTCGCGTTGGTCGTCAGCCGCTTCAATTCCTTCATCACCGAGCGCCTGCTGGATGGCGCGTTGCGGGCGCTGCGGCAGTGCGGCACACGGGCGGAGGACATCAACATTGTCCACGTGCCGGGGGCGTTCGAAATTCCTGCCGCCGCGCAGCAGCTCGCCGAAACCGGAAGCTACGATGGGATCGTCTGTATCGGATGCCTGCTGCGCGGCGACACCTTGCATTACGAAGTCATCGCCAACGAGGTGACGCGCGGCGTGGGACAGTCGGCGCAGGAGACGGGAGTGCCGCACGCCTTCGGCGTCCTCACCTGCGACACGCTGGAGCAAGCCATTGATCGCGCCGGGCTGAAGGCCGGCAACAAGGGATACGAAGCCGGCTTGGCAGCGGTCGAGATGGCGTCGTTGAGAAAATCGCTAAAGAAAAGATCGAAGCGCCTCGTGCGAACCGCAGGTCCCTCGGCTCGGGATGACAAACTGATGGGAGGGGCGGAGTCCGGCAAATCGGGAACAGCATCGGCCTCCGTTCGAGACGAGAAACCGATGGGCGCCACGGATGGTAGCCGATGAGCAAAATCGGCACTCGTCGCAAATCGCGCGAACTCACTCTGCAGATGCTGTTTCAACTGGACATGGGTCGGCAGGAGCGCGATCAGGTGCGGCAAACCTTCTGGGGTGAGCGCAAGGACCTCGACGAGAAGATTCGCGGCTTCTCCGACGATCTGTTTCGCATCGCCTGCGAGCGGCGCGAGGAGATCGATCAACTCATCGAACACAACGCGGAGCATTGGCGGATGGAACGCATGGCTGCGGTTGATCGCAACCTGCTCCGCACCAGTGTGGCCGAGTTCCTGGGCTTTCCCAAGACGCCCAAAGCCGTGGTGATCAACGAAGCGCTGGAAATTGCGCGTCGCTATTCCACCCCCGAGTCGGTCCACTTCATCAATGGCGTGCTCGACAGTGTGGCGCGGAAGCTGGGAAAAAACAGTGGCTAGTGGTCAGTGGCTAGTGGATAGTTTGCGTTGGTATCCGGGACTCACGTTGTGAACTGGTTCTTTTATACACGCTCGAGGAACACCATTCACGCATGAACGGATTCGCTTTTCTAGCCACTCGCCACTGACCACTAGCCACTGCTTCTGAGCTTCTTCATGTGCAACTCCGAACCGTTGCGCCGGTAGCTGACCTCATCCATGAGGCTGCGTATGAGCAGAATGCCGCGGCCGTGTTGAGTGAGGTTAGTGCCGTCCTCGGCTTCATCGGCCGCGCTGGCGGTGTCAAAACCCTCGCCGCAATCACGAACGATGAACTCGATCGCCGACGGGCTGATCTCGACCGAGCAGTGGACGAGCTTGCCGGCATCGTTCTTGCAGCCGTGCAGAATGGCATTCGCCAGCGCCTCTTGAAGCGCCAGTTGGATATCGACCTCCTGTTGCTCGCCGGCGCAGTGCTCGCGCACGAAGTGCATGATGGCGTCGCGGCCAGGCGTCAACGCGTCCAGATTGCCGGTGAGCGCAAAGTCGCGGGAGAGCGTTTGCTGCTCCACTGCTGGCCGGGCTTCCTGCACAGGCCTCCTTGCTTAAGCCGTCATGGTCTGCCACTCGAGCGAGCCGCAATCGGCAGCGCCATCGCAGCCGCACAGATGCAGCACCCGATTCAGGCTGGTCAGCGCGATCAGGTTGTGTGCCCGCGGCGATGGGTTCGCAATCGTCAATGTAGCAGATCGCTGCTCCGCCCAGCAGTGCAATTCGACCAGCACGCCGAGGCCTGCGGCGTCGATGCGAGAGACGTGGCTCAACTCCAGCAGGAGATGCCGCTCGCTCCGTGCTGTCGCCACGCATCGCAGTGTCTCCGCTTCCACGCCGAGGACAATGCGCCCGGAGCAGACGAGGGTCACGACGGGTGGCGCGCTTTGGATATCGACTTTCAGCATAACTTTCCACAAGCTCCCTTACCCATGGATACGTTCGGGCAGAGGCAGTTGTTTCATATCAGATTAGTCTTCCGTGCCAGTGTGACGGACTTGGATTGCAGGAAGATGAATAACGGGGACAGGCAGGAGAAGAGTTCGGCTGGAAGTGCGCCCTTCGACTGCGCTCTGGCGAAAATACCCTCGCCACGGAGACACAGAGCGCACGGAGTTTGTTTAGGCCAAATCTCCTCCGTGATCTCCGTGCCTCCGTGGTGAAGTTCGTCATTCGATGGACTGAAAAGTCCATGGACACGCACATGACGCCCCTACCCGCGAATCACTGCTGCGAGGCTGGAGCCGAACTCTTCACTGCGCGCCGGCTGGTTTGTGCGCAGCTCCCGCGGGATGTCCGGGCTCGGTGATCTTAATGTGCGTGATCTTCGGGGGATCATACGGGCGGTCATTGCGCGGGTCGCGCGCGAGACGGGCAATTTGCTTCACCACATCGATGTTCTGGCATTGTCCGAAGATGGTGTAGTGGCCGTCGAGTGAGGAATAAGGCACTTCGGTGATAAAGAATTGTGAACCGTTGGTATCAGGTCCGGCATTCGCATAAGCCAGGCGTCCCGCCTGATCGAACCTGAGATCGGAGCTGACCTCATTCTTGAATTGGAATCCCACGTCCCCGCTTCCCGTACCGGCGGGGTCTCCGCCCTGGATCATGAAATTGGGGATCACGCGATGAAAGATGGTGCCATCGTACAGCGGCACGCCTTTCATGGTCTGGCCCGTCTTCGGGTTCTTCCACTGCTTCGTGCCTGTGGCCAGCCCAATGAAATTCGCAACGCCGATCGGGGCCTTGTTCGGGAACAGCGTGCAGGTAATGTTGCCGGCTGTGGTCTCAATGATGGCGGTGGGCTCCGCTTTCGGCGCGGCCTTCTCGGTATTGGCGTGTTGCTCCGAGCTGGAGGTTTGTGCGGCGACGAGCCCGGTCAAACAAAGAATTGCGATGAGTAGTTTGTGCATAGCTCCTCTTAGAAACAGTGGATTAGTGGTTAGTGGTTAGAAACCGGCATGCAAGGGACGGCGCTGATAATGGTTGGAAACAAGATCCGCCAACCACTGACCACTATCTTCGCATTTGCTGCGAAACCTTCTCCACCTCGGCAAAGACCCGCAGCAGATTGCCGCCAAGAATCTTATCAAGATCGGCGGCGGAATAACCGCGTTCGTACAAAGCCTGGGTGATCTTTGGCAAGTCGGCGGCCGAGTCGAGCCCCTGCGGCGAGCAGTCGATGCCGTCGAAATCGGAACCCAGACCGACGTGGTCTACGCCCGCAACCTTGACCATGTGATCGATGTGGTCGATCAAGTCGCTGAGCGGCGGGCGCGGCAGCTTGGGCGCAAGTCGCGCCTTGGCTTCGGCTAATTCCTTCGCGGTCTCCGGCGTCTGCGGCTTGATGAACAGTTCCTGCACTTTCATGTAGTCGGGATCGTGCTGTGCCCGCAGTTGGTTTGCGGTATCCAGATACTTCTGCGACACAAATGCGCAATAAAAATTCGCCTGCGCCACGCCGTTTTTGGCGGCGAGAGCACGCAGCATGTCGTCCGTCATATTGCGTGGGGCATTGGTCAAGGCGCGCGAAGAGGAGTGCGACGCGATCACCGGCGCACGGCTCAGCTCCAGCGCCTGATAGAACGTGGAATCCGCCACGTGCGAGATGTCGACCATCATGCCCAGGCGATTCATCTCCGTCACGACTTCGCGTCCGAAGGGCGTCAGGCCGCCGTGGTGTTGAACGCTCTTGTCATTGATATCGCCGCTGGAATCGCCGATGTCGTTGGTGTTCGACCAGGTCAGTGTCATATAGCGCACGCCCAGGCGATAGTAGTCGCGGAGAATGCGGATATCGCCTTCAATGGCATGTCCGCCTTCGACGCCCAACAGGGCCGCCAGCTTGTGCTCGCGATGCGTGGTGAGAATGTCATCGGTGCTGAAGGCCATCATCATCTGGTCGGGATGACGGCGCGCCTGCTCATAGACCGAATCGATCATGTCCAACGCGCGCTTGGCTTCGTGACCCTGATTGCCTTTCGGCTCGACCCAGATAGAGAAGAACTCCGCTCCCAGGTTGCCGGCCTTGATCTTGTTGAAATCGAGATAACCCGTTCCGGCGTCCTGCGCCAGGTCGAAATTTTCGTCGACGAAGCGGCCCGGCGTGTCGGCGTGGGTGTCGATGATGATGGCGGAATCGTGAATCGCGCGCCAAGCGTCGGGCGACTGCGGCGTGGCAGCGGAGTTCGGCTTCGGGGACGAAGCCTGCGCAGAGACGAGCGCAGCGCAGAGAAGCAGGAACAGAGCAACTCGCGACGAAGTATGGATGAGTTCGTATCGGCTCAAGAAATCAGGATTGTAAACGATCAAAGGGAATGTTGCCGCAGTCAACTGTCGTGCAGTCTTGCTTGGCCTCGCCCGTAATCAAACAAAATAGCCGCAAGTCAGTGGCACGCGTCGCCAGAAAAGGGCTTTGACGTGCTTCCTAGAGCTTAAGAACCGCCCCCTTGGTTTCTCTTATCCGATAGCGGACAACGAGGGCATACGCTAGGCATCCAATGACGATCCCTGCGATACTGCCGCTCACAAGCTGTGCGATAAAGTTGAGACTCGCCCCCTTAGCAACCCTGGTTACGGCATCAGACGCTAATATCGCGAGGATGAGGCCGGCGTACAGGGCTAGGCTTGAGCGCGGCTCCAGTTCACTGTTGCAAGAGGAACAAACGATTCCACCGCCCCCAAACACTTCCGTTAGGGGTAAGCGGCGATGGCAAGAAGGGCAATTAAGCATTAGCATGTGTCCTTCCTTAAATACCGATGGCCAAAACCACCCCTGGCCGTGGTGTTACTCTAGCCCCCCTTGCCGGCCTCAGCTCTTGTGATGCTCTCGCACGGTTCACGCCGAGTGCGCTGCCAGCGCGTGAGCTACCTGGCGCGCGCGAGCGCCTTCGTATCCGACGGCGGCAAAATACAGCAACCGGTCGAAGAAGCGGTCGAGCGAGAACAGCAGGTCGAATTCGCCTAGCAGCTCCTGCGGCTCGAACAATCCTTCCTGCCGCAGATACTCCCAAAGGTTCTCCTTGACCGTCTGAATCGCGTACAACATCTGGCTGTAAGGCACGTCCTGCTGCGCGCGGCGCGCCCCCAGCCCGACATAGCGCTCCTCCACTTCCGATTCCGTCTTCGTCAGCAACCAGTCGCTGACATGGCGATAGATTTCGTAAGCGCGCTGCTTCAGCTCGGTGTCGGGCACCAGCGCCAGCAAATCGTCGCAGGCCTCCGAGTCCTTTAGCTTCTTGATCAGCCCTTCTGACAGTTGATCGGCGTGATCTTCGATAAGGCGAACCAGCCTGAGTGCAAACATAACCAAACCTCCCTTCTAGCCTCCATCCGAACCAGACCTGCTTGATGTCAATCCCTCCGCTGGGTAATCAACACCGGACAGGGCGCTTCCGCGACAATGCGGTACGCCTCGTGCACAAAATGGAAGCCCCAAGGCTCCTGGCGATGAATGCTGAGCACGATGAGGTCGATCGCCCGTTCTCTGGCCACGCGCACGATCTCCGCCACCGCGTCCTGGCCGAATTCGACCCAGAACTCTGCCCGGTAATCCAAAGCAGGTTTGTATGACAACAATTCCCGCAATCGCGACTCGAAATACGGGCGCGTGAAGTGTTCCTGGTCGTGGGGATAGGGCGGCGGAGCCGGCGGTGCAACATGCAGCAGAGCCAGCTTGGCATTGTGCTCGCGAGCGAGAAAGATGGCGCAGCGCGTCGCCATCGACTCATCGGACTGCAGGTCGGTGGCCAACAAAATGCGCTCCGGGGCCCAGGTCGGCCGACAGCTTCCCACCGACGGTCCCACAGCCATGACCGGACATTGCACGTGGCGGAAGAAGTACTCTGCCGCCGAACCAAATGCAACCTTTCGCAAACCTCTGCCGGCCCGTATTCCAATCACGATCAAGTCAAGCTGATCCACCGACAGCATGCGCTCGACCACTTTCTGCCCGGTTCCCTTGAGCAGCCACTGCGCGCATTCAAACTCGCCGCATTTGTCGGCCTCGCGCTCCAGCTTCTCTTTCGCTTGGAGCTCGGTCTCATGGCCCCAGAGTGTTCCCGCATGCGGCGCATGGCCTGGCGATTCAAGCGCGTGTACGAGCAGGAGCTTCGAGCCATAGTAACGGGCGATGGATGTGGCGTAGGTGATCGCCCGGTCGGATGCGGAAGAAAAGTCCGTAGCTACAATGATGTTCTTTACCGCGACTCTTGGTCTGGCACTGAGCACAGCCATTGCACACCTCCACGCCTGGCATCAGACCTCAGGCTGCCCCAGATGCTCAAGACGTTCTTTTGGGGCGGCGAATCTGCAAGCGGCGCAGGCGTATCGCTCAGACAGCAAAATCTCTCATTCTGTAGGGAAGGATGTGGGCATAAACAGCGCGCCTTCAAATTGACACGCATACCGTGATCCCGGGGAGGCAAGCCGAAGCAGCTAAGACGCCGCTCCAATCTTGTCCATTTCCATGGTAGGCAAACATCGCACGCGTGTCTGTGATTTAGGGCACGTCTTCGCGCCCGTGCGCGCAGCAAATTACCGTTCAATTTGGGGGCCGGCTTGCCGGACTACTCCGAAGTCAGCACCAGATAGCATCTGAGCCAGTATTCCTCGATGGCTCCTTCCAACCACCCACATTCGAAACGCGTGAATGTGCGGTCCCGCTCACCCGCGGTTCCTGCTTCCTACGACCGCCCGCACCCGATTCACGATGATGTCCAATGCGGCGGTGACGACACCATCCTCGGTGTCGTGTTCCAGCACGTTTGAGGAAGAGGAGAGCAGTGGATCGACTTCGTCCAGGGTGTAAAGCTCATAGTTGACCTGCGTCTCGAACACCGGATCGTGACTGCTGGTCCCGCCCGGAAAAACATTTATCGGATCACCACGCCCTATGGAAACCGTGCCCGGGGAATTAGGCTGGGGTGCATCGCCCGGAGCGCGCAATGACACGACATTGATAGAAAGAAGGTACGCGCAGCCTTTGTCGCGAGCTTCCGGTTCGGCATCATTCCGGCCCCGTGCCTGCAACCCGACAGCTTCGATAGTTGCCAGTTTGCCCTTCTTGTCTTTCTTGGCGCCGTTGAAGTCGCGTAGCAAACGGCTTTGCTGCAACCGTGTATTGACGGGGTAGTTGGAGGTGTTGATCGGCATAGCAACACACAGCTTGACCGGCGCTGGTTGCGATTGAGCTGGCGAAGCAGGTGCGATTGCGCAGAGGAATGCCGTTAGCACAAAAATGCTGAACGCTTGCCCAATGTAATGCACCGTTCGAGAACAACCCCGGCTATGAGCTGACATCTGTCCTCCTCGGCTCGTCGAATACGAGGGCTGAATATGAATCATCTTCTGCTATGCCAGCGGAAGCCACCGCGCACCAGGATTGGCTGGCCGACCTCCGGCGTCGGCGTCTTCGCGATGAAGTACTCATCGTTGGTCAGGTTTTCACCCTGGAAGAACACATCGAAGCCCTTGGCAAGCGGCCGCGAAACGGTTGCGCTCAGCACAAAGAACCCGCCGAGCGGAAACATGTTCTGGTCGTCGTCGAATTCGTTGCTCTGGGCGACACCTTGAATCGCGACGGTGATACGCTGTGGCGCCAACCACGTTCCCTGAAAAGTGAAGATGCTTCGCGGCACCAGCGGAATCAGGTTGCCGACCAGCGCCGGATTGCCGGGATAGCTCGCGACAATCGAATCCGTGAATTGATATCCGGCGCCGAGGCTGATGCGATTGGTGAAGCGAATGTCCGTGCCGAGCTGAAACCCAATCGACTGCGTCTCGCCCAGGTTCTGACGCATGCGGGTGATGAGTGTTGGCGTGGAGCTGAGTGTCACGTTCTCCACCGGGTTGTTGACAATGCCGCCGAAGACGCTGCCACGAATAGACACGCGATTGTTCAGCATTGTGGCGCGTGCGCCGCCCTCGCCGCCGCTGAAGCGCTCGGCGCGCAGGAAGGCGTTCGCGCCCGTCACCACGTTTCCCACGCGAAACGAGCGATAAAGCTCATTCAGGGTCGGCGCGCGAAACGAGCGGTATCCCGACGCATACAGCACCACGTGATCGCTCACCCGATAGGAAGTGGTCACACGCGGATCGAAGGCGTTCTGCCCGCGCGCGGGATAGTCGGTCATCGTCTCCGTGCCGTGCACCGGAATGCGAATCGAGCTGCCATCGTAATTGCTCCACAGGTCTTCCCTGCCCGCCAGCGTCACCGACCAGCGCGGCGTGATCTGCACGATGCCTTCCAGGAACGCGCCCAGGTACTCCTGTGTGCCACCGTTGCGCAGATCGGCAGTCGGCTTGCCGCTGGAAAAAGTGGTTTCCAGGCTCACGCCCTGAACGTAGGTGCCGTCCAGACCGGCCAACATCGTAAAGCGCGAAACGATCTGCTTCGACCATTGCCCGATCAGCCCCATCTGCTGTACAGGCACATTCTGCACGTCGGTGAGCGACTCGCTGTCGCGGTTCAATGGGACGGACGAAAATGTCTGATGGTAGTTCTGCGTTCCGCCGTACAGGCGCAAGGTGAACAGGCCGGCCGATGGGTTGTTGTAGTCGGTGCCAAATGCGAGTTGGCGAATGGTGGTGTCGTTGATTTGCAGCGGCGTGCCGTTCTGCCGGTCTTCACCATAGATCTCGCCGTCCAGAAATACGCGGCCGCGATCGCCGAACAGCCGTTCGAGCTGCAAATTCCCGCTGCCGTATTGCACGTTGACCGGCGTGTCCACCGTCCCACGCACGTCCTTGGGCACGTCGATGTAGCCATCGGTGCGAAAGCCCTCGCCGGCGGCCGAGAGGGACCACTGTCCGAAACGCAGGGCTCCCCACCCCGAGCCGAAAGGCGAATTCTCGTTGCCATAGGACACCTGGACGTCGCCCGCGGTTTGGATGGCGCTGCGCGTCTCCAAATTGATGACTCCGCCCAGCGCGTCATTGCCGTACAGCGCGGAGACGCCGCCGGGCACGATCTGCACTTCGTCGAGCGAAACCTGCGGTACGCGCGCCCAGTAGATCCAGCCGCCGAAGGGATCGTTGATCGGAATGCCGTCAACCAGCACCAGCGCGCGGCTGGCGCCACTCGCGCCCAATCCGCGCAGCGACACGCCCTGCGACGTCGGATTCGCCGTCTGGCTGCCCGAGCGTCGCAGCAGCGAGAATCCCGGGACCAGCCGCAGTTTGTCGTCGATGGTCTGCGGTCCCCATTGCTCCAGTTGCGTGTCGCTGACGACGGCGGCATCGGGCTGCGATTCGACGTCATCGACCCCGGTGGGAAGAATGGAGGTTCGCGTCGCGGTCACGTCAAGGCTCTGCTGCACCGAGGCCGGCACGAGGGTGATGGTCACCGGCGCTTCGCCCGTGCGCCAGTTCGCGGTCGTGGTTGCGAAGCCGGGCGCAGTGACTTGTATCGTGGCCGCGTCCGCTGTGATATCGCTGAAGACGAACGTGCCATCCGGCTGGGTGATGGCGCCGAAGTTTTGCCCTGCGACACGGAGCGTCACCTGCGCCCGCGCCACCACGGCACCGCTGCGGTCTTTGACGACGCCGCGCACATCCTGCGACGCCGCCGCCCAAAGCAGCGGGGCAGCAAACGCCGAAAGAGCTATAACTACAGAGAGTCGAAGGGCGTTGGCGGCCAAAGCGCGGAAAAACTGTGGGACTGCGTAATCCTTTTTC
>Ga0335081_10001774_pt1 | contig 34255 bp, 30 predicted proteins | sample Lox_Sample_35_FD_206713 | JGI IMG/M metagenome (GOLD analysis project Ga0335081, IMG submission 206713) | Soil microbial communities from Loxahatchee National Wildlife Refuge, Florida, United States - Lox_Sample_3.5 | ecosystem: Environmental > Terrestrial > Soil > Wetlands | place: USA...
GGAACGAGCGGGAAGGGGGAAGGGTTCCCCTGTGAGGCGAGGCCATCACGGTGAGCAACGGCGTGTTGAATTCGTATCCCCTGTGCACGGTTGCGGACGATTGCCACCTCCCTGCATGCGGGTAGAGCGCATACGTGATCTCGTGCTTCCCCCTGTCGGCAGTCGGGTCCGGCCATTTCGGGGAGCGCAGGAGGGAGAGCCGCATCGTGCTCCCCTTGATGTCGTAGCCGTACTTTGCGCTGTTGATGAGCGACACGCCTTCCTCATCCGTCGAGACGTCCGCCCAGCGGGCGGCGGGCACTTCCACCTGGGCCCGTTCGATGCTGTTGCGCATCAGCGTGGACCGACGGATCGTCCCGTAGGGGGCCTCGTATGTGGCCGCCGTGTCGGTGAACGCCAGCGGGAATGCCAGCTTGAGCATCGTGTGATCCTCCCACCAGTCGGCGTCGAGGGCGAAGTCGATCCTGTCAAGCCCGCTGTAGAGGACGATGTCCTGCGTGAAGAACGACGAGGGGAAATCCTCCGTCGGGAAATCTTTTTTCACGCCGGGCTTCAGGTAGTCGCGGCGGAGCCGCACGATCGCCCGCACGGGACCCTGCTCGACGACTTCCGCGCCGCGGAACGTGCTGGGAAATTCCTTCCCCGTCAGCCCGATGTTCCATGCATCCCACTCCTTCGGCAGGTCTTCCAGGAGCTGGAGCCGGTTCCCTTCCCCGGAGAGGATCTCCCTGCCGGTGCGCTTGTCCGTGATGCCGCTGACCCACCCGGTGGCCGTATCGATCGTCACGCGGAAGAGCGCGTTCTCCAGGCCGCGCGTCGAGACCTCGGGTCCCGCCGGATGCGCGGCTTCCCGTGCCCGCAGCTCGTACGTCGTGTAGCCGAACGGCGGCACGTCCCTGGCGATAAAGAGGATCTCCCGCTCGAACCGCGACGCCTGTACCGTCTGCGACGTGACCTCATGCCCGGCCGCGTCGTAGACGGCGTATGCCTTCACGTCCCCCTCCGGCAGCTTCAGCGTGGCGAGGTCTGTCCGCGTCCACGAGAGCGTGTTGTAGACCGTGAAGGGTGTCCCGTGCCTGAATGAGGAGGTGTTCATTCCGGCCTCGATCCTGTCGAGCGCGCCCCGCAGCTCGTGGCGCCCGATCTCCTGCGCTTCGCGGTGCGTTGCCGTCGCGTCGATGTACACTTCGCGGATCCCGGAGCCGGGGAGGATGTCGTGGAACTGGTTGAACATCACGTTGCGCCACGCGTCCTGGAGCGCCGCGCCGTCGTAGGGACGGCCCGCGAGCGTGGCGAAGGAGGACATCTTCTCCGCGTTTGTCAGGAGCGCCTCGTTCGTGCGGTTGAACTTCTTCATGGCCGCCTGCGTCGTGAACGTCCCCTGGTGGAACTCCAGGTACAGCTCGTTCTTCCAGACCGGGAGGCTGCTCAGGTCGTTCGAGCGGAGCCAGTCGAGGTAGCGGCCGGCGGTCCCTTCTTCGATCGTGGGGAAGAGGTCGAGCGTCCTGAGGTGGTCGATCCGGTCCAGCATCGCCAGCGAAGGCCCGCCGCCGTGGTCGCCGACGCCGAAGAGGATCAGCATTTTGGTGAACCCGGTGTTGGCCTCGAACTGCCGCATCCAATCCGCGAGCTGGAACGGGTCGTCGATCGTGTTCACGTAGTCGAACGGGAAATAGCTGAGGATCTTCGAGCCGTCGGGGGATTCCCACCAGAACGTCCGGTACGGAAACACGTTGGTTTCGTTCCAGCCGATCTTCTGCGTGATGAAGGCGTTGATCCCCGCGTTCGTATACAGGGCGGGCATGTTCAGGTTGTACCCGAACGAGTCGGGGTTCCACCCGATCGTCACGTCCACCCCCAGGCTGTCCCGGAAGTACTTCTTGGCGTACAGGAGCTGGCGCGACCAGGATTCCCCGGAGGGGAGGTTGCAGTCGGGTTCCACCCACATGCCGCCGATGACTTCCCAGCGCCCGTCCTTCACGCGGCCGCGGATCTGGCGAAACAGGTCGGGGTAGAGCCTGGCCATCCAGTCATAGTACGCCGCCGAGCTCTGCGTGTACGTAAAGTCGGGCCGGGCGGCCATCATGTTCATCACGGAGGAAAACGTGTTCCTGCAGACCATGATTGTTTCCTTCGACCGCCAGAGCCACGCGGCGTCGATGTGCGCGTTGGCGTCGAGGTAGAGCGTGAAGCGTTTGACGTATTGCGCCACGGGGGCCAGCCGCGAACGTGCGGAGGCGAGCGACATCCGGAAACGGTCCACGGAGCCCTGCACCAGGGCGTCGACGTCAACCGCGGCGGCCGTCTCCTCGAGGAGCGCGTTCAGCCGGACTTTCTCCTGCCGGTCCATGTGCGACCTGTCGGTGCCCGGGTCGACTTTCCGTCGGGAGTTTGTCTGGTACGTGTCGAAGCTGAGGAGCTTCTGGGCCACGCGCAGGCCGAGCGAGAAATCGTCGACCGTGGCGGCCAGGGGGTTCTCGCTCCCCGGCACGATGCGCGCGCGGAGGAGCCTCAGGGGTCCCCCCGTATTGATCGCCCTGATCGCCAGGACGAACTTCTCCCCGGGGCGGGCGTTCCTCGTCAGCTCGAACTCGCCGTCCCAGGGAAACATGCCCCGGTTCTCCCCGTTGACGTAGAGCCACCCGTAATCGTCGACGGTCACCAGGAAACGGATGGTGCCCGATGTTGGCATCCCCACCAGGCGCTCGGGCAGCGTGACTTCCTTCCTGATCCAGCAGGAGTCGATCATCAGGTGCTGGTCGATCCCGATGGGGGCCCATCGCGAATCGTCGAACCCGGCGCGCGTCGGGTCCTGCGAGAAGTCCGTGCTGTATTTCCATCCGTCGATGGCCCCGTTGCTCGCGGCATCGATCCGGGCGACCAGCCGGTCCACGTTCGACTGGGCCGCGAGCGCCGCCGGCATGAGCGCCAGGAGCGTCAGAGCGAAGAGAATCTTCATTGCCGCCGCCTTTCAGTGTTGATGAATTGCGCGTGAGCCTTACCGCCGCCGTATCCGGTCGAGCATCACCGCCAGGAGAATGACCAGGCCGACGATGACCTGCTGCACGTAGGAATTGACGTTGAGGAGGTTCAGGCCGTTCCTGAGCACGGCGATGAGCATCGCGCCGATGAACGTGCCGATGATTGATCCCGTCCCCCCCGAGAGGCTGGTGCCCCCGACCACCACAGCCGCGATCACGTCGAGTTCGTAGGCGACTCCCGCGTTCGGCTGGCCGGAGTTCATGCGCGAGGCGAGGAGTATCCCGCTCAGGGCCGCGAGCGAGCCGGAGAGGACGTACACCCGCCGGAGCACGCGCCCGGTACGGATGCCCGCGAGCCGCGCCGCCTCGATGTTGCCCCCGACGGCGTAGACGTGCCGGCCGAACCGCGTGCGGGTGAGGACGACGTGCGAGACGACGAACGTCAGGACCATGATGATCGAGGGAACGGGGACGGCGAGCAGCCGGCCGCTCCCGAGAAACGCGAACGCCTCCGGGAGCTCCCAGACGGGCCTGCCGTCCGTCCACACGAACGCCGCGCCGCGCCAGACCGTCATCGTGGCGAGCGTGACGATGAAGGGGGCGATGTTGAATCTCGTGATGAAGAACCCCGCGAAGGCGCCGGAGAACGCCCCCACGGCCCACCCGGCGAGCAGGCCGGCGATGATCCCGGCCGCGGGAGGGAGCCCCGCCTTGATCGTGGACGTCGCGACGATCCCGGCGAACGCCACCAGCGAGCCCACGGAGAGGTCGATCCCCCCGGTGAGGATGACGAACGTCATCCCCGCGGCGATGATGGCGGTGATCGACGCCTGGAGCGTGACGTTCAGCAGGTTGTCCGGCGTGAAGAAGTATGGGGAGAGGAGGGCGAAGAGGAGGAACTCCAGGACGAAGGCGATCCCGATGCCGAACTCCCCGGTGAGCCGGTCCGACAGGCGCCGCGCGTTCATGGGCGGTTGCCGTGTGCGTAGGTCATTACCGTCTCCTGTGTCGCCTCCGCGCCGGCGGCCACCCCGGTGAGCCGCCCCTCGCACATCACCGCCACGCGGTGGCAGATGCCGAGCAGCTCGGGGAGGTCCGACGAGATGACGATGACCCCGATTCCCTGCGCCGCAAGCCGGTTGATGAGCGTGTAGATCTCGTACTTGACCCCGACGTCGATGCCCGCCGTGGGCTCGTCGAAGATCAGGACGCGGGCGTTGGTGTTGAGCCAGCGCGCCAGCACCACTTTCTGCCTGTTGCCCCCGCTCAACGTCTCGACGTTCGTCCCGGTGCCCGGCGCCTTGATCCGGAGATCGTCGGCAAGCGCGCGCGCGGCGGTCTCCTCCTTCCTCCGGTCGATGAAAGGCCCGCTGAGCACCGCGCGGAGGTTGGCCAGCGAGATGTTCTCCCTGATCGACATCTGCATGATCAGCCCGTACCTGTTCCGGTCCTCCGTCAGCAGCCCGATTCCCTCCCGGATGGCCTCGTACGGTGAACGGGGAGCGATTTCCCTCCCTTCCAGGATGATCCGGCCCCCCGTCCGCTGGTCCGCACCGAACACCAGGCGCGCAAGCTCCGACCGCCCCGCCCCGACGAGCCCGGCCAGGCCGAGAATCTCCCCCCGGTACAGCGTCAGCGAGACGTCGCTGACCTTCCCGGAGCTGAGATGCTCCAGGCGGAGGATCTCGCTGCCGCGTTGAAGCTCCGCGCGGGGGTATTCGTTCTCCAGCTCACGCCCGACCATCCTGCGGATCAGCCCGCGCCGGTCGATCTCCCGTATCCCGCAGGTGTGGACGAGCGTACCGTCGCGGAGCACGGTGACCCGGTCGCCGACCTCGAAGATCTCCTCGAGCCTGTGGGAGATATAGATGATCCCGACCCCCCGCTCCTTGAGCGAGCGGATCACGCGGAAGAGCCCCTCGATCTCCCGCTCCGTCAGCGGGGCCGTGGGCTCGTCCATGGCGAGGATGCGGACGTTACGGGAGAGCGCCCGGGCGATCTCGACCATCTGCTGCCGGGCGACGCTGAGCCGCCCGACGGGAACGGCGGTGTCGATGTCCTCACCGAGCCTCTCGAGCGCGGCACGCGCCTGGGCCTGCATCGCGCTCCGGTCGATGAGCGGCGTGCGGGGGCGCACCGGCTCGCTGCCGAGGAGGATGTTCTCGGCGACCGACAGGGCGGGAACGAGCTTGAAGTCCTGGTAGATGACGCCGATGCCCAGCCGCCGGGCGTCTGCGGGCGAGTCGAGCCGGACCGCGTCGCCCGCCACGCTGATCGTGCCGGCGTCGCGCGCCACCGCGCCCGAGAGCACCTTAATCAGCGTCGACTTGCCCGCGCCGTTCTCCCCCACGAGGCAGTTGACCTCGCCGGCCTGCAGCGTGAAATCCACGCCGCTGAGCGCCGTCACCCCCGGGTAGCGCTTCGTGATGCCCGCGAGCGCGAGGAGCGGAGTCATTGCGCCGGGTTGGCGATGAAGAAGGCGGAATCCGCGATCCCGACCTCGATGGGAACGACCGGGGGCACCTTTTTCCCGGCGAAGTAGTCGCTGATCATGTCGATCGTCGTCGTGCCGATCTTCTTCGGGTACTGGATCACGTCGGCCTTCAGCGCGGTCCCCCGCGTGATGGCGTCCGCCGCGGGGCCCGTGGCGTCGTATCCGACGATGACGATTCCCGTCCGCTTGAACTGTTGCACGGCGTCCAGCGCGCCGAGGGCGCTGGCGTCGTTGATGCCGAAGATGCCGTCCAGGCGCGGATTCCCCTGCAGGACGTCGGTCGTGGCCTGGAGCGACTTGTCGCGCACGGCCTCGCCGTTCACGTCGGCGACGACGGTGAGCCCCGGGTGCCGCGCGATCGCCTCCCTGAATCCCTGCACGCGGTCAAGCACGGACGTGGCGACCGGGTCATTGATGATGGCAATCCTCCCCCTGCCGCCCAGCGCCGTTGCCATGTATTCGCCGGCAAGCCGTCCCCCCGCCACGTTGTCGGAGGCAATGTGGCTCACGACGGTTCCCTCCTGCGCGGCGATATCCGCGGTGAACACCGGGATGCCCGCCTCGTTCGCCTTCCGGACGCCCGGCCCGATGCCCTTTGAGTCCACCGGGCAGACGATGACTGCGTCGACCTTCCGCGCCACGAAGTCCTCGATCTGGCCGATCTGCTTGCCGAGATCGAATTCCGCGGACGTGATGACCAGCTCGAAATGATCCGCCTTCGCCTGGTCGCGGAATCCCTCCTCCAGGTCCTTGTAGAAAATGTGCCCCCGGGTGAGCAGCGCGACCCCGATGGTTCTGGTGCCCGGCTGTTCCGCCTTCCTCCCGCAGGAAAGGGCCAGCATGGCGGCGATCAGCATGATCGTGAGTGCGTATTTCATCGGATCTCCTGTGTGGTCATTGCTGGGATGAGAGGCGGCGCGACTGCGCCCCGTTGCCGGTCGTGCAGGCGTACACCGAGGCCTTCTTCCCGCTCCTGGCCGGATATTCGGCGCTGATCCTCCTGGCGACGCCGTCGGCGCACTCGCGCCGGACGAGGCAGATGACGCACCCGCCGAAACCCGCGCCTGTCATGCGCGCGCCGTAGACGCCCTCCGCTTCCGCGCAGATATCGACCAGGTGGTCCAGCTCCGGGCAGCTCACTTCGTAGTCTCGCCGGAGGCTCAGGTGAGAATCGTACATGAGCTTGCCGAATTCGGAGAGGTTACCCGCGCGCAGCGCCGCCGCGGAGCGCTCCACGCGCGCGATCTCGCCGATGACGTGGGCGCACCTCCGGCGAACGACCGGGGAGAGGGCGTCGCTGTGTGCGGCGAACTGCGCCGGCGTCACGTCGCGCAGCGCCGCGAGAGGGCCGAGCCGCCGGGTGAGGTCGCGGAGTCCCTGGGCGCATTCCTCGCGGCGCCGGTTGTACTCCGATGACCCGAGCGCGCGCCGGACCCCGGAGTCGCACACGAGCAGGTCCGCTCCGGCGGGGAGCGGGACGTGCTCGTACGCGAGCGTACGGCAATCCAGGAGGAGGGCGTGGCCCACGCGCCCGAGACAGGAGACAAACTGGTCCATGATGCCGCATTTCACTCCCGCGAACTCGTGCTCCGCCCGCTGGCAGAGGAGCGCCGTGTCGACGGGGGGGATCGACGTGCCGAAGAGCGCCATCAGCGCGAACGCCGCGGCCAGCTCAAGGGCGGCTGACGAGCTGAGTCCCGCTCCGCGGGGGACGTTGCTGGCGACGAGGAGGTTCGCCCCGCAGGCCGGCATCCCCCGCTCCTGGAGGAGGTAGGCGACCCCCGTGATGTAGTCGGTCCACGCGCGCCGCTCGGAGGGGTAGAGCCGCGCGGCGTGAAACGAGCCCTCCTGCCCCGCGTCCGTGACCAGCACCAGGAGGCCGTCCTCCCGCGGTCCGGCGGCGACGGCCGTGGTCCGGTCGATGGCGGCGGGGAGGACAAGGCCGTCATTGTAGTCGACGTGTTCGCCGATCAGATTGACGCGCCCGGGAGCGGAAGCGATGATGCAGGGCGCGGCTCCGAAGCGTTTGGTGAATGCGGCTACCGCCTGTGCTTCGATCGACTCTCGGTTGGAGCTCACTGTCGGGGGAGGCTTTCTGAATGGTACGAATTCCCTCGCGGGATATCAATCGTCACGCCGGCCGGGGAGCGGGCGTTCGAGGTAATAGATGACGGCGTACCCGATATGACAGAACCGCGACTGGGGATAGCCGGGCCAGTCGCCCCACGATTCCCAGTAGAGCGTGAAACTGTTCTCGAAGGGAATGCGGTCGATCTCGTGGATCCTGTAGAACGCGTCGAGGTACCTGTTGTCCCTGCGCCGTCCGAACGTGGGCGACCCGTGAAAGTCCGTCGTCCGCGATCCGAGTGTGCCGGCGCTCTCCCAGTTATAATAGTAGCCGCAGTAGTCTTCCGTGCCGGTCGAGAGGTGGACGTTCCTGCCGTCCCCGACGCAGTAGAAATCCCTCTCCTCGTATGCCCGGTTGTTACCCGTCACGCTGTCGGAGAGCATCCAGAAGTAAAGCGACCAGTAGGCTCCCCTGCCGCAGGAGGGGAGCGCGAGCAGCGTGTCGTTGACGTTTGAATCCGCGATGAGGCTGTCCCCCGTGGCCGCGTAGAACTCGTTGTATCTCCCCCGGGGCTGCCTCCCCCTCTCGTAGAAAATATTGTAGAACGCCGCCCACGCGGTGTCTCCCGTGATCCGCACGGTCACGGAATCGGAGAACGGGACGTCAAAGTAGGCGTTGTGGCCGGCCGTGGCCCCGTTCTCGAGTGCCGTGTTCGTGACGGAAAAATACCTGCTGGTGAACCCGTCGTTTCCCGTGGCGCTCGACATTACGCTGGCCCGGGACATGAACAGGTTCCCGAAGCGACCCCGGTAGCGTCGCGTGCCGTCGACGCTGATCGTGCAGAGGGCTCTCGGGGGAGCCAGGATGAACCAGGACCGGATCGTGCCTCCTCCCGGGCAGGCGATCCTGAGGTCGAGTGTCTTTTGCACCCATCCGTTTCCCGCAAGCGTCCCGATCGGTCCGGGGTCCCCGGCCGTCCGGGGATGAGCCACTGCAACGGCGGCAATCAGGAGCATGAGCCGGGGCCCGAGTGCCACAAGAGGGAGAAAGAAGCGGTGCATCACGCCGGACAGTGAGATGGGTGGGAAGTCCGTGTGAAAAATACAAATTCCCCGGCCGACACACAACGGCAGTTTTGCCTCGGAATTCGCCCGGATCGGCGCACCCCCGGATGTAGAACCGACAAATTACCTCCCCCGGGGGTAATATTTTCCCGCATGCACGGACAATTCTTCAGAGGGCGCGAAAACGGCAGATAAATTGAAACATTTTTCGATAGGCAACTATGGCACGATGTCTGCAGTACTACGCGCCAATGTGAATACATGGCAACCGAAGACGGACAACAGTCAAAATAATCACCTACCATACCCGAGGAGCTTCAAATGAAAACGTCTCTCTCTGTTCTGCTCGTACTGGTCCTCTGCGTCGCGTGTGTCGGGACATCCTTCTCCCAGTCGTCGGCCAACCAGACCGTGAATATCGCCGTGAACGCGGTCCAGAAGATCGCCATTACCGGTTCACCGATAACGCTGACAATCACCACGGGCGTGGCGGGAACTGATGCTCTGACCCCGGCGACTGATGCGACCTCGACGTACAGCATAACGCACAATTCCCCGACGGCGCTCCGGATCACGGCGAACCTCGACGCGGCGCTCGCTTCGGGCTACCAGTTGCTGATCAACCTCGCGCCGAGCGCCGGCCACGGCACGAGCGCAGGGACGGTGGACATCTCGAACGCCCTGGCTGCCAGCGCGGTCGCCGTTGTCACGGCGATCCCGAAGGGGGCTGATGCCGCACGGACGATCTCGTACACGTTCAACGCCAACGCGTCGGCCGGTGCCCTGACTTCGACTGCCAAGACAGTGACGCTGACGCTCACGAACTAACGGGCCCGGTATTCCGAGACCACCCCGTCGACTCTCGCGCTTCCCCGGGGGGGGGAGAGAGACCGGCGGGGTGGTTGTGTTTTCAGGCCTTGCGCTTTATATTTGGTCGGCACAGTGAGCCAATCGTGAAATCTCGACGATACAGAACCCGAGCCGGTGCACTTCTGATTCCGGCGATCATGCTCCTGACTGCACACCCGGCACGTGCCCAGGTCTACGGGTCGGCTGCCCACACGGTGACGGTACAGGTGTCCGTAATTACCGCCGTCCAGGTCGCGGGAGGGTCCGTGAGCCTCAACATCAGCAACGCGAACGTCGTGGCGGGCCAGGACCAGATGACCGCAGTCGACCAGAGCACTTCGCTCCTCTGGGGCACGAACAGCAGCGCCAGGAAGATCTCCGTGGCGACGAACCTTGCGGCACCGAAGTTCACGCTGCAGCTCTTTGCGCTGAACCCGACGCAGGGAACGGCCGCAGCCCAGGTCACACTGAGCACAATCGCACATGACCTGGTTCTCAACATCGGCAGGTCGACCGGGTCCTGCACGCTCCAGTATACCGGCACCGCCCTCGCCTCGCAGGGGACGGGGAACGATACGCACGTGATCACATTCACCGTGGCGGCCCAATGATCCCGTTCAGGTTTCGGCTGACAGGCATCCTGGCGCTCACGCTCGCCGCGCTCACGCCGGGGCGGGCGCAGCAGATCTCCATAGTGGGGGGGAACCTCCTGATGAGCGTGACGACCGGGAGCGCAGGCGCGCAGCCCGTCGCAGTCACGAGCACTACCTCCTCGCTCCACTGGAAGCGCCAGAACGTGATATCCAAGATCACCGTGGCTGCCTCCTGCCCTGGGCAGAGATTCTCGCTCGCGGTCCTGGCGACCAACCTCACGTACGGCGTCGCGGCGCCCCAGGTCTCACTCTTCAACGGCATGCTTGCGACGGACTTCGTGCTGAGCATCCCCACCGGGAATCCGCTGAACAAAACGTGCACGCTCCGCTACACGGCGTCGTCGACGTTCGCCCAGGGGAACAGCACGGAGCTGGGGAACGACGTCTATTCAATCACTTACACGCTGGTGGCTCAATGAGGTGCCTGGGGACCAGGCTGTACGCCGCGCTTGTGATCGCTTTCATTGCGCCTCTGGCAGTCGCACAGGTTTCAATCATCGGCGACCTCAGCCAGGACCGCGAGGCGCACCCGGGGCAGAAATACGACGGGTCGATCCTCGTGAAGAACGACTCGAAGGAGACACAGCAGGCAAGGGTGTACCAGACCGACTATCTCTTTTCGTACGACGGGAGGAACAACTATGCCGACCCGGGGACGACGGCCCGCTCGAACGCCCGCTGGGTCGCATTCAGCCCGGCGTACGTCGTCGTTCCACCGCAGGGAACGGCAACTGTCAACTACACGGTCGCCGTCCCCGAAAGCCTGGGTCATGCGGCTCCGGCCGGTTCGTACTGGAGCATGCTGATGGTCGAAGGCGTCCCGGCCGATTCTCCCGAATCCTCCCCCCGGGCGAAAAGTGAGAAGCCCGAGCTGGGGCTCAGGCAGACGCTCCGCTACGGCATCCAGATCGCCACGCATATCACCGGGACAGGGAAACGCTCGGTGAAATTCCTCGGCGCCCGCCTGATCAAGGTCGCCGGGAGCGGGACCGCCCTTCAGGTTGACGTGGAAGACGATGGAACGCTCTGGTTCAGGCCCGACGTTTACGTCGAGGTCTTTGATGCAAAGGGGATATCGCTCGGAAAGTTCGCCGGCCAGAAATACCGGATGTACCCGGGGACGTCAGTCAGGCAGCAGATCGATCTGCACACGATCCCGGCAGGTAAATACAAGGCGCTTGTCGTGGTGGACGCGGGGGGGGACGATGTGTTCGGCGCCCAATACGTCCTCGAGTTCTAAATTCTCCCACCGTGGAGCCCCAGGGACGCCGCCGATCATCCCCCCTCGCCCGGATCGCCTACGCTCTCCCGGTCCTTCTCGCCATTATCAGCTCCGCCGTCCCTGCACAGACCCCCTGCGTTGACCTCACACGCGCGGACGACGGCGTGCTGGCGGCCGTGCCCGGAAAAATTCTCAGCGTCGCCGTCGTTGCCACGAACAGGTCCGCGGTCGAGCGCCGCCTGGAATCGCGCCTTGTCCTGCCCCCCTCCTGGAGAAGCCTCACCCCCGACGGGCCGTTCACGATCGGCGGTGCGCAGGCGGACACGCGCCTGCTGAGCTTTGCCGTTCCGGCGTCGGCCCCGGCCGGAACGTACCACCTGTCGTTCAGCGTCTCCGACAACGGGATCCCCCCTTGCAGGAGCGAGCTTGCGCTCGATGTCGTCGTCGGGTCGTACCGGCGCATCGATCTCCAGCTCGAAGACCCCCCGCGGTTCCTGATCGCGGGTGCCTCCTGCATCGCCGCCTTCGTGGTGAAGAACCTCGGCAACGAAGAGAGCACCTTTTTCCTCTCCGCGCGCGGGGGCCAGGTCCTGAGCGCTGTCCCGGAGTCGAGCGCTGTCACGCTCGCTCCGCTGGAAGCGCGCCGCATGACGATGACGATCAGCGCAGCCGCTGACGCCGGCGAGAACATCAGGGAAGTCGTCGCCCTCCGTGCCGTGCTCGGGCGGGATACGACTGTCGCCGTGAGCGCCACTTGTCTCCTGGAAGTGGTTCCCCGGGTGAGCGCAGGGGAGGCCAGGTTCCACGAGATCCCACTCGCCGTGAAGATCCGCGCGGCGGGTGAATCCGGCCAGTCGGGAGGCCAGATGGAAGTCGCGGGGGGGGGAACGCTGACCGACAGGGGAACCGAACGGGTCGACCTTCTGCTGCGCACGCCCGACATACAGACGAAATCCATCCTCGGCCTCCACGACGAGTACCGCGCGAGCTATCTTTCCGAGTCGGCGCAGGTCGCCCTCGGCGACAGGGCATACGAGCTTTCCCCGCTGACCGAGCTTGCCCGCTATGCCTTCGGGGCGTACGGGAAGGTGACGTCGGGCGATCTCACCGCGGGGGGGTTCGTCAACCAGACGCGCTTTTACTCTCCCGTGCAGCGGGAACAGGCCGGCTTCGTGGGATACGGGGTGACTCCCGGTCTCGACCTGAGCGCGAACTTCCTGAGGAAGGAAGACTATCGTACGAGCAACGTCGCGACCGCGCGCGGCATCGTCCGTCCGGCGGAAGGGACGTCCCTTGACCTTGAGTACGGCATGAGCACGCTCGACGGCGCTGCCGACGACGCCTACGCCGCGCGCCTGCTCGGGAACCAGGACTGGGTGTCGTACGAGGCGCGCTTCGTGCACGCGGGTCCGTCGTACGGGGGCTACTACCGCGACGTGAATCTCACGAGCGCATCGGTCAACGCCCGGCCGTGGGAAAACCTCCGCCTGGAGGCATTTGCGCAGGAACAACGGCAGAATTTGCTGGATGACACGCTCCAGCTCGTCGCGCCGCGGGACAGGTACATGCAGTTCGGCGCAGGGTGGGGGGAGCTGTTCTCGGTCTACTACCGCCAGGTCGAATCGCGGGACCTCCTCCCCGTGCCCAAGTTCGACAGGATCGAGCGCACGGTCCAGATGCGGAGCGGCTGGTCGTTCCCTGACGGGAATCTCTACGCGAGCCTCGACCTGGGGGGGAGCAGGGAATACATCCTGCAGAACTCGGGGCCCCTGCGCCGCGTGCAGCTCTCGGCCAGCGTCAGGCCGGAGGCCCACCAGTCGTACGGATGCACGGTCGAATACGAGGAGGAGCCGAACCTGTACGCCGGCCAGCAGATGGAGACGTGGTCGGGGAGCGTGAGCGCCGCCTTCGAAGTGGCGGCCAGGATGCACGTGCTGTGCGCCATCTACGGCACGAGGATCGCCGTTCCGTTCGTCCAGTCGTACTCGCTCGCGGACCTCAGCGTTGCCTACGAGCTCCCGTTCAGGCACACGATCACGGTCCGGGGAAGGCAGAGCATATTTGCCCCCGGCGACGCCGGGAAAGACCAGGCATATCTGGTGGAGTACTCGATTCCCCTTTCCGTCCCCGTCAGCCGGCTCACCGGGTCAGGCGTGCTCAGGGGGCGCGTGACGGACGAGATCACGCGCGGCGCGCTGAGCAACGTCGTCATTTATGCGGGCGGAGCGACGGCGGTGACTGATGATGCGGGAGAATATGAGTTCCCTTCGCTGAAGCCGGACGTCTATGCCCTTCAGGTCGACCTGGGGAGCGCCGGCGTGGGGCGCGTGACCGTGCGCCCGGCGCCGTTTCTCGTGACCGTCCTCGGTGGAGAGGAGGCGCGCCTTGATATCAGCGTCATCCCCTCGTCGTCGATCGCAGGTGAAATCGCCGTGTACGACTTCAGCGAACCCGCCCAGAGGGACACCTCCCCGGGTGAGGTCACCCGCACAGGTGCGGTGCCGGGCGTGCTCCTTGAGCTTGCCGGTCCGGAAGGAACGATCCGCAGGTTTACCGACAGCAGGGGGAGGTTCCGCTTCGATGATCTCCGGCCGGGCGCGTGGGTGCTCCGCCTTTGGTCCGAGAGTCTCCCGGAGTACCACTACCACGAGCGGGATTCGGTCCCCTTCGCATTGCTTCCCGGGACGCACGTGGATACGACGTTCCGTGTTCTGCCGAAGCGGAGGATGATCAGGATACTGAAGGAAGGAATGATCCGGGAGGGCTGGGGGCCGCAGGTGCCGAAGCCCTCTCAGAGTCCCGCCGGGCCGAACGCCCCGGGCGCAAAACCGTCCGGAGGGCCCGCGAAGCCCGGCGCCCCGTCGCCCCGTCCCGGGAACCCGCGCGGCGCGACCGCGCCGTGGCTCCGGCTGCACGGCCGTGAAATCCGGCTCGCATGCTGGAGAGCGAACGTCGTCGCCTGCCGCGACGCCGGCACGCTGCCTGCGCAGTAACGCCCGCGCTCCTGCATTTCTTCCCCGGATGTCCGACGGGGATGGCTGCCTGCTCGCCCTCTTGCCGGCAGGGCTCCCCCATCAGGGGATATCGCGGTTCTCGATGATGCGCTGACCCGGGGCGTCCTCTACTGACGCGCTGACAAGCGCGGCGGCGACCCGCGACGCTTCCACGGGGCGGATCCGCCGGGGCGAGAGGAACGCAAGCCGGCCGGCCAGGCGCTCAAATCTTCTCGGGCCGGGGCGCTCCCCGACGAGCAACGAGGGGCGGACGATCGTGACCGACCGGTAGCCGAGTTCGCCGACCGCATGCTCCAGTTCTCCCTTGACGCGGTTGTAGAACACCCGCGAGTGAGGATCCGCGCCCAGTGCGCTTACCAGGAGAAAGTGACGCGCCCCTCCTTCCAGGCCGAGCCGCGCAACGTGCAGCGCATAATCGAAGTCTACGCGGCGGAACGCCTCCTCGGTGCCCGCATCGTGCATCGTCGTTCCGAGCGCGCAGAAGACCGCATCAACCCGGAAGAGGTCGGCGCTGTGGTCGAGGCTCTCATAGTCGACTTTTCTGATCCAGAGCCGCTCCGATTCGAGCGTCGTGTGGAGCGTGCGGCGCACAAGCGCGATAATGCGCGTGCACCCTGGCTCGCCGAGGAGGAGGTCCACGCATTCGCGGCCCACGAGGCCCGTCGCCCCGGCCACCACCGCGGACGCCGGGGAGGAGGACGTCATATGTCGGGTGTCGCTTTCTTCGATGTCCATGTGAGAATTGTGGCAAACTCCGGCGGCCGCCGAAGGGCGGAAGGCAAAGCCGAAGTGTGAGAAGGGTAAAATCCCGGCGGGTTCCGGTGCGCGCGGGCGAAGTTCAGGCCTGGCGGATGCGCGCTTCCGTGTTATATCCCCGCTCGCCGAACGGCTCGAGCTTCTCGATCCAGATCTGCTCGATGAGCGTGAGCTCGTCCTCGAGGTTGAAGTGCGGATCGTCCTTGACTTTCACCGTCTCCAGGATCTCGAACTTGAACGCCCTCTCCCCGAACTCCTTCCAGTCCTTCTGGAGTGCAGGGTTCCTGTGGCTGCCCGTCGCGAGCATGAACCTGTGGCTGTTGAGCGGTCCGTGGAGGTTGAGGCTGCTCCCCAGGTACACCTTGCCGTTCACGGTGTTCCTGATGGCAAATACGCCTGCGGTTTTCGGCTGTTCCTTGTACTCCCGCTTGATGTCTCTTTTTGATTTTTCCATCGTTACGTGTCATTGCGAGCGGCGGCGCCTTCGGCGCCGTGGCGCCAAGGGCGCCACGAAGCAATCCGGGCACACCGAAACTACGCACATCGCACGCCAGTCGCAACTCCCTCTTTGACTTTTCTCCGGTGTGTCTCTATATTAGTTCCGTGTGGACGGTTCTTTTCCAGTAAAGACAGGCATGGAGGGATTCGACAGTCGGTCGCGCGCCGCGCAGGCGGCGTCGGGGGCGGTCGGGATGGGAGAGGGGGGCGACGGACGGCTCCGGCCCGCGTACGCGCTCCTGGATGAGCTCGTCAACGGTTCGCCCGAGGCGCTCGTCGCCCTGTCTGCGGCGGGCGCCATCCTGTTCTGGAACCGCGGCGCAGAAGCCCTCTACGGGTTTTCCGCCGCCGAAGCGGAGAGCCGCTCCCTCCTTCCGCTGGTCGTACCCTCCGATCGCCAGGCGGAAACGCGCGACGCATTTGAACAGGCGCTCCGCACCGGTCACGCGAACGGCGAATCCGTACGCTGCCGCAGGGACGGGACACGGCTCCCGGTCGAAGTCCTCTTCACCTGCATCCGGGATCCCCGCGGCGAGGTTGCGTTCGTCGCCCTGAGCGAGCGCGACATTTCCATCCGCATGCGGGCGTACGACGCCCTCCGCAGACTCTCCTCCATCGTCGAATACTCCGACGACGCCATCATCAGCGAGACTCTCGACGGCATTATCCTGAGCTGGAACGCCGGCGCGACCCGCCTCTACGGCTACGAGGCCGAGGAGGTGATCGGGAGGCCGATCACCCTCCTTGCCCCCGAGGAGCGCGACCATGAGCCCTTCGAGCTCCTCCAGCGAATACGCCGCGGCGAGCGGGTCGAGCACTACAACACCGTCCGCCGCCGCAAGGACGGGACCTGCCTGGATGTCTCCGCGACGATCTCGCCGATACGGGACGGCACCGGCGCCGTCGCCGGGGCGTCGCTGATCGCGCGCGATATCACGGAGGAGATGCGCCTCCGCAGGCAGCTCGACGAGATCGGCCGCCAGCGCGCTGAGGATCTCCGTCGCTTTGTCTCGTCCGTGCAGAAGGCGCAGGAGGAGGAGCGGGGGCGGATCTCGCGCGAGCTCCACGACGACATTGGCCAGCGGCTGACGGGACTGAAGCTCCGCCTGGAAGTCCTGGAGGACGAGATTGCCGGGGCCTCTCCCGCGGGCGCCTCGTCCCTCTCCGGCGTGACGCGGGAGATCGAGGCGATGATGGCGGAGGTAAAGCGGATCTCGTCGAACCTCCATCCGGCGGAGCTCGACGATTTCGGCCTCGTCAGCGCGCTCAATCTCCTCTGCAGGGACTTCGGGAAGTCGTGCGGGATCACCGTGACGTTTCAACAGGGTCCGGCGATGCCGTACGGCAAAGACATCGAGATCGCCCTCTACAGGATCGCCCAGGAGGGGCTCGCGAATATCGCCCATCACGCCGGGGCGGGATCCGTGCTGGTCCGCCTTGCGCATCTCCAGGGGGTCGTTTCGCTGCTGATCGAGGACGACGGCCGGGGGTTCGACGCCGCCCGTCTGCGCGCGCATGGGGGGCTCCACGCCGGGCTCGGGTTGATCAGCATGAAGGAGCGGGCACAGCTCTTCGGCGGCTCCATGTACCTCACGTCGGCCCCGGGGCAGGGGACGCGGATTCACGTCGAGATTCCGCTGCCGAAGGGAGGGGGGGCGTGAAGAAGATCCGGATCCTCATCGCCGATGATCACAGCGTCGTGCGGGAGGGGCTGCGGGCCCTCCTCGGCAGGGTGGAGGACTTTGACGTCATTGCCGAGGCCGCCGACGGGGAGGAGGCGGTCCGCCTCGTCCGCGAAAAGAAGCCGGATGTCGCCATGCTCGATATCTCCATGCCGGCGGTGAACGGTATCGAGGCCACGCGGCAGATCCGGCGCTCGAACCCGGATACGAAGATCCTCATCTTCACGATGTACGAGAACGAAGAGTACGTCTACCAGATGGTCGCAGCGGGGGCCAACGGGTATGTCCTGAAGGATGCGGGAAAACACGACCTGATCGCCGCCGTCCGCGCCATCCAGTACGGCGGGCGGTTCTTCAGCCCGGGGGTGTCCCGACTGATCATCGACGAATTCATCCGGCGCTCCCGCGAGGCTTCCCCCGCGCCCCCCGCCCGGTCGGAGCTGACCACCCGCGAGTCCGAAATCCTCCAGTACATCGCCTCGGGGCTCACCAACGCCGAGATCGCCCGCAAGCTCTTCCTGAGCGTCAGGACGGTGAACACGCACCGCACGAACCTGATGCACAAGCTGGACGTCCACAACACGGCCGGCCTGGTCCGGTACGCACTGGAAAACGGGCTGGTGGCCTCCCAGCCCTGACCCGGCGCCCCTCCCCGGGGCGCCTCCCCTCCCTCTACGGTGTTTACACGACCCCCCCTGCGCCAAGTGCGCAATCTGCAAATTACGCCCCTTGCCCGAGTGCCTCTCTCCCCGCGTTTTGCGAGGTTTATGCCCGAAAACAATCGGGAGGTACGCTATGCACAATAAGCGCGGGGGAGTCGCTGTTGCGGCCGCGATCCTGCTGGGCGCCGGCGCGGCGCTCCTGGGAGGGTGTTCTTCCAGCCCGGGCCAGGCGGAGTTGCAACAGCTGGACGATCTGAAAAAGGAAGTGGCGGACCTGCAGCACCAGGTCGCCGACAGGGAATCGACGAAGGCGACGCTCGACAAGGAGATCGCCGACAGCAACGCCAGGCTGAAGAAATGCCACGACGACGAGGCGGTCGTCCGCGAACGCCTCGGGAAGTAACCGTGCCGCAGGCACACAATCAGAGAAAGGACACAACACCATGAAAGCACGAATGCGCGCGGGCGTCCTGCTTGCCGCCGCGATCCTGCTCCCTGCGGCGTTCGCTCCGGCGCAGCAGAAGATGTCGCACGACGAATGGCAGCGGGAGATCGAACACTACACCGCGATGCGCAACGACGAGACGAGGAAGCTGAGCGCGGCCGATGCCGAGATCGCCGGTCTGCGGAGCCAGTCGGTAAAGCTCGCAGGCGACGTCGACCTCTGCACGAACGAGCTCTATGCGCTCGTCGGCTCCGATGCCGGGAAGGCCGCCGCGTACCGGAACGAAATCGCCGAGGCCGAGCAGAAGGCGAACGAGCTGATGCGGCTCTCCGATGCCGACCTGGTCTCGCGGAGCGGCGATGTGAAGTCGCTCGGGGCAACCGTGAAGGGACTCTGGCAGAACAAGCTCTCACTCATCCCGGAATTCTACGACCGGCTGACCGCCCTCAACGACGACGTTGCCCGGCTGGAAAAGACGCTCGGGGGAAGGGAAAAGACGTACACCGTGAAGAGCTGGAGCTCCAGCCACGACTGCCTCTGGACGATCTCCTCACGGAAATCGATCTACGGCGATCCGTGGCTCTGGCCGAAGATCTGGGAGGGGAACAGGGATCACATCAAGGACCCCGACCTGATCTACCCCGGCGAGAGGCTCAACATCCCGCCCGGTGCCCCGCTGACGGCGGCGGAACGGAAGGCGGAGCATTCCTACTACGCGTCGAGGCACCATACGCTGACGCGCAAGCCGCTGGCGAAGAAGTGATCACGCAACCCGGGAGAGGGCCGCATGGCGCAGATTTTTCATCCCAGCATGAAGGTTCTCTCCCGGGCGAGCATCGCGGCGGCGCTCATCCTCGGTGTGGCCGTCACGTGGACGGCGATCGGGATCTATGATTCGGGCTATACGACCGATGTGGACGTGCCGCGGGAGCAGGTGGTCCCGTTCAGCCACAAACGCCACGTGGACGGGAACGGGATCGCCTGCGAGTACTGTCACACGTCCGTGGACAGATCGTCGTTCGCGGGCATTCCGCCGACGTACACGTGCATGACCTGTCACTCGCAGATCTACACCCGGAGTCCGCTGCTCGAGCCTGTCAGGGCGAGCCTTCAGAGCGGCACGCCGCTCCGCTGGATCAGGGTGAACGACCTCCCCGACTTCGTCTATTTCAACCACAGCATCCACGTCGCCAAGGGAGTCGGGTGCGTGACGTGCCACGGGCAGGTCGACCAGATGCCGCTGACATGGCGCGCCCACACGCTCTTCATGTCCTGGTGCCTGGACTGTCACCGCGCGCCGCAGAAGTACATCCGTCCGCGGGAAGAAGTGCTGAACATGGACTACGTGCCGCCGGCCGACCAGGAGGAGCTGGGGCGGAGGCTTATCCGGGAGTACGCGATCGACACCGCACGGATCACCGATTGTTCAACCTGCCACAGGTGACGGGGCGATGAGCCAGAACGATGCGCCTGACTTTGCCGGGCTCCGGCGCCGGCTCTCGCAGCTGGGCGCCCGGGAGTACTGGCGGAGCCTGGGGGAACTTGCCGACACGCAGGAGTTCCGCGAGCTCCTGCACAGGGAGTTTCCTCCTTTTGCCTCCGTCCCCCCCGGCGGACTCAGCCGGAGGAAGTTTCTTTCGCTGATGGGCGCATCGCTCGCGCTGGCAGGGCTCAGCTCCTGCACGAAACAACCCGACGAAGAGATCGTGCCCTACGTGAAATCCCCCGAGCTGATCGTCCCGGGGGAGCCGCTCTACTTTGCCACGGCCTACCCGGTGAGCGGATACGCCCGGGGGGTGATCGCGACCAGCCACATGGGCCGGCCGACGAAGCTCGAAGGGAATCCCGACCACCCGGCGAGCCTCGGGGCCATCGACGCGATCACGCAGGCGTCGATCCTGGCGCTGTATGACCCGGACCGTTCACAGGTGGTGACGCACCGGGGAGCGGTGAGCACGTGGGCGGAATTCCAGCAGGCCATTGAAACGCGCGGAGAACGCATCGCCCTCCTCACGGGGAGAACGACGTCGCCGACGCTCGTCGGCCAGATCCAAATGCTCCTGGGAAAGCAGCCGCGCGTTCGCTGGTATACGTACGAGCCGGTTGCAGACGATGCCGTCCGCGCGGGCGCCGTGACCGCGTTCGGAAGGCCCCTGGACACGCACTACAGGTTTGACCGCGCGGACGTCGTCCTGTCGCTCGACGCCGATTTTCTCCAGGCCGGGCCCGCGGGCCTCAGGTACGCGCACGATTTCGCCGCGCGGCGGCGCATCCGCAACAGGGAAGCCGACATCAACAGGCTCTACGTCGTGGAGAGCACGCCGTCGATCACGGGCGCCGCGGCGGATCACCGCTTCGCGCTCCCCGCGAGCGGCGTGGAACAGGTGGCGGCATCCGTCGGACGGCTGACGGGGGCTCCGCACTGGGAGGGTGCACCGGCCGGAGCCGACGGGCTCTCCACGGAGCTCGTGGCGCCGCTGGCCCGGGATCTCCTGGATCACCGGGGACGCTCGATCGTCATCGCGGGCATTCACCAGCCGGGGCGCGTCCATGCTATGGCCCATGCGATCAACCACGCCCTCGGCAACTCGGGCGTGACCGTGTTCCACACCGAACCGGTGGAGCTGGGGAGGTCGCTCCAGGCCGGCTCGCTCGTCGACCTGGTCCGCGCCATGGAAGCCGGGGAGGTGGAGACGCTCATTGTCATCGGGTGCAACCCGGCCTACGACGCACCGGCCGACCTCCCCTTCGCGGGGGCGCTTCGGCGCGTGCCTCTCACCGTGCACAGCGGTCTCTATAACGACGAGACGGCCTCTCTCTGCCACTGGCACGTGCCCGGGACACACTTCCTTGAAGAGTGGACCGACGTCCGGGCATACGACGGGACCGCCTCGATCGCTCAGCCTCTTATCGCCCCGCTCTACGACGGGAAATCTCTCCACGAGCTTGTGGCGCTCATCGCCGGTGAATCTTCTCCCCGGGGGTATGACATCGTCCGCGCCCGCTGGACGGCCGACATTCCAAAAGAAGGGTTCGACTCGTTCTGGAAGAAATCGTTGAACGACGGTTTTGTCGCAGGGAGCGCGCTTCCGGCGAAGGACGTCGTCCCGACGCTCCCGCCGGACTTCTGGAATTCCCGCCCCGCGGCTCCGGCAGGGGAGCATGCAGGCGAACTTGAGATCTGTTTCCTCCCCGACACGTCCGTCTGGGACGGACGCTACGCCAACAACGGATGGCTCCAGGAACTTCCCCGTCCGCTCACGCGGCTCACCTGGGATAATGCGGCGCTGATCTCTCCCGGGGAGGCCGGCCGGCTCGGCGTCGGCACGGGAGATATCGTTGAGCTTACTCTTGACGGGCGTTCGCTGAAAGCGCCGGCGCTGGTGCTCCCCGGTCAGGCCCCCGGCGCGGTGACGCTCCATCTCGGGTACGGCCGCACGAAGGGGGGGAGCGTCGGCTCAGGCGCCGGCGTGAGCGCCTACGCGCTCCGCACCGGGGCGGCCCCCTGGTACGCCCGCGGCCTGGGCGTCCGGGCCACGGGGGAGCGCTACGTTCTGGCGATCACGCAGGAACACCACGCGATGGAGGGGAGGCACCAGGTGCGCAGCGCCACGCGCGACGAATACCTGAAGAACCCCGACTTCGCCCGGCAGATGGAGCCGCAGTCGGGGGGGAGTCTCTACCCGCGGCGGGAGTACTCCGGCTACGCATGGGGGATGGCCATCGACCTCCACTCCTGCATCGGCTGCAACGCCTGCGTCGTCGCCTGCCAGGCGGAAAACAACATTCCCATCGTGGGGAAGGAGCAGGTGCTGGATTCGCGCGAGATGCACTGGATCCGGATCGACACCTACTTTGCCGGCGATCCGGAGACGCCGGAGATGTTCTTCCAACCCGTGACCTGCATGCAATGCGAAGACGCCCCCTGCGAGCTCGTCTGCCCCGTCGGCGCCACCGTGCACGACAGCGAAGGGCTGAACGTGATGGTGTACAACCGCTGCATCGGCACGCGCTACTGCTCGAACAACTGCCCGTACAAGGTGCGGAGGTTTAACTTCCTCCAGTACACGGACGAGGATTCACCGACGCTTAAGATGCAGCGCAACCCCGACGTGACGGTACGGAGCCGGGGCGTCATGGAGAAGTGCACGTACTGCGTCCAGCGGATCAACGCCGCGCGCATCGGCGCCGAGCGGGAGGGGAGGGCGATACGGGACGGCGAGATCGTGACCGCCTGCCAGGCTGCCTGCCCCGCCGACGCGATCGTGTTCGGGAACGTCAACGACTCGTCGAGCCGCGTTGCGCGCCTGAAGGAGGGCGAACGCAACTACGCGCTCCTCGGCGAGCTGAACACGCGACCACGGACGACGTACCTTGCAAAGGTGACCAACCCGTTGAAGGCGGAAGAGGAGATCGAACCGAAGGTCTCCGTGCAGAGCGGGCCGCTCGCCGAGGCCCCGGGAGAGACCGGTGAACGCGTTTCCTGACAGCGTCCAGGCGGAGCCGCTCCTGCGGCCGGGGCACACCGGTGCCTCGATCACCGAGAGGATCACGTCGAACGTCCTCGTCCGCAGGACGCCGCGGAGCCTCTGGGTCGCGTTTGCGGTCGCCTTCGTGCTCGTCATGCTCCTCTTCTATGCCGTCGGGTATCTGCTCCTGAAGGGGGTGGGGATCTGGGGGATACGCATCCCCGTGGCGTGGGGATTCGCGATCGTGAACTTCGTCTGGTGGATCGGCATCGGGCATGCGGGCACGCTGATCTCCGCCATCCTCCTCCTCCTGGTCCAGCCCTGGCGAAACTCCATCAACAGGTTCGCGGAGGCGATGACGCTCTTCGCGGTGGGATGCGCGGGACTCTTCCCCCTCCTGCACCTCGGGCGCCCATGGGTGTTCTACTGGATCCTCCCCCTCCCGGAGACCATGACGCTCTGGCCGCAGTTCCGGAGCCCGCTGGTATGGGATGTCTTTGCCGTGGCCACGTACTTTACGATCTCGTTCATATTCTGGTACGTCGGGCTCATCCCGGACCTTGCGGCGATGCGCGACCGGGCCTCGCGCCGGTGGGTGCAGATCGCCTACGGGGTGCTCGCGATGGGGTGGACGGGGTCCGCGCGCCACTGGCACAGGTACGAGACGGCCTATCTTCTCCTCGCCGGGCTCGCAACGCCCCTGGTCGTTTCGGTCCACAGCGTCGTCAGTTTCGACTTCGCGGTGAGCATGCTCCCCGGGTGGCACACGACGATCTTTCCCCCCTATTTCGTGGCCGGCGCGATCTATTCCGGGTTCGCCATGGTGCTCTCGCTCGTCATCCCGGTGCGCAAGGTGTACGGACTGGAAGATTTCATCACGACCCGCCATCTCGACAACATGGCAAAGGTCATGCTGGCCACCGGCCTGATCGTCGCCTACGGCTACGCCATGGAGACGTTTATCGCGTGGTACGGGGGGAACGGGTTCGAGCTTTCCATGATGCGCCTGAGGATGTTCGGCCCGTACGGGAACGCATACTGGCTGCTGATCCTCTGCAACATCCTGATCCCGCAGCTGCTCTGGCTCAGGTACTTCCGGCAGAAGCCCCTGGCCCTGTTCTGCGTCTCGATCGTCATCAATGTCGGGATGTGGCTGGAGCGGTACGTCATCATCGTGACGAGCCTGGCGCGCGATTTCCTCCCCTCGTCCTGGGCGATGTACTATCCGACGTTCTGGGACATCGCGACGCTCGCCGGCACGGTGGGCCTCTTCATCGCGCTGATGTTCGTCTTCATCCGGCTGATGCCGATGATTTCCATGTTCGAGCTGAAGCTCCTCCTCCCCTGGGCGCGGGGCGGGGGACGCGCGACGGAGGACGCCGAGTGAAGGCCCCCCCGATCTACGGGCTCATGGCGGAGTTCGATTCCCCGGCCGATGTCGTTGCCGCCGCAGGGCGGGCGTCTGCCGCAGGGTACACGCTGCTGGACGCATACTCCCCGTTCCCCGTGGAGGGGCTCGACAGTGCCCTCAGGGTGCGGCACACGCGCCTTCCCCTCCTGGTGCTGATCGGGGGGATCATCGGGTGCGCAGGGGGCTTCTTCATGCAGTACTATGCGGCGGTGATCGCGTACCCGCTCAACGTCGGGGGGCGCCCGCTCGACAGCTGGCCGTCGTTTATCCCCATCACGTTTGAGCTGACCGTGCTCTGCGCCGGGCTGACGGCGGTGATCGGCATGCTTGCACTCAACGGGCTGCCCAGACCGTACCACCCGGTCTTCAACGTCCCCTCGTTCGAGCGTGCGACGCTGGACGGGTTCTTCCTCTGCATCGAGGCCGCGGACCCGCTCTTTGGCGACAGGGAGACGCGCGAGTTTCTTGAAACACTCCGTCCGAAAGGGGTCCATGTCGTCCCTCACTGAGCTGAAATCGGTTCTCCGGGGAGTGCGCCCCCTCTGCGCGGCCGTCGCGTGCATCGCGGCGGCTGCCGTCGCCGGGGGATGCCACCTCGACATGTACGATCAGCCCAAATTCAAGCCGCTGGCCGCCGATCCCTTCTACGCCGATGGCGCCTCCGCACGGCCCCTCGTGGAAGGGACGGTCGCGCGCGGGCATGCCGACACGAACGAATACCGCTCGACGGGAAAGTCCGCCGGAAAGCTCGGGAGCGGTTTTCCCTTCCCGGTCACGATGCCCATCCTCCTGCGCGGGCGCGACCGGTTCGACACGTTCTGCTCCCCGTGCCACGGCCGCCTCGCCGACGGCAACGGCATGGTCGTGAGGCGGGGGTTCCCGCGTCCCCCTTCGCTCCTGGCGGACAGCATACGGTCGGAACCCGAGGGATTCTTTTTCGACGTGGTCACCGAGGGGTTCGGGAGAATGTACAGTTACGCGCCGAGCATTCCCCCCGACGACCGCTGGGCGGTGGTGGCGTATCTGCGCGCGCTGCAGCTGCGCTCGAGTGTACCGGTGGCGGAGCTCCCTCCCGGTGACCGGGCACGGCTGGAAGGAGCGCCGCGCTGATGACATCAGGTGACGCCGTACGCTCTTTTGCACGCCTCCGCACGGCGGGGATCGTCGCCGCGATCGCGGGGGGGGCCGCCTTCGCACTGGGCGCCCTGCTGGCGCCGGGTCGCGTCCTCGAATCGTATCTCTTCGGCTACCTCTTCTGGCTGAATTTCACGCTGGGGTGCATGGGACTCCTGATGCTCCACCACATGGTGTCGGGGGGATGGGGATTCATGATACAGCGTACGCTTGAAGCCGGCGCGTGGACTATACTGCCGATGGCGGTGCTCTTCCTGCCGCTCCTCTTCGGCGTCCGGGCGCTCTACCCGTGGGCGAGAGACGGGGGGGTGGCCGTCTGGCGGGCCTGGCTGAACGTGAATTTCTTTGATCTCCGCGTCGCGCTCTACTTCGGCGTCTGGATCGTCATGACGCTCCTCCTCTGCAGCTGGTCGCGGCGGCAGGACGAGGGGGAGGGTCCTCATTTCACGCGCCGCCTCCGGCTCCTGAGCGCCGCGGGCATTCCCCTCTACGTGTTCACGATGACGTTCGCCGCCATCGACTGGGTCATGTCGCTGGAACCCGGGTGGTTTTCGACGATCTACGGCGCGATCATCGTCGTCGACCAGGTTCTCTCTGCCCTGGCCCTCGCCGTGCTCCTCCTTCGCTACGTTCCCGTGTCGAAGCCGCTCAGAGACGTCGTCACCCCCCGGCGCGTTCACCACCTCGGGAACATGATACTCACGTTCGTGATCCTCTGGGCGTACGTCGCCTACTCGCAGTACATCATCATCTGGTCGGGCGACCTGCCGGACGAGAATTCCTGGTACCTGCACCGGACGGGGGAAGGATGGGGCGTACTGGCGGTCGCGGTGATCGTCGTCCACTTCTTCCTCCCGCTCGTCCTGCTCCTGTTCCGTTCCTCGAAGCGCTCGCTCCGTGCGCTCGCCCGCATCGCGCTCCTGCTCATCGTGGTGCGCTGTGCGGATACCTTTTGGCTGGTGATCCCCGCCTTCGCGCGGGGGGGCCTCGCCGTAACGCTGGCCGACGTCGCCGCTCCGGTGGCGATCGGCGGTCTCTGGGTCGCGGCATTCTCCTGGCGGCTGAAGGGAGGCTCCCTCGTCCCCCTGGGGGATCCCCGCTTCAATTCCTCCGAACCCGTGGCGGAAGGGGCATGACTGTGACCGAGAAGGAGAACGATATCAGGTTCGGGAATGCGCTGGCCGGTGCCGGCGGGCTCATCGGGCTCATCGCGGCGGGGATGCTCATCTCGCTCGGCGCGTTCCTCTTCGCCCGCGGCCACACCGCCGATCCGGGGCGCGACCCGGCGGTGTTCACCGCACCCGGCGTGCTCCCCCCGGAGCCGAGATTCCAGACCGACCCGCACGCCGATCTCCTCCGGCTGCGGGCGGCGGAAGATACGATGCTGACGGGGTACGGCTGGGTGGAGCGGGATTCCGGGCTGGCCCGCATCCCGGTCGCCCGGGCGATGGCACTCCTGGCCGCGCGCGGTCTCTCCCTCCACGTCGACGGGGGACCCCGGCAGGGAAAGGAGGAGAGGCGATGACGCGCCCGGCGGCACTCCTTGCGGCCGCGGCGATCGCCTGCCGCGTTGCAAGCGCCCAGATTCCGATACAGAAAGTCTACGATAAAGTGGGCATCGAGCAGAACCTGGGCGCACAGCTCCCCCTGGGGCTCCGGTTCCGCGACGAAGAGGGGAGGCCGGTGGCGCTCGGCGACTTTTTCGGCTCCCGCCCGGTTGTTCTCTCGCTCGTCTACTACCGGTGCCCGATGCTCTGCACCGAAGTGCTCAACGGCATGGTCGAGTGTTTCCGCGCTCTGCCGTTCAGTGCGGGGAATGAGTTCACGGTCGTCACGGTGAGCATCGATCCGCGCGAGACGCCCGACCTCGCGAAGGAGAAAAAGGAGGGCTACCTGGCCGCGTACGGGAGGGAAGGAGCAGCCGGCGGATGGCACTTCCTTACCGGCGACGCGCAGGACGTGGCCGCGCTGGCGAAGGCCACAGGGTTCCACTATCTCTTCGATTCGACGAGCGGACAGTTTGCGCATGCGGCAGGGATCATGGTCGCGACGCCCGGGGGACGTCTGAGCCGCTACTTCTACGGCGTGGAGTACGAGCCCCGGGACGTCCGCCTGGCGCTGGTGGAGGCATCCCGCGCGCGCATCGGGAGCATGGTCGACCGCATACTCCTCCTCTGCTACCACTACGATCCGCTGACCGGCAGGTACGGGCCCGTCATCATGAACATCTTCAGGGGTGCCGGGGCGCTCACGATCCTCGTCCTGGGCGGCGGCATCCTCATTCTCCTCAGGAGGGAGCGCCGCAAGGCGGCCGGCGCCGCGGGGCACGCGTCATGATGCACGGGTTTCCCATATTCCCCCCCTCCGCGTCCACCGCCGCTCCCCGTGTCGACGCCCTCTTCACCGGGCTCATGATCATGACGGTGTTTTTCAGCGCCCTCATCTTCTTCGCCATCGCGTTCTTCGCCATACGCTACCGGGAAGGCTCAAAGGCGAACCGGGACAACCCGCGCTCGGAGAGCCTCCCCCTGGAGCTCACGTGGATGATCGTCCCCCTCTGCATCAGCTTCGGGTTTTACTTCTGGGCGTCGACGCTCTACACGCAGATGCACGTGGCGCCCCCCGGGGCCGTCGACGTCTACGTCGTGGGAAAACAGTGGATGTGGAAGATCCAGCACCAGCAGGGGAACCGCGAAATCAACGAGCTGCACGTGCCGCTCGGCCGCCCGGTGCGGCTGATCATGACGTCCCAGGACGTGATCCACAGCTTCTTCATACCGGCGTTCCGGATCAAGCAGGACGTCCTCCCCGGGCGCTATTCCACGGAATGGTTCCAGGCGACGACGCCGGGCGAGTATCACTTCTTCTGCGCGCAATTCTGCGGCACGTCGCACGCGTCCATGATCGGCCGCGTGATCGTGATGCAGCCCGCCGAGTACGAGCGGTGGCTCGCGGGCGCGGCGGGGGGCGCCCCGATGGCCACGGTGGGGGAGGGGCTGTTTCAGCAGTTCGGCTGCGCCTCGTGCCACCTCGCGAACAACTCCGGGCGCGGTCCGGCGCTCGCGGGCGTGGCCGGCTCGACGGTTGAGCTCGAGGGGGGAGGCACCGTGGTCGCGGACCGCGAGTATCTCCGTGAATCGATACTCGATCCCGCGGCAAAGGTCGTCCGCGGCTACAAGCCCGTGATGCCCGTCTTCCGCGGGCAGCTCTCCCCGGACCAGGTCGCGCAGCTGATCGAGTACATCCGGTCCCTGGGTGGACCGCGCGTTGCCGCGAAAGGAGGGACGCCGTGAGTCCGCACAGCATAACGACGCACGAGCACTATCTCAACGCGGGGTACGGCCCGCGGTCCTGGCTGCTGACCACGGACCACAAGAGGATCGCGATCCTCTACATGCTCTCGATCACGTTCTTCTTCTTCGTGGGGGGCTTTTTCGCGTTCCTGATGCGCCTGGAGCTGCTGACCCCGGACGGGGACCTGGTCTCCGCGGAGACGTACAACAAGCTCTTCTCGATGCACGGCATCACGATGGTCTGGTTCTTCCTCATTCCCTCGATCCCGTCCGTCCTCGGGAATTTCCTGGTTCCCATGATGGTGGGCGCGCGCGACGTCGCCTTCCCGCGGCTGAATCTCCTGAGCTGGTACATCTACGTCGTGGGGGGACTCTTCACGCTCGCGGCGATGATTTTCGGCGGCGTCGACACGGGCTGGACGTTCTACACCCCCTTCAGCAGCACGTACGCGCATTCAAACGTCATCCCGGTGGTGATCGGCATATTCATCCTGGGCTTCTCGTCCATCCTGACCGCGCTCAACTTCATCGTGACGATCCACACCATGCGCGCGCCGGGCCTCACCTGGTTCCGGCTCCCGCTCTTCATCTGGGCGATGTACGCGACGAGCGTCATCCTCGTACTGGCGACGCCGGTCCTGGCCATCACGCTCGCGATGCTGGGTGTGGAGCGGATATTCGGGGTCGGCATATTTGATCCGGCGCTGGGGGGGGATCCGCTCCTCTTCCAGCACCTCTTCTGGTTTTACTCCCATCCCGCCGTCTATATCATGATCCTTCCGGCGATGGGCGTGGTCAGCGAGCTGATTACCTGCTTCGCGCGCAAGAAGGTCTTCGGCTACCGCTTCATGGCGTTCTCCCTGCTGGCGATCGCCTCGGTCGGGTTCCTCGTCTGGGGGCACCACATGTTCGTGAGCGGGCAATCGGCGTACGCCGGTATGGTCTTCTCCGCGCTCAGCTTCATCGTGGCGATTCCCTCCGCCGTCAAGGTGTTTAACTGGGCCGCGACGCTCTACAAGGGGAGCATCGCCTACCACACGCCCGTGCTCTACGGGTTCGGGTTCATCGGGCTCTTCACGATCGGGGGGCTCACCGGGCTCTTCCTTGCGTCGCTGGCGCTCGACGTGCACGTGCACGACACCTATTTCGTGATCGCGCACTTCCACTACATCATGGTCGGCGGGGCGGTGATGGGCTACCTGGGAGGGATCCACTACTGGTGGCCGAAGATGACCGGGCGCATGTACCCGGAGGGATGGGCGAAGTTCGCGGCGCTGGTCCTCTTCGTCGGGTTCAACCTGACGTTCTTCCCCCAGTTCATACTCGGCTACCTGGGCATGCCGCGCCGCTACCACGTGTATCCCCCAGAGTTCCAGGTGCTGAACGTCCTTTCCACCGCTGGGGCGACGATCCTGGGGATCGGCTACCTGATTCCTTTTGTCTACCTGATCTGGTCGCTTCGCCACGGGAAGAACGCCGGGCGGAACCCCTGGCGCGCGACGGGACTCGAGTGGCTCACGCCGTCCCCGCCGCCCGTCCACAACTTCGATGAGATCCCCGTCGTGACGGGCGAGCCGTACACGTACGCGGGGGAGGAGGAACAGCGTGAGTGAAGAGCGGGCGCTCGTCGCGCACCAGTTTGAGACCGCGGCGCAGCAGAGAAGCGCCGCGACACTCGGGATGTGGGTGTTCCTGGCCACGGAGGTCCTCTTCTTCGGGGGGATGCTCATGGCGTACACGGTCTACCGCGTCATGGACGGCGCGGCCTTTGCCCGCGCCAGCCACGCGCAGAACATCCTCCTGGGAGGGATCAATACCGCGGTGCTCCTGACGAGCAGTCTCACGATGGCCCTGGGCGTGCACGCGGCGCAGGAGGGGCGGCGGCGGCGGAGCGTGCTGATGCTCAGTGCGACGATGGTGCTCGGGGCGCTGTTCCTCGGCATTAAGGCCGTGGAATACTCCCAGAAGTTCGCCGAGCACCTCGTGCCCGGCGTGGACTTCCGCTACGCGGGTCCCGATGCGGGGGCGGCGCAGATCTACTTCATTCTGTATTTCCTCCTCACGGGCTTCCATGCCATTCACCTGACGATCGGGATCGGTGTGCTTGCCGTGATCGCGTTCTCCGCGGCCCGGGGGCGCTACACGAGCGCGTACAGCACCCCGGTCGAGGTGGCGGGACTCTACTGGCACTTCGTGGACATCGTCTGGATCTTCCTCTACCCGCTGATCTACCTCATCCAGGTGTACCGGTGAGCGCGGGATCGACACCGGGCACGTATGTGCGTGTGGCGGGAGCGCTCTATCTCCTCCTCGCCCTGACGGTCGCCTGCGCGTTCATCGACATGGGACCGTTCAACCTCGTCGTGGCGATGACGATCGCCGTCGCGAAGGCGGTCCTCGTCGTCCTCTTCTTCATGCATGTCCGGAGCGCCGGCGGGCTCACGCGCGTGGTCGCCTGCGCGGGCGCCTTCTGGCTCCTGTTCATGTGCGTCCTCACGCTGACGGATTTCCTGACAAGGAACTGAACCCATGCACACACAGCCACCGGACGCGCTCGCAGATTTCACACGGGACACCCGCGTCCTTGTCCTCGCGCTGATGGCCGTCGTGATCGGGGTGATGAGCGCCCTCGTGGCCGCCGCGCTGGTCTGGCTCATCAACGTGATCACGAACCTGGCGTTCTTCGGGACACTCTCCGGCGTTTTCCGCTCGCCGGCGGAGCACCATCTCGGCCTCTGGGTGATCCTGGTGCCCGCGGCGGGGGGGATCGTCATCGGCCTCATGGCGCGGTTCGGCTCGGAGAAGATCCGCGGCCACGGGATCCCGGAAGCCCTGGAGGCGATCCTGTACGGCAGCAGCCGCATGGAGCCCCGCGTGGCCGTGCTCAAGCCCGTGTCGTCCGCGCTCTCGATCGGGACGGGGGGACCGTTCGGGGCGGAAGGCCCGATCATCATGACCGGCGGTGCGTTCGGGTCGCTCTTCGCCCAGATGTTTCATCTCTCCTCCGCGGAGCGCAAAACGCTCCTCGTGGCGGGCGCCGCGGGCGGCATGGCCGCCATTTTCGCCACCCCGATCGCCGCCGTGCTGCTCGCGGTCGAGCTGCTCCTGTTCGAGTGGAAGCCGAGGAGCTTCGTCCCGGTCGCGGTCTCATCCATCGTCGCGGCGATGCTGCGCGTGCCGCTCCTGGGCGCGGGACCGATATTCCCGATGGCGCCGCACGCCGCACCGGGGGCCGGCATCATGGCGGCCGCGCTGGCCGTGGGCATCGTGGCCGGCGCGGGTTCGACGGCGCTGACGGCCCTGGTCTACGGGTTCGAAGATCTCTTCGGCAAGCTCCCGCTTCACTGGATGTGGTGGCCCGTGATCGGTGGACTCGGCGTCGGGGCCGGGGCCCTGATCGATCCGCGCGTGCTCGGTGTCGGGTATGACGTGATACGGTCGCTCCTCGCCGGGAATTTGGTCGGCGGGGTGCTCATTTCGCTCCTGATCGGGAAGGCCCTCGTCTGGTCGTTCTCGCTCGGGTCCGGGACTTCCGGCGGCGTGCTGGCGCCCCTGCTCATCATCGGCGGGGCCCTGGGAGCGCTCGAAGCGCAGTGGATTCCCGTCGGGGACACGGCGCTCTGGGCGCTCGTCGGCATGGCCGCCATGATGGGGGGGACGATGCGCTCCCCCCTGACGGCGATCATGTTTGCGTTCGAGCTGACGCACGAGGTCAACCTCCTCCTGCCGCTCCTGGTGAGCTGCATCGCCGCTCACGCGTTCACGGTGCTCGCCCTTCGCCGGTCGATCCTCACGGAGAAGGTCGCGCGGCGGGGGTATCACATCACCCGGGAGTACTCCGTGGACCCGTTCGAATCGCTCCGCGTCGAGGAGGTGATGGACGCTGATGTCCAGTCGGTCCCTCCCGGCATGAGCGTGCGCGACCTGTCGGGGAGAATTGAATCGGGCGACCCGGCCGTCACGCGCCACCATGCGCTGCCGATCGTGGACGCCGAGGGGAAGTTGCGGGGCATCATCACCCGCGGCGACGTCCTCCGGGCCCTCGAGCAGGACGGCGAGGAGACCGTGCTGGAAGCGGGGACGAACGACCTGGTCGTCGCGTACCCCGACGAGATCCTCCGCGACGCCGCCCAGCGGATGCTCCGCAGCGACGTCGGTCGGCTCCCGGTGGTCAGCAGGGAGGATCCCCGCAGGGTCGTCGGCTACCTCGGCCGCCCGTCCGTCCTCTCCGCCCTGCGGCAGCGGATGACGGAAGAGCATGAAAGGGAATCGGGGTGGAGGAACTATGCATAAGAGGGAGGAAAAACTACAGGCGCGTCCCGAGGATCTTGCGAGGGACCTGCGGAGCGACAATCCGGTGACGCGCGAGAGGGCGTGCAGGGCGCTGGTGGCGATGGGACGCACCGCTGTCCCCGTCCTGATGGAGACGCTCGCAGGCGCGGTCGACCACGCGCGGCGGGAGGCGGCAAGGGCGCTGAGCAGGCTTCACGACCCGGGGTCGGCTCCCGCAATGGTCGCGGCTCTGGAAGATGATCTGCCCGGTGTCAGGTGGCTTGCGGGCGAAGGGTTGATCGCGCTGGGGAGGGAGGGCCTCATCCCACTGTTCCGGGCCCTCATCGCGCAGTCGGATTCAGTGCGGCTCCGACAGGGGGCGCACCACGTGGTGCACGCGCTGGCAGCGGGTGAATACGGCTCGCAGCTCGCCCCCGTCCTGGAGGCGCTCGAAGGACCCGAGCCGATTTCCGCGATTCCCGTCGCCGCGTTCAACGCGCTGAAGTCCCTGGAGATCGGCAAGAAATAATCCTGTCATTGCGAGCGCTCTTTGCGAAGCGCCTTTCTTGCGTCACGCCGCTCTTTGGCGTGGCAATCTCACGCCGGATTGCTTCGTCGCAAAGAGCGCTCCTCGCAATGACAGATCGCGTCACTTCTGCAGCACCATCTTCTTCTGTTCGACGAACGTTCCCGCCTGCAGCCTGTAGATATACACCCCGCTGGCGAGCCCGTTCCCGTCAAACCTCACTTCGTGCGCGCCTGCCCCCTGGACGCCGTCGGCGAGCACTGCCACTTCCCGACCGAGGATGTCATAGACGCTCAGCTTCACCTGCCCCGCGGTCTTGAGCTGGTAGGCGATCGACGTCGACGGGTTGAATGGATTCGGGTAATTCTGCGCAAGCGAGTACGCGAGCGGCTGTGACGGCGCCAGCTCGATGCCCGCGGCAGTCCCCGTGAGGGCCAGGTCGTCCAGCCTGAACGTCGAGCCGACATGGACCGTGTCGCCGTTCGATGACGAGCCTGCGATCGCGAACCAGATCTGGCAGCTGTCAGGCGTGCCGCTGCCGACGTACGTGAGGTCGACGCTGAACTGGGTGTATGAGCTCCGCGTGGTCTTGTTTGTAAAGAGCGCGTAGCCGATCGGCACTTGCGCCTTCTGGACTATCAGCCACCCGTAGAGGCTGTCGCCGCCCACGGCGCTGTATGTGTACCATCCCGTGAATGTCTTGTACCTCTGCCCTATGGAGAATTCCGTCCAGACTTCCGGCGTGTAGGAGACGATTCCCAT
>Ga0335081_10001776_pt1 | contig 34230 bp, 24 predicted proteins | sample Lox_Sample_35_FD_206713 | JGI IMG/M metagenome (GOLD analysis project Ga0335081, IMG submission 206713) | Soil microbial communities from Loxahatchee National Wildlife Refuge, Florida, United States - Lox_Sample_3.5 | ecosystem: Environmental > Terrestrial > Soil > Wetlands | place: USA...
CGCCAACGCCCAAGCGTACGTCGGCTACAGTGCCTCCACGGGGGACGTCGCCAACGTGTTCGCGCTCACCAACGACGGGTATCTGCGGATCGGCTCCGGTGCCACCCTGAATATCACCGGCGGCGGCCTGGGCGTGACCGACGTGGTGTCGGGCTCGTCGTTGATCGTGGAGGGAACCCTCAACGTCATCAACAGCGGCACGCCGTCGAATGGGCTGGGTAGCCTGACCGGCGTGGAAGGGTATCTGGAATTGGCTAACGGGCAGACCACGGGCGACACCCCCAACGGAGGAACGCTGGCTGTGTCGGCCTCCGGAGATCTGCGCGTGGACACCGCCTCAACGCTGACCGTGAACGGTAACCTGACGAACGCCGGGCACTTCTATACGGGTGTGGGGACCAACGACAACACGCTGAATGTGTCTGGGACCTTTACCAACAACGCGAACGCCCAAGCATACGTTGGTTACAGCGCCTCGACCGGGGACGTGGTCAACGTCAATGCCCTCGCGAACGCCGGTCACCTGCAAATCGGCTCCGGCGCCACGCTGAATATCACCGGCGGCGGCCAGGGCGTGACGGACGTGGTTTCGGGCTCGTCGCTGGTCCTGGAAGGAACCCTCAACGTCATCAACGGCGGCACGCCGTCGAACGGGTTAGGTAGCCTGACCAGCGTGGAAGGGCAACTCGAGGTAGCTAACGGACAGACCACAAAGGTCACGCCGAACGGCGGCACCTTGGCGGTGGCTACACCGAACGGTGATCTGCGCGTCGATAACGGGTCTACCCTCACTGTGAACGGGAACCTAGCCAACTCGGGCATCATTTACACGGGAGTGGGGACCTCCGGTAACACCCTTAATGTGACGGCGACTTTCACCAACACCACCACCGGAACAGCCTACATCGGCTATAGCTCGTCCACCGGAGATGTGGCCAAAGTGGGTTCTCTGGCCAACGCTGGCGTAATCCAAGTTGGCAGCGGCGCCACGCTGAACATCGCCGGGTCCACCGACACCAACTCCGGCACCTTGACTCTCTACGGTGGGACCCTTTCGTCGCCCAGTGCCGGCGGAAACTTCGATAATACGGCGACGGTGAGGACGTATCCCGGCGGTCCGGCTGGGACCATTGCCATCGGCGGCACCTTCACCAACGAGGGCGGTGCGGCCCTCACGCTGAACAATTCAGGCGACGTGGCCAAAATCGCAACCCAGGCCAATGGCGGAGTTGTGAACGTCGCTGCGGGTGCCCTGCTGGGTGTTGGAACGGGTTCGTTTAGCGCCACCAGTGGTTACCAGCAGCTTGCCAACGGGACCTTGGACGAGATCCTCAACAGTGCCTCGTCCTTCGGCGTGCTGAATATCACTGGTAATGTATCACTCGCCGGACCACTGGGTATAACCCTCGCCAGCGGCTTTGATCCGACCGGCGACTCGTTCATCCTGATGAACTTCGCCGGTTCGCTCGCCGGCACCTTCTCCAATGGTACGAACTTTACCGCGGACGGTTACAACTGGACCCTGAGCTATGGCACCAACGATATCATTCTGACGGGCGGAACCCAGGTCAGCAACAACTTCACCGCGACCTGGGCCACCGCTTCCGGCAATTGGACGAACGCGGCCGAGTGGAGCTGCAACCCGACCTTGAATCCGTGCCTACCCAATAACGCCGGGACCGATACTTTCAGCGCGGTGATCGACTCTCTCGGTAACACACTGGCCCTGGACAACAGCTCCAATCCGACGAGCATTACCATCAATAACCTCTCGCTCGTAGCCGGGACGTTGGAGATCGGCTCCGGAGCCACCTTGAACCTGGTGAACCACCCTGTTGGGCGTCGGCACGATCAACGGAAACGTTGACAACAGCGGCGGCAGCGTTGAGCCGGCCTCTGCGCCCGGCGTTCCCGGTAAACTGACCCTCAACGGAAACTACACGCAGGAATCTGGCGGGACGCTGACCATCGACATCAACGGTGCCGGTCCTGGGCACTTCAGCGTACTCGACGTTTTGGGTACAGCAAGCTGGGCGGAAACCTCGACATTGATTTCATCGGGTTCACGCCAACCGCCGGAGAGACGTTCGAATTCTTCATGGCCGGAGACCTTGCCTCCGTGAACTTTACCTCCTTGGATATCATGGGGTGCCCAGGTTGTTCCCTGGAAGCTCCCGTGCTTGGCCCCGACGGCTCGTTGACGGTGGCTGCCCCGGCCGGCACGGCGACGCCTGAACCCTCCGCTTGGCTGATGCTGGCTACGGCGCTGCTGGCGATCTCGGCATTCGGCATGATGCAGCGTCGCCGGGCGCCGCGGGCGTAAAATGAACCTTTGCTACTCGACCCTCAGCGCGGTGACGGGCGAAATCGATGCGGCGCGGGTGGCCGGGATGATGGCGGCGAAGAAAGCCGAGAGGGCTAGCGCACTGGCTGCCACGGTCAGCGCGAGCGGATCCCAACTGGAGACCCCGTAAAGCTGTGCCGAAATCAGGCGCCCGGCGCCAAGGGCAAGCGGTAGCCCGAGGATCAGCCCCAGCACCACGCGCTTGAACGCTCCGTGCAGTATCAGTTGGACCACCTTGACGCGATCGGCGCCCAGCGCCATGCGAATGCCGATTTCGTTGGTTCGCTGCGCCACCGTGTAGGCCGTGACGCCATAGAGGCCAACCGCGGCCAGCAAGAGGGCGACCATTCCGAACAGCCCCGCGAGACTCGCGACGGCGCGCTCCTCATCGAAGCGGAGATCAATTTGCTGTTGCATGGTCCTGACGCTAACCACCGTCAGGTTGGGGTCCACGTCCGCCAAGGTCTTCGTCAGGAGCGGTTCCAGCGTCCCGATAGGTGTATTGGTCACCAACATGATTCCACCGACAAAATGCGATCCCAGTTCGAGTTTCTTCATCAGATCCTGCTTGTAATCCACATTCTGAGCGAGCGGCACGAAGAACATGGGACGCGCCGGCCGGCTTAATCCCCAGCCGGCAAACTTCGCGTCCCGCACCACACCCACGATGCGGAACGTTCCGGCGTTCTCGGGCATATCCAATCCGAAATGCTGGTCCAGTGGGTCTTCGCCTTTCTTGAAAAAGCGCTTCGCGAAGCCTTCATTGACAATCGCCACCGCTTCTGAGGTCTCGTTGTCTGCCGGGGTAAAGAACCGTCCGCGCAACATGGTCATGCCGAGGTTCTGCATATAATTGGCGCTCACGCGGTCCCACGACGCGCCACTTTCCTCGTCCATTTTGGGAGCAGGATGGCCCGTTACGTAAATGAGTTCGCCCCAGTTGTCGGTGAGGGGGTTATAGAGAGCCAGCCCGCCGCCTTGCACTCCCGGCAGGCGATTGAGACGCTCCTCAAGCTCACGGTAGAGCGCGGCCAGCTTGGCTTGGGCATAGCCGACGGGCGGATTGTGTATCTCCACCTCGACCCGGCTCGGAACTTGGTACCCGAAGTCCTGATGCTCGAGCTTGTTGAGACTTCGCGCCAGCATCGTGGCGCCAGCCACCAGTACCACGGACAGCGCAGCCTGCAACACCAGCAGCCCCTTGCGGGCAAAAGAGGAGTGATCGCTCGTGCTGCGCCCCGATCCGCGCAGCGCTTCGGCGGGATCGGTCCGCGTGGCAAACCACGCCGGAGCGGCACCGAAGATGACGCCGGTCAGCAGCGCCAATCCGAAGGCAAACGCCAATACCACCGGCGACGGCACGGGGCTGATGGGAAGGAAATGTGCGCTCTGGAAGGCCAGCCCCAGGAGCAGCCGGGCGGCGGCCACGGACACCAGGATTCCTACCAGGCCGCCGCCCATCGCGAGCAGAACGCACTCTGCGAGAGCCTGTGCCACAACCTGCCGCCGCGTGGCGCCGACAGCCAGCCTGATGGCGGTCTGCCCGCGTCGCGAGACGGCGCGCGCCAGGAGAAGGTTGGCCACGTTGGCGCAGGCAATCAATAGCACCAGGCCGCACACCGCGAGCAGAATCTGGAGGCTCCGCCCGTACTCTTCTTTCATCTCGGCAACGCCGGCGCCGGCGGGGACAACGTTAATCACCTGCTTGGGGAGCATCCGGATCACGTCCGGCATCCAGTTGGCGGGATACCCGGAATCATACTGCATCCATTGGCGCAGCACTCCGGTGAGGCGCGGAGCCATTCCCGCAATCGAAGCTCCCGGACGCAGGCGGCCCATCATGCGCAGCCATGCGGAGACGGACTGGTGCAGCAGTGAGCGCTCACCGTCAACCAGAGGTTCCTGCTGTAGCGGGATCCAGATATCCGGAGGGTCGCTGCGCAGCGTTTCGCCGAAAAACCCGGGCGGAGCCACTCCGATTACCGTGAAAGGATGGCCTTCGACGAAGAAGGTCGAACCCACGACCGAAGGATCGCTGGCATATGTGCTCTGCCAGACGCGGTGGCTGAGTACGGCAACCGGTGGTGCGCCTGGGCGGTCGTCATCAGGGGTGAACACCCGCCCGCCGAAAGCGCCCACCCCGAGCATCCTGAAATAAGTCCCGGTGACGAATTCGGAACGCAGGGGTCTGGCAGCCGGCTCGCCGTCGCGGCGCACGCCTTGGAGCCAATTGCCGGCCTGGAAAGCAGCCACCTCTTCAAATTCTGGTGCTTCCGCTTTCAGCCGTTCATACAGAGAGAACGAATAGAATCCCCAACGGTCTTGAGGCCCGCCTTCGACGCAGCAGTCGTCGCCCTCGCCCACACGGTAGAGTCTCCCGGGATCGGAGACCGGCAAAGAGCGCAGCATCACCGCATGAATCAAGGTGAATATGGCCGTGGTTCCGCCGATCCCCAGCGCCAGCGTGAGTATGGCCGCAGCGGTGAAGACCGGAGACCGCCGGAACTGCCGCACCGCGTAGCGAAGATTGCTGACCAGTTCTTGCATTCGAGACCTCCCCAATTGCTGACGTGGGCGGCTGCGTCGGGTTCCGACTCAAGATCGAAAGTTCCTAACCTGTCCGGCCTATCGACTCAATTCCGCTCAATACGTTCCATTTGACGAGTGCAGGAGTGGTTTGTAACCAACCAATGGATCGCTTGGTCGCACCACCGGAGCGACGAGATGCTCCGCGCGATCAGTCTCTTTTGACGTGAGCGCGCGGCCTTGGTTAGTGACGATTCTGCCCGGATGACCCATCGGTGACGGAATGGCGGGAGAGATCACGCGCCTGGAAGTGAGAGAGCGCGATCGCACCAGCGCATAGAAACAAGCGTTGCCTATCATGGTGCGGCTGGGAATGGAAACGTTGGCAAACGGCGAGAAGGGATCGACCCGGGGGTCGATGACCTACTCACTAGGGCGGCGCTCGGCCTCGTGTTGTTCATGCCTCTTGACAAAGACGTGGTACGTGGCGGCATCCCAGGCGTTATGAATGCCGACGAAGAGCAGGAGTAGCACTGCCGTACCAACGCCAAACAGGGCCACGCGCACATGGTTGCGAGTCGCGTATGCCGATACAGCCACCACAGCGTACGCCGCGAAGGGCAGCAGTGTATGAAACAACCAGTCCTCGAACACGGGTTGGTACGCGGTTTGTACTCGCATACGCCGAGCCACGATGATCTCGTACCCGATCCCACTGAGGCCCAATAGGCTTGCAAGAATCGCGGCCCCGGCGATGCTGTGCCACGGAGCGTTTAGAACCGCCGACAGCAACAGCACAGCACCGAAATGGACGATAGTGGGCGTCGCAAACGCGTCGCCGGCCTGCGCCGCATTAGGTCCGCGGGGCATGTTGGCGACCAGCGCCATGACGACGAACTGTAATCCGATCAGGGCGCCGGCCGACGAGCCGACGATGACATAGAAGTTCTCCCATCCCGCGAGTGCTGTCATTCCGTCACCTAATCTCTTGCGCGATCAATCTACGGTCCGGTTTGGGTCAGACCAAGGTCGAGTATCTTGACGCAATCGGGCGATATCCCTGGTCGGCGCACTCCCGAAGAAGTGTCTGTATTCTCTGCTGAACTGCGAAGCGCTGAGATAGCCCACCTGCTGACTTGCCGCACCCGCGTCCATCATCGACAACATGAGACGCCTCGCCTCCTGGAGGCGCAGCACCTTTTGATAGTGTAGCGGGCTCATCGAAGTGACTGACTTAAAGTGCTCGTGGAAAGACGAAACGCTCATGTGCACCAGTTCAGCAAGCTCTTCGACCTTCATGGGTTGAGAGAAGTTGGCGCGCAGCCAGGAAACCGCCTTCGCAAGTCGGTGCACGCTGGACTCGGCAAAGCCCATTTGCGCCACGCGGACACCAATGGGGCCGCGGAGTAGCCGGATCAAAATCTCATCCACAACAAGTGGGGCGAGTAGCTCAGCGTCCCCGGGCTGCGCTAGACACTCCATGAGCCTCGTTGCGGCGTTGACAATGCTCCCGTCGACCGGGGTGACGTAAACGGCTCTTCTCTCCAGAACTGGAGGCAGACCATTCGGAAAAACCTTCAGGACAAACTCGCTAATTTTGAGGGGGTCGAGGTCCAGCTTCAGAGCGAGGTAAGGCTCGGCGAAGCTCGCTTGCGTGATCTGGGCGGCAATGGGCAGGGCTACGGAGAACACCAGCATGCGCGAGGGGTCGTACTCGTAGACCTTCCGGCCTACAATGACGGTCTTCGCTCCTTGCCCGACGATGCACAGCGAGGGCAGACCGAGGGCATGCACACACTCTTTATTGATTCGCGAATAGCGAATGGTGCGAACACCCGGGATGCGTAGCTCGAAACTACCGTCGTGAGGGGCATAGGCGGCAATCAAGCGTGCCAATTTGGCCGCGTCTGGTTCACTTGGGCCCGCTCCGTTGCCTGCCTGCCGCGGAGAGGCGACTTTGCCGTTGATCTTCACGCCTTCGAGAGTACCTCCTTGTCTGGCATACGATTCGATGGCCGATTACTGCGCGATGCAAATGATTATAGGATCAATGCTCGCTCTATCGTCCGCGATCCAGAGCGCCTACTGTGGAGTCATCCCGAGCGTCCCCAGCCACGTCTCCACCAACTGCGGCCATGCCGTAATCGGAAACTTCGTGTGCCGTAGCCCAAACGCATGCCCGCCCTGGGCGTACAAGTGCATCTCCACGGAAACTCCAGCCTTCTTCAACGCAAGGTAGTAAGCCAGCGAGTCGTATACGCTGTCGACGTGGTCATCCTCCGCCTGCAGCAAAAACGTAGGCGGCGTCTGGCTGGTGACATGAAGATCGGGATTCAAGCCGAGGTTTTTATCGGCAGTCGCCGGATGACGGACCACAAACTTTCTGTCGCCCTGGTCAGCATCCCATTCCGCCGCGGAAAGCGACAGATGTCCCGGATAGATCGCCACCGCAAAATCCGGGCGGCAACTTTCTTTGTCGGCCGCATCAACAGCCGCATACAAACGCTTCTCAAAATGCGTACTCATCGCTGCGGCCAGATGCCCGCCTGCCGAAAACCCGAGCACTCCGATCTTGTGCGGATCGATGTGCCACTCCGCAGCGTGAAGGCGTACCAACCCCACCGTCCTCTGCGCATCTTCCAACGCCATCGGCGATTCCGGATATGGCCCTGATTTCGGATAGGGCCCCACATCCGTCACGCGGTATTTCAACAGTACACAAGTAATCCCTTTTGGCGTCAGCCAGTGACAGATCTCCGTGCCTTCAAGATCGATAGCAAGAACCTGGTAGCCCCCGCCGGGAAATACGACGACTGCAGCGCCCGTATTCTTCTCCGTTGGCGCATAGACCGTCATCGTAGGTCGCGTCACGTTGCTCACGCCAACCACCGGCGTCCCGGCGACGAGAAAGCCTTTCCCCGATGTTTCAGCGGCCTCCGGCCCCGCGACAGGCTGGGGATCAGGCGCCGCCCCCGGCCATATCGGTACTTGCGTATGTCCCGGCGATGGCTGCCAGGCAGATGTCTGCGCGCTCAGACCACGAAACGCAAGGACAACACAGAGAGCAAATAGCAAAGGCTTCATCCGAATCCCTACTTCTTGTATATCTTCTCCGGCTGTACGTCCCGTTTATCGACCTTCTGTGGGTCGTTTGAAAGCGCAAGATTACCTGCGGTATTGCTCGTCGCTGACCTGTTCCATCCAGTCGACAACCTTACCGTCGAGCTTCTCTTGAATGGCGATGTGCGTCATGGCTGTGGTCGGCGTGGCCCCATGCCAGTGCTTCTCGCCGGGCGAGAACCACACCACGTCACCGGGCCGAATTTCCTCAATCGGGCCTCCCCAGCGCTGGGCCCAGCCGCAACCTGCCGTGACGATGAGGGTCTGACCGAGCGGATGGGTATGCCATGCAGTCCGCGCGCCCGGCTCAAAAGTTACGCTGGCGCCTTGAACGAGTGCCGGATCGGGCGCCTGAAATAGTGGATCGATCCGTACCGTTCCCGTGAACCAATCTGACGGGCCCTTGACGGAAGCTTGCGAGCCGATTCTTTTGATCTCCATATCTTATATTCCCTCACCAGTGTCCCGAGTTGGATGTTCGTTTAAGAACTCAGCCCGCGTAGCGGACGACATCATATAGCCTACGGCGCAAGCCGTGGGTCAGCACGCCCACCCTCTCCCGCCCGCGCGGGACGGGTGGTCGCCGCGGCGACCGGGGTGAGGGCCGTCTACCCCAGGACTCGCGTCCTGGGCTAAGTTATTTCACCCCTAACGGGGCTGCATACGGCTTCGATCCAGTTCTTTTGATGTCCACGTATTACACTCTGTCCCTTCGTCCGTTCGCATACGGCGGGCTTCTGTGTTACCGGGAAAGCTCCGGCTCCCCTCGGTGTAACAGGCGATCGGGGGCTGGCGCAGAGCCCAACTCTGCGATCGACGGAGTCTCAGTTCCCGAAGACCGCAGAGCTTCGCTCTGCGCCAGCCCCCAGCCCCGCCCCGCTCGCTCAAGGATCGCTCCGAGTCTGGCTGCGCTACCGGCTGGGATTGATGAGTTTCATAACCGCCGGCGTCGGATCTTGAGGGTTCTCCAAGCGGAGCAGCTTATCCGTTCTCATCCGGACTACTTCCATCCATTCGGGATGGGTGAAGATATAGAACCGTCCTTCCTCAATGGCGTCGAAGACCAAGTCGGCCACCTGAAGAGGAGGCATAGACGCCTCGATTGCGGCCTTAAACAAGTTCAATCCGGCTCGCATTTCCGGGGTCATCTCAACGGGTTCGTTTTTGAGATCCTCTGGTCTGTGGCGCTCGGCGTTCGCGATGTCGGTGCGAACAAGACCCGGGCAGAGAACCGACACCTTGACGAGGGCGCTTTTTCGTTGGAGCGTCAAGTAGAGGCTTTCGGAGAGGGCTACCACTGCGTGCTTGGTGGCCGAGTAAGGAGCGGAGCCGCCCCCTACAAGGAGCCCTGCAGCCGAGGCGGTATTGACGATGTGGCACTCCACGTTTTGAGCCAGCATCAGGGGAGTGAACACCTTGACGCCGTGGATCACCCCCCACAGGTTGACGCCGATCACCCACTCCCAATCGTTCCACGTGGCCTCCCACGCGAATCCTCCGGCGCCGACGCCAGCGTTGTTGAACAGAAGGTGGGCCTGGCCAAAGGCATCGAGCGTCTGGCGGGCCAAGTGCTCCACGTCAGCCCGTTTTGAGACGTCCGTCCTCACGCCGAGCACGGTTCCGCCCAGAGCTTTCAGTTCGGTTTCTGCCTTGGCGAGGTTCGCATCATCGATGTCGGCGAGTACCGTCTTCATGCCCTCGTTAACGCAACGCTCGGCGATCCCCCGTCCGATGCCGCTCGCTGCACCGGTAATCACCGCGACCTTGCCTTTGAACCCTTTCATGTTTTCCCCGTCTTCATGCTTTCAATTTGTATTGGAATCGAAGTAGCCACGGTTGGTACTTTCCCAACCGTGGGCCTTTTCATGCGAAGGACCCACGGTCAGGAAGGCGCTGACCGTCACTACCGACTGAGCACCCGGGATCGCGGGTGAGGCCGAAAACTCACGTCGTTTAGCGGGATTTGCCCATGTCTGGCGTGATGTATGCGAACGGACGGCCAAGCGACCAACTGTCTTTCTTTCCGGCCATTTTGTTCACGAAGGGTCCTCCCACGATACGAACGAACGGCCCATCGCGGCCTGTCCAGTTCTTCCCGAATGGCCGAGGCGCGTAACCAGCCACGCTCCCAACGATAAGCAGCGTACCATCCTCAAGAACGTCGCCCACTCCCATGTCGACACAAGGAAAAATGTGCTCTTCGTCTACGAATACTCTCTCAACGATATGCTCGACTATGTTCTCACTCACGATGGGATGTGAGAGACCCAGCCAGACAAAAGCAATCTTGCGAGGCAATTCCTTGCCACACTTTTCCTCAGCTAGTCGAATAACCTCTTCGAGCTCTCTTGCTACGAAGGTGGCGAAGTCTTCACGATTCATGCGTGTTTACCGAGCACTGCGCGCTGTGAAACGGTACTGGTCGGGGCGATTCGACGCAATCAGTGGTAATCACGGTCGGTGCTCTCCCAACCATGGGCCTTTTAAATGCGAAGAACCCACGATCAGGGAAGGAGCTGATCGTGGCTGCCGGTAACCCGAATATTCTGCCCTCCCCGGGTCGCACATATCGCAAAAAGCGCGCGCCTACGCCGACGGAACGCAACCGGAGAAGCCATATCTCGCCGCTCAGCGATACGTGATTCGCTCCATGCTCTCGGGATACCGAGCCCCTTGCACTGTGATCTTTGAGGCGGCGCTTTCTATCTCACGGAGATCGTCCGGCGTAAGTTCGACTGCTACTGCTCCGATGTTCTCCTCCATGCGGTTGAATTTCGTGGTGCCTGGGATAGGAACAATCCACGGCTTTTGGGCAAGGAGCCACGCCAGAGCGACCTGAGCCGGTGTAGACTTCTTCTGTTCCGCGATCCTACCGAGGAGATGAATTAACGCCTGGTTCTCCTTGAGAGCCTCGGGCGTAAAGCGCGGCAGGATGCTGCGGAAATCGGAGCTGTCGAACTTCGCGTTTTCGTCGATCTTGCCCGTCAGGAAGCCCTTCCCCAGCGGGCTATAGGGCACGAAACCAATCCCGAGTTCCTCGAGTGTGGGTATCACTTCCTGTTCCGGCTTCCTCCACCACAAAGAGTATTCGCTCTGCAGTGCGGTCAGCGGCTGAACCGCGTGGGCGCGACGAATCGTTTGGACTCCTGCTTCGGAAAGCCCGAAGTGTTTGACCTTGCCGGCTTGAATCAGCTCCTTCACCGCACCAGCGACATCTTCTATGGGCACGTTCGGGTCGACCCGATGCTGATAGTACAGATCGATGACATCCGTTTTGAGACGCTTGAGCGAGCCTTCAACGGCCTGTTTGATGTGCTCCGGCCGGCTATTCAGACCTGCCGCTCCCGGCCGATTATCACTGCCACTGAGATCGAACCCGAACTTGGTGGCGATCACCACTTGCCCACGGAAGGGAGCGAGGGCTTCGCCCACCAGTTCTTCGTTGATGTACGGGCCATAGACTTCGGCCGTGTCGAAGAACGTGACGCCGCGTTCAACCGCAGCATGGAGAAGAGAGGTCATCTCTTGCTTGTCTTTGGGCGGGCCGTAAGAAAAGCTCATTCCCATGCAGCCGAGCCCGAGAGCCGAGACTTCGAGATTGCTTTTTGCGAGTTTGCGTTTTTGCATTATCTCTCCTTCGAGGTACTCTCGCAGTGAATCAACGAAACGTTTGGGTCAGCCTCAGAATCGCGTTGCTGCCGCTCCTCCGGGCTTCTCATACGAGGGCTGCGAAATTTCGGCCGGCCCTAAAGGTGAAGTATAGTCTGCTTACCCTTCGGGCCTTTGCCTATTTCTCTAGAGTTCTTGCCAGATTCTCCGAAACTCTGCCAGAATTGTGATTCCCGTTCCGTACCGCTCGCAGCCTATCGGCAAGAGACACGTGCCGGTTATATCGGCCACCCGGAAACCATTCTAGCGACTGCTCGCTGCGTTTGCCACAAGCTGATAGTGTGGGAGTGCCCCGTAACACGTTTTCTCTATGCCGATTCAATTCCGTAATGGTCCCCAAGCGGCACGACTGGTAGGGCGGACCTGGCCCACAGCGCTCGTTCCCGAACTGGGTTAGCCAAGAGTTGCTGGGTCGGCAGGGTCTCACGCCAGAGATGCACCGGTGACCTGCGCTGTCAGATGCCGGCGTACCATGCGTACCCACCCTCTGGCGCCGCCGAGCCCAAGCCCTTGCCGAACCGTTTGAGGCTATCGGTCAGGGTGAGGCGGGTGATGTATTTGACGCTCTTGTAGCCGAGTTGCCGGGGAACGCGCATGCGCAGAGGCCCGCCAAATGCGACGGGAAGCTCACCGCCGTTCATACCGAGGGTGACGAGTGTCTGAGGGTGCAATGCATCGGCCATGTCGATGCTCTCCCACCAGTCGGGTTGAATCGAACGGTAGATAACGTATCGGGCCTGGGGAAGAGCCCCTACGAGGTCAAGGACGTGAGAGACGGGCACGCCCCTCCATTCGGCGATATAAGACCAGCCCTCTTCGCACTGGATCATCGTGATCTGGGTGCGACAGGGGAAGCTCTTGAGCTCGGCAAGCGAGAACAAGGACGGGCGGGCGACCATGCCATCGACGGTAAGGTGCCAGTCCGCAAATCGTCCCTGCTGAAAGCGCTGGAATTCCTCGCCCAAGGGATCGACTGCGTTTGCAAACGGATCCTTCGAAATTTGGCTGGGAGCAAACTCCCGCGCCATGGAATGGCGGGTCAATAACCGCTGCGCGGCATAAGTCAGGGTTTCGCCCGCGCCGTAGAGACCACCCGCATCGGGCGGGATCAGTCCATAACGCTCGGCGAGCTTCGCGGCGACGCCGAGTCCGGAGGCGCCCGCGGTGGCTGCCAGACCGGTGGCGAGAAGTTCACGTCTCGAGAGCTTGCTCATGCTCCCTCCAAGCGCTTCGTGAGGCGACCGGTGATCATGGCGCGCACCCGGTTTCGGAATCCGGCAAGACAAACCATAAAGACGTGGACCAAAAGAAAGAGCACCAAAAATCCAGACACGAAGAAGTGTATGGTGCGCGCGGATTGCTGGCCGCCCCAAAAGGTGACCGCAGCCGGAATCGCAGACGCGATGGCCGGGGACATGGCCAGGCCCGTCCAGATGACCAAAGGAAAGAGAACGAAAATGACGAGCAGATAGGTCAGGCGCTGCAGCACGTTGTACGACCAGGCTTCTTCCTCGCCCGGCCGCCTGAAGCGCAAATGCCGCCCGATGTCGATCGCGAGCCTCTTCGGGGAGAGGTCGGACAGAGCGGGCAGCAGATTCCGCCGGAAATGCCCTTTGAAGAATCCGAAGGCTAGGTAAAGTAAGCCGGTCCCTATCGCCGCCCAGGCAGATTCGAAATGGAGATAGCGGCTCCAGCCGTTCTGGTCGGGAAGTACGTAGCCGTAGCCAGTGGGGACGGTGGATCTGGAGGCTGGAATCGGCAGGGTAAAGAAGGGAGTAGTCCGTATGTTGCCGGTCTCACCCCAATAAAAGCGCGGGTGAGAGATGAGAATCTCAACTCCGGTGACGAGCAGGGCCAGGAAGGACAAGGTAATAAGCCAATGCGTGACGCGAACGAGTGCAGAGTGTCGGGGACGAAGTATTGTGGCTGGCACGGTCGAAGCAGAGCTCCCCGCCGCGATGGAATCGGCCATCTGCGAAGTTGTATCAATCGCGCGCCCGTTGTGCACGGGAGGCGGGACGCGGGATGATATTGGCGGGCTGTCAGCCATCTCAGGGGCCGTCCCGGCCGTCTGGCCGGTGAATTCCGAATCTACCGGGAACTGCTGTTATCACCTTTTGGCCCAGACCGGCATGGTACATCTGATTGCCTCTGAACGCAACTGTGTCCATCGCGTTTGCAGCTTTCCACAGGTCACAGGCCCCGCGTCGAGCCCTGCGGGTTCCCGGGGAGCAGAAACTAACGCCGGGCGGGGTCCACCCGTAGAGTAACGGAGCAGGCAGTGTCCGGTGTCGAACAGAGTTTCCCAAGAACGGACACGCTCACCGACCCCGTGATCTGGTGGAACTACGGCGGAACAGTCACTTAGCCCGACCCTTATGTGGCTAAGGACGTGCTGTCCGAGTCGCCGGGTCTATCTTGTAAGAGCCGACGCGGATGCCTTTCCTCCGCCTGGATAAGGAGCCGACTCATGACAGACATGACGATGGTTTCGACCAGGATCGGCATGCTGGTTTTTCTGGCTTTATTGGTCTCGGCCAGCTTCGCCCGGGCTGCGTCCGACGCTCAAATGTTTGCGCTGAGCGACACCAAGGAGCTGGTATTGCTCAACGTGAAGGCCGACCCTGTCGAATACCAGGGACGAAAGGCTGTGCGACTCACAAAGGATACGGAGAAAGACGGCTTCGCGCTATTGCAGGGCACGGATTTTCAGGACGGCGTCATCGAGGCGGACATCGCATTGAAGATCACGACGCCGCCGGGCGTGAGAATGCCCGGCTTTGTTGGCATCGCCTTCAGGGCGCGGCCGGACGCCTCACGCTACGAACTATTCTACCTGCGGCCGGGAAACGCACGCTCTGACGACCAAGCGATGCGTAACCATTCGGTGCAATACACCTCGGAGCCGGACTTTGACTGGTACAAACTGCGCCGGGAGTGGCCCTGGGTCTACGAGACTCATGCGGACCTGCGACCAGAGACCTGGACGAAAGTCAGGATCGAGGTAATCGGTCGCGCCGCCAAACTCTTTCTGAACGGATCAGAGAATCCAAGCCTCGTTGTGGACGGGCTGAAGGGCCAGGATTTGCGGGGCGGCGTCGCGCTGTGGAGTTACGAAGGCGAGGAGGCGTATTTCTCGAATGTTCGCATCACTAACTCGACCCCGCTACCGGTGAAGAATGGCTCCGAGGCCAGCGGCACGTGGCAGGTGAAGTGCTCGACCGACCAAGGAGTCTTTGACGGTACTCTGCAGCTCGCACGTGATGGCGGAAGGGTGACGGGAACGTGGTCCGGCAATCTCGGCGCGACCCGCCCCGTTGCCGGAACGTGGCGCAATGGCTACGTCGAGCTCAGCTTCAACGCGGAGTGGCCGAGTGGAGGCCCTGGTGCTGCGGGGACCGTTGCCGCGACGCTCGCTGGTTGGATCGATGGCGATTCGGCTGGCGGACGCATGAAAGTGGAAGATCGAACCGACGGCCGATGGACGGCAACGCGGAAACCGTAGCGACCGTGAGGCTGGGGAAGCGTAACGCTCCGGCGTCACAGATACCGTTGCACAGTAACGCCCCTCGCTGTAATCAGGCACAAAAACCGAGCAAGAAGGTGGCGCTTATTACTCTATTTCATCTCGTCCAGAATTGAGCCGACGATGCCTCCGACGACGCCTGCCTGCACTGATTCCTTGTGCTGGGTGGGCATGTACTCCATGAGCTTGTGCGCCAGTTTGGAAATGGGAAGCATTTGTAGCCAGATTCGCCCCGGCCCGGAGAGAGAGGCGAGAAAGATTCCGTCACCGCCAAAAATCATGTTCTTTTCCCGGCACGGTCGTGATTTTCCAGTATCCACTCGTTGATGTTGGGGACAGCCCTAAGACCAAGACGGAAAGCACCGAGACAGGGTGTTGGGAAGCAGGGGACAGGGGATAGGTCTGACGGGGCTTTGCTCCGAATACGGCCTGCACGCAAACCAAGAAGCATCGGAGGACGGAGCACCTTACTGCTTCGAAGAATAAGCGAGCCACTGGCTCCAAAGAGCAACTCCGCTCACCTTTTGCTCACCTTCAGTCCTTTTCGAAACCGGTTTCTTGTCGAAGACGTGGAGCCGGCGAAGGGAATCGAACCCCCGACCTACGGTTTACGAAACCGTTGCTCTACCGACTGAGCTACGCCGGCTGAATGCGGTGTCGACTTAGATAAAAATGCTCACCCGGCGGATTGGACTCGGTCGCCACATCCGCGGGTGAGCATTCTTAAGAGGAGAATAGAATGGCGGACGCGCTCCGCCACCTAACTCGTCTTGGAGTCTATAAAGCGCCGATGCCCGTGTCAAGAAAATTTTTAGAATTTTTTTGCGACAATAAGCCTTTTATAATCAATTGCTTAAATGTCGATATCCCGGTGGGGCGCGTCGCTCCAAAAAAAGAATTCAGACCTCGTGTTGTGGATTAGTTTTATCAGCTTAAGTATTTGTAAACAGGAATGTTACATTTCATCTGAGGTTCAGTACCACCAAACCCTCGCCGTCCGGACTCCCCCCCGTGTTATCCGGGAACCATTTGCGCGACAACCGCTTAGCGAGAACGATGGTAATCCCGCCCACCACCGAGAATCCGACGAGCGCAAACACCAGAATCATGTTGGAGACAATGATCTCCAACATCTGAAGCGCCACCGATTTATTCCCCGGATATTTCTGGTCCCAACTCACGCGCTCCGCGACATTGAATTGCTCGAGTATCTTTGCCGCGGATTTCGCGTCGGTGTTAAAAGTCAAAAAAACGAAGGAGCCTTTCCGGCTTCCGAAGATCGACGCGTCGCCCTCATTCATCCTGAGTTGCTTCTCGATCATCGCGAATTGCTCGCGCGCGATTTGCGACGTCGGGTAAGCGATCGCCACCAGCGTCGCATTCTTCTCGGAGCTACCCTCCGGCTTAGACCGGTAGCTCGCGACCTCCACTTCGGCACCTTGCGAGAATCCGATCAGTTCCGGTGGGAGAGAGGGCAACACGGTGTGAACGGCGACCGGGCCCAACAGGTACTTCTCCGAACCCGGTACGAGCCCCGCAGTGGGCAGGGGCGTGGGCAAACCGACCAAGCCTCCGGCGGCTGATGGCTGCCCGCCCAACAGAGTCAATAATCCATGAAGGTCGCTTGCGGAAAAGCCGCTGCCGGCATGAGGCAGGATGCGAGTGAAGAAACGTCCGCGCGCCATCAAGGCCTCACTCGACCCGCTCACCGCTGAGGCGACGCCGGGCACGGGTTCCATGGACGCCGTACGGTAATAGGTGAGCAGGCCATAGGCGACAGACGCGTCGGGCCCTTCTTCCACCACCACGTCGACTGCCTTGTTCTCCAACCGGTACGACCGGTGCTCGATGGCCTTGGCGCCATACTCCCGGTCGACTGCTGGATCGCCACCCCACTGGCTAACGGCATCCACGTCCAGTTTCTCGGAGCTGACCAGACGCCAGTCGGCGGCGGGAACGAGGGAAATCACGGAAGGCTTTTGAGCCAACGACGCAGCGCACACCACCAAACCGACAGCGAACAGCGCGACCACGCTGGCGAGGAACCGGCCCATGGCTAAAAGCATGTCACAAGAATTGCGCCATTGAGTCATCGAGTCATTGTGCCATTGAAGACAAGAAAGAACAATCCGGGTTCTCCTTCAATGGCTCAGTTCTTCAATTTTCCGTCGCTACCGCTCAGCGCCATCTGAACGGCTGTCGCGACGGACCGACTGCGAAGGCCGCGTCACGCTGGTCTTCGCGGCGAGCTTGACCCCGCCGAATGCGCTCACATACTGATAGATGCCTTGATAAAGCGCCTCGGCTATCTTCTGCCGGTATTCGGGTTTGCGCAGTTGGCGCTCGTCGTACGGGTTGGTGAGAAAGGAGATCTCCGCCAGAATGGAAGGCATGTTGGCCCCGATTAGAACCACGAACGGAGCTCGCTTCACGCCCCGATTGCCTTGCCCGGCCCCCGCGTTGGTGAGGCGCCCGTAGACGGCGTGTTGAACGTCGTCGGCAAAGGCCTGCGACTCCTTGATCTTCTCGGTCAGGACGATCTTCTTCACTAGGTCCTGAAGTTGATGCACCGACTCTTCCGAAGTTGCGTTCTCCCGTGCCGCCACTTCCAGAGCGTGGGGGTCGGAGGTAAAGTTCAGGTAATAGGTCTCCACTCCGCGCGCGCTCGCGTCGCGGCTGGCATTGGCATGGATGGACACGAATAAGTCGGCGTCCTTTTGATTGGCGATGGCAGTGCGCTCCTCCAGCGGGACGAAGGTGTCATTACTGCGAGTCATGACGACCTCGGCGCCGGCCTTTTCCTCAAGCAGCTTTCTCAAGCGCAGACCGACGTCGAGCACCAGGTCCTTCTCTCGCAGGCCATGCGGTCCGACGGTCCCGGTATCGTGGCCGCCGTGCCCGGGGTCGATGACGATACGGCCGATCTTGAGTCCCAGGGCGCGAGTGAGAGTGCTGGCTGCGGGTTGGTTGGCCGCCGGCTCCGGCGTCGCGGTTTCACCCGATGCGGCGGCTTCATCGGTGCCATCGCTCACCGGGAGAACCGGGCGAGAGGAAGCCGCCAGGTCCGGCGGTCGGTGAGGAGCAGGCAGGGTCTCTTCCGATATGATCCCGTTGGCAGGACTTCCCGACGACGGGGCGGCGAAAGTCTCCTTCTTCTGATTCGTAGGCCCGGGGATGCTGTTCTCGGCCGTCAGCGGCGCAGTCTTGAGGTCCGCCGGCGGTCGGCTTGGTGATACTGTCGGCTGCGAGGCAGGGTTACGGTCAACTGACGTTCGGTCAAGGGGCACTCGGCTCGTTGCCGAGCGCGGATTCGAGCCGGGCACGCTGTTTTCGGCCGACACCGGCGGAGTCGTAGGGCTAACCGGCGGCCGGCCTTGTGATACCGACGGCTTCGAGGCGGTAGCACGGTCAACCGCCGTGCGGCCTCGAAGGGCAGGGTTCAGTGGCGCAGGTGGGTTGCCCGGACCGAGCGACGCCGAGCCCCGGCTTGCCATCGGTTGCACGGGTGTGGATCGTGCCTCCTCCTGTCTCTCTCGATTTACCTCGCCAGCCCCGCCGTGAATGTCGATGACCACCCGAAAAGGATTGGGTAAAGTAAAGACAGAGTAGTCGTCCAGCTTCGCGACATCAAGCACCGCGCGGGTAACGTTCGGTTGGTATTGGGCGATGCGGACCTGCCGCAAAAAAACATGCGCGGGGAACGTCTTGCCCGCCAGCGCCGGATTCAAGTGCGTGTCCGCCAGATCGAACACCAGGCGGTCCGGGTTCGCCAACCGGCTGGCATCGAACTTCACCTCACCGTCTACTCCGATCACCACACGCGTGTAACCCGGTCCTTCCCAGCAGCGGACGGCTTCGACTTCTGCCAAGTGTGACTCATTGGCGCGACTTGCCGCGGCGGGCGGATTCGCGGAACGAAGGGACGAAGGCGCGGGCGCCGCACTCGGGCGAGAGGCGGGGCGCGAGGGTCCCGGTTGACCACGCTGGCCCAGTTGGCCTGGTTGGTCACGTTGGCCGGGTTGGCCAGGCTGGCCAAGCTGGGCCATCAGCTTCCGCGCCTGGGCCGCTTCCGCGGATTGGGGATGCTTCTCCAAAAGCTGCTGGTAGGCTTGACGCGCTTGCTGGGGCTGGTTGAGATCGGAGCTGTAGATCTCCGCAATCGCGAGCGATGCCTGGCGTGCCAGAACGCTGAAGGGGTACTCGTCAATCAAAAACTGGTACGCCTTGATCGCCGCGGTGAAGTCCTGCGGGCGCGAGAGGACTCGGGCCATCTCCCGGTAGAGTTCGGCGACGGCTGCCAAGGCAGGCGCGGCGTTGCGGTAAGCCGGGTAAGTGGCGTACACGTTCTGGTAAGCGGCGATCAGCCTCCGATACTGCGATACGGTTCGCGCTTTCTCCGCACGCGCTTCGAGTTGCACCCGCATCCGCGTGGCGCGCTCGTAAGTCTGAACGGCCATCGTCAGACGGGACGGATCACTTTGGCCCCAGCACGCCGGGACGGTCGTTACCAGGGCAACGAGAAGCAAGAATTGACGATTGACGATTGACGATTGACGATTGAAAAAACTGTGTCCAAGAGAGCGTCTTCCAAGCGCCACTCGACCCTCGTCAATCTTCAATGAGTTTAATGAGTTTTGCATTTCAGCTAGTTAAAAGGCCTCGAATTGCTGATTGCAGATCTGAAGCCGGCCTCAACGTCTTTCAATCGTCAATCGACAATCGTCAGTTCTTGCGTCACTCATTCGCGTAGTGCATGACCCCCTGATCGTCAACGTACCGGTAGATCGAGGGAGCGGCCGGGGTCGCCGATGCCGGGCCAGATGATTCGCCGGACCCGGAACCGGCCCCGTACAGCTCGTTTACCTTGCGCACGTAGGCCTGCGTTTCCTTGATAGGCGGAACGCCCCCGGAGCGCACCACCGAGTTCTCTCCCGCATTGTAACCGGCCAGCGCCAGCGAAACATCTCCGCCGAACCGGTCCAGCAGGTAACGGAGATAACTGACACCGCCCTCGACGTTTTGGCGCGGATCGTACGAGTCCTGGACACCCAGTTGCCGGGCGGTGGCCGGAATCAGTTGCATCAACCCCTGCGCGCCTTTCGACGAAAGCGCGTGGGGATTACCCTCCGACTCCACCTGAACGATGGCTTCCACCAGTTGCGGGTCCACGTGGTGCCGGGCCGCGGTCTTGTCGATTAAGTCTTCAAATGTTGTTCGCGACGCCGTAGTGGGAGAGGCAACGGCGGCGGAAGCAATGGCGGGAGAGGCAATGGTGTTGGCGCGCGGCGGTGTTGCAGATGAGGTTGCGGTCCTGAGAGTTCCCTTGGTACAGGATCCAACCCGGCAGCTTTCGACACCCCTCTGTCGCGCCACCGCGCTGCCTGCGGGATTGTTGACGTACACCTTCTCGCCGTCTTCCTTGGTGACCACCGCGATGCCGTCAGCGCCGACGGCTGATGGCGGTGATAGCAGCCAGGCGAGCGCGGCTGCCGATACCCAAAGGGCGAGTCCAGATTGGCGACAACTACCCATGGAGCTCACTCCTCCATGCCAGAGGATTCAAGAGCTTCTCCCCTACCAGTGCCGCTTCCTTTCGCTCGCCGCGATCCCCGCAGCTTAAGGCTCCGGGCCTTCGGGACTCGCAAGGCTGGCGCCACGGCGTACCCCGAAAGAGCGAAGGGACTTCTTAACCTCCCACCGCTGTCGCCCAGTATAACATGTTCTCCATTGTCAAGAGGCTTTTTCTTGAAAAAATCGTAGCCTATTTCGAAATTCGAAACTCGCTAAGACTCAGCCTACAGAAAGTGTGATAAACACAGCCTATAGAAAGTGTGATAAACACAGAGGCACAGAGACACAGAGAAGAGAACGAAAACCATATGAAGATGAACCAGTGCACTACTCCAACGACCCAAGCCGAAGAGTCCAAGGTGCAACCTCGGCAGTCCGCAGCAGATCGTTGCGCGCCCAGCAGTCCGCGGCGAGGCGAGACCTGATGTCTTCCGCCTCCTCGGCATGAACGATCAGTAGGACATTCGGCGTTCCCTCCAGTGGTCCTCCGAGTAGCACAAAGCCTAGGCCTGGAGTGTGTCCATGAATGCCGCATGGGAGTCCCATCCTCCTGCCCTTCGAGCGGGAGCGAATTGTCCCAACCCGGGCCCCGCACGCGGGTTACAGCGAAGAGTCGTTTCATGACCGCACCTCCGATCGGAGCTTAGATTGGGAAGTGGAAGCCAGGAATTCACAGGGACTCGGATTTTGAAAGACGGCTTGACTTGTGTACGATGCCGCAGCGCATTTTGCTATTTTTCTGACCGAAAAGCACTGTTTTCGCCCCGAAATGAGGCCGAAATCCAGGTTCGTTCTGGGTTCGCTCTTGGGTAGGTAGAATTTACAAACGCTTTTTTTTCAATAACAACCTAGGTTCGTTTTGTAATAATCGGCATAAAAAATAGGTATATTTCGCATGACGTACCACAGTGGTAATAGCCTGAATCTTTGAGTCCGAGCCGATTTTCCCGCCGCTCGGGCTGCTGGGTACGACGGCAACGGCGGGGAGGACACCACCACTACACCCCGAACGGGAGCGCACACCCACCACCGCACTACCTGCCTGAAATTCATTACTCATAATTCATCATTCACAATTCAGCATTCACCATTCACTATTCACGCCAGCATCTGCTCCACCATCGACGCAACCTGGGCCAGCGACGCGTCCAGTTTCCCCGGGCTCTTGCCTCCGCCTTCGGCCAAGTCTTTGCGGCCTCCGCCTTTGCCGTCCACCATCGCCGATAACAACTTCATAAGTTTACCAGCATCTAGACAGGCTGTCAAGTCCTTGGTTACGGCAGCAACCAGCTCCACCTTCCCTCCGTCGGCGTCCGAACCGCTGCCCAGGACGATCACGCCCGATCCAAGCTTGGCGCGCAGGGTATCCACCATCTGGCGCAGGGTGTTGCGATCGGTTAGTTCGACGCGCGCCGCCACCACGCGCACGCCCTTCACCTCTCGCGCGTTCTCCGCCAAGTCAACCGCCGATGCCGCGGCGCGCTTCAGTTGCTGGGCCTCCAGTTCCTTGCGCAGCTTCTTCTCGGTTTCTTCCAGCTTCTCCGCCGCCTCCACTAGTTCGCCCGGCTTGGCGCGCAGGACCTCGCTGAGGGCGGCCAGGGTCTGCATCTCGCGGCGCATCGTGTCCAGAACCCCCGTGCCGGTGAGTGCCTCGATGCGGCGCGTGCCGGCGGCGACACTCGATTCGCCCGTGATCTTGAACAGGCCGATGTCGCCGGTACGACGCACGTGCGTACCGCCGCAAAGCTCCTTGGAGAAGCCATCGATCGTGAGCACCCTGACCTGGTCAGCATATTTCTCGCCGAACAGCGCCATGGCCCCGGTGTTCACCGCCGTGTCGAGGTCCATGAGGGTGGTCGCAACTTCCTCGTTCTTCAGGATGTGCTCGTTCACGAGGTCTTCGATATCGAGCACGTCCTGCTCGCCCAGCGCAGCGTAATGGCTGAAATCGAAGCGCAGGCGGTCGGGCGCTACCAGCGATCCGGCCTGCTTGACGTGCGTCCCCAGCGTGAGCCGGAGGGCGGCGTGCAGCAGATGCGTGGCCGTGTGATTGCGACGGATCGAATCGCGACGCTCGGAATCTACGCGGGCCGTGACGAGATCGCCCACGTGCAGGGTCTCTTTGGCGACGGCCTTGTGCGCCGTGAGTCCGGTGACAGGACGATAGGTATCCGTGATCTGGGCCACGTGCTCGGGCGAGCCGGGCGCCATAAAGTAGCCAATGTCGCCGACTTGTCCGCCCGCTTCGGCGTAGAAAGGCGTGCGATCGAGGATAATCTCGACCTCGGTTCCCGGCGCGACCTCGTTGACGGATTCGCCCTTCACCACCAGACCTACAATGCGGCAGTCGTGGGTTTCGGTTTCTGTGTAGCCGTAGAAGGCTGTTTGGTGCTTCTCGGCAAGCTGCTGATAAACGGGTGAGGCGACTTTCTTTTCTGCGCCCTTCCAACTAGCACGCGCCCGCTCGCGCTGGTGGAGCATTTCGCGCTCGTAGCCGCCGCGATCGACCGTAAGGCCGTAGTTCTTGACAATGTCCTCGACAAAGTCGGGTCGGAGACCAAAGGTGTCGTGCAGAGTGAACAGTTCGTTCCCTGGTATCCAGGCCGTGCGAGGGGGCGGAAGGTGAGGCGGAGGATGCGTCGGGTAACGACCGCTATGAAGGAGTTGCCCGCCATAGATGTTCAGCTTGTTTGCCGCTCGTTGTTGATTGAGCTCGGCCAGAAGCCAATCTGAGGGGGTAGTAAATCCCCTGGGCATCGGACCGAAGAACACGTCGCGGGCTTCATCGTTTGCTCCGGGCAAGTACTTACGCACATTCTCAAAGAGCCAGTCCAACCCTGATGAGGTCAGGACCCTGCATGCGTCAAGGCGAGCCAACCCCTCACGAGTCGTGTGAGCGTACCGCTCCTCCTCAATCCTGATCGCCTTCGCCACGTGTCGTTCGGTCTCCAGCAGCTCCGGGTAAGCGTCTTTCATCATTTGTACGACGTGGCCCGACACCTTGTAGAGGAATGGCTCATTGAGGCCTAGCGTCTGCCCGTGGTAAAGCGCACGCCGCATGATCAACCGCAGCACGTAGCCACGCCCTTCGTTGGACGGCAACACGCCATCGGAAATCAGAAAAGTGCACGTGCGGGCGTGGTCGGCAATGATACGCAGCGATGCGTCGGTTTCGTGGTTCACGCCGTACTCGACGTTCGCCAAATCGGCGGCTTCCTCGATAAGCGGCCGGAACAAGTCCGTATCGTAATTCGAGATTTTGCCTTGCAGCGCGGCCGAAAGGCGCTCCAGGCCCGCACCGGTATCGATGCTGGGGCGGGGAAGCGGCGTCATATTGCCTTGCTCGTCGCGGTTGAATTGCATAAAGACGAGGTTCCACAGCTCGACGTAGCGGCCGCAATCGCAGGGAAACTCGCAGTCGGCGTGATCGAGGTCGCTTGCCGCCGAGCCCAGGTCGAAGTGGATTTCCGAGCACGGACCGCAGGGTCCGGTATCGCCCATGGCCCAGAAGTTGTCCTTCTCGTCCATCCGAAAGATGCGATCGCGCGGGACGCCCACGCCGTTGGCCCAGATCTCTTCCGCCTCGTCATCCTCGCGGAAGACGGTTACATAGAGCTTGTCCTTGGGGATGGCGAACTCCCGGGTGACCAGCTCCCAAGCCCAGGGAATGGCCTCCTTCTTGAAGTAATCGCCGAAGGAGAAGTTGCCGAGCATCTCGAAGAACGTGTGGTGGCGGGCGGTGCGGCCCACCTGTTCGAGATCGTTATGCTTGCCGCCGGCGCGGACGCACTTCTGGGACGAGCAGGCGCGGGTGTATTCGCGCTTTTCGCGCCCGAGAAAGACGTCCTTGAACTGATTCATGCCGGCGTTGGAAAAGAGCAGGGTAGGATCATTCGCCGGAACCAGCGAGGACGAGCGCACCACGCGATGGCCGCGGCCGGCGAAAAAGTCCAGAAACTTACTGCGAATCTCCGAGGAGGTCATCATAAGATTGAGTCGTTGGGCGATTGAGTCATTGAAGCAGAGGAGTCTTGCATAAGATAAAAGACTACGTGCAGCTCCTCGTCTCTGCTCAGATGTAGCGTACTTGGTTTTCCATTTCATCGGCCGTGATGTGGTTCAGAATTGCCAAGAGGCGCTGGGCTATCTGCTGAGGCGGCCGCTGTACGGCAATGATGATTCCGGCGTGTCGCTGTCCAGTGGTGAAGTACTCTGAGGCGAGCGACTCAAAATGAACCCGGTTATGGGTCACAATTGTTCTTCCTTGACTGGCGGCGTGCGCCAATTGCTCCGCGTCGGATCGACCGGTTTGGCCAGCATCTCTCGCCGTGACAACATCGAATCCGCTGGCCGCGAGCAATTCTCGCACTACAACGTTGACATCTTCATCCAGGTACAGCTCGATGAAGACGCGATTCACAGGTTTCGCACCAGAGGATCGATCAGTTCATCCGGGACCCGGTTGCGCTCGATGTAGCTGTCGATTTCGTCCGAATGGTCGCTGTAATAACTGAGAGCGTCGTAGACCTGCGCCAGGGTCAAATGAGGCAACCCTTTGGGGATGTCTTCCGGAGCAATCCCGAGTCTCCGGTTTTCAACGACAGCCCGCACGGGCGTGCGCGTCCCCTTGATGATAGGTTCGCCACCCAGGATGCCATCGTCTTTCGCCACGTAAAGATGCTCAGTCGCCATCGTCATAGCTAAAGTCTCTCTTATTCCCCATTGTAACGCAACCGCAACCCATGCGAGAGCCAATGCCGTCCAATGACCTGACAACTCAGAACGTGTGAAAAAATGAAGATGTTCTCGCAAAGACGCAGGGGCGGGAAAAGTCGCAAACAAGAACCTCTTTGTTTGCTTTGCGGACTTTGCGCCTTGGCGAGAAACTCTCTTATTCTTCTGATTTCCTTCGCACGTTCTCAATTTTCCAATTCTTCCAGGTCCGCCGGCTCGACTTCGTCGGCCACCGGCTTCAACTCCGGCCGCGAGCGCACCGCCTTCATAATATCATCGGAGTTGAATCCCATGCGCATCAAGCTCTGGCACAACGAGTAAAACCGCGGGCGGGTGAGCGGCAGTCGGAGGGTGCGGAGCTTCTTCTCCAGCGCCTGTTCCAGCAACTGCCGGGCGGGATTCTCCGCGTAGGCCTGCTCCAAAGCGGGTTCGATGTAGTTATAGTTTACCAGGCTGGCCTTCAGCTCGCGGCGCGTGCGGTGGGGACCGTAAAGGCGGTTGCGGGCGAGCGACGCGGCGGTGCGCTCGGCGAATCGCTGATCGTCGAGGAACTTCAACTCGCGCAGACGGGTGATGGCGGTCTCGATGCGCGGGTCGTCTTTGAACTTCGCTTCCAGTTTCCGGCGCAACTCGGCCACCGAGTAGGCGCGCCGCGAGAGCATGGCCAGCCCCGCCGAGAACGGGTCCCTCTCGGGCTTGTTGCGTCCTGCCATAAGGCACGAAACGATGAATGCTGAATGCTGAATGATGAACCAAAACAAAACAGACCCTCGTCTTGTCTTCCGTTCATCATTCATCATTTCTTCAAAGCCGCCTCGCCCCTCCCCCTTTCATCGGATGCTCCACCTGATCGAACACCGGCTCGGCGGTGGACCGGATGCCGGCGACGCGCAGCTTGAACTCGTCGGGTCGGGAGGCTTGCTCGAGCGCTTCCTCCAGGGTGATCAGCTTTTGTGAATAGAGGTTGTAAATCGACTGGTCGAAGGTCTGCATGCCGTACTGCGAGGTTCCGGCGGCGAGCGCGTCGTGAATCATATGGGTCTTTGCCGCATTGATGATGCAGTCGCGAATGTACTCGGTGGTGATCAGCACTTCCACCGCCGGGACGCGCCCTTTCCCGTCCGCCCTCTTGAGCAAGCGTAGCGAAATGACGCCACGCAGGGTGGCGGCGAGTTGCAGGCGGATCGGTTGCTGGTCGTGGGGCGGAAACACAGCGATGGTGCGCTGGATGGTTTCCGTGGCGTCCAGGGTGTGCACGGTGGAGAACAGCAAGTGGCCAGTCTCAGCGGCGAGGAGCGCGGTTTCGATGGTCTCCCGGTCGCGCATCTCACCCAGCAGGATCACGTCGGGATCCTGGCGCAAAGCGGCGCGGAGCGCGGCGCCGAAGCTAACGGTATCCAGTTCCACTTCCCGCTGGGTGATAAAACTTCTCCGGTCGCGGTGCAGAAACTCGATGGGATCTTCAATGGTGACGATGCGCTCGCTGCGCTTGGCGTTGATGCTGTCGATCATCGCGGCCAGGGTGGTGGTCTTGCCGCTGCCGGTGGTGCCGGTCACCAGCACCATGCCGCGCCGCTCTTCCGTGAATCGCGCCAGCACGCCGGGCAGGTGGAGTTCATCAAAGGACGCGATGAAGGGCGGGATGACCCGCAAGGCCAGGGCGATGGAGCCGCGTTGGCGAGCCATGTTGACGCGGAAACGGCCGATGCCGGCAACGGAGTAAGCCACATCGAGGTCTCCGGTTTCCTGGAACTTGCGTTTCTGCCGCTCCGTGATCATGCTGGTTGCCATGCGCTCCATGTCGTCGTTGGTAAGCGAGGGAAACTGGATAAGCGGCTCCAGGTTGCCATTGACGCGGATGCAAGCGTGGTTGCCGGCCTTCAGGTGCAGGTCTGAGGCTTTGCGTTCATAGGCGGCGCGAATCATGTCGTTGATGTCCATGTCGAGGTCCCCTCCCGGGACAATTCCGTGGCTGTCCTTCTCAAATTAGCACAGAGTAGGGAAGTTATCCAAGTAGTAATGCGAGGGCCGGGGAATTGTCGATTTCCGATTGGAAGAAGCACTCCCAGGTGGCTTCGCCCCCTGCCTGTGAATCCATCTTAAAAATCGGCAATCAGCAATCCTCAATTTTCAATCCTTGTAATCCCTCGTCCCGGCTCTTGACAACCGCGACCAATTGCGCCATCCTTACCTAGACATCTAGGGAGGACGGAGGAACATGGGAAACGACCGGCTGCAAGGCACGCTCGAGCTGCTCATCTTGAAAACCCTTGCCCGCGGTCCGATGCACGGGTACGGCATCGTGCTACACCTTCAGCGGATCACCGAGGACGTTCTGCAAGTGGAAGAAGGATCACTCTACCCGGCTCTGCATCGCATTGAGCAAGCGGGGTGGATCGGCGCCGAGTGGAAACTGTCGGAAAACGGCCGACGGGCCAAGTACTACAAGCTGAAGCCGGCGGGTCGCCGGAGGCTGGCTCAGGAAGAGCACAACTGGAACCGGGTGGCGGCCGCCGTGGCCAAGGTGCTGAGGTTTGCGTGAGGAAAGCTATCAGCCATCAGTCGTCAGCTCTCGGCCCAAGAAATAAGATCGGGTCTCGCTTGTGATTGCCTAAGGTCCTGGCTGACCGTCGAAGGCTGATAGCTGATGGTTGAAAGCTGAAGGCTTCTTATAGAAATGTGGCAACGACTTCACTCTCTTTTTCGGCGCAGCAAGCTTGAACACGACCTCGACGACGAACTGCAGTTTCACGTCGAGATGCGGACCGCGGAAAACCTTGCGGCGGGCATGACGCCGGAGGAAGCTCGCCAAGCCGCTTCGCGTTCCTTCGGCGGCGTGACCCAGTTCAAAGAGGAGTGCCGCGATATGAAGAGGCTCGTTGTTTTCGAGAATCTCTTGCAGGACTCACGCTACGCGCTGCGGGCGCTGTGTAAGAATCCTGGCTTTACCGTTGTAGCGGTGTTGACGCTGGCGCTGGGGATCGGCGCCAATACGGCGATTTTCAGCATCATCAACGGGGTCTTTCTGCGGCCGCTGCCGTACCCTGAGCCCGACCGGCTGGTCTTCGCCCTTTCGGGGTGGCAGCACTACGGATGGGATGACGCCGCGCGGGTGCCCGACCTGCTCTTTTGGAAGGAGCGCAGCCGTAGCTTTGAATCGCTGGGTCTCTATCAAGCCAACTCCGGCTTCAACATGGTGGCGGGCGGCCAGCCGCGTTATGTTCAAGGGACGCTCGTCTCCGACGGCCTGTTTCGCACTCTGGGAGTGAGTCCGGCGCTGGGGCGCGACTTTCTGCCGGAAGAGAGCAAGTGGCACGGCCCTCGCGCCGCCATTCTCAGCTACAACTTGTGGCAAGACCGCTTCGCAAGCGATCCGGCCGTGGTCGGACGCGAGATCCAGTTAAATGGCGAAGCCTACACCGTGGTGGGGGTGATGCGGCGGGGGTTCGACTTTGTCGCCGCCGCCGATGTTTACCTGCCCCTGCAGCTCTCCATGACGGAAGGCGATCTGAATGCAAACTTTCAGATGGTCGGCCGGCTGCGGTCCGGAGTCACGCGCGAGCAGGCGCAACAGGAATCCGCCGCGGTGCTGGCCGGCTTCCGACAGGAGTACGCGCAACTGGCGCCGGCGGAGTGGTTGGGCCTTCGCTGGATCACCTATCGCCAGGAGCTGACCGGCGACGTTCGAACGCCGCTGCTGGTGTTGTTTGGAGCCGTGGGCCTGCTGTTGCTGATCGCCATCGCCAATATGACCCACCTGTTTCTGGGCCGCATCGCTGCGCGCCAGGCTGAGATAGCCCTCCGCTCGGCGCTGGGAGCCACGCGCGCGCGAATCCGGTCGCAGTTGCTTACCGAGGGCGTGCTGGTAGCGCTGATCGGCGGCGCGCTGGGCCTGTTGGCGGCACCGGTGACGCTCCGCTGGCTTCTGGCGTTGGCGCCGAAGGCGCTGAACATCGACTTCAGTGGTCCCCTCGTTCCGCTCCTCGGGCAGGTGGGCCTGGACGCGCGCGTCCTGGCCTTCACCTTCCTGGCCTCTCTGCTGGCGGGCGCTGCGGCAGGGCTCGCACCGTCCTGGCAGTTTTCGCGGTTGAGCCTCAACGAGGGACTGAAGCAGGGAAGCCGCACGCTCTCGTCGGCGCACAGTGATCAAGGCTTGCGGAGCTTGTTGGTGGTGGTGGAGATGGCTTTCTCCCTGACGTTGCTGGCGGGGGCCGGCCTGTTGCTGGTGAGTTTCTTCCAACTACGATCAGTGAACGCGGGCTTTGATCCGCAGCATCTCTGGGCACTGCAATTGTCGCTGGCAGGAAAGAGATACAAGACCACCGCCGCCGTGTGGAGCTTCGACCAGAAGCTGCTGGCACGGTTGCGGAGTCTGCCGGGAGTGACGGGCGTGGCGAGTACCTCAAACTTGCCGGTGGAGCGGGGGCTGAACGACTCGGTAAATATTACCGGTTGCGGTCAAATCAACATTCAAGGCAGAGCTGTCAGCCCGGAGTATTTCGAAACGATGGGCATCCCGCTGTTGCAGGGCCGCTCTTTTCTCGAACAAGACGGGCAAGCGAGGGTGGTGGTGATCAATCAGGTTCTGGCGCGCCGCTGCTGGCCCAATCGGAGTCCCGTGGGCGAGGCGCTGGGTCATGCGACCATCGTGGGCGTGGCCGGTAATACGCGCGAGCGCGGCCTGGATAATCCCGTGCCGCCAACCATCTTCGAGCCGCAATGGCAAATTCAGGATGGACTGACGGCGATGATACACAGTTGGTTTCTCTCCGCGTGGGTCATTCGCTCGACGGCGCCCCTTACCGCGGAAACCGTGGAGCGGGCCGTGAGTGACGTGGATGCGACCCAACCGGTGGCCGGTTTCCGTTCCATGAACCAGGTGATTGCGGACTCTAATGCACTGGCCAAGAACCGCTTTCTGAGCGTGTTGCTGGCCGGCTTTGCCGGTCTGGCCATCCTGCTGGCTGCCATCGGCATCTACGGTGTCGTTTCCTATGCGGTCACGCAGCGCACCCACGAGTTTGGGGTCCGCCTGGCGCTGGGCGCCGCGAAAGGCGACGTGCTCCGGTTGGTTGTGGGCGAGGGCGTGCGCCTGGCGCTGCTGGGTGGGGGAATCGGTCTGGTGGCTTCCTTGGTGATCACGAGGTTCTTGCAGAGCTTGTTGTACGGCGTGCGAGTGACCGATCCTTGGACTTTCGCGGGAGTCTCGTTGTTGTTGATAGCCGTGGCGCTGGTTGCCTGTTACGTCCCGGCTCGCCGCGCCACCAGGGTGGACCCGATGGTGGCGTTGCGGCATGAGTAGCTCTCAGCCGTCAGCATGAGAAGCTATCAGCAATCAGCCGTCAGCTCTCAGCTAAGAAGGGAAAGGCAGTTTCGCTCGTAGCTGCCGAAGGTGCTGGCTGATAGCTGATGACTGATAGCTGAACGCTGATGGCCGATGGCTGAAGGGTTGAGAAATGTGGCGACGACTTGTTTCATTGATCAAACGCGAACGGTTCGAGCGCGACCTCGACGACGAGTTGCGTTTTCACGTTGAGATGCGCGCCCGCGACAATATGGCGTCGGGTATGCCTGACGGCGAGGCCGGCTACGCCGCGCGCCGGGCGTTTGGGAATCTCACCCTGGTGAGAGAGGAGACAAGAGAAATGTGGGGATTTACCTGGTTGGAGCGGCTTGCTCAGGATGTGCGCTACGGCGCCCGCACGCTTGCCAAGAATCGTGGCTTCACGGCGGTAGCAGTGGTGGCACTGGCCCTTGGGATCGGTGCCAACACGGCGATTTTCAGTGTGGTGAACACCGTGTTGCTGCGGCGCCTGCCCTACCGGGATCCCGACCGGTTGGTGTGGATCACGCAGTTCATTCCGGCCCAGGGCAACACCCTCGTGTTCGATTCCGACTACCTCGCCTGGAGCCGGCAGAACCAGGTGTTCGAGGGCATGGCTGCCTACGACAGCCCTGACTTCACGCTGACCGGCACCGGCGACCCGGAGCGCCTCGAAGCGGCTAGCGTAACCTCTGGATTCTTTTCCGTCGTCGGCGTCGGGCCGGTGCTGGGTCGCGGTTTTTTCGCGGAAGAGGATCGCCCGGGCGGGCCGCAAGTCTGCGTGCTGAGCTACGAACTCTGGCGGCGGCGCTTCGGCGCGGACCGGTCGATCTTGGGCCAGTCGATCACGCTCGACAGCAAGCCTTACACCGTGGTCGGCGTTATGCCCGCCCAGTTTGAGTTCGTAAGCAACTTTAGACCCGCTCTGTACGTGCCGTTGGACCTTCACGAAACCGCCGGCGTGGCTCCCGGCGAGATGCACATGTTCCCCCGCGTGATCGCGCGCCTCAAGCCGGGTATCACTATCGAAAGGGCGCAATCGGACTTGGCGGTCATTAGCCGTGGTCTCCAAGCCGGCTACAAGGGTGGATACGCCAAGATGATGGCGGGCGCACGGCCGCAGTTGATGTCGTTGCACCTGCGAAAGGTTGGCAGCGTTCGCCCCGCCCTGCTGATTCTGCTCGGGGCGGTGGGGTTCGTGTTGCTTATCGTCTGCGCCAACGTCGCCAACCTGCAATTGGCCCGCGCGGTGACGCGCAAGAGGGAGATGGCCATTCGCACCGCGCTCGGGGCCGGCGGGTGGCGATTGGCGCGGCAACTTCTCACCGAATGCTTGCTGCTTTCGGCGTTCGGCGGGGCGGCGGGCGTGGTGCTGGCCGCCTGGGGCGTTTCGGCTTTGCGGACACTCGGGCCGGCCGATATTCCCCACCTCGCTGACGTTCGAATCGATTATCGGGTGCTGCTTTTCACCGCGCTGGTCTCGATTGCAACCGGGATGATCTTCGGTCTGGTCCCCGTCGTCACCGCTGCCAAGACGGATCCGAACGAGTCGCTCAAGGAAGGCGCCTCGCGCCTCGCGTCAGGCCGCGGTGGCCGACTGCTGCGCGGCGGGTTGACGATCGCAGAGGTGGCCTTGGCGTTGGTGCTGCTGACGGGCTCGGGCCTCTTGATACGAAGTTTCGTGCGGCTGACCACCATCGATCCCGGCTTCGATGCTCACCGTGTTCTCACAGCGCGTATCAGCCTGCCGCAAACCCAGTATTCAAAGCCTGACCAGCAGCGTGCCTTTTTCCAGAACCTGTTGGAGCGGCTTCGCGCCTTGCCGGGGGTTACGTCGGCAGACGCTGTGGCCTCGCTGCCGCTCAACGGCTTCATGATGGCATCCGGCTTCGAGGTTGAAGGTCGTCTGCAGCGGCCCGAAGTCAACCAGGGGGCGGCGATCAACATCGCCAGCTCGGGTTACTTTCATACCATGGGAGTGCCGCTGGTTTCGGGACGCGCGTTTACGCCGCAGGACACATCCGACGCCCCCAAGGTGGTGATTCTCAACCAGGCTTTTGTACGCAGGTTCTTTCCGGACGAAAGCCCCATCGGCAAGCGCATTCAGACCTCCGCCATGGAAGAAACGAAAAGTTGGGCGACCGTCGTCGGCGTGATTGGTGACGTCAGGCAAACCGGGCTGGTCTCCCTACCCGAGCCGGAGATTTTGGAGCCTTATTTGCAAGTGCCATACAGCGACATGGCGGTGGTGATTCGCACCGCCGGCGATCCGGTCAACCTCGTGCCCGCGTTGCGGTCCCAGGTTCAGTCGATTGATCAGAATCTACCCGTGTTCGAAGTTTCGACGATGGACCAGTATCTCGCGGAAGAGGTGGCTGGGCGGCGATTCAACATGTTGTTGCTGGGAGTGTTCGCGGGCCTCGCCCTGGTTCTGGCCCTGGTGGGCATTTATGGCGTCACGGCCTATTCGGTGGCGCAGCGCACACACGAGGTCGGCATCCGCATCGCTTTGGGCGCGAGCGGTCGCGAGGTGCTTCGGTTGGTGCTCCAACGCAGCATGGTCCTGACTCTCGCCGGGCTCGCCATCGGCTTGGCCGGAGCGCTCGCCTTGACGCGCTTCTTGGCGAGCCTGTTGTATGGTGTTCGCCCCACAGACCTCCCTACCTTCGTCGCCGTTTCACTCGTCCTGGCGGTCGCGGCACTCGCTGCCAGCTACATTCCGGCGAGCCGCGCGACCCGCGTGGATCCCATGGTGGCGCTGCGTTACGAGTAGTTGTCAGCCATTAGCCATCAGCCTTCAGCAGTCAGCTCTCAGCAAGAAACTCTGGTTACCTTGCTGATAGCTGATGGCTGATGGCTGCTCACACTCGTCAATTTCGGAACCCCCTCGCCTTCTCCGGTGTCTAAACAAGCTGTCAGCTCTCAGCCGTCAGCCGGGAACGGCAGACGCCTGCGGACGCCTGAAGGTGATCCTCAAATGCTGGAAGCGAAGGAACTAACCAAGCGCTATAACGGCATTGCCGCCGTCGATCGGGTGAATTTCTCCGTCCGGCCGGGAGAGGTCCTCGGCTACCTCGGACCCAACGGCTCTGGCAAAAGCACTACCGTCAAGATGCTGACGGCCCTGCTCGATCCGACCGTGGGCCACATTTTGTTCGACGGCCAGGACATCAAGAAGAATCTCATCGAATACCGCAAGCGCCTGGGATATGTCCCCGAAGAGCCTCTGCTCTACCCCTATCTGAGCGGGCGCGAGTACCTTCAGCTTGTGGGCCGGCTGCGGTCGATACGCCAGCGGGTGCTGGACTGGAAGATCGAGGAACTTCTCAACCTCTTCGGTCTCGGCCGCTTTCGCCACGCCGCCATCTCGTCCTACTCCAAGGGAATGAAGCAGAAGGTGCTGATCTCTGCGGCGCT
>Ga0335081_10001777_pt1 | contig 34204 bp, 27 predicted proteins | sample Lox_Sample_35_FD_206713 | JGI IMG/M metagenome (GOLD analysis project Ga0335081, IMG submission 206713) | Soil microbial communities from Loxahatchee National Wildlife Refuge, Florida, United States - Lox_Sample_3.5 | ecosystem: Environmental > Terrestrial > Soil > Wetlands | place: USA...
GCAGGAATGACGGACAAAAGAATGAGAATGGGTAAGGTCGACTTCAAGTCGACCTGTTATTTCAAACCCCTCGCCTTGCAGGCGAGGGTAGTTTAGTCACGGAGGGGGTTTCCCTCTCCGGTTTTGGAAAGGCTTTCAAAAGAACGAAGGCCAAACCGAAAGGTCATCAGGCTGAACGTCATCGGCAGAATCGTTTCAGGAATCCAGGTGGGAATATCTAAAAAGGTCCTGTTTCCCATCTGGACTTCGTTCTTGATAAATTTCAATGCGGCGTAAGTTAAACCACAACAGATACAAAAAGAAAAGAGATGGATGATGAATGCGATCCTCTTCTTTGCCAAAGAAGGCAATCCTCTCGAGACTACATCGATGTTGATATGTTTTCCCTCCTTTGTTGCCAGGGTAGCCCCGATGAAGCCGATCCAGAGGACCAGATTCCTTACCAAGGCATCCCCCCAATCCAGACCCGTTGAAAGGAAATTTCGAAGAATAATCTGCAAGAAGGCGAGGAGGATGATAAAGCCCAAAAACGCGACGAGGAGGGACTGCTCCACTCGTCCAATGGTCTCATCCACACGCTGCCATCGATTCACCCCGTTAGAAATGATACCCCGTTCCGTAGCGGGGCCGGACCCCGGAATAATTCTGGCGGGGGGTGATCCCCCACGCGGTTTCGAATCGCAACGACTGGAATTTCTAACGGGGTTCATTTTTTTTCTCCCTTCCGATAACTTTCCAGAAGAGAAGTGATCTCCTCTAAGACTTTTCTGGAGAAGGTTGGTCCACTGATATGGCTCATGGCTCTATCCGATAGCCTCTTGTATTCGTCGATCTGGGTTTTCGACGGCGTGACAATCTTGACTCCGTTCTTGACCATCACCTTAACGGCATCTCGATTCTCGTTTCGAGTGATGATCTTCAATTGATTCAGGTGTTGTTGGAAACTTTCCAAAACGAAATTTTGGTAGGTTTGAGGGATTTGTTTAAAAGTATCCTTTTTTACCACTACCCCACCTGCCAAATAGATCAAAGGGACATCGGTGAGATAGTTGACCTTCGTGAACCACTGTAAGGAGATGGCTCCTGTCGGAGGGATATAGACCACGTCCACCAGTCCTGTTTGGAGCCCAACCAGAACATCGGGGATAGTAAGGGGGATAGCCTTCACTCCGGCCTCGTCGAAGATGGCCTTGGACATGGGCGAATTCTCCCAGATCCATACCTTCGCCTTTTTCAGGTCGGCCACGCTTGCAATAGGGATCGTCGACATCAGGTAGACAAATCCCGCTTCTGACCAACCCAGGAGGACATACCCATTGTCCTCAAAACCTTTTCGGAAAAAAGAATCCATTTTTTTCAAAACGGCATCGACCTCTTCGTAGGTCTGAAAGAGAAAAGGGATCTGGAGCACGTCCATGTCCTTAAAGATCGCGGAGAGTCCGCCGGAAGTGAGAGCGGCTCCTTGAATTTGACCGATTTTAAGCTTTCGGAGCATGTCCGTCTCATCGCCCAATATCCCACCCGGATAGACCCTAAACTGGACCGCATTTCCCGTTTTCTTCATCACCTCCGTGCTGATGGTATTGAAGGTCTTTACCCATGAGCTTCCTTCCGGAGCGAGCGTGCTCATTTTAACCAGAGAAGTTTTCTCCGCCCCCAAGGCGATTTGGGCAAGGGAGAGGAAGACCCCTAAACTGATTCCAAGAACTTTGGCAGCCTTTTCTTTGGCCATATTTTCTCCTATTGGAAATACTCTTCGACCCGGCTGAGCAATTCCTTCGCTTCTTTCCTGGCCACGGTATTGGCAAGGGCCAAGTCCGACGAAGTCTCAGCGGGAGCCTCCAAAACCTTTTGAAGAGTCGAAACGAAGAGTTCTTTGTCCATGATCTGTCGCGTGTAATATTTCGCATAATACACGTAGGCCATTAAAAATTTCCCTTGTCCAAGGTCAAGGGCTTTCAAAAAATGCTGTTGTGCCTTCTTCAGGTCTCCGCCGGCCATTTTGGGCCTGGAGGCGAACCATATTCCCATGAAGAGATGGGGACCGCCATAGTAAAATCCCTCATCGATCTCCAATACCCTATTCATCATCCATTCCACCCTGGGGAGCTCGGACAGGGCCTCCATCGAATCCAAGTTGAGCCGAATCCAGTTTGCCCAGCAGGTGGCCGACCAGAAAAGATAGGGGGCGTCTTTCTTCCCGAGGCGCTTCAACCCTTGTTTGAAATCATCAAACGATCTCTGGAGAGGATCCTTGAACCCTCTCACTTCGAGAGATCTCAGCGCATACTGCTTCCCCCTCGCGTAAAGCGAATTGGCGTATTCCTTATCGTCTTCTTCGATAAACAGAGAAGCAAAAGAGGAATAGCTTTGTGCGCCTGCGATCAATAACCGGTCGTTGTCCGGCCACGTCTGGATCATGCCGTCAATCAACATCAGATAGGCGGGCATTCCCTCCCGGAGAATTCTCAGGTTCGGTTGTTCAGAGGAAGCCTTGGCGACCCCTTCCAGTAAGGTTGCGGCGGTGCCGACGGTCAACTTCCTATTCGGAAGGCAGGCACAGGCAAGGAAGAGAGGACACAAACAGAAAAAAGTCCAGACTCGAAAATGAAAAACCTTCGTCTTATTCACAGGCGCCTCGAAAAGGTCGGTCCGACTTCAGGAAATTTATATTTCTAAACCAAAGGGATGTCAACCCTGTTGTTGAAAAAAATGGCGTATAGGTCCTAGGGACATTTTCCGGGCCTTTGTTCCGTTCAAAGGGTGTTTCGATACGACCAGCGCCAACCTTTTTCAGCAAAATTGTTTTCACCTTGACAAAGCGGCGGGAATCGATAAAAATATTGGGCAACCTGAAAAGGAGACGAGTGTGAGGAATTATAAGAAACGCGTGGTGATCACCGGAGTCGGACCGGTCACCCCCGTGGGGATCGGAAAAGAAGCTTACTGGAAAAGCCTGGCCGAGGGAAGGTCCTCTTTTCGGCAGGTTTCCTTTCCTGAAAAGGATATGAGTCAATACCGATGTCAGATCGGCGCACCGATCGAGGGATTTGACCTCTCTCATTTTGTCGAAAGGTCAAAACTTTCCAAACACCTCGGAAGAACATCTCAATTCGCCATTGCCGCCGCCTGGCTTGCCCTGAACGATGCCGGAATTGAACTGGACAGAAACGATTTGGAAAAGGAAGGACTGCCCAAGCATACGGGAGTGTATCACCCGAAGAATTTGGACCCTTTTCAAGTAGGCGTCATCCTGGGGGTGGGCGTAGAGGCGATGGACCTCCTGGAACACTTTCATGAGCGTTTTTTATCGAGGGGGCCGAAGGGCATTTCTCCTTTCGCTCTTCCGAATATCTATTTGAGCGCGATTACCTCCCATGTGGCCCAGTATTTTTCGATCCGGGGGACTTCTTACGCTGTTTCGACCGCCTGCGCGTCAGCCACGCATGCCATGATCAATAGCTTCCTCCAAATTCAGGGAGGCGGGGAAGACATGATGGTGACGGGCGGGGCGGATGCCTGCATCACCCCTTATGTCTTTGGAGGGTTCGACGTATTGAGGGCCATGTCTACACGAAATGGCGACCCGCAAAAAGCCTCCCGGCCCTTCGATCGTGAAAGGGACGGGTTTGTAATGGGTGAAGGATCCGGAGTGCTGGTCTTCGAAGAGTTGGACCACGCTAAGAAACGGGGGGCCCACATCTACGGCGAGGTGATCGGATGGGGGATGACAGCCGATGCCTACCATCTCACCGACCCCGATCCTGATGGGAAGGCGTTGGGGAAGGCGGTCAAGGATGCTCTTGAAATGGCAGGCATCCGTCCCGAGGAGATTGATTACATCAACCCCCATGGCACCTCCACTCAGCTGAATGACAGGGTCGAGACAAGAATGATCAAAGACGTCTTCGGAAAACAGGCTTACCACATTCCCATCAGCTCAACCAAATCGATCACCGGGCATATGCTGGGGGCGGCAGGAGGGGTGGAGGCTATCGCTGTCCTCCTGGCCGTCGAAAAGGGGATCATCCATCCTACTCTGAATTATGAATTTCCGGACCCGGAATGCGACCTGGATTACGTCCCAAGCCCCGCGAGGAAGAAGGAGGTCAGACTGGGTCTCTCGATGTCGGCGGGTTTCGGAGGGGTGAACAGCGCTATCCTGATAAGGAAGCTCGAAAAATAGCTCTCGTCCAAAGGTCAATACCATGTGCTGAGCGTTGAATCCAAACCTGATATTCAAGTGGCGTTTTCTTCCTGATGGTCTTCCAACTTTAAAAGTCATAGCAGCCCGGCTATTCCCCGCAATCGTGTTGACAGCTTTAACGAAAGGTTTATAATATCCTTATCCTTCATCGTCGTCTTTAAAATCCTGAGCTTCTTAGACGTCTATGGATCATTTCAAGATGGACCAAAAGCTTTTGGAGTCCGTTGCGGCCAACCTGAAGAGGGGGGGGTGCGGTCTTTCCCCCGAGGAGTTGACGGGGGTGGTGGAAATGATCACAGAAGAGGTGATCTACCAGTACGTGGACCGGTTGATCAGTCAGAGCGAGACCATCCTCGAGATTACCCCGACTTTAACCGAAAAAGAGATCCTCGAGGTCGTTGCCAAGAACGTGGTAGAGTTTCTGGGGGCAGAGGCGGCGAGTATACGGATCTACGATCCCGGGAGGGAGGAGATGATCTCTTTCGGATCTTACCCCAGCCAGGCGGAGGATCGCGAGCAGACGATCCCCTTTGAGCATACCATTGCTGGGGAGGTGGTGAAGACGCATCAAGCTTACTTTGTTCCCAATATTTTGAAGGAAGAAAAGTACAAGAACAAGGAGAAAGTCCAAAAATACGGGATCCAATCCATGCTGGCCATTCCGATCTCCATCCCACGGTTCTCCCTTAGGGACGTGGATACGGAAGGAGCGCTCCAGATTTACTACAAGGATAAAGACAAGACATTCACCCCTTTGGAGGTCAAGATTGCGGAGATGCTTTCGAGGCGGGTGAGTTACGTGATCGCCAGAAAGCGCATCGTGGACCTTCAGAAATTGAACTTGACCAAGGATAAGATCGTTGAGAAGATCTTCGTGAAGCTGGGGCGGCGGGAGGGGATTAAGATGAAGGACGTCTTCAACTTAGTCATCCCGGAGATGGTGGGCATCATGCGGATCCAACGTTGCTCTCTCTTCTCCGTGACCGAAGATCGAGGCTACGCCGTTTTGGAAGCGGGGTATCCGGAGATACAGCACGGGATTGGCAAGACCTTTTCCGTCAAGGGAGAACCCTATATCGATGCCGTCGTCAACCAGGTTGGTCCTTTCGGTGAGTTCGAGAACGAGAAGATTCTTCCTTCTTATATACTCATCCACAACCCGCAGGAAAGCCGTCTTCTTCCTCCGGACCTCAAACGATTTCTGGAGATCAAGCAAATCCATTCCGTTCTTTATATCCCTCTCAAGGTAAACGACGCCGTCAACTATTTCTTGGTCTTCGACGCCCAGGCCCACCATCGAAAATTTACAGACGAGGAGATCGAAATTTTTACCTTCTTTGGAAAGGAGTTGATGAAGGGGCTGCGGCTGGAAAAGATGGACGATATCCTTCATGATTTCAAAAACCCAGCCATTGCGGCGGCAGGGTTTGCCAAAAGAATCAAGAAAATCGTCGAGGATGGAGAGTTTCCTTCCAAGAAGGAGAAGGTGGCTCAGGCCCTGGATATTATTCTGAAGGAGACATCCCGTATTCAGGAGTTGGCCCTGACTCTCCACGGAGAGGGGAGAGAAGAAACGGTCGATTTGACGGAGAAGCTGAAGAAACGCTTTCGCATCAACGAGGAGGCGATGAAGGAGTTGAAGCGGGAGAATGTTCGCTTGATCGAAGGCGACTTGGAATCTCCCTTGTGGATTCGATGCTACCCCCTGCACGTCGAAAGGGTTTTGGACAATCTCTTCAACAACGCCTCCAATGCGATTCCTGAAGAAGGAGGAAATCTCTCCATCCGGTCCTATCGAAAAGATTCCTGGGCAGTGGCTGAAGTGGCGAATACCGGAGAGATTCGAGAACAGGATAGAGACCGGTACCTCCTTGGCGAAGGGAGGGGGAGAGGCCTCCATATCACCACCCGACTGGTCAAACAGATGAGAGGAAAGATGGAGGTGGAGTCGGGAGAAGGCAAGACGACCTTCCGGGTCATGTTCCCTTCCGTCGAGCAATCATAAGCCGTATGACAAAAGGGAAAGGAGTCGAGTTGAAATCCGGCGGGGGGATGTTTTATAAGAAATTTATACGGTGATCAGATCTTTTCGACGATAAAGCTTGTCGGCCTTGTCAGATCAAGAAAGAACATCTCAATGTTTCGAATTCAAATACGGATGTGTTCAGGAGGTAGACGTATGCGGGGAGTCAGCCAAAGCCGGAAATTTTTATCTGTCTTATTCATCACTTTTTTATTTTGTCTTATCCTTCCCTCCTCGATCCTTGCCCAGGAGGAGAAGAAGGACCTGAGGCCGGAACGGGGCATTGCCGTCTTTCCGGAATACTCCGGGGTGGTTGTGCCCAAAGGAGAAGCCGTGCGAATGGATTTGATCCTGGAGGATAAAGGGCGCACGGATGAAACGATCGACGTCAAGATTTCCGCGATCCCGAAGGGATGGAAGGCCACTCTGAAAGGCGGAAGCTACGTGGTCTCGGGGCTATATGTGCCCGCTGGAAAGACGAAGAACCTGGCGCTTGCCCTTGAGCCTGACAAGACCGTAGGGCCCGGAACTTACACCTTCCAGTTCGATGCCCGGACGTCCGATGGAAAATTCACTTCCTTGAATAAGCTGGACGTGACGGTTCAGGAACGGACCGCAGGCCTGGAGGACATCCAGATTACAACGTCCTATCCGGTACTCAGGGGGCAGACTGATGCCAAATTCGAATTTTCCCTGGATATTATGAACAAGCTTGAAACGGATCGGACATTCAACCTCGCCGCCATCGGGCCGGAAAAGTGGGAAATTAATTTCAAGCCCTCTTATGAACAGAAACAGATCTCCAGTTTCCGGATCAAAGGAGGAACGAGTCAGTCCGTGGCAGTGGAGGTCACCCCTGCGAAAGAAGCCGCCGCCGGGGATTATCCCATACTGGTGCGAGTGACTTCGGGGGAAAAAAAGGCTGAAGTAAAATTGATGGTCGTCCTGACGGGTATCTATAAGCTCGACGCGGGGACTCCCTCGGGAAACCTCTCCCTGGAGGCCATGGCAGGAAAACCGGCTAATTTTTCGCTCTTCGTAAAGAACACGGGGTCTGCGGTGAACCGGAATATCACGTTCTCTTCCTTCAAGCCTGAAAACTGGGACGTGACGTTCAAGCCGGAGAAGGTCGATTCCCTCGACCCTGGCGCGCTGAAACAAATTGAGGTCACGGTCAAACCAGCGGCACAAGCATTGGTCGGAGATTATTCCGTAGGGGTCATGGTCAATGGGGAAAAGTCGGACAAGACGGTTGAAATGAGAGTGACGGTGAAGGCCTCCACCGCATGGGGTTGGATCGGAATCGGAATCATCATTTTCGTGATTGCCGGGTTGAGCGTTTTGTTCGTCTATCTGGGGAGACGGTAAATTGGAAAGACAAATGATCATTGAAGCCGAAGGGCTGACGAAGAAGTATGGAACCCAGGTTGCGGTGAATCACCTCACGCTTCAGATTCAGGAAGGAGAAGTGTTCGGATTTCTCGGTCCGAACGGAGCAGGCAAGACGACGACACTTCTCATGTTCCTGGGTCTCGCCGAACCTACCTCAGGAAAGGTTCGAGTCATTGGGTTCGATCCAACACGCGAACCGCTGCGCGTGAAAGAGAAGGTGGGGTATCTCCCCGAAAATGTGGGTTTCTACGACGATATGGATGCGCGGCAGAATCTCCATTTCATCGCTCGCCTGAACCGAATCCCTGATCGAGTATCTGACAAAAGGATTGACGAATTGCTCGGAGAGGTTGGTCTCTTCGAAGAAGCCAGGAAGAAGGTCGGGACCTATTCAAAAGGGATGAGGCAACGACTCGGGATCGCGGAGGTCCTGGTCAAGGAACCGAAACTCATCTTCCTCGATGAACCGACCATCGGTCTGGACCCGGATGGAACCAACCGGATGCTCGACCTCATCCACTCCCTGAGCCAGGAGAAGAATATCACCATCTTTCTTTCTTCCCATCTGCTCGATCAGGTTCAAAGGATTTGTGATCGGGTGGGGATCATGATCAAAGGGGATCTGGTTGCGGTGGGGCCCATTCAAGAACTGGCTGAGAAGAAGTTGGGTATCGATAAGGAACATTACACGCTTGAAGAAATCTATATGAAATATTTCAAGGAGGCTTAACTTGCGCGGAATCTTCACCCTGTTTAGAAAGGAGCTGGAGGACCACTTCAGCAGCGTACGGTTTCTTATCATCTCTGCATTGATTGTGATGGTAGGCGTGATTATCGCCTCCATGGTGGGTATGAGCATCCAGGAGGAAGCGAAAGGGGCGGCAAAGCCCACGCTTCTTTTTCTCTGGCTCTTTACCTCCACTGGAAAGCTCTTCTCCTTCGTTCAGTTCATCGGGTTTTTCGGTCCCCTCATCGGTATCTTTCTTGGATTTGATTCGATCAACCGGGAAAGGATCTCCCGGACGTTGAGCAAGCTCGCATCACAGCCCATCTATCGTGACTCGATTATTAATGCAAAGTTTCTGGCAGGTGTTACAATTATCTCTATTGTATTGGTCGCGATTATCCTGATCATCTCAGGCTTGGGCATTCGACTGATCGGCGTGGTGCCCGGCTCGGAAGAGGTCGGGCGACTTGCGATCTATGTGATCACGAGTATTCTGTACATTTCTTTCTGGCTGGGGATATCGATCCTCTTTTCAGTGGTCTTTCGCAGTACGGCCACCTCTGCGCTGGCCTCCTTAGCGATCTGGATATTTTTCTCATTCTTTGTAAGCTTGGGAGCAGGCACCCTTGCAAATGCGATTGCTCCGATCAGTCAAAGCAGCGCCGGAGTAGACCGCGATGTTGTTATTCAACATGAACAGATAGAGCACACGGTTTCCCTTTTTTCTCCCGTGACTCTTTATAGCGAAGCTACATCCTTGGTTCTTAACCCGATGAATCAAACAACAAGACCCATAGCCTATGCTTTAATGGGGCCTCTGGAGAAACTTTCTGCAGCTCGTTTCCAGAACCCGCTTCCCCTTTTGCAGAGCCTGCTCATCGTCTGGAAGTATCTTGTTGCCATCGTCGCCATGACTTTTGTCTGTTTCGGAATTTGTTACCTGGTCTTTATGCGGCAGGAGATCAGGACAGTGTAAAGATAGATGAGAGGATGAGGAGATGAGGAGATAGGGAGATGGGGGGCAGAGAGACTGGATCGGCCTATCACCCTATCTCCCCATCCCCCCATCGTAGTTAAGAAGCGAGAGATTTTTGGGTGGGCGATGTATGACTTCGCCAACTCCGCTTTTGCCACCACTATCCTCGCCGTCATCTTCAACCAATATTTCGCCACGGTCGTCGCCGGAGGAGAGAAGGGGGTCGAACTCCTCGGATTCCGGGTCGCTGATTTTTGGCTTCTTAGCGGACGCCGTCGGGAACAAAAGAACAGTCATGATTTCATTGGGGATCTGGTCCTTCGTTGTCCGATCACATGGAATCCTCTCAATTTAGCGACCTCATCATCAACCTCGACCAAGAAGGATTAAAGGAATTCTCAAAGGTCAGTTTTCCCGTCCGACATGGTCGTTTTTCAGAGATAAAGACCCCAGAGTACATTTTTCAATTTAATCTGAACGGAGAAATCAAGTACATTCAGGGAATCGGGCAGGACTGGCCTCACCCGGCGGAATGGCTGAAGCGAACCGCCGGCAACGATTGGGTCTATTACTCTGCGGGCGATTATAAGGATATTTACGACTACTTTGGTGAATATTATATCCCTTATCTCTCCTATCCGAGCAACTCCATCTTGGATGGCGATCCTTTGGAGGATCACTTCGTCATCCGTGCCAAGAAATCTTTGCGGGCACTCCGGACAAAAATAGGACAACTGATTTTGAGGCCGGCGCCAGAGAGCCTTAAGGAATTCTTGACCGGCGTCATGAGAAATGATGAGGAAATGCTAAAACGGAGAGCCGATCAATTGCATCGCCTCATCGGAGGGCAGGTCACCGTGCTTCCGCCGGATACCCGGCACGTGGACTATGAGGTGATCCCCGTCATTGTAGCGGACGGATGTCTTTATCGCTGCGGCTTTTGTCGAGTGAAAACGGGACAGGATTTCGCCCCCCGCCGTGCAGAGGATATTGTAACGCAGATCAAGAACTTAAAACGATATTACGGAAGAGACCTTCACAACTACAACGCCATTTTTTTGGGACAGCATGACGCTCTTTTAGCGGGCCGAGAACTCCTGGAGTTGGCGGCCGAAAAAGCGTACAAGCTGTTTGAATTCGAGCGTTCGTATCTAAAGGGGACTTTTCTTTTTCTCTTTGCGAGCATTGATTCGATCAATCATTCTGAGGAGAAGCTGTTTGAGTCGCTGGATCGCCTCCCCTTTTCGACCTATATTAACGTCGGGCTTGAATCGAATGACCCGGCAACCTTGGAGGGGTTGAAGAAGCCTGTTTCCGTCGAACAGGTTCGTGAGGCCTTTCTCAGGATTTCAGATATCAAAAGGACGTATGAAAGGATTGAAGTGACCGTAAACTTCGTCTTCGGAAAAGATCTCCCTGCAACCCATTTGCCCTCACTCTTAGAGTTGATTGGAGACAGACCAAATCTCTCCCGCAACAAAGGTGCTTTCTATCTGTCTCCCCTGATGGAAGAAAGAATGAGAAGTAAGGAGGAGAAGAGAGAATTACTGAGAGGATTTTTTAAATTAAAAACCCAGAGTCACCTTCCTCTGTATATCTATCTCATTCAGAGGTTGTAAAACGGCAAGTTCTCCGGCGTCGGTCATCATCGATGAGCCGAGGACGCGACCCGTCTTTTCGCTCCAGCCGGGGGCCGCCTTTCACATTTTACCTTGGTTTCCGATTAACCCATAGATCGTTTCCACATATTCTTTTCCGGGAAGTCCTTTCTTGGTTGCCCGGTTCACGTAGGTATCGATCACCGGTCGAATCGCATTGGCCCAGCGGCCCTCCTCTCGGATCGGAAGGGAAACAATCTGATTGCCTAAGCTGAGGGTGTATTTTCGACCTTCCTCGTCACTGGCATCCCAAGCCTCACCGTGTTTTACGATCCACTCCGCGCTGACCTCCTCGAAGGCCTTTTGGAGGTCCTGAGGCAAAGCATTCCATTTCTTGAGGTTCATGAGAAGATACATTCCCGTGGTATAGCTGACACAGCAATGGTCGACCGTGTATTTGATCACCTTGGCCTGATTCCATCCCTTCAAGACCTCCATAGGGCCGAAGGTCGCATCCACCTGATTATTCAATAGCGCCTCATAAGTATTTTCCTGGGACATCGCCACCGGCACGGCGCCCAAGGCCTTTGCAATATTGGCGCTCATTCCGGTAGAACGAATCCTCATGCCTTTGAGGTCCTCCAGCTTATTGACGGGCTTTTTGCTGTGAAGCAGACCGGGGCCGTGGGCGTGGAGGTAAAGAACTTTCACTCCTGAAAGCTCTTTGGGCTGGAATTTCTTGTAGAAGTTGTTTATGACGAGAGTCGCTACCTTTCCGCTCGGGTAACCCAGGGGAAGGTCAATCGCCTCCATGACAGGGAAAGCCCCCAAGTTATAGGAAAAAGCAGACATGCCGATATCGCACGCATCCTTCAAAACTCCGTCAAACGTCTGTTCCGCTTTGAGCAGCCTTCCGCCCGGGTAGTAGTTGATCTTTACTTTGCCGTTTGCTCGCTTTTCTACCTCCCTGGCCCAGGCCTCGCCCAATTTCGCCTGGACTTCTTGAGGGATAAAGAAATTGCTGTAGGTAAGAGTGATCGGCTTTTGTTCAGCGGCATGAGCGGGTAACAGAGGCCATAACGCCAAACACAGGACAAGAGAGGTGACGAAAAACCATCTACTGCCTTTCATGGAGCCCTCCTTTCTGAAAGTCGATTCCTTGGAGTTCATTATATTAAGAACGTCGCCGCAATGCAAAACTTATTTTGGACGCTCTTCATCTCTCACAAAGTCAGCCGGGGGAAAAGATCAGGATGCAGGAAGAAAGGTATTCCACAGATTTCGAACCGTATCTCCAAAGGGGCTTCCATTCAGCCCGTCCAAGACAAGGGACACGAGAAAGAGAATGGATAGGATGCCGAGGAAGATAAAGAGGACAAGGTCGTGTTGGTGATAGAATTTTCCGACCCATTGGGCCGTGTCATAGAAATGATTCTCCTGAATGGGTTGGTTTGAAGGCTTTTTTCTTCCTTTGGAATAATAAGGGGAGTCAATTCCAGAGAAGAGGAGAAGCAGCCGTGAGCCGAGGTAAAAGAGGTAGACGAAGACCGAAGCGAGGATGACAAATTCATAGGGAAGCCTGAACAACAAGACGATCCAATAGGTAAGAAAGGCGTAAAAGATCCCTCCGATCACGGCCAACGTGATGCGGATGAGAAGAGAATTGAAAAACCCCATCCTTTTCCCCTGCGGATGAACTTATCGTAAACAAAAATCTGAGTTTATTCAATCCGGCAGCGATTTTATCCTTTTTTCCTCAGCGACTCGGCAAGTCCCTTTAGCTGCTGAAGAAGACCCTCCCTTAGTTTCTTGTTCTCGATCCTGCGGAAAAGTTGGAGCAGTTTGGCCTCTTCCTGGGTGACATTCGTTGCTGTCCCCCCCCGGGAATACTCTTCGGAGGGTTCTGACACCATGGGAACCTTCTCTTTCTCAAAGAACGTATTCACGGAAGTCCCTAACGCCTTAGCGATTTGCTGGATCCTTTCTGCAGAAATCCTGTTGATGGCTTTTTCATATTTCTGAATCTGCTGAAACGAGACCCCCACCCGCTCGGCCAATTCCATTTGAGACATCCCGCGGGCCTCTCGGATTCTCTTGATGTCGATCCCAATCTGTTTGTGGCTCTTCAAAACCGATCGCTCCCGACTCGCTGATTCATCCTTATGCTAACCAATATAAGGACACGTCGAAAATGTCTACCAACCAATGGTTGTATTTCATCTCTTGACTTTTACAATTAATGGTTGTATTTATCTACTCAATTTCCAGGTTCTTATCGGGAGAGGCGAGATGAAAAGAATCCTGCTGGTCGACGATCAAAAAGAGCTCAGGGATCTTCTATCCAGATTTTTTCTTTTGAACGGGTATGAAGTAGAGGATGTGGAAGACGGCGAAGCGGCCATGGCGCTGGTCAAGAGCAAGCGGTATGATCTCATCGTTGCGGATTTCAAAACGCCGAAGATGGATGGCCTTGATTTAACGAGAAAGCTGAAGTTGTATTATCCCTCGTTATCGATCTTGATCATGTCCGGCTCCGGCGTGGGCGAAGCCTTTTTTAGAGAGGCAGGGGCCGATGCCTTTCTAACAAAGCCGTTGGATCTTTCAAGCATGAAGAGCCTGGTAGAGGAAATCTTGAGCCGCAAGAGAAATCCGGTCTAACGTTCCCTGAGGATAAATTCGGGGGAAGCCCCTTTCGTCTCCCGCGGAAGAAGCAGGGCATATCTGTAGAGGTTCACCAGAGTCTTTGCAGCCCTTTCCGGAGTGGGATAATTGGGGACACCCGATCTTTCGAGCCGTTTGATCTCATCCTCCCAGATCCCTGGTGGGGAAGAAAGACAGCAAAGGATTGGCTTATCGGTTTTCCTTTCCGATAATAGATCGGCTAAGACTCCGACCGCAGACCGATTGGCCGATGCGAACATGAGGCATAGGATCACCCCATCGATCCCTTGGTCTTCGAAAACGGCCTGTACGATCCCTTTGATGGCTTCTGAATCATACCATGCCGGTCCCATGTCCACCGGGTTTGTCCGGATGGCGAGCGGAGGAAGAAGGTCGTCCACTCTCCTTTGGGTTTCCGCGGAAAAAGGCGGAATCCTTAACCCCTCCATCTCGCAGACATCACACGCCGCCATCCCTGGGCCCGCCTGACCCGAAAGCACAGCCACTCGGGCTCCTCCGAGGAGCGGGGACATGGCCAGAGCCTTTGCCGTGTCGAGAAGTTCTTCCGAGCTCCCTACCGTCAGAATACCGGCCTGCCTGAAGGCACTTTTGTAGATTTCATGTTTTCCTGCAAGGGAACCCGTGTGAAATTGGGACGCCTTATCGCTCGTGGAGGAACGCCCGACCTTGTAAGCGAGAATAGGTTTTCGGCGATTTGCCTTGGCCACCTCCATCAATTTCTTTGGGAAATCGATTCCCTCCATATAGAGGGCGATGACTTTGGTTTGATCATCGTGGAGGAGGTATTCGACCATCTCGGCGAAATCGACGTTACAGCGATTTCCTAATCCAATGATCTTGCCAAATCCGACCTTGCCTTGAAGAGATAGGAAGGCCATCAGGTGAGACATTCCTCCGCTCTGGCTGACCAGGCTGATGTCGCCTTTCTCCAACCAGGAGAATTCGGGCGTAAACGACGCGTTGAGGGGAAGATGGAGGTTTACGATTCCAAAGGTATTCGGGCCGACGATTCCGATGCCGGATCGGGTCGCCAATGCAGTGACCTCTCTTTGTAATATCTCTCCTCTTTTGTCTTCGATTTCTCTAAACCCGGCGGTGATGAGGACGATTCCCTTCACGCCTTTCTCCGCACATTCCATGACCGTTTTGGGCACCTGTTCTGCCGGAAGGACGATCACGGCCAGATCGACTGATTCGGAGATGTGGGGAAGGGAAGGGTAGGCTTTCTTTCCCATGATTTCATTCTTTCCCGGATTGACCGGAAATATCTTGCCCGGATATCCACCCTCGATCAGACTCCTCATCACATGAGACCCCAGCTTTCCCGGATTGTCCGAAGCCCCGATGACTGCGACAGATCCTGGGTTGAAGATCGCCTCGATTCCCTCTAAACCTCTCTCCATCTCCATTCTCCTTTTAGGTCATGCCTCTGGGAAATGAATGACCAACACTGTGCGAGAAGGAATTTACCTTCGTTCCCCGCCCTCTATACTCTAAACCAAACCCGCAGGATGTTCAAACAGTCTCTTTCGGCCCTCTACGGATTCGTTATTGTCGAGAACCATTTTTAGAGCTATATTGGATTCGATGAAATCCGTGAGATGGGTTTTGTTTTTAGTCGTGGGATTCTGGGGTCTCGTCTTTTTGGCCGAACCCATCGCCGTCTCCAGTGCTCAACCGCCCTGCTGCGCCGATGACCCGGCCCTTTCCTATTTCCTTTTCCCGAAGGCATCCCAGACGTATCCGTATCTCGTTCGGTATGAAACCTTTTTTTCTGCTCAATTGAATAAAGAGAAAGGTTTTTTCATCATCTTGCCGGAAGATTTTTTTCAAAATCCAAACACAAAATATCCAGTTCTGTTTCTTCTTCATGGATATAGCTTCTATCGAACAGGAATGTGGTGGAAGGTCCACTCTCCTGAAAAGGCGAAGAGACTCCTTTGCGAAGTGAAGGAGGAAGAATATCACTGGCTTTTTCACGAGGAGATTGCTGTCATCGCCTATGCGATGATGGATTCAAAGAATAAGACTTACCGAGACTTGGAGCAATCATTAGAAAGACGATTTCAAGAGCTTTCTCAATATGGCGGTCTCTCCAAGAATGATTATACTCCGAAAGAGATTGCCCAGTCGATTGTCGCCTATAACCTTCATCCTCGGGGAAGTCCGAACGATCCGTTTCATTCCCTTCAAAAAATGGTGATTGTTCTCCCCGACGGGGACAACGGATTTTATACGGACGCGAATGAGGGGAAAAGGCTTTTTCCGGAAACGAAGAATCGGAAAGCCTGCGATGATTTTTACCCTGGAGAAGCGTTGAATTATTCACTTTCCCCTTTTTTCTATATGAAACCGGGGGCCCTTGGAAAACATGAATCGTACTTCCTTGAGCTGGTTCAGTACATCGAGTCCCAATCCGTTTACAGAGAAAGGCTTCTACGGAGAAGGGGTCTGGGTGGCAATTCCATGGGGGGATTCGGAGCCATAAAACTTGGATTAAAGTATCCAGCTCTCTTCCAGTCGGTCAGCAGCCAGAGCGGGCTTCTCGACATCGGACTCCTCCGAGACAAGTGGATGCTGAAGATGGTCATGCCTGAATTTTTGGAGATCTTCGGTCGACTGGAGCCGAGTAAACTTCCCTCCGGATCTTCTCTTAACCTGAAATATATCGAGGCCAACAACCCTATGACTCTGATCCACGAGAGGGGAATAAATCAGTTGCCTCGCTGGCTTTATTTTGATTATGGATCGAAGGAGGGGTTCGAGGGGATTACAGAAGGGAATAAAGAATTTGAGAGGCTATTGAGAGAAGGCAACCATCAAATTCCTCTTCAACCTCTTAACGGTAAGTCTGGGCATAACTATCAATTCTGGCGAAGCCGTTGCGGGAATATCCTTCAGCACCATTCCGATGTTTTCAGAGGGGTCGAGGGTTCGGGAACCCAGGACCGCGCTTCAAAATGACTCAGGTCTGGGGTAAGGCGACATCCCATAAGGGCATTGGGCTAAATCAGTACTGATCCATCAAGAGGTGGTTCAATTTTTCTTTGTCGATTCCGAGGCGCTCCCAGTTCTCGATATAAACGGGCTTTCCTTTTTCGTCGTAAGGATCGACCAGGATCTTCCTCAGGAAGAAGGGAGATTTCTTGGAATGGCACTCCTTGCAGCCTCGAGCGCCGATGACTTCCTGTCCAGACATCACATTATGACTGAGAGAGAAGTCAAGGGCCTCTGCCTGCTCATGCCTGACCTTTTCCACGTCGTCTTTTTTGTTCAGCTCGTAGAGAAATCCGCCTTTCAACAGCACGGGATGAGTGGCTACAGGATTCCCAAATTTATCGTTCCCCATCAGAGCTTTCAGAAAGGCTTTGGTTTCATCGAGAGAATTCACTTCCGGAACGCCGTCTCCATTATCATCCTTGAGGGGAGGTTTTTCCAATTCCTGTATTTTCCAAAGGGGGACCGGTTTTACTACATTGGTCTTCGGATCCAAGTCTCCCCAGTAAATAACGGCTAATGGTTTGACAGGAACAATTCTCCCTTTCCATTTTGTCAGGGCAGGATACCAGATATTCGGGTCTAGCCCCGGGGCAGACCTTTTGGGTTCCAAAGGATCGTTAGACAGAAGGCTTGAGGTGTTCAAGACAAAGGTCCATCCTGTTGAGGCACAATCGTAGACCAGGTCTGCGGCCGCGGTCTGGAAGGGGATATGACAGGTCTGGCAGGCGATCAGCTTCAAATGCCGTAGAGAGAAGGGATGTTTGTATCTGGGAGCCCTCTTGTCCCTGCCTCTGTAATGGCAGTCTTCGCAGGAATGCATGCTGTTGTTCAAATCATTTCGTACTGTCTGCGGAAGGGTATCGCCTTTAGCAAAATGATGCTCCTTATCGCTTGGATGGCAGGAGACGCAATCGAGGCCCTTTGCTTTGTGGATATCCTTTTCTGACGTCCACTGACGGCCTGTCCTTCTTCCATCCGCCTCGGCATGACAGGACCAACAATTCTCATCAGGGGGTTTCCTTACGATCTGGAGATGAAGATTTTCAAAATCGGCTACCTCTTTCTTTGCGTAATTCACGACCACCTCGTCCACTCTTAAATTTCCGGATTCATCCTGTGAGAGCTTAATATCTGCCCAACCCGCTCCGATCGTAGGCCCGTATTTAAAAAACCTTCCTCTCAGGGCCGCCCCCCGGTCCTTCCACTGGTACCCCTTCAGGTGGCAGATCAGACAATCGGCCTCGCTGACTCCGCTTTGATCCCAAGGAGCGCCATATTGGGCATTGCCGTTGCTGAACGGAGTATAGTCACCATCTAATAAAGGACTTCCTTGCGAATCCTCATAGCCAAACTTTTTGCTCTCTTCGTCATAGTAGAGGTGACCTTCCCGATCAAGCTCACTCCATCCCCCTCCCGGATGACAGCGCCCGCAATTCTGAACGTAATAGAATGAGGACTTGTCAATTTCAGAGGGCTGTGAGTTTTTCTTTTTGGCCAATTGGGACGAGCCCATGGAGGCAGCCAGATATTTCCCGGACATTCCAGATGACAAGCTCCAGGGATGCCTGGGATCGAACGTATCACTGATGACGATTTTGCCCGTTCCATCCGTCCTGCCTTGTTGGAAATGGTAGCCATTCGTAATTTGCCCGTATGGGTGGCAGCTCCCGCAGGTTTTCTTAGGGCTGTAGGGTACTTTGCTTTCCGAGAGAAGCGGGCTTCCATCAAGCCCCCTCACGATAATCTTTTCGTGTTGGGATTCCTGGGAGGAGACGGAGGCTGGGTAAAAGGAATAAAGGGATAGGGTCGCTAAAAAGAAAGAAACGTATGCCCCTATTCTTTTCAGAGGAAACACCTCCTTGTTTAGACCGCGCCTGAAACCCAGCCATGCATTTCCCATCTTAACGGGTGGACGCGGAGCTGGCGTAATATTATAATGACAAGGAGTTAGGAGCAAGGAATTATTTGTCTTTTGAAAGAATTTTCAAAGAAATTTCTTGACAAAAAGATGTAATTTTGTTAATTATTAAAAGTTAATTCCTTTGTGAACCCTATTCCACTAATGTAACTCATTGATTTTCCAGTCTTTTTTGTACCGGGAGGAAATATTCAATCAAGAAAATGAGGATTTAGAGTCGGAGAGGTTCCCGAGCGGCCAAAGGGGACAGACTGTAAATCTGTTGGCGATGCCTTCGGAGGTTCGAATCCTCCCCTCTCCACCAGGGTTACTATTCGACACATGAGTGGAACGGAGGATAAAAACCTTTCCTCGACGGATAAACATGGGACATGATCTATGTCTCTCCGATACGAGAGGTAGAGAGTTCAGTTTTTCCGGAAGACGCATGACGCAATTGAGGCGAAGAGAGAGTTTGATGATCGTGCGTCGCGTATTGACGAAAGTGGGTTTCTATTGAAACGCGGGAGTAGCTCAGTTGGTAGAGCATCAGCCTTCCAAGCTGAGGGTCGCGGGTTCGATCCCCGTTTCCCGCTCCATTGTGATAAACGATATTGGTGATTTTATCTTCTAATCGTTCGGCCAGCCTGTCTTTGTTGATTGACAGGTTTTTCTTTACTTTTGGCCCACGTAGCTCAGTCGGTGGAGCACTTCCTTGGTAAGGAAGAGGTCATCGGTTCGAATCCGATCGTGGGCTCCAAGGAAACGGCAGGTACGAGGATCTTTTCGAAAGAGCATAAGGAGGGATTGAGCGATGTCGAAGCCGAAATTTGAGAGGACCAAGCCGCATGTGAACATCGGGACGATAGGGCATGTGGATCATGGGAAGACGACGTTGACCTCGGCGATCACCAAGGTATTGGCGACGAAGAAGTTGGCTTCCTACATGGCCTTTGACCAGATCGACAAGGCGCCTGAGGAGAAGGAGCGGGGGTTGACGATTGCGATAGCGCACGTGGAGTACGAGACGGCGAAGCGTCACTATGCGCACATCGATTGTCCTGGGCATGCGGACTATATCAAGAACATGATCACGGGTGCGGCGCAGATGGACGGGACGATCTTGGTGGTATCGGCGGCGGATGGGCCGATGCCGCAGACGCGGGAGCATGTGTTATTGGCCAAGCAGGTGCGGGTGCCGTATATTGTGGTCTTTTTGAACAAGGTGGACATGGTGGAGGACCCGGAGTTATTGGATTTGGTGGAGTTGGAGGTGAGGGAGTTGTTATCGGGGTATGATTTTCCTGGGGAGAATACGCCCGTGATTCGTGGGAGTGCGCTGAAGGCGTTGGAGTGTGGGTGTGGGAAGCCAGACTGTCAGTGGTGTAGTGGGATCTGGAAGCTGATGGATGCGGTGGACACGTACATACCGGAGCCGGTGAGGGATGTGGACAAGCCGTTCTTGATGCCGATAGAGGATGTGTTTAGCATTTCGGGGCGAGGGACGGTGGTGACGGGACGCGTGGAGCGAGGGGTGATCAAGGTGGGAGATGAGGTGGAGATCGTAGGGATTCGGCCGACGGCGAAGACGGTGTGTACGGGGGTGGAGATGTTTCGTAAGACGTTGGATCAGGGGCAGGCGGGGGACAACATTGGGGTCTTGTTGAGAGGGACGAAGCGAGAGGAAGTGGAGCGGGGGCAGGTGGTGGCCAAGCCGGGGTCGATCACGCCGCATCGGAAATTCAAGGCGGAGGCGTATATCTTGACGAAGGAGGAGGGGGGGCGTCATACGCCATTTTTCAACGGGTATCGGCCGCAGTTTTACTTTCGGACGACGGATGTGACGGGGGTGGCGTCGTTGCCGGAGGGGGTGGAGATGGTGATGCCAGGGGACAATGTGGCGTTGGCGGTGGAGTTGATCACGCCGATAGCGATGGAGAAGGAGTTGCGGTTTGCGATCCGCGAGGGGGGGCGTACGGTGGGGGCAGGCGTCATCAGCGACGTCATCGAATGAACAAGAGGGGAATACTTCCTGATTTAGGAGTATTGGATGAGAAATATTTTAACGTTATCGTGCACGGAGTGTAAGCGGAGGAATTATTCTACGACCAAAAATAAACGTACTACTCCGGATAAGCTGGAGTTCAAAAAATATTGTCGGTTCTGTCGCAAACATACCGTCCATAAAGAGACAAAATAAACATGGAGAGTGGAAGGTGGAAGGCTCTCTACTGCCCGGATAGAGATACAGGCCAGTAGCTCTAACGGATAGAGCACCGGACTCCAAATCCGGGTGATGGGGGTTCAAATCCCTCCTGGCCTGCCATGCCCTGGATGTGAATGCAATGTGAAGGGCGGAGAAAAAATAAGATGGAATTCTCGGTTAAAGAGAAATTTGACGTCGCCGCACAATTCTTAAGAGAGGTCAAGACCGAGCTTAAGAAGGTGACCTGGCCTTCAAGAAAGGATACCCTTTCGGGCACCGTCGTGGTTTTAGTGGCTGTCATTATCATCGCCGTCTTTTTGGGAATTATTGATTCGGGGCTGTCGAGTCTCGTCAAGCTGTTATTGAAGGGGGCAGCGAGTTAAAGCGGGAGGTGGAACGGGATCCCTTTCCCCTCCAAACGGTAAACATTATGGCGCAACAGTGGTATGTGGTCCACACCTATTCGGGCTTTGAAAACAGGGCCAAACAGAATTTGGAAGAGCGGATTAAGAACCTCGGGAAAGGAGAACTTTTTTCCGACATTTTGGTCCCCACGGAAACCGTGGTGGAGTTGGTGAAGGGAAAGAGGAAGACCTCCCAGAGAAAGATTTTCCCCGGGTATATAATGGTGAAGATGGAGTTGAACGAGGAGACCTGGCATATCGTCAAAGACACGCCCAAGATCACGGGTTTTGCCGGCGATGGTACGAAACCCGTTCCTATCTCGGAAGGAGAGGTGGAAGAGATTCTGTCTCAAATGAAGGAAGGTGTCTCGAAGGCAAAACCTAAGATTTCTTTGGGAGTCGGAGACAGCGTTCGAGTCATCGACGGCCCATTTGTGAATTTTATCGGGACCATTGAAGAGGTCAAACCGGAAAAAAGGAAAGTCAAGGTTTTGGTCTCTATCTTCGGAAGGGCGACTCCGGTCGAGTTGGATTTTATCCAAGTAGAAAAGAATTAATGATCCTCATTTGAGGAGTGGACAATGGCGAAAAAAGTGGCGGCAATGGTAAAGCTTCAGATTCAAGCAGGACAGGCGAACCCTTCCCCTCCGGTCGGGCCGGCCCTAGGACAGCATGGGGTCAACATCATGGAGTTTTGCAAGGCTTTCAACGCTCGGACCCAAGGGCAGGAGGGGATGATCATCCCGGTGGTGATCACCATCTTTTCCGACCGATCCTTTAGCTTTGTTAGCAAGACCCCGCCTGCTTCCGTCCTCTTAAAGAAGGCGGCGAAAATTGTGAAAGGCTCTGGCGAGCCCAATCGGAACAAAGTAGGCAAAGTGACCGGAGAGCAGATACGAGAGATCGCACAGATCAAGTTCAAAGATCTCAACGCGGTCGACGTGGAGGGAGCGATCCGTACGATCGAAGGGACGGCGCGCAGCATGGGTCTGGAGATCGTCTAAGAGAAGACTATGGCAACGAGAGGGAAAAAATATTTAGAGGCAAGAGGCAAGGTAGATCGAAGCAAACGGTACGTTCTGGAGGAGGGTGTGAAACTCCTTCTCGAAACGGCCTATGCCAAATTTGATGAAGCGGTAGACCTCGCGATTCGTCTCGGGGTGGACCCTAAGAAGGCCGATCAAATGGTCCGGGGAACTGTCGTCCTTCCTCATGGAACGGGCAAGAAAGTGCGGGTTTTGGTCTTTGCCAAAGGCCAGAAGGAGAAGGAGGCGCTCGATGCGGGTGCCGATTTCGCGGGCGGAGAGGACCTCATTGAGAAAGTTACAAAAGGGTGGCTGGAGTTCGACAAGGCGATTGCCACTCCGGACATGATGGGTCTGGTCAGCAAATTGGGTAAGATTCTGGGGCCCCGTGGATTGATGCCTAATCCCAAGGTGGGAACGGTTACCTTCGATCTGGAAAAGGCCGTCAAAGAGATCAAGGCGGGCAAAGTGGAGTTTAAAGTTGAAAAGGCCGGGGTCGTTCACGTCCCTGTTGGAAAGGTTTCTTTTGGGTTTGATCGATTGTTAGAAAATGCCAAGACCCTTCTTGAGGTAATTCTCCGGGCAAAGCCGCCCACCAGCAAAGGGATCTATTTGAGGAGCATTGCCTTGTCTACGACCATGGGGCCTGGGATTAAGATCGATCCACTTGATGTGAGAAGTGTTTTGAAGTCCTGAGAGAGGCAAAGGACTTCGTCAGAGGAGGTAAAGGTCGTTGAACCGAAAAGAAAAAGCACAGGTCATCTCGGATCTCGGCGAAAGGGTGAAGGGGTTTCAGGCGGTCGTCCTGACCAATTATCGAGGCCTCAATGTCGAACAGTTGAATCATCTGAGACAAAAGTTGAGAGAGGAGAAAATCTCCTATCACGTGGTCAAGAATACTTTGATGAAACTGGCTTCCAAAGGGACGGATTTGGAGAAATTGGATACCTACTTTGAGGGACCCACCGCCATGGCGATCTCTTACGGGGATCCGGTTCATCTGGTAAAGATTCTGTCGGAATTCATCAAGGCCCAGCCCACTCTTGAGATAAAGATCGGGCTCATTCAGGGAAAAGTGGCGTTTCCCGAAGAGGTGAAAGCTCTGGCGACGATGCCCCCCCGCGAGGTACTTTTTGCCCAGCTCCTGGGCGGGATCCAGGGGACGGCCAGTCAACTGGGAGCGGTCCTCTATAGGGCGATCCAGCAGGTGCTTGGAATCGTCCAGGCCCGTGTGGATCAACTGGAGAAGACGGAGAGTGGAGAGTAGAGAGTAGAAAGTGGCAGAACCACATTCGACTTTCCACGTTTTACTATCTAACTTATTTTGAAATAGGAGGATCTTTCAAATGTCAGATATCCAGAAAATTGCAGAGGAGATCGGTGGTTTAACGTTGTTGGAAGCCCGCGACTTGGTAAAGGCCTTGGAGGAAAAATTGGGAATCAAGGCCGCCGCGCCAATGGCGGTAGCGGCCATGCCTGCGGGTGGGGCAGCGGCGGGAGGAGAGGCTGCGCCCGCCGAAGAGAAGACAGAATTCGATGTCATCCTTACGAGTTTTGGCGACAAGAAAATCCAGGTGATTAAAGTGGTCAGGGAGCTGACCGGACTGGGTTTGAAGGAAGCCAAGGACCTTGTCGAGGGTGTCCCCAAGCCAGTCAAAGAAGGGGTATCGAAAGAAGATGCCGCGACGATGAAGAAGAAACTTGAAGAGGCCGGGGGAACGGTCGAAATCAAGTAGAACAAAATGAGAGATATTCGGTGCTTCCACCTCACTTCCTTCCACTCCCCAGCAGGAGAGGGGAAGGGTGAGGAGGAAAGGTTGTCTTGGATTTAAAATTTGTTATTTCAACCCGTGTGAGGTTCCTCGGCGAAGCCGGGGTAAGGGATAGGATGGTCTCTTCCCAAAAGGACAGTGCAGATGCGAGGTGGCGGTCCGAAAGGGAGGGGACTTTCTGTTTTACGGGAGAGGAGTGATTATGGCCAGCGTGGTCCCGGTCTATCGAAGGTATCGGAAGAATTTTTCAAAAATCAAAGAAGTGTTGGAAATCTCTAATCTGATCGATGTCCAGAAAAGATCCTATGAACGGTTTCTGCAGGCCAATGATGATCCGGATAAGCGAGAACCCGTCGGACTTCAGGCGGTCTTTAGAACGGTCTTTCCCATCAAGGATTTTTACGAGACCGCTTCCCTTGAATTCGTCAACTATCGTCTCACGGAGCCGAAATATGATGTGGAGGAGTGCCTGCTCAGAGGCATGACTTATGCGGCACCCGTCAAGGTGACGGTTCGTTTAGTCGTCTGGGATGTGAACGAAGAGACCAAGGCCAAGAGCATCAAAGCCGTGAAGGAGCAGGAGGTCTATTTTGGCGAAATCCCCCTCATGACCGAAAACGGAACGTTTATTGTCAACGGGACCGAGCGGGTGATCGTCAGCCAGCTTCATCGTTCTCCGGGCGTCTTTTTCGATCAGGATCAAATCAAACCCCATAGCGGAGGAAAGGTTTTCTACTACGGACGTATCATCCCCTACCGGGGCTCTTGGATTGATTTTGAGTTTGATCAGAAAGATCTTCTCCACGTTCGAATCGACCGGCGTCGAAAGATTCCTGTCACGGTGCTCCTTCGAGCTCTCAAATACACCGGGCAGGAGCTTTTGGACTATTTCTATCGTAAGGAGACGGTTCTCATCCGAAGAGGGAAATTCCAAAAGGAGATTTCCCAAGAGGTATTGGTGGGACAAAAGGCGACCTCGGACATCTTAGACCCGGAATCCCATAAGCTCATCCTCAAGAAGCATCGTCGCATCACAGAAGACGCTTTCAAGAAACTGGAATTGGCCAAGATCAACACCATTTCGGTGGAGGCCGAAGATCTGATCGGTCGATACCTGGCAAAGGATGTGGTCGACCCCGAGACGGGAGAAGTCGTTGCCGAATGTAATGACCAGGTGACGGAAAAGCTTCTCAACGAGATGAAAGAAAGAAAGATCGAATCCTTTGAGATCTTGTTCATCGATAACATCAACGTTAGTTCCTCGCTGCGGGATACGCTGGTAGCGGACAAGATTGGCTTGACACGAGAGGAAAGGGAAAAATTACCCGTTCAGGAACCCGGAAAATCCCTGCGAGAGAAGGAGTCCGAAAGGGCTCTCATCGACATCTACAAAAGACTTCGTCCGGGAGATCCGCCCACGGTGGAGACGGCCATTGGCCTCTTCTACAACCTTTTCTTTAACCCCGAACGCTACGACCTCTCCAAAGTAGGAAGGATGAAGTTGAACCACAAACTCGGTCTCAAGGGGAATTCTCCCAAGATATTGGTTTTCACCGAGAGATGGAAGAAAGAGGCGTTAGCGGCCGGCGCAACCTATGCAGGAGGGAGAGAGCTGGTCGATCGTATCTCGGAGGGATGGCTTGATTTCGATGAGGCGATTGCCACTCCGGAGATTGCCGAGGAGATTCAACGGGTCGCTAAGATCCTTCATCCCATTGGACTGATGCCTTCGCTGAAGGAGGGGTCCATCACGGATGATGTCCAAGGAAGGATTCAAAAGATCTTGGAAGATGAGAAAACGACCCTGAGGCGAAGAGACATTCTCGAAGTCGTCAAATACTTGATCAAGCTCAAGGATGGTCAGGGTGCTGTCGACGATATCGACCATTTGGGTAACCGGCGGGTAAGGACCGTTGGAGAGCTCTTAGAAAATCAGTATCACATCGGCCTGGTAAGGATTGAAAGGGCGATCAAAGAGCGGATGAGCCTTCAGGATATAGAGACGTTGATGCCCCATGATCTCATTAACTCAAAACCCCTGTCGGCGGTGATCAAAGAGTTTTTCGGCTCGAGTCAGCTCTCCCAATTTATGGACCAGACCAATCCTCTTTCGGAGATCACTCACAAGCGCCGTCTCTCTGCTTTGGGTCCTGGAGGGCTCACGCGAGAGAGGGCGGGGTTCGAGGTCAGGGACGTCCATCCGACCCACTATGGCCGAATCTGTCCGATCGAAACCCCGGAAGGCCCGAATATCGGCCTGATCACTTCTCTCAGCACCTATGCCCGTGTCAATGACTACGGTTTTATTGAGACGCCTTATCGGGAAGTGGTCAACGGAAAGGTCACGAATAATATCCGATATCTCTTTGCCCTGGATGAGGAGGAAGAAATCAACGGGCAAAAGCCCGCCATCGCCCAAGCCAATGCCCCGTTGGATAGAGAGGGAAGGTTTACCGCCCCGCTCATTTCAGCCCGAAGAGGGGGCGAATTTGTGATGGTGAGACCCGAGGAAATTCGGTACATGGATGTTTCTCCGAAACAGTTGGTAAGCGTGGCCACCTCCCTTGTTCCCTTTTTGGAGAACGACGACGCCAACCGGGCCCTCATGGGATCGAACATGCAACGCCAGGCCGTTCCGCTTCTCAAGACGGACGCTCCGCTGATCGGGACGGGGATGGAAGCGATTGTAGCCAGAGACTCCGGGGTGACGGTGGTGGCCAGGAGGGACGGGGTCGTGGAAGATGTGGATGCTTCTCGAATCGTCATCCGCGCGGATGAGGACGGACAGAAAGAGGAGGATCCGGGAGTCGACATCTATACGTTAATCAAATACAAACGGTCCAACCAGAACACGTGTATTAATCAAAGGCCGATTGTCCGTATCGGGGAGAGGGTCAAAAAGGGTGAGGTGATTGCTGACGGGCCCGCAACCCATATGGGAGAGCTGGCTCTGGGAAAGAATGTCCTGGTCGGGTTCATGCCCTGGGGAGGGTATAACTTTGAGGACTCCATCCTCATCAGCGAAAAGCTATTGAAAGAAGATACCTATACTTCGATCCATATCGAAGAATTGGAGTGTGTGGCTCGGGACACGAAACTGGGAAAGGAGGAGATCACCTGTGATATCCCGAATGCTGGGGAAGAAGCCTTGAAGGACCTCGACGAGAGTGGGATCATCCGGGTCGGGGCCGAGGTGAAGCCGGGTGACATCCTGGTCGGAAAAGTGACCCCGAAGGGCGAAACCCAGCTCTCTCCCGAAGAAAAACTGCTTCGAGCGATCTTTGGAGAAAAGGCGGGAGATGTTCGAGATACTTCGTTGAGGGTCCCTCACGGGATCGAAGGGATTGTCATCGATGCCAAGGTCTTTTCCCGTAAAGGGCAGGAAAGGGATGAGAGGACAAAGGCCATTGAAGACCAGGAGAAGGCCAGGCTGCTGAAAAATCAGGCGGATGAGATCCGGATCATCCAGAACAGCACTCGGAGAAAGATCGGAAAATATCTCATCGACAAGAAAGCCGCCCATAAAATAGGGGATGAGAAGAAAGGCCGCGTCTATTTGGAGGCGAAAGAGCGGATCAAGGAAGAGCATCTCTTTGCGATTCCGTTCGATCGACTCAAGGAGATTGACGTGGTCGAGGGGAAGAGGGTTCTTCCCGAGGTTCAACGTTTTCTCGACCATGCAGAGCTCCAGATCAACGTGGTCAAGGGAGTTTTTGGAGATAAATTGGCTAAACTGAAGAGGGGAGACGAACTGGCTCCGGGCGTCATCAAGACCGTCAAGGTCTATATCGCCATGAAACGGAAGCTTTCGGTCGGCGATAAAATGTCCGGTCGTCACGGAAACAAGGGAATCATTTCCAGAATCCTCCCCGAGGAAGACATGCCGTATTTGGAGGATGGAACTCCGGTCGAAATCATCCTCAACCCATTGGGCGTTCCATCACGAATGAACGTGGGTCAGATCCTCGAGACCCATCTGGGATGGGCTGCCAAGGGCCTGGGTTGGAAGATCGAGGAGTATTTGCAGAAGCATTTTAATCCCAAATTGCTTCGAAGAAGGATCAAAGAAATCTATTCCTCAAAAGAGGTGAATGAATACTTGGAGCAAGCGACCGACGATGACATTGTCGAGTTGTCCCGGAAGCTGGGTGAGGGAATTTTCGTCTCGGTCCCCGTGTTCGATGGAGCTTCAGAGGGAGAGATTAAAGATCTCTTGAAGAAGGCCGGGCTTCCGACCACCGGACAGACGATTCTCTACGACGGGAGGACAGGGGAACCTTTTCACCAGAAGGTGACCATCGGCTATATGTATCTCCTCAAATTGCATCACCTTGTCGACGACAAGATTCATGCCCGTTCGATCGGCCCCTATTCCCTCGTGACCCAGCAACCCTTGGGCGGAAAGGCTCAGTTCGGCGGACAACGGTTAGGAGAGATGGAGGTATGGGCCTTGGAGGCCTATGGAGCAGCTCACTCCTTACAGGAATTTCTGACGGTCAAGTCGGATGATGTCGCGGGAAGAACTCGAGTCTATGAGGCGATCGTCAAAGGAGAACACACGCTGGAGCCTGGATTGCCCGAGTCGTTTAACGTTCTGGTCAAAGAGTTACAGAGCCTTTGTTTAGATACCGAATTGGTTGAGGAAAAAAGAGAAGAGATCTAATCGAACGATGAACTATGAACGATGAACCATGAACAACGACGATGAAGCATGAACAGTTCGTCGTCTATCGTTCGTCGTTCATCGTCGTTGAAAAAGGAGGAAACCTTGGAAGATTATCTGTCATTCTTTGAGAAGGGGAAAAGTCCGATTAGTTATAATGCCATCCGGATTTCGATCGCCTCTCCGGAAAAGATCGAATCCTGGTCCCACGGAGAGGTAAAAAAACCGGAGACCATTAACTATCGGACGTTCAAACCGGAAAAAGACGGACTCTTCTGTGCGAAGATCTTTGGCCCCACCAAAGACTACGAGTGCAATTGCGGCAAATACAAACGGATGAAGCACCGGGGCATTGTGTGCGAGAAGTGCGGGGTAGAGGTCATCCAGTCCAAGGTCCGCAGGGAAAGGATGGGTCATATCCGGCTGGCCACCCCGGTCGCCCATATCTGGTTCCTCAAGAGCATCCCCAGCAAAATCGGAATCCTCTCGGATATGACGCTGAGAGAATTAGAGAGGATTCTTTACTTTGAAGCCTACCTTGTCCTCGACGGGAAGAAAACGCCTCTGAAGAAAGGAGAGATTCTTTCCGAAGATCGATACCGGGAGGCGAGGGAGAAATACGGCGATGATTTTGTGGCCGCTCAGGGCGCGGATGCGATTCGAGAACTGCTGAGAAATACGAACGTAAAGGAGCTTTCGCAGAAGCTCCGGACCGAGATGAAGGAGACGGCCTCGGAGGCGAAGAAAAAGAGGCTGGCCAAACGGTTAAAGATTATTGAGTCCTTCTTGGAATCTGGGAACAAACCGGAATGGATGATCTTGGAAGTGATTCCCGTCATCCCGCCAGACCTTCGACCTCTCGTCCCCTTGGATGGAGGCCGATTTGCAACCTCTGACCTGAATGATCTTTACCGGAGAGTGATCAATCGAAACAACCGGCTCAAACGCCTTCTCGAGCTGAACGCGCCGGAGATCATCATTCGCAACGAGAAGCGGATGCTCCAGGAAGCGGTCGACGCCTTGTTTGATAATGGGAAGAGAGGAAGGACGATCTTGGGCGCGAATAAGAAGCCTCTCAAATCGTTGAGCGATATGCTCCGGGGGAAACAGGGCCGTTTCCGGCAAAATCTTTTGGGGAAACGAGTGGACTATTCCGGCCGCTCCGTGATTGTGGTAGGCCCCGAGCTGAAATTGCATCAGTGCGGCCTTCCCAAGAAGATGGCCCTTGAGCTGTTCAAGCCCTTTATCTACCACCGTTTGGAGGAAAAAGGGTTGGTGACCACGATCAAGAGCGCCAAGAAGATGTTGGAGAAAGAGAGGCCCGAGGTCTGGGATGTCCTGGATGAAGTGATCCGCGAACATCCAGTGATGCTCAACCGGGCGCCGACCCTTCACCGTCTGGGAATTCAGGCCTTTGAGCCCGTGTTGATCGAGGGCAAGGCCATTCAGCTTCATCCGCTGGTCTGTGCCGCCTTTAACGCCGATTTTGACGGAGACCAGATGGCTGTCCATGTTCCTCTCTCCGTGGAGGCTCAATCGGAGGCGAGAATCCTGATGATGTCTACGAATAACATCCTCTCTCCGGCGAACGGGAAGCCTATCATCATCCCCACGCAGGACATCGTCCTTGGAATTTATTACATGACCAGGGAGCGCCCGTACGTTAAGGGGGAGGGGAAGGTGTTTTCAAATGCAGAGGAGGTTCGAATCGCTTATGATGCGAACGAAGTCGACCTCCATGCCCGAATCAAGGTACGATTGGATGGGGAACACGTCGAAACCACCGTAGGCCGAATTCTCCTCAGGGAGATCCTCCCCGAGGAAATCCCATTTCGGTTGATCAACAAGGTGATGAAAAAGAGCGAGCTCGCGAATCTCATCGACTACTGTTACCGCTATGGTGGCGACAAGAAGACGGTGCTTCTCTCCGACCGGTTAAAGGGGTTGGGCTATTACTATGCAACCTCAGCCGGAATTTCCATCTCCCTGGACGACATGCTGATCCCCTCCAACAAGGGAAAACTGCTCGAAGAAGCCCAGCAAGAGATCGAGAGGGTTCAAGAGCAGTATACAGATGGATTGATTACAGACGGAGAGCGATACAATAAGGTGATTGACATCTGGGCCCAGGTCACTGAAAACATCGCCGGGGTGATGCTGAAGGAACTGGGGAGTGAGGAGGTGGTCAGCCCTTCAGGGGAGAAACAGACGACGGAGAGCTTAAACCCCATTTACATCATGGCTGACTCCGGAGCTCGGGGCAGCGCCCAACAGGTACGTCAGTTGGCCGGGATGCGGGGTTTGATGGCCAAACCTTCCGGAGAGATCATCGAAACGCCCATCACCGCGAACTTTCGCGAAGGGCTGACGGTTCTGCAGTACTTCATCTCTACCCATGGGGCCAGAAAGGGACTCGCCGATACGGCTTTGAAAACGGCCAATGCGGGATACCTCACCCGGCGACTCGTGGACGTCGCTCAGGACGTCGTAATCAGGGAGCATGACTGCGGCACCCTGGACGGGATCGAAGTCGAGTCGCTCGTCGAGGGAGGAGAGATCATCGAATCGATGAGAGAAAGAATTCTGGGCCGTGTGGCCTTGGAAGAAATCCGGGATCCTTTTTCCAATGAGGTGATCGCTAAGGGAAATGAGGAAATTGACGAGACCCTGGCAGACCGCATTGAGGATATCGGGATTGATAAGGTCAAGATTCGATCCGTCCTGACCTGTAAATCGAAACAAGGTGTTTGCGCCCTCTGTTACGGGAGGGATCTGGCTCGCGGAAGGCTGGTCAATGTGGGAGAAGCCATCGGCATTATCGCTGCCCAGTCCATCGGTGAGCCGGGGACCCAGCTCACCATGAGGACGTTCCATATCGGCGGGACCGCCAGCCGGCGGGCAGAACAGACGACGCTGGAATGCCGGATTGACGGAAGGGTGAAATTTCTCAATCTCAAGAGCGTCAAGAACCGTGAGGGAAGCCTGATCGTCATGAACCGGAACGGCGAGATTGCGATTTTGGATGATAACGGAAGAGAACGAAGGCGGTACTCCGTAATTTATGGAGCAAAGCTGAAGGTCAAGGATGGGCAGAAGGTGAAAGAAAGCGAGATTCTGGCCGAGTGGGATCCTTACGCCATTCCCGTCCTGACAGAGGTTTCGGGGAGAGTGAAGTTTGGGGATATCATCGAAGGCGTGACGATGCAGGAGCAAGTGGATGAGTTTACCGGCCTTTCCCGAAAGGTGATTACGGAGTCAAAAGACGCAGAGCTTCGGCCAAGGATCTCCATCAAGGATGAGAAAGGCAGGACGATGAACCTTCCCGGTTCTGCCTCCCAAGCACGGTATCTCCTTCCGGTCGGAGCGAACATTTTCATCTCCGAAGGAGATATGGTCGAAGCTGGGGATGTCATCGTGAAGATTCCGCGAGAGACGACCAAGACAAAGGACATCACAGGAGGGCTGCCTCGAGTGGCGGAGCTTTTTGAAGCCAGAAAGCCCAAAGAGTATGCTTTGATCAGCGATATTGACGGGATGGTTGAGTTTGGAAAAGACCTCAAAGGGAAGAGGAAGGTGGTCATTCGGCCCGATGTGGGCGAATCCAAGGAGTATATGATTCCCAGGGGGAAACATGTGAGCGTCCATGAAGGCGATTTTGTCAGAGCAGGGGAGGCGCTGATGGATGGTCCATCCAACCCCCACGATATTCTGAGGGTGTTGGGGGACAAGGCCCTGGCCCGGTATCTGGTCGATGAAATTCAGGAGGTTTATAAACTTCAGGGGGTCAAGATCAACGATAAACATATCGAAGTCATCGTTCGCCAGATGCTCAAGAGGGTGAAAATCAAGGAAGTGGGAGATACGCACTTCTTGGTGGACGACCAGATAGAGAAATTCGTCTTTGAGGAAGAGAATGCCCGGGTGATGAGGGAAGGAGGAAAACCCGCCGTGGGAGAGCCTCTCTTCCTGGGAATTACGAAGGCCTCTCTCATTACGGACAGTTTTATCTCTGCCGCCTCCTTCCAGGAGACGACCAAGGTGCTTACCCAGGCGGCTGTCGCAGGGAAAGTCGACAATTTAAAAGGCTTGAAAGAGAATGTCATCATGGGACGCTTGATCCCCGCAGGAACCGGTCTTTCCAAGTACAGAGAGTTAGAGCTCTGGGTCGAAGGGTACACGGGCGAAGAGGTTCCGGCAGTGGGCGAAGGAGAAGCAGGGACCGAAGCGGCCGCCTGAGAGTATTAACGGAGGATTCAAGGGGTCAATCGGCCAAGTAAAAACTCTGAAAAAAATATGGAAGGCCCATTCTGTAGGAGTATAGAATGGGCCTTTTTTGTGTACTTGGTGCGCTTGAGTGTCATTTGACTTCATTCCGGCGCTATTGTTGTTGTCTTGACAATCCATCCCATTTTTTTCTATATTCAATTTAATCTTCGCCCGTCGTTCCCGCGTATCGAGCACGGGAAATTCCAGCGGGAATCTACTCCGGAAAAACTGGATTCCGGGTCAAGCCCGGAATGACGAACAACGAAACGATCCAGAATCATTACACCAAAAATATAAATAAGGAGACGAGTGATGGAAAAGATCGGAAGGGTTAAGGATTTGAAGCGTGGGGAATCGATCAATTTTCAGTATCAGGGGAAGGAGGGGATATTAGTAAAAACCCAACAAGGAAAGTTGGTTGCCTACAGTAGGGTCTGCCCGCACGAAGGAGGCACGATTGTTTGGGATGCGGATATTAATAAATTATTGTGTGAATGTCATCTCTCTATTTTTAACGTTGATGATGGTACGGTATATAGATACAGCTCCATTTTTGACAAGATGGAAGATTTAACTCCGATCAAACTTAAGATCGACGACAAACAGGACATTTACACCATCTAAGAATGTGAAGGGTCATTCACATTCTTATTTGATGGTTTCCAGTTTCTTTTTGGCCAGCTGAGCCTGGTCGGAGCTGGGGTATTTCTCGATCAGACGCTTGAGCAAGTTCGTGGCATTCGTCTTGTCTCCGAGTTCCAGGAAGGCGAGGGATTGTTTGTACAAAGCTGCCGGTATCTTGTCCCCTTCCGGGTACTTCGCGATCGCCTTCTCGTATTCCAAGATTGCCTTCTCATAATCCTTCTTTACATAGTAAGTTTCCCCGATCCAATACTGGGCATTATCCGAGAGTTCGGTGTTGGGATATTGTTTGAGAAAGGCCTCGAATTTCGTTCGAGCTCCTTCCATGTCTCCCTTGTAGAAGGTCTCGTAGGCGTCTCGATAGAGGTCGCCCATCCCCGTGGAAACCCCTTTTAACTCGGAGAGTGCCTCTCTGGTGGATGCTGGCTTTTCCGATTCCGTCGTTTTTGAACCCGGTCCGGCCGTCTTTGGATCGTAGGGCTTAAGGCGATCCTCTATTTCCTTGATTCTCTCCTCCAGAGTCTTTCTCCTCTCTTCCAAGGCTTTTAATCGACCTTCCGTATCCTCCTTGATACGGTCCATCTCTTTCGAAGGTCGCCTGAACAAATCCTTATATTCATCCATATCGGTCGAAAGGGATCGCACCTCGGATTGAATATTTTCGACCCGGAGCAAAAGATCTGACTTCAACCTTTGATTTTCTGCTCTCAGGTCGGATAAATCG
>Ga0335081_10001778_pt1 | contig 34190 bp, 34 predicted proteins | sample Lox_Sample_35_FD_206713 | JGI IMG/M metagenome (GOLD analysis project Ga0335081, IMG submission 206713) | Soil microbial communities from Loxahatchee National Wildlife Refuge, Florida, United States - Lox_Sample_3.5 | ecosystem: Environmental > Terrestrial > Soil > Wetlands | place: USA...
AGGCGTGGCTCTCGCGAGGTGCCGATAAGGACATCGGTACGCGCGTCGCCGAGCTCCTTGAAATGGGCGGACTTGCGACGCATGCCGACCGGCTCGTTGGCGAGCTTTCGCACGGCGATCAACGCGCGACCGAGATCATGATGGCGCTCGCCTTGAAGCCACGGCTGCTCTTGCTCGACGAGCCGACCGCCGGCATGGGCGACCAGGAGACCTACGACATCACGCAGCTCATCCGGCGCCTCCACCGCGACCAGAAGCTCAGCATCGTTCTCATCGAGCACGATATGCGCGTCGTATTCCATCTCGCAGATCGCATCATGGTGCTTGCGGAGGGTTCGACGCTGGCGGAAGGCACGCCCGAGGAGATCGCCCGCAACGAGGCGGTCCAGGAAGCCTATCTCGGGAAGGCGGCATGAGCGACCTGATGCTCGCGGCCGAGGGGCTCCACACCTATTACGGCAAAAGCCACATCCTCCACGGCGTCGGTCTTGAGGTAAATGCCGGCGAGATCGTCACGCTCCTCGGCCGCAATGGCGCGGGCAAGACGACGACCCTCAGAAGCCTGATGGGGTTGACGCCTGCGCGCGAGGGCGTGGTTCGGATCTTCGGCCATGCCACGAACGGCTGGCCGCCATACCGGATTGCCGGGCTTGGCGTCGGCTATGTGCCAGAGGGCCGCCGCATCTTCGCGAACCTCACGGTTGACGAGAATCTCAGGGTCCCGGCCGATCGGCCCGGGCCGTGGACGATCCAGCGTGTCTACGAACTCTTCCCCCGCCTTGCCGAGCGCAAGTCGAACAAGGGCCGGCAGCTTTCGGGCGGCGAGCAGGAGATGCTGTCGATCTCGCGTGCGCTGCTGCTCAATCCCAAGCTTCTGCTGCTCGACGAGCCGTCGCAAGGCCTCGCGCCGCTCATCGTGCAGGAGGTTTTTCGCGTGGTGGCGGCGGCCCGCCGTGAAGGGATCTCGGTGCTGCTCGTCGAGCAGAATGTGCGCGCGGCGGTCGAGATCGCGGACCGCGCCTATGTGCTCGACGACGGTCATGTCGTGTTTCAGGGCTCGGCCGCCGAGTTCGGAAGCGACGAGGAGCGCGTCCGCGCGCTCGCCGGGGCCAGCGCCGAGGTCTGGACCGCACCCGACTGACTGCCGGTCGAGCCTCCTGAGGCTCCGAGACGCACTCCCGCACCGGCGCGAAGACCAACGGACTTAACGCGCCCGCTCGTCCCTTGCACTCAACCGCTCGAGAGCGTTGAGCTTATCGGTCATCGCCTGGGCATCTTTCCGAAGCTTGAAGCGGCCAAGCACCGCATTGGATTGGGAATCTTCGGCGTACCAGCCCTCTGGGCGCCCGCGGATGTCTCGGTCGCGGCGGACCTGGAAGCGCCCGCTGGCTTGGCGCAAAAGCCGGTTCCGTCGCTCGGTGCGAACTGAACGATTCGAGGCGAGCCTTGTGCGGTCCTTTCCTCGATCTCTCTGATCGTCGCGGCAATGGCGTGCCACCGCTTCACGAATACGAGTTCGTTCGTCGTGCTCGCGCGTTGCTCCGCGATCGAGAAAGCCTGCTTCCCGTGGACTTCCAGCATATGCTGGGCAGCCCGAACCATGTCCCAGTCGTCCGACAGGTTACGTTTTCGCGTCTCAGCCGGCGAAGGGACGAGGCGCGAATGTTCGCCCATTCGTTTCTCGGTCATTCCGTGCGCTCGCTGGGATACTCGGTCCCTAAGCGGCAAACCTGTCGCGCGCGATCCCATACTTCGATCGCGGGATAGCGCGGTTGCTCCGCAAGCATCTGATCGGCGAATTCGCAAGCCTCCTTGTCCGAGGTTGCTTCGATCTCGTGTACGATCGGGATGTGTCCGGCGGCGTCGAACAGGTAGCACCTGTAGCCGCGGATCGATTGGCCGGCAGATTGTGGCACGCGAGCCTCCCCTCCGGGGCGGGAGCGCGCGCAACCTCTCTTGCAGCGGGGGCGGGCGTTGTCTCTCTGCCGCTGCCGCCCAAAAAGGTCGCAGGCAGCGATAGGCCAAGGCTACGCCACTCGTTAATTGTTCGCAAGCATACAATCGGCCCCGACCTTTCTCATGGATATCAGTAGCTTACAAAAATAGGCGGCTCGCGCTGTTGTTTCCGCGCGCCCTCTTCCCCATAGTACCTGCATCGTCTGCAATCGGCCCTTCGAGGCGCAGACGGCTGAGAGATGCGAGCGCTCCCGCCTTAACGGCCACGGGAGGCGCGCATGCCAGCGCAGTCAACACGCACCCCCACGTTTGGAAATTGGTTTCTCGACGCGATGCCGCACGCTACCCGCGAGCGCATTCGCAAAAGCCTGCAAGCAGTCGATATGGAAATCAATCAGACGATCCACGAACCGGGGCAGGCGGTCGAGCATGTCTATTTCCCGACCAGCGGGTTCATCTCGTTGTTGGCGCGAGATGGTCCCGCCGCCACCTCTGTCGAAATCGGCATGATCGGCAGGGAAGGGATGTTCAGCGCCTCGGCCATGCTCGGCGACGAACGCCCGTCCTACGCCGCGATGGTGCAACTTGCTGGCAAGGCACTGCGCATGAGAGCCGCGTCGATGCGGCGCGAGGCTCAGGCGAACGCCGCGCTGCAAGGGATGCTGCTGCGATACGGCCAGGTGAATCTCATCACGGTCGCGCAGAACTCCGCTTGCAACCGCCTGCATCTGTTGGAGCAGCGCTTCGCCCGCTGGCTGCTGTCGGCGCACGATCGCGCCGACGGCGACACGTTCGCGATGACGCACGAGTTCTTGGCGATGATGCTCGGCGTGCGGCGGCCCGGCGTCACCATTGCCGCGCAAGCCCTCCAAGCCGATGGCTTGATCTCCTACACCCACGGCGCGATCAACGTCATTGATCGCAAGGGGCTCGAAGCCAGGGCCTGCTATTGCTACGAGTTCGTTCAGAACGAATTCGCGCGACTGATGAGGCCGAGAGCATGAGGCCGGAACCCACCCGGCCGTCTCCTCTGCTTGCGTTGGCTCGGTAATATGGTGAGCCCGATGGGATTCGAACCCATGACCCCTTGATTAAAAGTCAAGTGCTCTACCGGCTGAGCTACGGGCTCCGAGGGGGCGGCGAACTTAGGGCCGGCTCCGGGGGCGGTCAAATCCGGGCGGCTGATCCGGCGCGCTTGGCCCAGCGTAATAAATGCAAAGGCCACCGCAGAACCTTCGCCATGCCGCCTGATCTCAATCCCAACGCCGAAACCGCCGAGTCGCTGCGCGCCCGCGCCGAGCGCTGCCGCGGACTTTCGCGCCTCGCGGCCGCGCCGTATGTCCACGCGATGCTCGAAGGCCTGGCGCAGCAGCTCGACGGCGAGGCGTGCCGCGCCGAGGACGCCGCCCGCGCGGGGACGCTGCGCTGAACATCTCCTTTCGGTCGTAATTCTCCTGCCTCGACAAAGGTCGGGACCATAGCTTTTGTGACGATTTGCGTCCGCCGGACTTGCGGCGGTGCAGAGCAGCGGCGTGGCAAGACGCCAGAGCCGGTCCCTAGCGTTCTGCAGCACAACGAGATTTTTCCACTACCCAACGCGCGCTTTCATGCTGCGGCGCACCGCTCCCGCATGTGGCGTTTGCACGAGCGGGCCGCCCGGACGCGCCTGTTACATTTCTTTGCACATTAAAATGCTGGGTACATCATGGGATTACATTGATCTCTTCATGATGGGCGCGTGAACAAGAATGAGGAACGCGCCCGATGACCGACTTCCGGCTCCTGCTCGAGCAAGAGATTCCGCGCCTTCGGCGCTATGCCCGCGCGCTCGCGCGCGACGCCTCGCGCGCTGATGATCTGGTGCAGAGCTGCCTGGCCCGCGCGCTGGCGAAATCGCATCTGTGGCAGCCGGGCACCGACTTGCGCGCCTGGCTCTTCACCATCCTCCACAATCAGCATGTGAACGATGTGCGCCGCGCCGTCCGCGAAGGCATTTCGGTGCCCGTCGACGACATGGCGCCGGTGCTTGCCACGCCGTCAACACAAGGTGCCTCGCTGCGCCTGCGCGATCTCGAGCGCGCGCTCGACCGGCTTCCCGAGGAGCAGCGCCAGGTGCTGCTTCTCGTCGGGCTCGAAGGCATGCGCTACGAGGAAGTGGCGCGTGTGCTGAGCGTGCCGGTCGGCACGGTGCGCTCGCGCCTTTCGCGCGGCCGCGACATGCTGCGCCAGCTCATGGACCTGAAGCCGGAGGACGAGCCGCTGACGGAAGGCCCGCCGCGCCCGCGCGCGCATCGCACGCTCCCCGACGACGCGTTTCGGCAGATCTGAGAGCGACGGTTAGCCCGCGTTCGTCCCGTGCGGGCTCGCCGGACCACCGGCCGTGCCGGAGATGAGCTTCAATGCCGCAAGCGTCAGCGCATCGAGCATCGAGGCGACGGGCGGCGTGAGGGTGACGCCCGCGAAGTTGATTGGCAGCGACGCGCCTGCGCCGCCCGGCGTGAAGGCCGCAAGCGTGGCGTCGCTCACGTCGGCCGAAGCAATGCCCGCGCTCGGCGGTGCGTTCGTGGCGAATCCGTTCGCCGCGGCCTCGATGCGGCCGCCCAGCATGGAATAGATGGCGCTGATGCTGCGCGCGTGGCCGGCGGTGTCATAGAAGATGCCGGGATTGTTCGCGGCCGCGTCGGGCAGGAGTTGGGCAGCGCTGCTGCCGCCTTCCGTGTGCAGCGCCTTCAGGAACGAGGTGGCGCCGGACGGGCCCAGGAAATGTGCCATATAGAGATCGGCGCGCGTCGCGGGGCGCCCAAGCGCGCTTTCGAGCTCGCCCTTGTTGAGCTTCGCATATTCTCCGGCCAGCGCGGTGGCGAGATTGGGATCGTTGCGCAGCGCCAGGATGTGCTGCTTCGCGGCGGGATCGGCGACGGTGGGCTTGCCGGCGGCGTCGGTCCCGATCTGGCTCGCGAGCTGGCTTGCGCCATATTTGGCGCCGAACCGTCGCACCATGTCGAGCCAGGTCGAATCGACGAACTGATAGAGCCCGCTAGCGCTTCCCGTAGCGGCCTTGGCGGCCGGATTGAAGCTGCTTTCCTGCTGCGCCTGCGCCATGAGCAGGCCGAAATCACTCGAGCTCGCGAGGCTCGCCTGGCGGATGGTGCGCACGAGCTGAGGGTCCACTGCCCGCGTGAGCGCCGGATAGGGATTGCTCGGCACCGCCATGACCTGCCGACACTAGGGCGAATTGGTTAATCCAAAGTGAGCCCCGCCGCGAAACATTCGAAGGCGCTTCGTCAATCTTCGTGAAGCTCCGTTAACGACGAATCGGTCATCCTGGTCTCCTCGGAATCCATGACCGAGGAGCCCTTATGCGGGATAGACCGTCCAATCCGGTGAACGCTGCCCTGCGGGCCTGCCGCTCGGCGCTCGTGATCGTCGCCGCTTTCAGCCTCGCGACCAACGTTCTCGCGCTCGCATCGCCGCTCTACATGATGCAGCTCTTCGACAAGGTCCTGTCGAGCCGCAGCGGCGACACGCTCGTCATGCTGACCCTCGTCACCGCGTTTGCGGTAGGCGTGCTGTGCCTCCTCGATGCGATCCGCTCGCAAGTTTTAGTGCGGGTCGGCGACTGGCTCGACGACCGGCTCGGCCCCACCGTGTTCGGTGGCGCGCTGGCGCTCGCGCTGAAAAGCGATGCTCCGCGCGCGGCTTTGGCCTTTGCCGATCTTCAGGCGCTGCGCGGCTTCTTCAGCGGGCCGGCGGTGCTGCCGCTCCTCGATGCGCCGTGGACGCCCATTTTCGTCATCGCGCTGTTCGTCCTTCATCCCGATCTGGGCTTCGTCGGGCTCGCTGGCGGCGTGGCGCTTCTCACGCTCGCGCTTATCAACGAGTTCGCGACACGTCATCCGCTGCGGCTCGCCAATGCCGCGACGCTCAAGACACGCCAGCGCGCCGAGGCGGCGCTGCGCAACGCCGAGGTGATCCGCGCCATGGGCATGTCCCAAGGCGTCGTCGAGATGTGGCGGCGGGAGCTCGCCGAGACGCGCGCCGCCGCGCACGAGGCGGGATCGCGCGGCTCGCTCATCCTCGGCGTCTCGCGCTTCTTCCGCCTCATGCTGCAGATCGTCATCCTCGGCGTGGGCGCCTGGCTCGTCATCGCCGAGCAGTCGAGCCCCGGCGCGATGTTCGCGGCCTCCTTCCTCCTGGCCCGCGCGCTGGCGCCGGTCGAGAGCGCGATCGGCACGTGGCGCTCGCTCGTCAGCGCGCGGCTTTCCTATCACCGCCTCGTCGATCTCCTGGCCGACACGAGTTGGGCCAAGAAGGGCATGGAGCTTCCGGTGCCGGAGGGCGCGCTCAACGTCGAGCGCGTCAGCTACATCCCGCCGGGTTCCGACGAGCCCACCTTGCGCGGCGTCTCGTTCAACCTCCTGCCCGGCGAGGTGCTGGGCGTCGTCGGCCCCTCGGCCGCCGGCAAATCGACGCTCGCGCGCCTCGTCGCCGGGACTTGGCGGCCCACCGCTGGCAAGGTCCGGCTCGACGACGCCGACATAGCGGTGTGGCACGCCTCGGGCGGCTCCGTCCATATTGGCTATCTGCCGCAGGACATCGAGCTCTTCGCCGGCACTGTGCGCGACAACATCGCGCGCATGGCCGCGGCCAAGCCTGATGCGGTGATCGAGGCAGCGCAGCTCGTCGGCCTGCACGGCGCGATCATGAACCTGCCCGCCGGCTACGACAGCGAGATCGGCGATGGCGGCATCAAGCTCTCGGGCGGCCTGCGCCAGCGCATCGCGCTCGCGCGTGCCGTGTTCGGCCGGCCGCGGCTCGTCGTGCTCGACGAGCCCAATGCAAGCCTCGACCAGGAAGGCGACGAGGCGCTGCACGCGGCTCTGCTCGAGTTGAAGCGCCGCGGCGCCACCGTTCTCATCGTCGCGCACCGGCCGAGTATCCTTGGCCTTGCCGACAAACTCCTCGTGCTGCGCAACGGCATGGTCGATGTCTACGGCAACCGGGCCGACGTCATTGCCAAGCTTCATGCGCCGCGCCACCAGCCGGTGCCGTTGCAGAGACAATCGGCCTAGGTCCCGAGGAGAGCCGTATGAGTCTCATCACCTACGAAGGTGGCCTCCCGCCTGCGCCCGCAACGCCGCTCGCCCGCTGCCGCCGGCTTGTGCTCTTCGGCGCTGTGCTCGTGGGCGTGTTTGTGCTCGGCCTCGGCGTGTGGTCGGCCTTTGCCCCGCTCGAAAGCGCGGTCGTGGCGGGTGGCGTCGTCGTCTCGGATTCGCATCGCAAGACGATCCAGCATCTCGAGGGCGGCATCATCAAGGAAATACTGGTCCAGGACGGCGATGCCGTGACCGCGGGCGAAATCTTGGTCCGCCTCGACGACACGAAGGCGCGCACCGCCTATGCGACCGCCGCAGGCGAACTCAGGGACGCGCGGGCCGCCGAGGCTCGGCTCGTCGCCGAGCGCGATGGGACGGACGCGATAACTTTTCCCGCCGATCTCGTCGCGCATCAGGACGATCCGGCGGTGGCGCAGGCGATCGCGGGCCAGCAGAAGATCTTCGACGCCTGGAAACTTCTGCAGAAATCCAAGGTCGACGCGATCGGCGAGCGCATCAACCAGTCGAAGGCGGAAATCGCCGGCTTCCAGGCGGAAAGCGTCGCCGATACGAGCCGCGGCGCGCTTTTGAACGAGGAGATCAAGAGCGTCGCCTCGCTCGTGAACCAAGGGCTCGAGCGCAAGGGCCGTCTTCTCGAGTTGGAGCGCCAGCTGGTCGACACGCAGGGAAAGGCCGGCGATCTCATGGCGCAGATCGCGCGCGCCAAGGAGACGGTCGCCGAGGGCGAGGTCGACATACTGAGCCTCAAGAACGACGACCAGAAGCGCGCCGCCGACGATCTGCGCGATACGCAGCAGAAGCTCGGCGGGCTCGCGCAGACGACCGCGGCCACCGCGGCGGTGCTTGCGCGCACCGACGTGAAGGCGCCCGAGGACGGCACCGTCACCAATCTTCGCGTCCACACGCCGGGCGGCGTCGTCAATCCCGGCGAGCCGCTCCTCGATCTCGTGCCGAAGGACGACCGGCTTGTCATCGAGGCGCGGGTGCGGCCCGTCGATATCGACCGCCTGCGCGAAGGGCTCCCGGCAGAGGTGCGGCTCTTGCCTTACCGCACCCGGCGCACGCCGCCGCTTGATGCGAGCGTGACCTACGTCTCGGCCGACGAGCTCAACGACAAGGAGGCGCGCCAGAGCTACTTCGCGGTGAAGCTCGCAATCGACCCGCAGGAGCTCAAGGATCGCACCGACGTCAAGCTCGTGCCCGGCATGCCGGCCGAGGCGATGATCCGGACCGGCAAGAGCACCGTGGCGCTCTATGCACTGTCGCCGATCCTCGACAGTTTCCACCGCGCCTTCCGCGAGAAGTAGAGGCTAGACGCCGCGGCGCGGCGCCAGCGCGCGGTCCTCGCTCGTGATGCGCCAAGTAAGCATCGCGGCGTTGACGGCGCTTGCCGCAAGCGCGAGGCGCCATGCGCCGAACATTGCCGGCAGCAGCGCGATCTCGCCCACGACGACGGCATAGATCGGGTGGCGCAGGAAACGGTAGGGGCCGCTCGTCACGAGCGGCGCGCCCGGCAGTGTGATGACGCGCGTCGTCCAATAAGGGCCGAGGCTCAGGATCGCCCAGGCGCGCACGAACTGGAGCGCGAAATAGCATCCGGCGAGCCACCAGTTGGGCCAGGCGGCAGACGGAACGACCCATAAGATCGCGCCGAGCCACAGCGCGTGCAGCAGCACGATGAGGGGATAATGCGAGCGCCCGTGCTCGACCGCGCCGCCGCGCAAGAGCGCCCGCGCGTTGTGGCGCGACAGCGCGAGCTCAACAAGCCGCTCCGCCGCGACGAGCAGCGCCGCGGCGAGGACCGGACTCATCCCGGCACGTCGAGCCGCAGCATTCCCGCGGTGAATCCCGGTCCCAAAGCCGTCAGCAGCATGCGGCCCTCCGCGCCCGAGCGCAGCACGCGGTCGAGCACGAACAGCACGGTCGGCGCCGACATGTTGCCGTAGTCGCTCAAGACGCCGCGCGCACTGTCGAGCGCGCCGGCGGGCAGCTCGAACGCGGCCTCCAGCGCCGTCACCACCTTGGCGCCGCCGGGATGGCACACGTAATGGCGGATGTCGCCGAGCCGCAAGTCTTCGCGGCGCAGGAAATCGCCGACGACGGCGCGCAGGTCGCGCTCGACCAACGCCGGGATGTCGCGCGAGAAGATCGCCTTCAACCCGTCCTCGGCCACGTCCCAGCCCATGATGTCGAGCGAGCTGGGCCAGGTGTGCTCGCCGGCATTGCCGAATGCGGGCCCGTATCCCTTGCTCGAGACCACGGCCGCCGCGGCGCCGTCGCCGAAGAGCGCGGTCGCGACGATGTTGCTCTTGGATATGTCGTGCCGGCGGAACGACAGCGCGCACAGTTCGACGACGAGAAAGAGAACACGGGAGCCCGGCGCGGCGCGCGCCAGATCGACCGCGCTCGCGAGCCCGTTGACGCCGCCGGCGCAGCCGAGCCCAAACACCGGCAAGCGCCGCACGTCGGGCCGCAGGCCGAGCCGGCCTGCGACGACCGCATCGAGGCTTGGCGTCGCGATGCCGGTGGTCGAAACACACACGACGGCATCGACATCGCCGGGCCGCAAGCGCGCCGCCTCAAGCGCGCGCCGCGCCGCGTCTTCGAGCAGCCGGGTCGCGTTGTCGAGGTACAGGGCGTTGCGGTCGACCCAGCCGTGCGGGCTCTCGTACCAGTCGATCGGCACGCAGGAATAGCGCCGCGCGATCCCGGCATTGGCGAAGACCGGCATGAGACGGTCGAGTTCGCCCTTCGCCACGCCGCTGAAGATGCGCCGGGCGCGCTCGGCCACCTCGCGCTGCCCCATCTCGAAGGGCGGAACGGCCGTGGCGAGCGACAGAAGGCGTGGCGCGGCGATCGTCACTGGCGGCTTCTCTCCCGGGCGGTTAGAGTCGGGGCACGCGATTTCCCGAAGTCGCTCAACCCTACGCGAAGCGCCTTCACCGCGGGATCACATCTTCGCCAGCGCGCGCCGCCCCTTCACGCCATCATAGCTCATGCAAGCACAAACCCCTTCAGCCCCGGTTCCTCCGCGCCGCGAGCGCCGCACCGTGATGGAGCGCCTGCGCGGCTATTTCATCGCCGGCATCCTCGTCACCGGGCCGATCGCGCTGACGCTCTATCTCACCTGGGCCTTCATCCATTTCATCGACGACACGGTCGGCGGGCTTCTGCCCCGGCAATACAATCCGGCGACGTACGTGCCGGTGCCGGGGCTGGGGCTGGTGATCGCGGTGCTTGTCCTGACCATCGTCGGCGCGCTCACCGCGGGCTATATCGGCCGTCTCTTCGTGCGTTTGAGCGAGCACATCATGGCGCGCATGCCCGTGGTGCGCAGCATCTACGGCGCGGCGAAGCAGATTTTCGAGACCGTTCTGGCGAAGCAGAGCAACACTTTCCGCGAGGTCGTACTCGTGGAATGGCCGCGCCCGGGCATGTGGACCATCGCCTTCGTGACGGTGCAGCCCGAGGGCGACATCCGCGAGCATGTCGGGCCTGATACTGTCGCGGTGTTCGTGCCGACGACGCCCAATCCGACCTCCGGATACCTCATGTTCGCGCGGCGACGCGATCTACTGTCTCTGCCGATGTCGGTGGAGGAGGCTGTGAAGTTCGTCCTTTCGGGGGGTATCGTCGCGCCGCCGCCGCGTCCCCCGGCCGTCAGCGAAGCCGAGCGAAAGCCAGAGATCGAAGCAGCCGAGCCTCGCGGCTAAGGGTGTGCCGGCTCAGTTGCAGGCGACCGCGAAGACCGGCGCGCCGGTGATGGCGGGTTTTGCCGTCAGGTGCACGTTGAATTGCTTGCTGAGCGCCTGGTCGGCGCCTTCCTGCTGAAGCCAAACCACGGCATCGCACGGCCCCTCCTTCCGGCCCCGGGCCTGGTAACGCGCCCCGGCGCGGAAGGTCGCCGTGATCGGCACGGTCGCAGCGGCGGCGGCGCCGAAATATTCGACGCCGAGCGTATGCTCGCCCGGTTGCAGCAGAACCTGGTCGAAATCGAGCGCGCTCACCGGTTGGTCGTCGACCGTGACAATTCGCGTATCGCCATCGGCGCCGCTTGGCGTGTTGGGGTTTTGCGACAGGCCGACCGTGGCGCCAGTGGCGCCGGTGAGGCCTGTGGGCGCGTCATAAAAAGGCGCATGCGGGTTCGTGCAACTCGCAAGCACCGCCCCCAGAATAGTTACAACCGTCAACCGCCAAGCCCGTGCGCCCGTCATCAGGCAGGCCCCCCTTCCATCGCGCCATCGCTTGCCCGGCACACTAGGACAGCCCCGCCGCGCGCGGCAAGGTTGACGCTATCCCGAGCGCAAATATTTAACGGCGAGGTCGCGCGCGAAAAGGTAGAGGAGCACGCGCAAAGCCTGGCCGCGCTTGGTCTCGAGCTCGGGGTCGCGCGCGAGGACGAGTCGCGCATCGTCGCGCGCGGCCTCGAGCAGCTCGGCATGGACCGCGAGATCGGCCAGTCGCATCTGCGGCAGGCCGCTCTGCCGCGTACCGAGCATCTCGCCGGCGCCGCGCAGGCGCAAATCCTCCTCGGCGATGCGAAACCCGTCCTCGGTCTCGCGCAGAATCGAGAGACGCTGCCGCGCCGTCTCGCCAAGCGGTTGCGCATAGACGAGAAGACAGGTCGAGGGTTTGTCGCCGCGCCCGATCCGTCCGCGCAGCTGATGGAGCTGCGCGAGGCCGAAGCGCTCGGCATGCTCGATCACCATGACCGTCGCAGCCGGCACGTCGACGCCGACCTCGACGACCGTGGTTGCGACGAGAAGATCGACATCGCCATCGGCGAAGGCCGCCATCGCCTTGTCGCGCTCGGGCCCCTTCATGCGGCCATGCACGAGCCCGGTGCGCGCGCCGAAGATCTTATGGAGTTGCGCGTGTCGATCGACCGCAGCCTGCAAATCGATCGTCTCGGATTCCTCGACGAGCGGGCAGATCCAATAAACCTTGGCGCCCGCCTCGAGCGCGCGCCGCACCGCGCCCACAACCTCCTCGAGCCGCGTTGACGGCAGCGTGACGGTCGTGACCGGCCGCCGTCCGGCCGGCTTCTCGGCGAGCCGCGATGCCTCGAGGTCGCCATAGGAGGTCAGCATCAAGGTGCGTGGGATCGGCGTCGCCGTCATCACCAGGATATCGACCGCGCGGCCCTTGGCCGCGAGCGCCACGCGCTGCTCGACGCCGAAACGGTGCTGCTCGTCGATGACGGCGAGTGCCAGATCTTTGAAGACCACATCGTCCTCGACGAGCGCGTGGGTCCCGACCAGGATGCCGATCTTACCGTCGGCAAGCCGGGCCAGGATTTGGTCGCGCGCGCGGCCCTTTTCGCGCCCGGTCAGGAGCGCGACCTCGATGCCGCTCCCGGCGGCAAGCTCGCTGAGCGTGGCGAAATGCTGGCGCGCCAGCAGCTCCGTGGGCGCCATCAGTGCCGCTTGCGCCGCGGCCTCGACCGCGTCCGCCATCGCCGCCAACGCCACCACCGTCTTGCCGCTGCCGACATCGCCTTGCAGCAGGCGCAGCATGCGTGTTGGCGCTGCCATGTCGGCGGTGATCTCGGCGATCGCGGCGCGCTGACCCGACGTGAGGGAGAAGGGGAGGGACGCGATGAGCTTCTTCCGCAACTGCCCGCGCGCGGCGAGCGCGCGGCCGGGCAGCGCTTTCTGGTGCTGGCGCACGAGCGCGAGCGCGAGCTGATTCGACAGCAGCTCGTCATAAGCAAGGCGCTCGCGCGGCGGCGCATTGGGCAGCAAATCCTCCGCGCTCTGCGGCGCATGCGCCGCGTGCACGGCTTCCCGCCAAGCGGGCCAGTTCCGCCGCGCCGCGAAATCGGGATCGAGCCAGTCCGGCAGCTCCGGTGCCCGCGCGAGTGCCGCGTCCACCGCCTTTTGCACGACGCGGAGGCTTAAGCCGGCGGTCAGCGGATAGACGGGCTCGATCGGCTTCAGCTTCGCGGCGTCCTCGGGCGCGGCGATGTGGTCGGGATGGGTGATCTGCACCTGGTTGTTGAAGTACTCGACCTTGCCGCTCACCACGCGCTTCGATCCAACCGGCAGGGTACGCGCGAGGTAGTCGCCCTTGGCATGGAAAAACACGAGATGGAGAAACCCGGTCTCGTCGCGGCAGCGCACGCGATAGGGCTGGCGCGGCGAGCGCGGCGGCTCGTGCGCATCGACGATCACGGAGATGGTGGCGATGACGCCCGCGGGTGCCGCCGCGATCTTGGGCGTGAAGCGCCGGTCGATGATGTCGATCGGCAGGTGCCAGAACAGATCGACGACCGCGGGCCCGGCGAGATGCTCGAACAGTTTGCCGAGGCGTGGTCCTACGCCCGGCAGGGTCGTGACCGGCGCAAAGATCGGGAAGAGGATTTCCGGGCGCACGCGCTAGCGTCCGATCCAGTCGGGTTGAAGCCTTTTCCGTCGCCCCCGCGGAAGCGGGGGCCCAGGGCAGCTGCTCGTCACTTGCCCTGGGTTCCCGCCTGCGCGGGAACGACGATTCAATCTACGCCAATCCCGCCCGAGCCTTCTCGCCCTCAAAGCTTCAGAAGCTTCTCGACGTTGCCGTGCAGGATCTTTTCCTTGTCCTCGTCGCACAGCGGGATGTGCGGAATCCAATCGACCGCGGGCTTGTTCATCACATAAGGGTAATCGACCGAGAAGATGATGCGGTCGACCCCCAGTTCCTGCACGCAGCAGAGGAGTGCCGGGTTCGAGAAGAATCCGCTCGTCGTGATCCAGAAATGCTTGCAGAAGAGCTCGCGGAACTTCAAGGGTTTGTTGCCTTCACGCGACAGTGCCGAGTCGATGCGCCAGAGCAGGAACGGCAGGCCTTCGCCGAGGTGGCCGAGAATGATCTTGAGGTTCGGGTATTTCTCGAACACGCCCGAGAGCACGAGGCGGATGCCTTGTGTCGCGGTCTCGACCGTGAAGCCCCAGCCGGCGCGCACGAGGAGCGGGAAATCCCTCACATATTCCTTGTAATAGGCATCGACGACGATCGGGCTCGGGTTGGCGGGATGCATGTAGAGCGGCACGTCCAAGGCCGCCGCCCGCTCGAAGATCGGCCAGAAGCGCTTTTCGTCGAGGAAGGCGCCGTTCGTGAGCCCATGCACCATGGCGCCCTTGAAGCCATACTTCGTGACCGTACGCTCGAGCTCGTCGGCCGCGGCCTTGGGATCGGGCGTTGGGATCGCGGCAAAGGCGGCAAAGCGCGTCGGGTGCCGCTTCACCGCCTCGTAGAGCCGATCGTTCGCCGCGCGCGCGAGCCGCACTGCGGTCTCCGGCGCGAAGCGCTGCGTCGAGGGCGCGGTCAGGGACAGCACCTGGAAATCGATGCCGCATTCGTCCATCTCGGCGATGCGCAGGTTGCTCAGGTCCTCGAGCCGCTCGGCCACGTCCGGCTGCTTGCTCTGGTCGGCCGCGTCGAAGTGCGAGCGCACTTCGGCGTCGACATAATGCTCCTCGATCGCGATGATGCGCGGCTTCTGCGCCATTTGCGCCTCCCCGTGGCAATCTCGGCCGGAACCTATCAGGCGGCACGACCATCGGAAAGGGCGCTTGATCCCGCCGCGCCGGGCGCCAAGATTATCGCCATATGGAAGAACCACCCGACATCAGGCTGAAGCGGCTCCTGTTCCGCAGCTGGCACCGCGGCATGCGCGAGGCCGACCTGCTGCTCGGCCCGTTCGCCGAGCGTCATCTGCCGTCGCTGTCGCCGCGCGAGCTCGATCTATTCGAGGCCCTGCTCGCCGAGCGCGACGACGACATCGTTTCCTGGATCAGTGGTCTTGCCGCGCCGCCGGCGGCACAAGACACGAGCCTCCTGCGCCGGCTTATGGATTTCCGCGCGGGGCCGCGTCCAGGGTGAGCGAGCTTACGTCATTCTTCGCCGCGCGCCGCGCGGGCGAACGCCTCACCATCTTCGCCGCGCCCGAAGGGCACGACGCCTATGTCATGGGCGGGCTCGTGGCGCGCGGCACCGTGCCGTCGCTCCTACATGTCTGCCGCGACGACGGGCGCATGGCGCGGACGCTTGCGGCACTCGCCTTCTTTCATCCTGGCTTGCCGGTTCTCTCGGTTCCGGCGTGGGACTGCCTCCCTTACGATCGCGTCTCGCCCAACCCCGAGATCGTGAGCCGCCGCGTCGATGCGCTGACGCGCTTGGCGTCCGGCGAAGGCGAGGGTGCCGTGGTGCTCACGACCGTCAATGCCATCGTGCAGCGCGTGCCGCCGCGCAAGCTTTTCGCCGACCGCGTGCTGAAGCTAGGGCTGGGCGGGCGGATCTCGCACGACCGGCTCGCTTCGTTCCTCGAGCGCAACGGTTATCAGCGCACCGATACGGTGCGCGAGGCGGGCGAGTTTGCGATCCGCGGCGGCATCGCCGACCTCTTCCCGTCGGGCGCGCGCGCGCCGGTGCGGCTCGATTTCTTCGGCGAGGAGATCGAGGGGTTGCGCAGCTTCGATCCGCTGACGCAGCGCACGACCGGCGCGGCCCAATCCATCGTGCTGCGCCCGATGAGCGAAGTGCTGCTCGACGAGGAGGCGATCCACCGCTTCCGCTCGCGCTACCGCGACCAGTTCGGCACGGTCGCCAATGACGATCCGCTCTACGAGGCCGTGAGCGCAGGGCGGCGCTATATCGGCATGGAGCATTGGCTACCGCTTTATTACGAGAGCCTTGAGACGCTCTTCGACTATCTGCCCGAGGCGGCGGTCACGCTCGACCACGAGGCGGAGGAGGTGCGGCGCGACCGGCTCGAGCAGGTGAACGATTTCTACGCCGCGCGGCGCGATGTGAGCCGGGCCGCGCGCGCGGCCTCGCCGCCCTATCGCGCGGTCGAGCCGGGGCAGTTCTTTCTCGACGATGCCGCATGGACGGCGGCTCTCGCAGGTCGGCATGTCGGCGCGTTCACGCCGTTCGCGGGCGAGGGGAGGGCGCCCGCGGTCGATGCCGGGGCGAAGCCGGGCCGCGACTTCGCCGAGGCGCGGGCGAGCCAGAGCGTCAATTTGTTCGACGCCGTGCGCGACCACATCCTCGACGAGCGCGACCACGGCCGCCGCACCCTCATCGCCGCCTACAGCCAGGGCTCCGCCGAGCGCCTGAAGACGCTGCTGCGCGACCACGGCGTCAGCAACCCGACCGTGATCGGCGGCTGGCCCGAGTTCGCGGACATCGCGCTCGGCCAGGCGGCGCTCGCCGTGCTTCCGCTCGAGCATGGCTATCGCTTCGATGACTTGGCGCTCGTCACCGAGCAGGACATTCTGGGCGACCGGCTCGCGCGGCCGGCGACGCGGCGGCGCGCCAACTACCAGGATTTCGTCGCCGAGGTCGCCTCGCTGACGCAAGGCGATCTCGTCGTCCACGCCGAGCACGGCATCGGCCGTTATGACGGCCTCGTCACGCTCGATGTCGCCGGCGCGCCGCACGATTGCCTGCGCGTTCTCTACGCCGGCGACGACAAGCTGTTCGTGCCGGTCGAGAACATCGAGGTTCTGTCGCGCTACGGCTCGGAGGCGCTCGACGTTCCGCTCGACCGGCTCGGCTCGGTGGCGTGGCAGTCGCGCAAGGCGCGGGTCAAAAAACGCATCCGCGACATCGCCGGCGAGCTGATCCAGGTCGCGGCCGAGCGGCAGCTCCGCCAGGGCGAAACCCTCAACGCGCCCGAAGGAGTTTACGAGGAATTCGCCGCGCGCTTCCCCTATCCCGAGACCGACGACCAGGAGCGCGCGATCGGCGACACGCTCCACGATCTCGGCACCGGCCGGCCGATGGACCGGCTCATATGCGGCGATGTCGGCTTCGGCAAAACCGAGGTCGCGCTGCGCGCCGCCTTCATCGCGGTGATGGCCGGCATGCAGGTCGCGGTCGTGGTTCCGACGACGCTGCTCGCGCGCCAGCACCACCGCACCTTCCTCGATCGCTTCGCGGGCATGCCCGTGCGCGTCGAGCAGCTCTCGCGGCTCGTTGCCGGCAAGCGCGCTTCCGAGGTGAAGCGCGACCTCGCCGAGGGCCGCATCGACATCATCATCGGCACGCATGCGCTTCTCGCCAAATCCATCACCTTCCGCAATCTCGGCCTTCTTGTCGTCGACGAGGAGCAGCATTTCGGCGTGGCGCAGAAAGAGCGCCTGAAGCAGCTCAAGGCCAATGTGCACGTGCTGACGCTGACGGCGACGCCGATCCCGCGCACGCTGCAGCAGGCGCTCTCGGGCGTGCGCGAGATGAGCGTCATCGCGACCCCGCCGGTCGACCGGCTCGCCGTGCGCACCTTCGTGCTGCCCTACGATCCCGTCGTCGTGCGCGAGGCGATCCTGCGCGAGATGCATCGCGGCGGGCAGGTGTTCTATGTCGTGCCGCGGATCGCCGATCTCGACGAGGTGCGCGCGCAGCTCACGGAGCTGGTGCCCGAGATCAAGGTCGCCGTGGCGCACGGCAAGATGGCTCCGAGCGAGCTCGAGCGCGTCATGTCCGCCTTCGACGAGCACGCCGCCGACATTCTGCTCTCGACCAATATCATCGAATCGGGCCTCGACATTCCGAGTGCGAACACGCTCATCATTCATCGCGCCGACATGTTCGGGCTGGCGCAGCTTTACCAGCTCCGCGGCCGCATCGGCCGCGCCAAGGTGCGGGCCTATGCCTATCTGACGCTGCCCGCGGGCAAGCTCCTGACCGAGACGGCGAAACGCCGGCTCGAGGTGATGCAGACGCTCGACCAGCTCGGCGCGGGCTTCACGCTGGCGAGCCACGATCTCGACATCCGCGGCGCAGGCAACCTCTTGGGCGAGGAGCAGTCGGGCCATATCCGCGAGGTCGGTGTCGAGCTTTATCAGCATCTGCTGGAAGAGGCCGTGGCCGCCGCGCGCGCCGGCGCGCACATGGAGGAAGCGCCCGAGGATTGGACGCCGCAGATCACCATCGGCACGCCCGTCCTCATCCCCGAGGACTACGTCTCCGACCTCAATGTCCGCCTCGGCCTCTACCGCCGCATCGCGTCGCTCCTCGACCGGCGCGAGATCGACGGCTTCGCGGCCGAGCTGGTGGATCGCTTCGGCAAGCTGCCGGAGGAGGTCGACAATCTGCTCGAGATCATCGCCATCAAGCGCCTCTGCCGCGACGCCGGCGTCGCCAAGGTCGAAGCCGGGCCCAAGGGCGCGGTCGTGGCCTTCCACGGCGACCGCTTCGCCAACCCGGCCGGGCTCGTCCGCTTCATCCAGGAAAATTCCGGCACCGCGAAGCTGCGCCCCGACCATCGCCTCGTCATCGCGCGCAGCTGGGACACACCCGCCGCGCGCTTGAAAGGCGTGAGCGCGATCCTCAATCGCCTCGCGGCGATCGCCGCGCAAGGAGCCGCTACATCGGCAGCCGCGGCCCAGCACGCCCAAACGGGGTGAGGGTCAGGGCGGTTCCCGATCCGCTTGAATAAAATCTCGTCATGCCCGGCCTCCGTGCCGGGCATCCACGTGTTCCTTTAAAGCTGAGGCATACTCGTGGATGGCCGGAACAAGTCCGGCCATGACGACAAAAGAGGTTCAGTCCGCATAGGTCACGCCCTAGATCGCCGCCAACATGGCCGCGACCTCGTCCGTGCTTTTGACGTCGGCGAAGACGCGCTGCATGGTCTTGAGCTCGGCCTCGTGCGTGTCGCGATGCACCTCGGCGACGGCGTCCTGCGCCAGGATCATGCGGTAATTATGCTCGACCCCGCCGCGGATGGTGGTCGAGACGCAGACGCAGGTGGTGACGCCCGCGACGACGCAGGTCGTGACACTCATGTTGCGCAGGATCGTGTCGAGCGGCGTGTTGGAAAAGCCGCCGAAGCCCTTCTTCACGACGAGATGCTCGCCTTCCTGGGGCTTCAGCTCGTCGATGATCTCGGCGCCCCACGTGCCTTCGGTGATGAAGGTCCGGTTTCCGGCGAGCGCTCCGCGCGCGTGCCGCCAATAGGGGAACTGCGCGTCGGAATAGTCGGGCTTCAGCACATGTGCGATATAGACGACCGGGCGCTCTGCCTTGCGGAAACTGTCCGCGAGCCGCCGCGCCTGCGGGATCGTGCCCATCAGGAACGGCATGTCGATCTTCGCTTCGGGGTTCGCGCGGGCGCGCTGCGCGAAGCCGCCGTCGGGATGCACGAAGTCGTTCTGCATGTCGACGATGATGAGCGCTGAGCGCGTGATGTCCGGACCCATCGTCTGTCCCTCCTTCAGCTCGCCGCGACCTCGCCGCCGTTCTGCACGAGATCGAAGACGGGGAGGAAGAACTCGGGCTCCTGCGCGCCCGAGATCGCATAGCGCTCCTCGAAGATGAAGCACGGCACGGCGTTGATGCCGATGCGGCGCGCGGCGCGGTCTTCGGCGAGCATGTCGGAAAGCCCGTCCTCGCCGGAGAGAAAGCGCCGCGTTTCCGCGCGCCCGAGCCCGGCGTCCACGGCAAGATCGAGGAGCCGCGCCGGGTCGCCTAGATCGACGCCTTCGAGGAAATAGGCGCGGAACATCGCCTCGACCATCGGGCCGGCGCGGCCCGCGCGCTCGGCGCGCCGCACGAGCCGGTGCGCGTCCTGGGTGTTGGGGGTGCGTTCGGCGCGCTCGAACGCGAAGAGGATGCCAACCGCGGCGCCCGCTTCGCTCGCCGACTGGTAGACGCGCTGCGCGTGCTGCGATCCCCCGAACTTCGAGGCGAGATAATCGCGCCGCGCCATGCCGTCGGCCGGCATGTCGGGATTGAGCTGGAACGGACGCCAAGAAATTTCGGGCGCGATTTCGGGGCGTAGAGCCAGCGCACGCTCGAGCCGGCGCTTGCCGATGAAGCACCACGGACAGATCACGTCGAGCACGATGTCGATACGCACGGGGCGAAAGCTTAGCACGGACTCCCTCACCCCTTGAGGGGGAGGGGCGGGGTGGGGGGTAGCGCAACGAAGACGCCGGGATATCATCGCCGCCATGGCGCTGTACGACGCCCCGCACCTCGACCGTGGCCCCGCCAATTTCGTGGCGCTTTCGCCGCTCTCGTTCCTCGCGCGCGCGGCTGCCGTTCACCCCGAGAAGCTCGCGGTCGTCCATGGCGAGCGCCGCTTCAGCTATCGCGAATTCTATGCGCGCTGCTGCCGCCTCGCCTCGGCCTTGCGCAAGCGCGGCGTCGGGTTGGGCGATACGGTCTCGGTGATGGCGCCCAACGTGCCGGCGCTGCTCGAGGCGCATTTCGGCGTCGCCATGGCGGGCGGCGTGCTCAACGCGCTCAACTACCGGCTCGACGCGCGCACCATCGCTTTCATCTTGGGCCACGCCGAGAGCAAGGTCCTGATCGCCGACCGTGAATATTCCTCCGTCGTCGCCCCGGCGCTGCAGGAACGAAGGCCCCGAACGGTGATCGACATCGACGATCCGCTCTATGAGGGCGGCACGCTGCTCGGCGAGATGGACTACGAAGCTTTCCTCGCGACCGGCGACGAGACCGAGCCGTGGCCGATGCCGCAGGACGAGTGGCAGGCGATCGCGCTCAACTACACGTCCGGCACGACCGGCAACCCTAAGGGCGTCGTCTATCATCATCGCGGCGCGTTCCTCAACGCGATCGGCAACGTGCTCGCGTTCGGGCTTTCGGCGCGCGCGGTCTATCTCTGGTCCCTGCCGATGTTCCACTGCAACGGCTGGACCTATCCGTGGGCAGTGACGGCCGTTGCCGGTACGCACGTATGCCTGCGCCGCGTCGATCCCCGGGACATATTTCCGGCGATCGCGCGGCACGATGTGACGCATATGTGCGGCGCGCCGGTCGTGCTGAACATGCTCGTGCACGCACCCGAGGGGGTGAAACGTCGCTTCACGCGCACGATCGAGATCGCTACAGGAGGTGCGGCGCCGCCATCAACCATCATCGCCAACATGGAGCGCATGGGCTTCCGCGTGACGCATCTCTACGGCCTCACCGAGTCCTATGGGCCCGCGACCTTGTGCGTCGCGCAGGACGGGTGGGCGGAGCTGCCGCTCGAGACGCGTGCCGCCAAGATGGCGCGCCAGGGCGTCGCCTATCCGACGCTCGCGGGCGTGCGCGTCATGGACCCGGCGACGATGCGCGACGTGCCCGCCGACGGCGCCACCATCGGCGAGCTGATGCTGCGCTCCAACACGCTGATGAAGGGCTATCTCAAGAATCCGGCCGCGACCACCGAGGCCTTCGGCGACGGCTGGTTCCATACCGGCGATCTGGGCGTCATGCACGATGACGGCTATGTCGAGATCAAGGACCGCTCGAAGGACATCATCATCTCGGGTGGCGAGAACATCTCCTCGCTCGAGGTCGAGGAGGTTCTCTACAAGCACCCGTCCGTAATGGAGGCGGCGGTGGTGGCGCGACCTGATCCGCAATGGGGCGAGAGCCCGTGCGCCTTCGTGACGCTGAAGAACGGCGCCACGGCGAGCGCTGCCGACATCATCGCCTTCTGCCGCGACAATCTTGCGCACTTCAAGGTACCGAAGCGCATCGTGTTCGGCGATCTGCCCAAGACGTCGACCGGCAAGATCCAGAAATTCGTGCTGCGCGAGCGCGCAAGCGCGCTGGAGGACTAGGCGATGGCCGATTTCTCGCTCGCCTCGCGCAGCGCCATCGTGACCGGCGCCTCCTCTGGCCTCGGCCGGCATTTCGCCGAGGTGCTGTCGCGCGCCGGCGCGTCGGTGGCGCTGCTCGCGCGGCGCGAGCACGAGCTTCGTGCGGCCGAGGCCGAGATCGCCGCCGCGGGCGGCCGGGCGGCCGCCATCCCGTGCGATGTCAGCGACTATGCGAGCGTGCGCCGCGCCGTTGCGGCAGCGGAAGAGCGGCTCGGTCCAGCAGATATTCTCGTCAACAATGCCGGCATCGCCATCTCGAAGCCGCTCCTTGAGCATGACGAGAGCGATTGGGACCGCACGCTCGATACGAATCTCAAGGGCGCGTGGCTCATGTCGCGGGAGCTCGCGTCGTTGTGGATCGCGGCGCGCCGGCCCGGCCGCATCGTCAACATCGCCTCGCTGCTGGCGCTGCGGACGATCCGCAATGTGCCGGCCTATGCCGCGGCCAAGGCCGGGCTCGTCCATCTGACGCACACGCTCGCGATGGAGCTGGGCCGCTACGGCATCACGGTCAACGCGATCGCGCCCGGCTATTTCGAGACCGATCTCAACCGCGCCTTCCTGCAGAGCGAGGTCGGGAAGGCGCTCGTGCGCCGCATTCCTTTGGGCCGCAGCGGCGAGCCGCCGGATCTCGACGGCGCGCTGCTGCTCTTATGCTCCGACGCCGGCGCCTATATCAGCGGCGCGGTGCTTCCGGTCGATGGCGGGCACGCCGTGGGCGCGGTCTAGCCGGTGCCAACGTCACCCCCCACCCTTCCCCTCCCCCTCACGGGGGGAGGGGAAGGGAAAACTCTCTCTCCCCACCGGGGAGAGGGTTGGGGTGAGGGGGCAGATGCCAAGATCGGGGCCATCATTGCCCACGCGATGAATGTGGCGCGCGTCGAGATCGCCACAATGGAGCCGTTGCACGGCGGCGCGGTGCGGCGGCACTGGCGCGTCGATGCGCGCGTCGATGGCATCGCGCAGAGCTTCGTGTTGCGCGCAAACGGGCTGACGCCGCTGGGATTCGGCCTCGAGCTTGGCGAGGAGTTCGTACTGCTGCGCGTCCTTGCCGACGAGACTATCCCCGTGCCGCCGCCCATCGCGTTCTCGGACGATGCCGCGCTCGTCGGCTCGCCCTTTCACCTCACGCGGTTGATGCGCGGCAGCGCTGATCCGGCCGCCATCGTCGCCGCCCCGGCGAATGAGGACTTGGCCGTGGCGCTCGGGGCCACGCTCGCGGCGCTGCACCGCATTCGCCCGCCGCGCGCGGCGCTCGCGTTCCTCGGCCGCGCGCCCGCCGACCCGGCCGCGGCGGCGCGCGCCCGCTACGCGGCGCTGCTCGAACGAACCGGCGAGGCGCGGCCCATTGCCGCCTGGGCGCTGCGCTGGCTTGCGCGTCACGCGCCCGAACCATCTCCGCCGGTGCTCTGCCACGGCGACTTCCGCACCGGAAACTACCTTGCCGACGCGGGGCGCCTCGTCGCTATCCTCGACTGGGAGTTTGCGCATTGGGGCGATCCCGCGTCGGACCTCGCCTGGTTCTGCGCGCGCTTCTGGCGCTTCGGGCAAGACCGGCGCGCGGCGGGCGGGATCGCCGATCGCGCCGTTTTCCTCGGCGCCTACGAGGCGGCGGGCGGGCATCCGGTCGATGAAGTCCGGCTTCACTATTGGGAGGTGATGTCGGCGCTCAAATGGCTCGCGATCGCGCTTTTGCAGCGCGACCGCTTTCTGCGCGGCGGCGAGCGCAACCTCGATCTCGCGCTGACCGGGCGGCGCGCGGCCGAATGCGAATTCGAGCTCTTGCGCCTCATGGAGGACGATGCGCGACCCGCCTGACATCGACACGCTGCTCGAGCTCGCCGCCGCAGGCGGTGATGCGGAGCTTACCTCGCGCTGCCGTGCCATTGCCGCGCGCGAGCGCGCAAACGGGATGGCCCCTTATGAGGCGCTCGGCGCGGAGTTGCGCGCTCTTCCGGGCGGCGGCGATCGCGCGCCGGATCTCGCTGCGCTCACGGCTGCGATCGTGGACGGCCAGTTCGACGCGGCTCCCGAGCGCGAGCGGCTCGTGCGCTTCCTGTGGCGTCTGGCGCTGCAAAAATTGCGCGAAAATAATCCTGGTTTCGAGCGCAAGAAAATTTGATCCGCGCGGAACAGTGGCATTTTTATATCCGTTCATTCACTGAGCGCATTTCGCGGAACACGCGCCACGCCATCTCGACGAGCGCGCCGCTTGCGCTCATCGGAGGCGGGACATGCCGGAGGCCTATCTCGTGTTGTGGGGGGCCTCGTTGCTTGCGCCGATCTTTCTCTTCGGCATCGCGATCTGGACCGGCATCGAGCGCCAGCTTGCACTGGCCGCGCTCGAGCGCCGTGTGCGCGAGCGCCGTGGGCGGGCAGGTCCGCTCGCGACGCTTGTTCGGCTCGTGCCGACCGGTCCGCCGCCGCTCGTGCCAACGCCGGGCAGTCCGCGCCGAACCGCTGCCTGATTGCTTCAAAGTCTCACGCCGAGCAAAGGCGTGCGCCGGGGCTTCAATGGAACTTTTGCGTCAGTCGCGCGTTGAAGCGCTGTCGGAGTGCGAGCTTTCGCCCCGACATCAACCATTCCCCGGAGGCAGGTCCATGCGCGCAAGCAAGTTGGTGCTGGCAACAGGCCGCGCCCTCGTGCCGATGGTCGACGCCGAAGTCGCGAGCGTGCCGTCACCGTGGCGGCTGCCGCGCCTGCGCCTGCCGCGGCTCTTCGCGCGGAAAGAGCCGACGCTGTTCCAGCGTTGCCTCGCCGTGCACATTCACCACACGAGCAACCAGTCCTCGCTGCATTAGTCCGGCGCGCGGCTGCGACGCCGCGTCGGCCGGCCGGCCGAGGTCACGAACCCGCCAACGCGGAGGGCGGCGAGGATTTCGCTAAAATGCCGGGCGGCGCCTGCGCCCTCGAGCCAGTTCTGGTCGAGGAACGACGCCAGCCCCGGCTGCCCGAGTTCGATCTCCCATAGGATCCCGAGCAGCGAGGCCATCGCCTCCTCGCGCTCGCGCGTGCGCATATCCGCTATGCGCTCGCGTTCGGCCCCGGCGCGGTCCCCCGTCTCGGGGCCGGGGCCGAGGCCAAAGTCGATTCGCCGCCGCCGGGCCGGCGGCGCAAGCTGGAAATGGGCGACCTCGTGCAGCAGCACATAGGCCTCGGTGCCGGTACGGAGCGCGCGTCCGTCCCAACTATAGCCGCACTGCGGACGTCCCGGACGGCGCGACATGCCGAATTGCCGGGCAAGACGGAGGGCGCTCAGGTGGTGCAGTGCAGCATGATTCGACTCCGCGCGGCGCCAGCGGCCGGGCACGGCGATGCGGCGGAACACACGCTGCGTATAACGATCGGTGAGCGCCGCGGAAAATACGGCCAGCGCGCGCGGCAACAGGTGTGGCGGAAGTGTGGTCAGCATCATGGTTTCGGCCCGTCCATGCTCCGCCCGCTAAATCCGCCCGGGCGCCGGTGTCTGCGCCCGCTGCAGGGCTGGGTGAATCATTGGAGACATTTGCAAGTATTGCGATTTCGGGGGTGATGGGGCAGAGTCTGTGACCCTAGCCGGCCGTCATCATTCCGAGCGCCGCCGCGCGAGGCGGCATCTGCACCGTCGCCACGGCGCTTAATAGCGCGGAACACAGGCGAATGATGGCGAGAGCCGAGGAGTAGACGCGTTGAAGCCGACGGATATCTCCCATCCCGACTATTTCCACAAGGTCGTCGATTGCCAATGGGCGTGCCCCGCCCACACGCCGGTGCCTGAGTATATCCGCTTGATTGCGGCCGGGCGCTACACCGACGCCTACATGGTCAACTGGGTGTCGAACGTCTTTCCCGGCATCCTGGGACGGACCTGCGATCGCCCGTGCGAGCCCGCGTGTCGTCGCGGCCGCGTCGAACAGGAAGCGGTCGCGATCTGCCGCCTGAAGCGCGTCGCCGCCGACAACAAGGAAGACATCCGCCAGCGCCTGCCGCGCATCCCGAGCGAGAAGAACGGCAAGCGCGTCGCCTTGATCGGCGCGGGGCCCGCATCGCTCGCCGTGGCCCGCGATCTCGCGCCGCTTGGCTATCACCTCGTCATGTTCGACGGCGACGCCAAGACCGGCGGCATGATGCGGACGCAGATCCCGCGCTTCCGCTTGCCGGAGGCGGTGACCGACGAGGAATGCGGCTACATCACCGACATGGGGATCGAGCTTCATCTCGGCGAGCGCATCGACAGTCTGAAGGCGCTACTCGCGCAAGGCTATGACGCGATCTTCGTCGGCTCCGGCGCGCCGCGCGGGCGCGAATTGGAAATTCCCGGGCGTCAGGAAGCCGCCGCCAACATCCATATCGGCATCGACTGGCTCTCGAGCGTGTCGTTCGGTCATGTCGACAAGATCGGCAAGCGCGTCATCGTGCTGGGTGGCGGCAACACAGCGATGGATTGCTGCCGCACGTCGCGCCGCCTCGGCGGCGAGGATGTGAAGGTCATCGTGCGCAGCGGATTCGAGGAGATGAAGGCCTCGCCGTGGGAAAAGGAGGACGCGCAGCACGAGGGCATCCCGATCCTCAACATGCTCGTGCCCAAGGAATTCACGCACGACCACGGCAAGCTCACGGGCGTGCTGTTCGAGAAGGTCGAGGCGAAGTACGACGACAAGGGCCGCCGCTCGCTCGTCCCGACCGGCGAGCCCGACCAGCATGTCCCGTGCGATGACGTGCTCGTCGCGGTCGGGCAGGAGAACGCCTTTCCCTGGATCGAGCGCGGCATCGGCATCGAGTTCGATCGCTGGAACATGCCCAAGGTCGATCCGCGCACGATGCAGAGCACCATCCCCAACGTGTTCTTCGGCGGCGACGCGGCGTTCGGGCCCAAGAACATCATCTGGGCCGTGGCGCACGGCCAGGACGCCGCCATCTCGATCCACAAGCTTCTGAACGGCGAGGACGTTAACAAGCGGCCGCCGCCCGACGTGGCGCTCATCAGCCAGAAGATGGGCATCCACGAATGGAGCTACGACAACGACATCTCGAACGACATCCGCTATCGCGTGCCGCTGCGCGACAAGGAAGTCGCACTGAAGGACGTGCGGGTCGAGGTGGAATTGGGCTTCGACCAGAAGCTTGGCTATCTCGAAGCCGAGCGCTGCCTCAACTGCGATGTCGAGACCGTATTCTCGGGCAGCCTCTGCATCGAATGCGATGCCTGCGTCGATATCTGCCCGATGGACTGCATCACCTTCACGGGTAACGGCGAAGAGACCGAGCTGCGCGGGCGGCTCATGGCGCCGGCGACGAACAAGACCCAGGATCTCTATGTCTCGGCCGAGCTCAAGACCGGCCGGGTCATGGTCAAGGACGAGGACGTCTGCCTCCATTGCGGGCTTTGCGCCGAGCGCTGCCCGACAGGGGCGTGGGACATGCAGAAATTCCTTTTGGACATGACATTGGCCGGACCGCAATGCCTAAGCCGATAGAAAGCGTCAACGACTTCGTCGTCAAATTCGCCAACGTCAACGGCTCTGGCTCGGCGAGCGCGAATACGCTGTTCGCGAAATCCTTCCTGCGCATGGGCGTGCCCGTGGCGACGCGGAATATCTTCCCATCGAACATCCAGGGCCTGCCGACCTGGTACGAGGTGCGCGTGTCGGGCGAAGGCCATCTTGGCCGGCGCGGCGGCGTCGATCTCATGGTCGCGATGAATCCGCAGACCTGGGCGCAGGACGTGGCTTCAATCGATCCCGGCGGCTATCTCTTCTACGATTCGACGAAGCCGATGCCGCCGTCGAAATTCCGCGACGACATCAACATCGTCGCCATGCCCCTGACCGAGATCTGCAACAGCACCTATTCCGATCCGCGCCAGCGCCAGCTCTTCAAGAACATCATCTATATCGGCGCGCTCGCGGCGCTGCTCGACATCGACCTCGCCGCCATCGAGGAGTTGATCGGCGAGCAGTACAAGGGCAAGGACAAGCTCATGGCGCCCAATATCCAGGCGCTGCACATGGGCCACGACTACGCCAAGTCGCATTTGCCGCAGATCGGCCTCAAGGTGAAGCGGGCGGACAAGGTCGGCGACCAGATCTTCATCGACGGCAACAGCGCCGCGGCCCTGGGGGCGGTCTATGGCGGCGCGACCGTGGCGGCCTGGTATCCGATCACGCCGTCGACGTCGCTCGCCGAAGCCTTCATGCGCTATTGCCGGCGCTACCGCACCGATCCCGACACCGGCAAGGCGCGCTATGCCATCGTTCAGGGCGAGGACGAGCTTGCCTCGATCGGTATCGTCATCGGCGCCGCGTGGAACGGCGCGCGCGCCTTCACCTGCACCGCGGGCCCCGGCGTCTCGCTCATGACCGAGTTCTTGGGCCTGGCCTATTTCGCGGAGATCCCCGCCGTCCTCTTTGACGTGCAGCGCGGCGGCCCGTCGACCGGCATGCCGACGCGCACGCAGCAATCGGACATCATCTCTTGCGCCTACGCCTCGCACGGCGACACCAAGCATCCGCTGCTCTTCCCCGAGGATCCGCGCGAATGCTTCGAGATGGGGGCGCAAGCCTTCGATCTCGCGGACCGGCTGCAGACGCCGATCTTCGTCATGCTCGACCTCGATATCGGCATGAATGACTGGCTCGTCCGGCCTTTTGCCTGGGACGACAAGCACAAATTCGACCGCGGCAAGGTCATGACCTACGACGAGCTCGAGGCGGGCAAGGATTTCGGCCGCTATCTCGATGTGGACGGCGACGGCATTCCGTACCGGACATATCCCGGCACGCATCCGAAGCGCGGCTCGTTCTTCACCCGCGGTACTTCGCGCGACCGCTACGCGAAGTACAGCGAGCAGGGCAACGTCTATGTCGACAACATGGAGCGGCTCCTGCGCAAGTTCGGAACCGCGAAGAAGCTCGTTCCGGGTCCGGTGCTGCGCGCCGCGAAGCAGAAGACCAAATACGGTGTGATGTATTTCGGCTCGACCACGGCCTCGATGCACGAGGCGCTCGACGGGCTCGAAGCCAACGGCATCCATCTCGATGCGCTTCGCATCCGCGCCTTCCCGTTCTCGGACGAGGTCGTCGAGTTCGTGCGCCGGCACGAGCAGGTGTTCCTGGTCGAGCAGAACCGCGACGCGCAGCTCCGCACGCTTCTCATCAACGAGTGCAACATCGATCCCGCGCGCGTCGTGCCGGTGCTGCACTATGACGGCACGCCGATCACGGCGCGCTTCATCAACGATGCCATTTCCGAACGCCTCGCCGCGCTCAAGGTGGCGCCGCTGCGGGAGGTTGCGCGATGACTTATCTTCCGAAGCCCAAGCTTCATCATCCCTCGCTGCCGACGAACGGCCTCGGCCTCACGCGACGCGACTACGAGGGCTCGGTCTCGACGCTCTGCGCCGGTTGCGGGCATGATTCGATCAGCGCCGCGATCATCCAAGCCTGCTTCGAGCTCGACCTGCCGCCGCACCGCATCGCCAAGCTCAGCGGCATCGGCTGCTCCTCGAAGACGCCCGACTATTTCCTTGGCCCCGCGCACGGCTTCAACAGCGTGCACGGCCGCATGCCCTCGGTGCTGACGGGCGCCAATCTCGCCAACAAAGAGCTCATCTATCTCGGCGTCTCGGGCGACGGCGACAGTGCGTCGATCGGCATCGGCCAGTTCGCCCATTCGATCCGGCGCGGCGTCAACATGCTTTATATTGTCGAGAACAACGGCGTTTACGGGCTTACCAAGGGACAGTTCTCGGCGACGAGCGACCGCGGCTCAACCAGCAAGCGCGGCGTCGCGAACACCGATGCGCCGGTCGACATGGTAAGCATGGCCTTGATCCTCGGCGCGACCTTCGTCGGGCGCAGCTTCTCGGGCGACAAGGAGCAGCTTGTGCCGCTTATCAAGGCGGCGCTCCTGCACAAGGGCGCGGCCTTCATCGACTGCATTAGCCCGTGCGTCGCCTTCAACAATCACCAGGGCTCGACCAAGAGCTTCGACTATGTGCGCGAGCACAACGAGATGGTGAACTTCCTCGACTTCATCACCGGCCGCGAGGAGATCAAGGCCGATTACGCGCCCGGCTCGGTCGAGGTGGTGGAGCAGCATGACGGCTCGGTCTTGCGCTTGCGCAAGCTCTCGGCCGAGTTCGATCCGCACAACCGCCAGTCGGCACTTACGTACCTCCAGGAGCGCGAGGCTGAAGGCGAGGTCGTGACCGGGCTCCTTTACGTCGATCCGGAGCCGCATGACCTGCACGACCACCTGAACACGGTCGATGCGGCGCTGAACGGTCTCGGCGAGAAGGAGCTTTGCCCCGGCTCCGCCGCGCTCCAGAAGCTCAACGCCTCGCTCAGGTAGGCGGAACGAACCTAATCAGCACCTGGTGCGCGGCGACGCCTTCCTCGCCCGGCGCGGGCGTGCCTTGCGCCTTGGTGATGCGCCCGGCGTCGAGGCCGGCGTCCGTCAACGCGCGAATGACCGCGAGCGCGCGGCGGTCGGCAAGCGCTGCATCCGTCGTGGCGCCGCCGTCGGCATGACCCTCGACGAGGAGTTTGTCCGGCCGGTCTTTTGCCGCAGCCACGGCATTGGCGATGATCTGGCGCGCGTCAGGGCCGAGCGTCGCGCCGCCGGTCTGGAAATAGACGACGAAATTGGCCGGGGCAGGGGCGGGCGCCGGCGCGGTACACGCGGCAACTGCCCCAACGCCCAGGAGCATCACGAATGTGCGGCGGCGCATCGTTCCCCCAAAGTGCTATTCGACTGTTATTGCGAGCGCAGCGAAGCAATCCCCAGGAGATTGCTTCGTCGCTTCGCTCCTCGCAATGACGTCATTGCGTTGGCGTAAGCCAAACCCTAGTTCACGTTCTCGTACCGCGTCAGCCCCTCGATCTCGCCCTGGTCGCGGCCGCGCAGCTCGATGACGTTGCGGTCGGGATCGCGCACGAACAGCGACACGCCGCCGTCCTCGCCGAACTTGACCGGACCCTGCGTGATGCGGATGTCGTTCTGCTTCAGCGCCGCGATCGTGTCGGGGACGGACGCGACTCGTAGCGCCACGTGGGTATAGCCCGGGTATTTCTCGCCCACGTCCATCAGCACGTTCTTCGCCGGATCGCCGGCATTGGCGTTGAAGATGAGATTGATCTCGACGCCCTCGCGGTTCTTGATGATCGCGACGGAATCGCCTTGGGCGCGCTGCAGGAATTCGAACCCCAGGATCTTGTAGAACGCGACCGCTTGGTCGAGGTCGCGCACGCGGATGCCGATATGGTCGACCCGCTCGATGGTGATGCTGGCGCTCATGTGGTGCCTCCTAGCGTCCCTCAAAGCGGGGCGCGCGCTTCTCGACGAAGGCCAAGGCGCCTTCGCGATGATCATCGGTTCCGGTGCAGCGCGTGTGGCGCATTGCTTCCGCGTCCATCACGGTCGTGAGGCTCGCGGTTTCGGCGAGATTCAGATTCTGCTTCATATAGGAAAGCGCGACGCGCGGCCCGTTGGCAAGCGCGCGTGCAACCGCCTTCGCCTCGTCGTCGAGCGCCGCGTCCGCCACGACCTTGTGGACAAGGCCCAGGCCAAGCGCCGTCCGCGCGTCGATGACCGGCGACAGCAAATAAAGCTCGCGTGCCTTCGCCGTGCCGACGAGGCGCGTCAGGAAATAGTGGCCGCCGAAATCGCCCGAGAGCCCGACCTTGGCGAAGGCGGTGGTGAAGCGCGCGTCCTCGCCGGCGATGCGCAGGTCGCAAGCCGCCGCGAGCGACAATCCGGCGCCGGCCGCGGGTCCGCGCACCATGGCGATGGTCGGCTTCGCGATCTCGTGGAGGAGGCGGGACGCTTCCATGCGGCGGCGCAGGTCGGCGGTGCGCTCCTCATAGGTCTCGGGCGCGGCGCCGGACGCGGCCATGTTCTTGACGTCGCCGCCGGCGCAGAAGGCGCGGCCCGCGCCTGTCAGCAGGATGGCGCCCACGGCGCGGTCGGCGGCGGCGCGCTCGAGCGCGCGCACCAGCCGGTCGCACATCTCCCAGCTCAAGGCGTTGAGCCGGTCGGGCCGGTTCATGGTCAAGGTAAGAACGCCGTCCTCGATCCGCTCGAGCAAGACTTCGTCCATCGCTTCCTTCCTTTCCCGCCGGGCCGAGCGCGATAATCACCATATCGTGTCGGGGCCCGCAGAAACAATCGCCCGCCGGCAGGCGTGGGAGCCGCTCCTTGCCGCCGCAATCGTAGGCGCGCTCGCCGGGCTTTATGGCTGGGCGCTGTTCGTCCTGAGCTTTCGCCACGACGGCCTGATCGGCCCGCGCTTCAACGCGCCCGGCCTCGACTTCACGGTGTTCTGGCAGGGCGCGCGCGAGGCGCTTTCGGGCGATCTCGGCCAGCTGTTCGACGGCGCGCGCTTCACCGCCACGCTGAACCAGGAATTCGCGGCCTGGCTCAGCGCGCCGCTGCCGCTCCACCCGTGGATCTATCCGCCGCATTTCCTGCTGCTGCTCCTGCCGGTCGGGCTGCTGCCGTTTCCCGCGGCCTACGCGCTCTTCCTCGCCGTCACCTTCGCGCTCGCGGCCGTGGCGCTCCTTGCCGGCGAGCGCGGCCTGCGGTGCATGATCCTTGGCTCCGCGTTGGCGCTCGCGCCCGGTACCGCGCTGACGGCGATCACCGGCCAGAACGCCTTTCTCACCGCGGCGCTTCTGGTCGGCGGATTTCGGCTGATCGGCGCGCGTCCCATGCTCGGCGGCGCGCTCCTCGGCGTGCTTACGGTGAAGCCGCAGCTCTTCCTGATGGTGCCGGTGGCACTTGTCGCGGCGCGCGAATTTCGCGCGCTCGGCGCTTGCGTTCTCGCCGCCGCAAGTCTTGTCGTCGCGAGCGTTCTCCTGTTCGGCTGGGCGCCGTGGCAGGCATGGCTCGGCGCGGTGCTCGGCCCCGGAAACGAGCTCCATCGCGGCTGGACGAAACTCAGCCTGCTCTGGGGCGAGAGCGTCTATACCGATGCGCTCCTGCTCGGCGCCAGGTCTTATGCCGCGGCGGCGTCGCAGGGGTTGGCTACCTTGCTCGCCGCTGCCGCGGTCGCGCGCGCGTCCAAAAATCTCGCGGTCGTGCTGGCGGCGACAGTGCTCGCGGCGCCGCATGTGGCGCCCTACGACACGATCCTGCTCGCGATCGCGGCGGCGCTCTTCTTCGCGCGCGGCATCGAGCGCGGCATGCGGTCATTCGAGCTGCCGCTCGCGCTCATGCTGTGGCTTGCCGCACTCTATGGGCCGCCGATCCTGTCGCCCGCGGGCTTCCTGCCGCCGCTCCTGATCCTCGCGTTTCTCGCGCGAAGCGTGGCTCAGCCGCCGTAGAAGACGTTGTCGCCCAGATCCTTCATCTCCAGGATCGCGGCATCGGGGCGGCCGGAGGGCGGCTTTTGCACGTGCGCTTCGGTCACCTCGGCGACGACGACATGGTGGTCGCCTTCCTCGACAATCTGCTTCACGCGGCATTCGACCGCCGCCACCGCCGCCTCGAGCAGCGGCGCACCGTTGCCGCCCTTCTTGAAGCCCTGGCCCGAGATCTTGCCGTCCTTCAGTTCTGCCGGCTTGAAGAAGGTGAAGGCCATGCCCTTGCCGTCCTTGCCGAGCATGTTGAGGGCGAAAGTCTTCGTGTCGCGCACGATCTTGTAGGCGCCGCTGTCGGTCTTGACGCCGACGACGACGAGCGGCGGGTTGAAGGCCGACTGCGTCACCCAGTTGACGGTCGCCGCGGCGACACCGCCCTTGCCGTCGTCAGCCGTGAGAATGTAGATGCCATACGGGATCATGCGGAGCGCGGTCTTTTTCGCGTCGGCGTTCATCGGTCTCTCCTAATGTGAGTCTTTCCACGGATCGAAGCTCGTCGGGTCGGGCAGGACCGCGCCGCAGCTCTTGCACGTGCGCAGGTCGAGGCTGGCGTTGAAGGAGGATATCTCGTCCTTGAGGCCGCGCTCGATGTCATCGCACCAGAAGCGGACCTCGTGCAGCCGCGTGCTGCAGGCAGGACAGAACCAGGCGATGCCGTCGAGCTCGTCCTCCGCGCGCGGGCGCTCGATCACGAGCCCGATCGTGCCGGGCGGGCGGCGCGGCGAGTGATAGATCTCCTTGGGCAGGATGAAGACCTCGCCTTCCTCGATACGGATCTGGCGCTCGCGCCCGCCTTCGATCACATGGACGAAGATATGGCCCTTGAGCTGGTAGAAGATCTCGTCGAACGGATCGATGTGGAAATCGTTGCGCGCGTTCGGGCCCTTGATGATCTGGAAGATGAAGTCCGAGCCCTTGAACACCTCTTTGTTGCCAATGGCGCCGAGCGATTTCGGCAGGTTCTGCGCGATCCAGCCGTCGAGATTGAAGGGGAGGGCGAGCTTCGTCATCGATCGCTCCCGTAGGGTTCAGGGAGTTTTGCCCCCGCGCGCCGCCTCGCGCAATGCCTTCATTTCCTCGAACCGCCGGGTCACGTCGCGCAGGATGGCGCCGATCCCGAGGACGCGCCCCTCGTCATCGCGGAATGGCACGATCGTGAACTCGACCGAGATGCGCG
>Ga0335081_10001779_pt1 | contig 34185 bp, 35 predicted proteins | sample Lox_Sample_35_FD_206713 | JGI IMG/M metagenome (GOLD analysis project Ga0335081, IMG submission 206713) | Soil microbial communities from Loxahatchee National Wildlife Refuge, Florida, United States - Lox_Sample_3.5 | ecosystem: Environmental > Terrestrial > Soil > Wetlands | place: USA...
CCGGGGCGCGGACCTTGACCGACCGGCCAAACGACTTCTGGAAGGCGACGTGGGAGGTCTTCTCCGTCTTGACGACGCTGCCCTGACCGACGAGGTTGGCGACGCCGGGGCCGCCAAGGATGACTGAGGTGCTGTCTGCCTCAAGCCGATGCCGAGGCCCAGACAGGGAGGTGGTTGCTGGTGCCCGGCGCAACGGCCCCCGGGGTGGTTCGACGTTAGCTCTTTCGCGCGACAAAAAGCTGGACGCGCGAGATGCGCCAGAAGCGACGCCGTATCAAGACGGACAGCCCAGCCTCTTCGAGCAGCCGCTGGATGACGTCTGGCCCTTGAGGGTTGGCGTGGTCGGTCCGGCGACGAAATAAACGCAAGAGCCACAGAGGTGCATCGACATCCGCGAGGACAAACAGCCCTCCCGGACGCAGTATTCGCACGACCTCGCGAACGCCAGCCGCCTGGTCAGTCCAGTGATGAAACGACATGGTGCTAAATGCCACGTCGAATGAGCCAGCTTCCAGCGGCAGCGCGGACGCATTCCCACGCTTGAAGGTGAACTTAGGGTCTCCCTCGTGCTTGTGTTGCGCCTGGGCAACCATCGCTTCGGAGGCGTCGACGCCCGTGAGCCAGGCATCGCCCCAGCGGCGTGCAACCGTCTCCAGCAGGCGGCCCGTTCCACAGCCGACGTCGAGCACGTCATGAGGGGAAGAACTCGCTGCAAAGAACGCGGTCAGCGCGGCCTCATGGACGGGCTCGAACATGAGCCTCTGGAGGAGACTGTGGTCGTAACTGGGAGCCCAGCGGTCGAAGTGACGCTCTGAGTTCATGGTCGGCATGCTCGCGCCGAGCAAGCGGGGGATCAAGCCAAATCAGATGTCCGAGACAGCGGAACCATCACCGGGCCGGGCGATGGCGTTCTCTACCAGTACCAAGTTGATCCGAGCCGCCAGCGTCTCCCTGGGGCTGCAGGAGTCCGGGCGACAAATCCGGCACCGCTGCGGGAAATTTGCGGCTTGCAGCCAATTACGGCCTCGCGCTGCCCCTCGTCGATGTACCCCGCGTTTGGGTCCGAGATGCTCAGGACCTTTTCGGACATGGGCATCTTCATTGTGGCAGATCACGCGGGAAGCGGTACCACCGCCCAACCTTGGGCTTGCCGAATTTGGTCTTGCAACGCACAGGTTCTGGTCCGTCGGTGCGACCTGCGCGTCATCGAGGTGTCGGGGGGCGGGCCTGGCAATCGCAACGACCCGATCCATTACCGGGCTGCCCGATCGGGGTGCTGTGTCGCCAGCACGGTCGGGTCCTGGCCGACGGCGGCTACCGCGGCATCCACGAGCTCCTCACGCCGGTCTTTCCGGCGCAACCAAATGCTCCGCGACGAACACCTGGCGACGCCACCGCAAGCGTCGCGCACGCGTGGAGCACGCCCTGGCAAGGCTGAAAGACTGTCCTCCGCGATCATCGCCGACGAGGTCGCTCCCTCTCGCAGACTCTGGCGGCAGTGGCATTCCTTCAACTTGCGGATCGCCATGCGACAAGAATTGCGGAACAGCTCTTAGTTTCGGACTTGTTCCCCAGTCGACTGAGGATCATCGTTCACTGATGGTGGTGAGCGACTGCGCGGCCGGGGCTGCACCTGGGGTCGGCTCGCTCGCAGCGGCGGCCGTCGCCAAGACGTCGTCGCTCTATGGACTCTCAGGCGACTGTGGAAGCGCGCAGCAGGCGGAGATGAACTAGTTGTGCGCATCGGAACAGGCCGCGCTGTGCTGCGAAGAAGCGCGGGTTGCTCGTCTCGCGAGAGGGCGAGATGTCAGTGGAAGTCGAGCAGCGGGAACCCGTTTAGCTCGTCGAGAGAGAGCTGGGAGAGACCGTGTTGGGTCAGATCGAGGCAGACTCTGGCTGTCACGCCCCGCTCGTTGCAAAGGCGCGCTGCGGCTTGGAGGGTAGCAAGCCTCTCCTGGGGGACCGCAAAGATGATCTCGTCCAGAACCCTGTTGTCGAGAATCTGCTCCAGCCTGTGGATCGATCCGAGCAGCGGGCCGGCGCGGCGCGGACCCGTTTCGCCGTTCTCCTCGATGAAGCCGGCGAAGTGGTAGCCCCACTCGCGCCGTGTCAGGATTGCTTCTGCGATGTTCCGGGCCACCTCGCCTGTCCCCACGACCGCGAGGACTCTCGTGCTGAAGCCCTTGCGACGCAAGGCGATGAGCGCGCTACGCAACAGCAGGCGGTTGCAGACGAGCAGCCCCATACTGATGCCGAAGTAGAAGAGGACGAAGAGCCGCGACATCGCTCCCTGCTTTGCGAGGAACCCGACTGCGGAGATGGTGATGATGACGATGAGGACGGTTCGCGTCACGCGATACAGTTCGCTCGCAGCGCCGCGCAATCGATCCAAGCGGTACAGGCGCAGGGACCAAGAAACGCCGGTCCATGACAGTAGGCTCGCTGCGAGGAGCGGCCAGTATTGACCGATCGGGTAGAGGCCAGGATGGCCGATGTACCTCTCGCCGAAGATCCGGTCGCGTACCAGATACGCGATGGGGAACGAAGCAGTCAGCGCAACCAGATCGAATGTTCGAAGCGCGGCATTCACTGCGCGCTCGCGTGACCTGAACAAGGTCGTGTTCTCTGATCCCATGGATGCTGTTCATTAATGGCCAGGCACCCGCCGGCAGACGACGCGGGCGGGGCGTGCTCTTGTGCCGGAATTCGGCCGGCCTGAACCCGCTTTCAATTCGGAGTCGCACGCTCCAAGCAGGTGGCTGGCCCAAGCGCGCCCTAGTGTTTGCCGCTCCGCGCTCATAGGGGAAGGGGATGCCCCCCTTGCCCTGCAGCCACCCAATGCGCCTCGCCACGGGAAGGTCGAGTTGCTAGGCCAGCCTATCGTGACCCCGAACCTGCTGGCCTATGCTGCGCTCGCAGCATGGCCGCTGATGGTTCTCTGTCTCTACGCGGTGCCTCGAAACAGGCTTGCCATCGCTCGGATCACAGCCTGGATGGTGATCCTGCCGGTGATGTTCCTGCCATCGTCGCTCACGATCAAGATCGGGGAGGGCATCCCAGGGCTGGACAAGCACCGTATCGCCTTCCTGGCCATCGCCATTGCGCTTGCGCTCTTTCACGGACGCGAGCTCTGGCGACATGTCCGTCTCTTTCGATTCCCAATCATCCTCCTTCCCGTCATCTTCTATGCAATCGTCCGCACCGTCCAGACGAACGGGGACACGCTGGTCTTCGGGGCCCACGCCCATGACTACGGGCAAGAGTCTGTCGTTGTTGGGGGCCTCACGACGCATGACATTTGGTCGATAGCAACCGTGTGGCTGCTCGACATCTACCTGCCGTTCGCGGTTGGCCAGCTCGTGTTCCGGACCGAGCGCGATCTTCACGACCTGTTCGAGGTCCTCAGCCTCTGCGCGATCATATACGTGCCTTTCTGCCTCGTGGAGCTCCGGTTGAGTCCGCAGTTTCATCGGTGGGTGTACGGTTACCACCCGCACGAGTTCATCCAGTCGATTCGCGGAGGGAGCTACCGGCCGTTCGTCTTCATGAGACACGGTTTGGACCTGGCGAGGTTCTTCCTCACTTGCTTCTGTGCCGCGCTGGCCGTTCGCAAGCTGCATTCCACCACGACGCCGGTCCCGGCCGGCTGGCGCACGGTCATCTCCGGTGCAATCGTCGCGCTGTGCAAGACCTTTACTGCGATCGTCTACTGTCTGTTTGCCCTCGTCTTCAGTCGATTGCTTTCTGCCCGATGGATCCGAGTCGCTGTCATCGCAACAGGGGTGATAGTGCTCTCGTACCCTTCTATGCGCATGTGGAACTTGTTTCCGGCGAAGAAACTCGTGGAGATTGCTGCTCGGGTCGACCGAGAGCGGGCGGAGTCGCTGCAGTTTCGGTTCGAGAACGAGGATCGCCTCCTTGAGCGCGCGATGCAGCGCCCGGTCTTCGGCTGGGGCACCTTCGGGCGCGAGCGCGTGTACACCGACTGGGGCAAGGACATCAGCGTCCAGGACGGCTCCTGGATCATCTACCTGGGCGAGTTCGGCTACGCTGGCTTCTGTGCCTTCTTCGTCTGGTTCCTCGTTCCGCTCGCGCGTCTCGCCTGGAACTTCCGCTCGCTCACGCCGAGGGCCCAGACGCTCGCGGGAATGCTGGCCGTCGTCGTGGCGCTCCTGACCCTGGACCTGTTGCCGAACAGTCTTGCCGACCGTCTGCCGCTCGTCTACGCGGGGGCTCTCCTCACCTTGTCTGGGGTGGATTCGCGAGCGGCTGCCCTACGCAGGACCGTGAGGGAGAAGGCGCGCGAAAGATCGTCGGTGCGAGCAAGGACGGTGGCGCGAACCGCGGACGTCGGTCAATCAGAGCACGCGTGAGCCCTGCCCCGGCAGGCGCAGCGCATGGGCGATGGGGCTGACGAGGTGGCGCTTCGGGATGATTGAGCGCGCCGCTGTGGGTGTACGTATCCCAAGCGTGCCAGGACGCTCGGTTGTGGAAATGTGGTGGCCGCCTTTCGCTTGCTGCCGAGAAGCCTCGGGCTGAGAAGGCGTGCCAAGGCAGCTGATGCGTTGCAGGCATGCGCTGCACCGGGCGCGGAATGCCGATGATTCCCGCTTCTGGCAGCGAGCGCTCCAGCCCCGCGCAGGTCCACAACGACAGGAAACGGTCTGATCCGGCCCATCTCCGTTCCCCAGCCTGCCTCCTGCAGCCCGAGGCCGCGGGACTTGCAAGGTCGCCCGATCGCTTCCCGTCGCCGAGAGATCTCACCAATCGGGGTGCATTGCGTCCCGGCGCGGCGCGCGTGGGTACTCACGCGCGTCGGCTAGGACCGGCAACTCCAGGGACTTCTGGAGCTGCCAGGGCTGTACAACTCGACCCCGAAGAAGGTCGAGTGCGACCACAACCACTGCGGCGAGCAGGAGCGAGAGCAGTCCACCTACGCTGAAGATCTTCCTTGGCAGGGGGCTCACTCGGTGCTTCGGGACTTCGGGCGGCCAGATGATGGTGTAGCGGTACTTGAATCCGGCGCGGGCGGCGTCGAGCTCGAGCTGCGCAGCGCTGAGGCGCTCGACCATCTGCGTGTATTGCAGCCTGGCGTCTCGTATGCGCTCGGTGTCTGGTACCCTGGTGTCTCCCGGCCGCGAGAACGCGCCGCGCGCAGCGGGCAGTGGCCTGGGCTCGACCTCGGCTGCGGCGGCCTTCGCCGCGTACTCCTCCCGCAGCTTGCGCTCCTCAGCGCGCAAGGAGGTGATCTGCGGCGATTCGCGGGATAGCGCCGCAATGTCCTCTTGCAGGGCAATGACGCTCGGATAGGCGTCGGAGTAGATTCCCCGCTTCTCTTCGAGCTGTGCTTGCAGGTCGGCCAGGCGACGACGCCGGAACTCCTCCACGTCCCAGATGGCGCGATTCTTTGCGTCGATCGTTGCCCGAAGCCGCTCCAGCTCCTCGACCGGTTTGCGCGATGCCGCGTTGGAAGTGTTGGTGAACTCCCACCCCTGCGAGCTGACTCCTCGGCTCTCTTGGACAACCTTGTCGAGCTGCTCGCGGAGTGCGGCTGCCCTTCCCCTTAGGAGTGAGATGACCTCGTCGAAGGCGGTGATCTCCTTCAGGTGACGCGCTTCGAAGAAGTTTTGGAGCGCGCCGTGCACGATTCGATAGGCTTCTTCGGGGTCTGGCCAGTCGATGCTGATGCGGATCGTCTCCTCGGCGGTCGTGACGAGCAGGTCCTGATCAAGCTCGCCAACCAGATCGTTCAGAGAGTCTTCCTCGGCCCGCTGGAATGGAAGCCAGCGTGACCACCACTGGTGGTTTTGGCGCGTGCGCGCACGCCACGGCTCGAGCAGCTTTGCCTCCTTGATGAGCTCGATGAGGTTCTTGCGCTGATGTACGAGATTCCAAGCCTGGTGGGTCGGCACGTCGTCAGCAATCGTGGGGTGAGCCGGTCCCGAGAGCGGTTGTGGAGGCTGTGCGAAGATACGCGCCTCCGTGCGGTAGAGGGGAGGTCTCGACCGGTAGTATTGAAGAGACGCGGTCATGCCAGATAGGAACAGGATACCGAAGAGGAGCCATCTTCGCCGAACGGCGCCGAAGACGAGGTGGATCCAGTCCGACCACGTCGGGTCGTTGTTCTCGGCCTCGGGGACGTCAATCTGGACGCGCCATTCGCGCTGGCCCCCGTCTTCCTGCAAGGGGCGCCACTGACTGCTCGTTGTGTTCATGTGCATGCACCACGCTCGAATCTCACAAACGGCCGATTTGGGTTAGTGTCGTCGTCACCACCCCTGCCCATTCGGTCTGCGGTATCCTGGCGACCCGCGCCATGGCTGAGACCACCAACCCTGCCACGGGCTCGTAGGCGAGGCCGAGGCCGCCTTGGGTGAGCAGGCGGGCAGACGAGGGGTCTGGGTTTGGTGCGTAGCCAGCGCTACCGCGTGCGAGGAAGGTCCACTGTCTCGCCAGCCGGACGTCGGCCGAGGCGAAGCCTTCGAAGCGCGGGAGGACCGTGCCGGTGGCGGCGTCCGGTACCGGAGCGTAGCGCAGGGTGAAACGAAGGGCGAGTGTGCCAGGTCGTCGAGCCTGCTCGTCGCGCCGAAGCATCACGCCCCCGGTTGGCACGAGTCCATGCTGTGCTCCCACGCCGTTGCCGCCCAGAAACGCCACCCCGCCGGTGAGCTCGGTCTCGTATCGTGTTCTGGGGACTCGCTCGTTGAGTCTAACAAAGGGCTCGTTCACGAGTGCGAGCTCGCTCGCGCCCGTGAAGGCGTGCCGCCACGAGCCGGTGGCGCTCAATTGCACGGTGTCGGCGGGCGTCGAGATCCAGCCGCGGGCGCCCGCGATGGCCAAGGAGAGCGCCTCGCGCCGCTCGCTCCACGAGACAGCTCCGCCAGCCTGTGCGGTTCTCGTTTGCGGTAACGTCGCTTGGTCACGGGCGGAGAAACCTCCCGAGATCGCGAAGCCCGCGGAGCCGCTCAAATGGAGGCTCCGCGTGAGCGCGTGGTCGATAATGGTCAACGTGCTCTCGTTGAGCGAGCCGATGATCGGGCTTCCCACGTTCAACACGAAGAGCGGAAGGGGCGTGTCGGGCGCGTAGGCGATCCACGAGAGGTCAGTCGGCCCGACGAGGAGCAGCTGCCGCATTCGGGCCTGCGTTCTCGGGTCCGGTTGCCATTCCAGTGCGACGTTTCCCCGGCCCAAGAAGTTGGCCGTGCCGCGCTCCGCCGTTTCCCGGAGCAGTACCGCGGAGCCTCCGCTCGCCCGAAGTCGCAGGCTGGGCGTGTCATACTCGACCGTGGCGTTGGCATCGAGCTGCCCGTCACCCACGCCGTCCTGGAATGCGCGCGCATCGGTGCGTAGGTCGAGTTCCCACGGGAGGGTCCCAAGCGCTAGAAGGAGGCCGGTGGAGAGAATAGCCGCCACGTGTCACTCCACGACGATGACGTCGCCCGGGCGCAACTTGAAAGTTGAAGCCTTGCCGCGCAGGCGGATCAGGTCGCGGTACGTGAAGCGAATTCGCGTGGTTGCTGGCCCATCCTGACGTAGAACGAAGATGAGCTCCGTGCTCGCGTACTGCGTCACACCGCCGGCGTTCACGAGCGCATGAAGGACACCGGTGCCATTGTCCAGGGCGTAGGCGCCAGGCTTCATGACTTCGCCGCTGACGTAGACGCTGGCCTGCCGCGCTTCCTCCACGGAGACCGTCACGAGCGGCGCCCTGATGAAGCTCTTTAGTCGCGTCTGAAGCGTGCCTGCCATGGTTTCCGCCGTGAGGCCGGCCGCAGAGACATCGTTCAGGAGGGGTAGCGAGATCTTGCCATCAGCGCGGACGCGCGCCCGGGTGGAAAGCTGATCTTGATTGAAGACCCTCACCTGGATGACGTCGCCCGGGCCGATAACGTATGCCGTATCGGGCCTGCTTCCCGTGTCCCGGTACTCGTCGACCCAGACATACTGGCCCGCTCCGGCGCACGCGGAGCCAAAGAGTGCAGCCATGACCCCAGTAGCGAAGATCGAACACACGCGGGGCATCATTATGCGGACTCCCGTAGGCCACGCTCCGCAGAGCTCGAACGGGCCTCGATGTCGCGCCGCACTCCCGCCGCGGCGGAGCGGAACAGCGCGACAAGCTTCTTCGTTTCGGAGTTCACGTCGTGCTCGCGCGCGACGCGCTCTGCGCCCGCGCGCCCCATGCGCTGGAGTTGCGCCGGGGAGGCCTCGCTCGCTGCGCGCAGTGCGGCGGCGAGGGCCTGGACGTCGGCGGCCGGGAGCAGCCAGCCAGACACGCCCTCCTCCACGAGCTCGGGCGTTCCTGCGATCGAGGTCGTAATCACGGGGCGCCCGAGCGCGAATGCCTCCATGACCGCCACCGGCAGACCCTCTGCGAAGCTCGGCAGTACCAGCGCGCGCGCAGCCACGATCTCCTGCCGAACCTGCGCTGCGCCCAGCCAGCCCAGGATGCGCACCCGTCCGAGCAATCCGTGGCGGCGAATGCGACGCTCGATCTCGCCTCGCAGCGGCCCATCGCCGACGATGACGATCTCGAAATCTGTCCCCTCCCTCGCGAGCTGGGCGGCGGCCTCGAGCAGGACGAGGTGCCCCTTCTGCTCGCTGAGCCGGCCCACGCAGACGAATCGGGGTGCAGTGGGCACCGGCGAGGGGGACTCCCGAAGCAAGGCCTCGTCCACGCCGCAGTGCACGATGTGAACCTTGGACCAGTCCTCGAACCGAGCCCACCTCAGGATCTGGGCCCGACCGTACTTGCACACCGCCACTGCGAATGCGGCGCGGCGCACCTTCTCCCGGAGCTTGAGCGCCTCGGGTCGGTCGAACTCTTCTGGTCCGTGTACCGTGAAGCTGTACCCGGGACCGTCCAACTCATGGCAAAGAAGTGCCACCGTCGTCGAATTCGTACCGAAATGGGCGTGTACGTGTTCGGCGCCCGCGTCGCCAAGCCAGCGCGACAGCAGGCAGGCCTCTGCGAGGTAGGCAGCGTGCCGAGGAAGCCCACGATCGGAACGCCACCCGAGCCGGATCGCCGTAGCGGTAGCCCTTGCGAATGAGCGGGGACGCCTCAGTGCAACCTGTAGGATCGCGCGGGCGTACGCGGCGACGCCTGCGTCGAGCAGAACGCGCGTGCGCTCCAGTTCCCGCTGGTCGACTTCGTTGGGCAAGTTCTGGCCGAGAGACGGTGAGTCTCGGGGGACGAAGCCCAAGGGCCTCAGGCTGAAGCGAATCACCTCGATACCGTGGGCCTCCATCGCATGAATCTCGCGCCGGATGAAGGTCATACCCGTGCGTGGGTATTGATTCACGAGGTAAGCGATCTTCAAAACCTGTCCCCCGAGGAGAGCGACGACGAGTATGCTTTCGGCGAGCGGAGCAATGAATTGTCTAGAAAAGCGACCCGCGCGGTGATTGATCCAATTCTGCCTAGTAGGCAAAGGCTGGGTGCGACTGCCACGCTTCGCCAGCGGCGGACCCACCGGGGCCAATGGAGAGGCGACCGTCCGGAGTCTGTGGCACGGAGGCAGCAGTGCGCCGCCCGTTATTTAGGCATACCCTGGTCGGACTCCGGACTTCACTTCGAGAGGACCCTACATGGGATTTGACCCGTCCCGGGCTCAAGCCGACCCACTGCAGACGCATTATTGAAACAGATAGCGTCCAAAATACGTCGTTCTGCTTCTCGGCGGCCAGAATGCCCTTCATCTCTATCGAAGCTCAGTCGCCTTGCGAAAGCGTGGAGGAGCCGTCCCGGCCAGGTGCAGCCACTGACGTGCTACCGAAGGGTGCCACGGATCAGAACCCGGTCGGCATCGGGTTGTGGAAGCTTGTGCGCGAGGATTTCGAAACCCATGAGCGCGATCCCTTCAGTCAGGGCTTCTGGGCTATTGTCGTGCACCGGTTCGGCAATTGGCGCATGGGCATCCCCCGCCCATGGCGTGTGCCGCTGACGATGCTTTATCGCTTTCTGTACAAGGGGGTCGAACTGGCGACCGGGGTGCGTCTTCCATACACCATACGTCTAGGTCGCCGAGTTCACATCTGGCACTACGGGCCGATCGTGGTCAATTGCCATGCCATAGGCGACGACGTGCAGTTGCGACAGAACACCACCATCGGCGTGGCCCGCACCGGCCTGAACGACAGCCTTCCCACTATCGGCCATGCTGTGGACATCGGCGCGGGCGCGTTCATCGGTGGTCGGGTCGTCGTTGGCGACGGGGCCAGGATTGGTGCCAACGCGGTCGTGCTGCAGGATGTGCCGAAGAACGCCGTGGTGATGGGAAATCCCGCGCAAGTCGTGTTTCACCCGGCGGACTCGACGGTGAAGGGCGCGGTCCGCGAGCACGGATCACCCCGCCGCCCAGCTCGCGACGGTCGGGGCGGGAAAGCAAACAGAGGCGCCGGCGGCAAGGTCAATTCGCCGCGGAGACCAACCACTTCGCCTGCGACGGCGAGCGGCAGGGAAGTCGACTTGGGTACCATCGCCCTGCTCGGATCGGCAAACCTCGACTACCTGGCCATGAGCTTTCGCGAGGTCGCGAAGGCCCACCACGTCCGGATCGCACCGTACGTGCCACCTTTCGGGCAGGCGGGCGTGGAGCTCCTCACGCCTGGATCGCAGCTCGTCGAGCAAGGGGTTTCGGCGACGCTGGTGATCGAACGCGCGGAGGACGTGCTCGGAGATCTCTGTGGCGATCCGCTTCAACTCGACGGCGAAGAGCTGGACGCGGCGCTGTCGGAGCGGATCACGCCACATCTACAGATGATCTCCCTCGCCCGGGAGAGGCTCGTGGGTCCCATCCTGCTCGCGCGTCTTGCGGTCCTGCATCGCTCGCCGTTGGAGTTGGCGGACGCCAGCGTTGGTCGTGGTGTAGCGGCTCTGGTCGCACGGGCCAATGCGCGCGTCGAGGAGGGCCTGATCGGCGTAGCAGATGTTCACCTGCTGGAGATGGCGGACGTGATCGCGGAGGTTGGCCGGGAGCGCGGAAGGCCGGGCAAGTACTGGCATCTGGGTCGGATTCCGTTTTCGGAGACGCTCAATCGTCATCTGGCGCGTAGAACTTTGGGTGCATTGCTCGCGCTGCGGGGCAAGGCGATACGCCTCATCGTGCTCGACCTAGACAATACGCTGTGGGGCGGGGTTCTGGGCGAGGACGGGATGGGAGGCATCCAGCTGGGGCCGGGTTACCCGGGGGCCTGCCACCTGGAGCTGCAGCGGACGCTCAAGGCCCTTTCGCGCCGCGGAATCGCGCTGGCCCTGTGCAGCAAGAACGACGAGGACCTGGCTCTTCGGTGCCTCGAAGAGCACCCGCAGATGATCCTTCGGCCCACGGACTTCGTCGCGCGGCGCATCAACTGGGCCAGCAAGGCCGAGAACGTCGCCCAGATCCTCGACGAACTGGCACTCGGACCGGAGTCGTGCCTGTTCGTGGACGACAACCCCCTCGATCGCGAAACCGTCCGGCGAAACCTCCCGGACGTGATCGTGCCAGAGTTTCCCGCCGATTTCTCGGATCTGTCGAGCTGGCTGCTCAACTTGCCGCAGCTCGAATGCCTGCGTCTGACCGCATCCGATCTCGGCCGGACGGAGCAGTACCACCGGCGCGCGCAGGCCAACGAAGCGAGGCGATCCTTCGCGGACCTCAGGGACTTCTATCGAGATCTCAGGATGGAAGTCACCTATCAATGTTACGCCGCGACCAACAAGGAGCGCGTGTTGCAGCTCCTTGCGAAGACGAACCAGTTCAACGCGACCGCGCGGCGGCACGACGCGGCCGCGCTCGATCGGCTCCTGGCCGGTGGCGCGGAGATCTATGCCGTGGGAGTGAAGGATCGGTTCAGCCCCTTCGAGCTCATGGGTGTCCTGATCCTGACGCCCGGGGAAGGCGCATTGCGCGTCGACACATTCCTGCTGAGTTGCCGGATCCTCGGCAGGACGGTCGAGACGGCCATTCTTGCTCATGCGTCCTCGTGCGCCAAAGGCCGGGGTTTCGACCTGGTCGGGGAGATCATCCCGACGGAGCGGAACACGCCGGTGCGAGACGTCTATGCCCGCCATGGGTTCGAAGATCTTGGCGGCGGCCTATGGCGGCTGCCGCGGGATCGTTGCATCGATGCGCCCGACTACATCACCACGAATGCGCCGTAGCGGAAGGAGGTGCGCGCGTGAACGCGACCCAACGTGACAGTGCCGGTCCCGCGGAGGAGGTCTGGGAGCTTCCGCTCTCGGACGCCACGATCGATGGCATCCGTACCGGCGATTCCGTTAGCTTCCGTCGTCGCATGGAACCCGACCTGATCGAGGCATATGCCAATCTCGTCCTGGACCACAGTCCGTTGCACGTAGACGCTGAGTACGCGGCCCAAACTCCCCTCGGGCGGCGGGTTGTTCACGGGCTTCTGCTCACATCGCACTTCTCAGCCGTGGTGGGCATGCTGCTGCCGGGCCGGCGCGCGCTGCTGAGCTCGGTGGAGGCCGAGTATCTGATCGCTGTGCTGGCCGGGGACGAGGTGACCTTTTCGGCGCGCGTCGATCATGTCGACGTGGAGCGCGCCATGGTCAGGCTTCGCTGCCTGGTCATCCGAGGTCATGAGGTGTGCACCCGCGGGGTCGCATGGGTGGAGGTGCGTCGATGAGAGGGGTGACCGGGCTGGTGTGGCGCCGAGAGGAGGTGCCCCGCATGGTGCTGACCGGCGCCACCGGCCGACTGGGCAGGGTCCTGGTTCGGCGCTTCGCGGCGGCCGGATATCGCCTCTTCCTGGCTGGTCGCTCGCAGGCGGCGCTCGATGACCTGCTGGAAGCCTTGCCAGTTCCGCCATCGGGGCGGCATGTGGCGATCGTGGCGGATCTGGAGCAGCCCCGCGCCGGGTTCGCGCTGGGCAAGTCTGTGCTCGAGCTGGTCGATGGCGGTCCGGTGAACGTTCTCCATCTCGCTTGTCCCCCAGTGGTGAACGAGGAGCAACTGTGCAACACGGATGGGCTCGATCGGATGGTACGGGTGAACGCGACCGCGCTTCTCGAGATAGGCGAGGCTCTGCTGCCCTACATGCTGTCGGCGCAGCGCGGCATCATCGTGGGTGTGCTCACAGAGGCCATGCGAACTCCTCTCGTTGGGTGCTGGCCAAGCTATGTGGTGGCGAAGACCGCACTTCTGGGCGTCTTGAACGTCCTCGCCCATCATGCCCGGGACGCCAACGTCCGAGTGGTCGGTCTCGTTCCTGGCGCCCTCGATTTCGCCGACAACCCATTGCCGGCGGGTATGACCCCACTGAAGCAGGTACGGTGCGATCCAGAGAGACTGGCCGACGCCCTCTTGGCTGATCTGGCAGACGCTTCCCGCTTGCCAAACGGGCACTACCACCTCGTATCCGCGTTGCGGGACGAGCGCGGGTCGATGGCGACCCTGGTCGAGCCGACTCCGTGGTCTTTCCGAAAGGGCACTGCCTTTGGCGGAGGGGAAGGGGCAGGGGAGGACACCGCCGTGTCCGGGCTCGACGAGGAGTCGTTCGAGATCCTGTCGCGCACGTTCCGGCGCACGTTCGGACTTGATCCCGATGTGGACGTCCGCGCCCTCGCGACGCACGATGTGTCGGCTTGGGATTCGCTGGGCCACCTCAAGCTCATGATGAACGTGGAGCACGCGCTGTCGGTGACCATCCCAGCTGGCCGTCTCGGTGGCATCTCGAACTTCGAGGCACTTGAGCAGGCGGTGGTGGAAGCGCTGGGCGTTATGTGATGGGCCGTCATCGCCTGGTGCGATCGCCGCTCGCCGAAGCAAGGGCGCGATAGTACGCGGCCATCTCATCCCAGGCGCGCTCCTCGTCCCACGCGAGCGCCGTCAGGTCGAGGACGTCGGTGTTCACGCGGACGCGTGGCTCCGGGAACTCGAGCTGCCTTGCCAATTCGAACTGGCACGGGAGTCCGAGCCGTGGCCTCATCGCCTCGGCCAGTCGTCCGGTAAAGGCACCCTGGCTCTCCACATAGCCACTCGGGCTTGCTCGGGCGAATCGCGGTTCCCCCGAAAGCGTCTCGGCGAAGCGCACGTAGGCCCTGGCGAGAAGCGATACGGGGATGTTGTCACGGACATAGGCCGGGCTGGTGCAGCTGGGTACTGCTCGGGCGAGCCAGCTCGTCATGAGGTGTGCCGTGTAGCGAGGTTCCTCGTACGGACCGAAGGGGTTGGGGATCACGAACTTGCCCAACGCCAGTCCCGCCCGATCGCATTCAAACTGGAAGATCTCTGCCGTGAGCGCCTTGGACAGCCCGTATCTCGAGAGGTGTGGGAGACCTTGCGACCCGGCTCCCTCGCCTCCCTCGAAAACACTTCCGGTGAGGAGGACCTTCCTGCACCCGCCTGCGCGCAGCCCTTCCAAGACGGCGGCAAGGGCGCGGGTATTGTTGCGGACCGCGGAGAGGGTGTCGAACTCCGCGCTCTTGTAGTTCGTTGCATCTGCGGCGTGGTGCGCGAAGAGGTCCCATCTGCGCTCGCGCACGAGGCGCAAGAACGACTCGTCGCCGAAGGTGAGTCCGCAGATGGGCTCGCAAGCCTTCGCCGCGGCGCCTGCGCGCCGGCGGCGAAGCTCGTCCGGATAGGCGTCCGGCCGCTGCCTGAACACGGCGGTGACCCTGTGGCCCGCCGCGGACAGCTCGCGGATGAACCAGTACCCCGTGAATGAGCTGGCGCCGGTCAGGAGGATCGTCAAGACGGGCCTCCCGAGCCGAGGTGCCAGGCGGGGTTGAAGTCGCGCTGGCTCCGGTCCTTGTCTGAGATCGCCACCGGCACGACGGGCCAAGTCATCTCGAACCGGGGGTCGTTCCAGCGCACGCCGCGCTCTCGGTCTGGCGCGTAGAACTCGTCAACGAGATAGAGCGCCTCGGTGTCGTCGTCCATGGTGATGAAGCCGTGGGCAAAGCCCTTGGGAATGTACATCATCCGTCGGTTCTCGGCCGAAAGCGTCGCGCTAAAGCTCTTGCCGAAGGTGGGCGACCCCTCCCGTAGATCGAGGATGACGTCGTGGAGCGATCCGCGGATGCAGCGTACCAGCTTGGTTTCGGCCTTGGGCGGGAGCTGGTAGTGCATCCCGCGCAACGTGCCCTTGATTGCGCTGAGCGAATTGTTGATCTGGATGAAGCGGGTGGCGAGCCCCCGCGTAGCGAACTCCTTCTCGCAGAAGACTCGTCCGAAGAAACCGCGGTCATCGCCGCGCCGCTCGACATCGATGAGGTACGCGCCGCGCAGAGGTGTCTCGCTGAAGATCATCCGTGGTTCCTTGTCCTATCGCAGCAGGTTGATCCGGCGCCTGAGCATGCGCAGCCGGACGAAGTGATCGCCCTCGAAATCCTTGCGCGAGAATCGGTGGTCCGTCATCTTGCGATGGAGTTCCTCCATTCCGCGAGCCAGGTCGTACTCGAGCCGGAACTCGGGGAGGAGCTGGTTGAGCAGGTCGAATTGAACGCGGTAGTTGCGCGGATCGGCGCCCACCTCTCCGGTGTAGGTCACCTTGGCGGAAGGCACGAGGTGCGCCACTTGGTTCCCTATGCTCCGCACTTGATGGTTTTCCTCGTTCGCCCCCACGTTTACCGCACGGTCGTGGATGGTCGCTCGAGGCGCCTGCGCGAGCGCGGCGAAGGCGCGTGCGATGTCGCGACAATGGATGAGCGGGCGCCACGGCGAGCCGTCGGACTGGATTCGGATCTCGCCGTAGGCCAGTGCGGAACCGAGGAGGTTGTTGGCCACGAGGTCGATGCGAAGCATCGGCGAGTGGCCGTACGCAGTCGCGTTGCGGAGGTATGTGGGGCTGAAGGAGTCATCGGCGAGCTGCGACACCTCCTGCTCGGTCTCGATCTTGGACCGAGCGTAGGCGGTGAGCGGGTTCAATGGGTCTACTTCCTCGAGGCCGAGTCGCTTCCCCTTTCCGTAGACGGAACAGCTCCCCGCGAAAAGGAACCGTGGCACGCCCGTCCGCTTGGTCAGTCTCGCCAGGCGCACAGAGGCGTCGCGGTTGATAGCGAGGGTTAGCTGGTCGTCAAGCGCTCCCATGGGGTCGTTTGATATACCAGCCAGGTGCATCACGCAGTCGCACCTCTCCAGATCGGCCAGTTCGATCTGGCGGACGTCCTTGACCAGCTCCTTGTCCGGGCGGACGACTGGTTCCCAGGCGCAGCCATCGTAAAGCCCGAGGTCGCACCCGATGACGAAGTGGCCCTCTTGCTTCAGCACCTCGACGAGATGGCTTCCGATGTAGCCACCATGACCCGTGACGAACACACGCATGTCCCCGCCTCCCTTCAAGAAGACTCAGAACCTCATGACGAAAGCTCTCCACCGAGGGAACGCCGGGTGAACCCAAGGCGGGCCGCCCGACGAACCCCCACTCTCATCACACAGCACAGGCCGACCACTGCCCAAGCGACTCCCGCGAGACAGGCTGCCACGGAGAGGGCCAGCCAGTTTGCGTGGGACCGGGACAAGACTGCGGATCCGGCGAGGAGGGCGGCGCAGGAGGAGCCCGCGATAACCAGGCTCAGGAGCGCGTCCCAGCCGAAACCGCGCAGTCCACTCGCTGCGACACCGAGCGCAGACGCCGTGTATTTGAGGACGTCGGACAGCACCAATGCCACGAGCGCTCCCCGGAATCCGCCGACGTGGAAGCCCAGCGGTACAAGCAGGGCGAGGCCGGCAAACTTGATCGCGTTGTTCGCCGCTAGGAGAGACACGCGACCCTGGGCTACCAGCACCGCGCTGTTGGTGGACTCGATGCTCTGAAACCAGGCCGCAACCGACAGATACTGCAGGATCCAGCCGGCCGCTTGGTACCGGGAGTCATAGAGGCTTCGGATCAGGAACGGTCCACATGCGATGGCACCGCTCGCGACCGCGCCACTCGAGACGAGCACGGGGAGGCGCATGCGGCCGAACACGTGCCTGAAATCGTCCGTCCCGGCGAGCCGGCTGTACGCAGGAAACAGTACCGAGCTCCCCAGGCGCTGTGCCGCCTGGGTCGGGAACATCGCGAGGGTCTGAGCGATCCCGTAGATGCCAAGCAACGCGAGCGGAATCATCTTGCCGAACACGAGCCGGTCCGATTGCCCGGCCAAGAACGTGAACAGTGTGCTCACAAAGACCCACCGACCGAAGCGCAAGAGCGCGGCAAGTGCCTGCCGTTCCAGGCGGAAACGATGGCGGATACCTGGCAGCCTGGTGTGGCTCAACACCAACCGCGTCGTGCTCGAGACGAGGCTCCCTCCGATGGTCGCCCAGACCGCGCCGAGGTCGTGTGCACCATGGGTTGATCGATGCAGAAGGGCGAGCACGATGATGGAAACCAGGCCGAGTACCTGGGAGACGAGATCCAGGATCGTCAGTCTCTCAAGGCGAAGGTGCCGCTGAAGCGTGTGCATCGAGGTCGACTCGAACCCGGCAAGCAGGGCCGTCAGACCAGCGATGGGGAGTAGTTGCGCAATCAGTGGCTGGTCGTAGAACGAGGCCACCGGTGCTGCGATCAGGCAGCAGCACGCCCAGAGGAACGCTCCGCGAACGCACTGCACCGTCCATGCCGTTTGGAGGAACTCCGGATCGTCACCGCGCGGGCTCTGCACGATGGCCGGTCCCGTGCCCACGTCCGAGAACATGGAGAGACCTTGGACGAAAAGGACGACCAACGCAGACAACCCGAACACTTCCGGAAATAGGAGGCGTGCGAGAAGGAGGTTGCCGGCAAAACGGATGAACTGGCTCAGGCCATAGCCGCCGACGGTCCAGGCCGCGGCGCGGACGACTGGCCCGCGCAGGCTCTCCTCAGCGGTCGCAGGCGCCGCTCCTGGCCCACTGCTCAAAGAGTGCGTCCTCCGCGGGCGGGGCGACCACCAGCAGGACGCGGACCGGTCGACATGAACTGCAAGCTGGTGCGGGCTTGCGATCCTCGCAAGGCAGGGTTCCCGACCTCCGGCACAGCGAACCCTTTCATGAACACGCTGTTCCGGATGAAGTCGACGGCCGCGTAGGGTGGGTCGGTCTCAGGCTTTCGCTGGATGCGGCGGCGCAAGCGCCAGAGCCCGAACCCGACGATGTGGGCGCCGTCCACGAGCGCCGCGTACGATGATCCGTAGTTCTTCAGGAAATACCTCCTGCGTGCCTCGTACCAGTACAGGGGGCGCCGGGTGACCATGCCGCTGCGAATCCCGGTCGAGGAGCCTTCGAAATGCGTGATGCGGCTCTGTGGGACGAACCATGTCTCCCAGCCGCTGCGCCGGGCTCTCACGCAGAGATCCACGTCGTCGAAGTACGTGAACAGCCCCTCGTCGAGTAGTCCGATCTGGCTCAGCATCCGGGCGCGCAGGATCATGCTTGCCCCCGAAACCCAGTCGCACCGGCTCGGCCCCGGCGTCTTCTCCGGTGCTATGCTCCAGCGCTTCAGCAGCCAGGACACGAGCCCAAGACGAAATGCGATGTCGAACTGATTGGCAATGCCGAGAAATCGGTAGGGAGAACCTTGCGGCTTGCCGTCGGCAGAGAGCAGCAGCGAGCCCGCGATTCCGGCTTTCGGGTGCGAGTCCATGAAGTCCACGAGCGCGTCGAGGGCTCCGTCCTGCACCAGCGTGTCTGCGTTGAGAAGCAGGTAGTACTCCGGAGGATCATCCCAGACCTGCGCAGCGCGAATGACGAGATTGTTTCCACCGGTGAACCCGCGATTGGGGTGAACTGCCATGAGATGGGCCCAGGAACCCCAGCCTTCTGCGTCGATGGCTTCCTTCGGAACCATTTTCGCAGACCACGACCTTCGTGCCCGGCACACGGTCGACCTGGTCCGCGAGCGAACGTAGGCAGCCGATGGTCAGATCGGTGACCCGGTAATTGAGGATGACCACCAGAAGCTTCATTGGGTTGAGGACCTTCAATCTGTTGAACCTCCCATACTGTTGAAATTACCGACCGATCAAAGCTTGATCGGGGCGTTGCGGCGACAGGTGCAGTCCCGTTCTGGCAACACGGTGCAAGCAAGACCTGGCGAGGGTCGGGGGCGAGCGAGGTAGGTACTCCTGGATCGCTCGCCGGCGATGCCCCTATCCCGAGCAGTGCACGGACCAATTTGGCGTCAAATACAAGGCCCCTCATCCGTGCCCGCTGTGTCATCCAGCCGTGGATACCACTGCACCAGTGGCATCGAAAGGCTGGATTGACCAGCTGTAGCGGCCGCTTCGGACCCATTTGTCGCGCGCTTGGCCTGAGGCGTGCGACCGAGGGTGGCGTTAGCTCCGCGAGCGCCGCATTCCGCCGATTGAAGCTGCGTCTTCCTGCGTTCCGCGCAAGCAGGCAAGCCGACGCCGGCTTCGCTGCGGTCAGCTTGGAGTTGCCTCCGGACTGGTGTGGCATCTTTCCGGTTCCATCTGGGGCGAGAAACAGCATCTTCTGGACTGGCGCGTGGCCGCGTGGCAAAGAGAAACATCGCCCTTCATCGAGGGCGATGCCATCGGCAGCCCTCATTTGCAGGTCGGTCGCAGGTGCCATGGGTGGACGTTGTCTCACAAGGTCGTGCGCCCCCGTGCAAGATCTTCTGATTGGGCTGGCCCTCCGCTTGTGGCTCAGCGAGAGTGCCTACCGCGACCAATGTTCGAAATCGGACCTGGGCGGCCACCACTCGCTGACGCACGATCGTCTGGGTCTCGCGCGCTGCTCGATATGGGTGAGGAGAAGAAGGCTGCGAGATGCCGCATTGAGTGAGCTGGGAGCGATGCCGAACCAGGATGCACGTGCATGGTCTCGATCGGAGTCATCGAGGATGGATGTCGATGACTCCGGCGATTGGGAACACCGCTCGCATCGAGCAAGAGGGATGGCACCGTCGCGGGGTTGCGCTGGCATCTGTCCAGTGCCTGAGAAGGTCGTGCGCGCTGTGTGGGCCGCGTTCACCAAGTGAAAAGTATGTCCGTTTCGCGCCCAGCATGACAGTCATCTCGAATGGGTTTCGTTGCTCCAGCCTTTCCATACCAGACAGGTGTAGGCGAACCACAGAATCCGTCTGGTCGTCTGCCAGCGGGGAGGGTGCGGGGGCTTGGGCCGCTCGTCCCGGAAATGACGTTGATCGCGTTGGCCGGGTGATTGCGGGGCTGTGTGGCGTGAGAGCGAGTAGAATAGCGCAGTCCTGGAAGTGTCATCTTCCGGGGTGCGACACGGTACCGGGCGGCGGATGTTCACAGTGAGGTAAACGCATGTTTGGGGATCTGCGGCGCGATGCGATGCGCTATGTTGGGCTGGGGGGATGGCACCGTAACCTGGGCTTCTGGATTGGGGCGAGCTACCGGTTTGGCACATGGGCGCGGGGTCTCCCTCGGCCACTCCCGCGCCTCGCCATGCTGGCGCTGCACCGGGTGGTCTCGGTTGGCTGGCATCATTTCTTCAACGTTCATATCTACGCAGCGCGTGTCGGTCCGGGCCTGTGCCTCATACATCCTCGCAACATCTTGATCGGGGAAGGGGTTGAAATCGGCGAGGACTGTCTCATCTACCACGAGGTGACAATTGGGACGGGTCCGGTGCCCGGGTATCCAAGGCTTGGAGACAAGGTCGATGTGTACGTCGGTGCTCGCGTGCTGGGTGGCGTGGCTGTTGGGAATCGCTCCCTCGTAGGCCCAAACTGCGTCGTGTCGAAGAACGTGCCCGCAGACACTCTCGTGGCGCAGGTACCGAGCCGCATCATGCCGCGCTCAATGGTCGCTCCCTCCCGGCGCGCGCCCCCTCCCTGAGACCTGAGATGCAGACGCGCGCAATCCCGACGGCGTCCTGCGCCATACCGCCGCTGTCATTCGCACTTCTTCGTGAGGCGTGTCGCCTTCAATTCGGCGTAGGGAGCAGCAATCTCCTCTCAGCGTGTTGTTGCGCAAGTCGGTTTCAACCAATTGACTGCGTGGAGGCAGAACGAGCCAGGTTCTGCGAGCGCCATTGGATCTTTGAGGTCCCAACAATTCCCCCCCGATCGACATCGTTGGTGCGGCAACTGTCCTGAAACAGGGGGAGCCGCTCCCTCGGCGTACCCCCTCGAAGCACTTTGGTCCATCCCGTCTTGGCTAAAGCTGCGCTGGTGTTGGAGGGTGGCGGCCCCTTCTCCTCGAGGGCGCGCTGACCCTTGGGCTCCGTGGAAGGAAACATCGTAACGGGCGGCAGCGCCGCACGCGCGGACGTGGATGCGCGGAAGTCCGGCACCGGTGAGCGTTGCGTTGCCGCCGTCCGCCTTTCCGGTGCAGCCGCACTTGACCGGCAAGCTCATGGCGCCAAGGTGGGTCACTCGGGGGGTCAACACCACCAGAGTGAGGCCAGCCTGACACCAGCTTCGTCCCCGCCGAGCGCATCGCATCGCATCGCGCCACCATCCAGCGCCGTCCACGATGGCCAACGCCATGAGCCGCCGGAGACGCGCGTAGCGTCCATGCGCCCGCGTCCACGCAACGATGGCAGCGTACAGCTTCGTGCCTCGGTTGCGCGGCCAGACCGGCGAGTGACCTGGTGTGGGCCAGATCACACCATGAGGTGGCCGACTTCGGAGGAAGGGCTCACAAATGCCGAGGCAAAAGCTGAGGGCAACTGCTGCGAGCAGCCGGAACCCCGCCTCGCTGCGCCGGCACCCAAGCACCGAAATCGCTCGCAAGACCCAGGGCTCTTGCGAGAGTGGAATGTGACGGCAAGGGTTTCGGACAATACCGGTCGGGTCCAAGTGGACGACGCTGGGCTTGACTTGGAGAACCACCGACGCGTCCATCGGTGCGGGTGGGCCTTCCGGATGCCCGTCCTCAGTCGGTCGGTCCCGAAGACAGGCTTCCCCAATCCCCCACGTTGACGAACGGGTCTTGGCGCCCGTCGGTTTCGGCGTGGCCTTTGAGCAGGGTGCGCAAGTTCGGCCGGGTTCTCGCCTCGTCCCGCCCAAGAGCAGGCCGCACCTTGGCTTCGGTGGAGGTCTTGCTGCGGCCCACGCGCAAGAAGTCGGGTTCTCCAAAGCTGGCAGGGAGCCAGTCGATTGGTTGCTATCCGTGTACTGAGCACCGCCCGGCAAGCTGCTGAGTATGCACTGCTCGTCGTGTCGCATGAGGGAGTGGGGCCCGGGTATAGGACTCGCAGCCCATTCTCGAGGGCGAGTTCAAGTGGATCCGGTGAGGGTCACGATGCAGCTGCCGTCCCAAATGTCAGAGGGATCTTGTCGCAGCTCGGTATGTTCGTCGAGCGTGAACCGTGACCCTCCGTGATCCCAGCGGGGTTGCCTTTAGGCAACGGCCAGCCCTGAGGCGGGCCAACGCTGCGTCGCATGGGCCCTCACCGGGATCCGCGGTGACGCGGCGCTTGGACGCGGCGCCCGCTATTGGATTCACATGGGATTTGAGGACCTGGTGCAGCTGGACGCGGTCGCAGAGTGCGGGCGAATCGAAGCTGCGCTGCAAGAACAGGTGTTCGGCGTGCTGCGGCGCAGGGGCGCGGTGGTTGGAATCTCCGGCGGGGTGGACAGCGCGGTTGTCGCGGCCCTGTGCGCCCGAGCGCTGGGGCGCGATAGGGTCTGTGGCGTGCTCATGCCCGAGCGCGACAGCTCGCCAGATGCAATACGCCTGGGTCGAGCCGCGGCCGAAGCCGCGGGTGTCAAGTTCTTGACCGAAGACGTGGGGCCGGCGCTTGAGCATATGGGATGTTACGCGCAGCAGCTAGACACCATTCGTGACATCTTCCCAGAGTATGGCGAGGGCTGGCGCTGCAAGTTGACATTGCCCTCGCTCTTGGGATCCGAACGGCTAAACGTGTTTCAGCTTACGGTCCGGGGCCCAGGCGGAGAGGAGCGGTCGTCGCGACTGCCCGCGGCGATGTATCTCGCGCTCGTCGCGGCCACGAACATGAAGCAGCGCGTGCGCAAGCTCATCGAGTACACCCACGCGGATCGGCTTGCCTACGCCGTCGCTGGCACGCCGAATCGGCTCGAATACATGCTCGGGTTCTTTGTCAAGAACGGGGACGGAGCAGCCGATGTGAAGCCTATCGCCCATCTGTTCAAATCGGAAGTATACGCTCTGGGTCGTATTCTCGGGGTTCCCTCGGAAATCCTCGCGCGTCCGCCCACGACCGACACCTGGTCGCTCGCTCAGACCCAGGAGGAGTTCTTCTTTGGCCTGCCGTTCGGACTGCTCGACGCTTGCCTGTGGGGATGGGAGCGCGGCGCCGAGGCCGGCATGATCGCGCGTGCCGTGGGGCTCGATGCGGCTCAAGTGCAGCGCATCTACAGGGACATCGAGGGCAAGCGGCGAGCCACGCGGTACTTGCACGCTGCGCCGCTTCTCGTGCGCGAGGAAGTCACAAGGTCTGCGCTTCGGGGCGAGGCGCGGGAGACCCGATGAGCAGTCAGCGCCTGCAGCCCAATTCTTTGGGGTCTCAGACGGGGACCGCGGGGCAGTGGTTCAGCCATGAGCGGTATCGGCTTCGTACCCACGACTGGCGTGTCGCGGTCGGTTGACGGTCGTCCCGGCAAGGGTCGATGAGGAGGAAGCACATCGCGCGCTCTACGTTCGCGTATCGGCGTCCTCGCGCCATTCTCCGCGCCAGCGCGGGGTGGATCTTCGAATGGGCGCGACTGCCGCGGAGTGCTGCGGTCGCGAGCCCGGTTGCGCCGCGGTGTCGGTTTCGCGATCGACTTGCTTGGGGAGGTCGCTCGCGGGGACGGTCGGCCCTCTCGCCGCGGTGGCTGCTCTCCGCGGGCGGCCGCAGCGGATTCGCCGAGATGCAGGGGGTGGGTCGAGGAAGCGAAGGCTTGCGGCCGAAACGTTCCGTTTCGGTGGACCCTCGGCATCCGAGGGCGCGGTACCTCCCGGGCCACGGCGCTTCCTGCCGTATAAGCACCTTCCGCTACGGTACTGGAATCCGAATCGCATTCCTTTGCAGGCGCCTCGAAGCCTCGCGCTGTGAGAAAGCCAACGAGCACAGGCTTGTTGGTGAACGGAGACCAGGTCGGCATGCAGCTCTTGCTCGTGTTCACGAAGGATGAGCTTACCGATCGCAAACACGTACCCCACCGGGAACGTCTGGGCTGCGGATGAAGGGCGAATTGTCCGGTGCATTTCGCATCGACGAAGTCGTGCGGGGCGTGACTGTCACGCGGATCTTCTGGGAAGATGCTTGAGAACAGAGCGCCCGTGTTTGGGTCGCGCCCCCTCCGGGCGGGCACGTACTCATCACCGGGGACCTGTGCTGGATAGAGGACAAGGGCTACCTCTACTACCTTGCCGGCAGCATCGACGGCACTATCAAGGAGTTGAGCGCGCGTTCCCGGCTGGACCCAACGTCCATGAGGTGGCTGTGGCGGGTGCTGTGGACGAGACCCCTGGGGGGGCGGCAAGTGCATTCGCGCTCCTCGAGGACGGCGTGGCGATGACGGACCGGGAACTCCAGTGTGAATGGCAGGCGCTGTTGGAGGATCTCACCACGCGCAAACATGTGAAGTTCGTTCGCTCAACGCCTCAAGAGGCCGGGCCAATGAGGAACGTGGGCGAGACCGCTCAGGCTGCGCAACCGGTTATTACCGCGGGCCTGGGCCTGGGCGGGGTTGAGAATGGGGTGCCCTCTCGGGCAGCGGGGGGGCATGGCGCTGCGACATTGAACGAGATCGTGCGACCGGTTTCTCGGAGCGCTCCACCCTCATCCTCTTCTGCGTCTCCATTCTGTCGAGGTCGAGTCGCGCTTCCCGGTGCGGGACAAGACCGAGCTGCTCGAGCGGGTGGCGGTTGGGGTCCTGAGCACGGGGCCTGGTGGTCGCAGAGCGCGGTTTGCAGACCTGCCGCTTCTGGCGCACAGACTCGAGATGACTCTCGCCGCGCTCGTCGGCAGTCCACAGACACCGGGGGCGAAGCTCGCGATGCTTTCAGTGCAAGTTCGGTCCCGGCGTCCACCGGCGGGATGGGCGCGAAGCGGCCACCTGTATCCGTGTCGATTCGTCGGTCACGTATCCGGTTTGTGAAAAAGAAGCAGCCGGCCACGACCTTGCTTGAGCGCGTTGTGCCATGGGAGGAGTCTGAGCCACGGTGCGGCACTGTGGGTGTGGTGCGCTTTGTCATTGGCGCGCAGGAAGGAAGGATGAGAAAATGAATCGCATCAGGTTAAGCATTCGGGAATTCATCCGGGAGAACTTCTTCGTACCGGGTGACTTTCCGGATGACTCGTCGCTGCTGGATCAAGGCATCATCGACTCCACGGGCGTCCTCGAGCTCGCGGATTTCATTGAGACCAAACTCGGGATTCAGGTTCTCGATGAGGAGATCCTACCCGAGAACTTCGATTCCGTGGCAAGCCTTGCGACCTTCGTCGAGCGCAAGCGCGAGACACTGGCGCGGGCCTGCTAGGAACTGTCCCGCACTTCTTCGCATGACGATCCGCAAGTTGTAGGAATGCCACTGCCGACAGAGCCTGCGAGAGGGAGGACCTCCGCGGCGATGATCGTTCGGAGGATGCGCCAGTCTTTCAGCCTTGCCAGGGCGTGCTCCATGCGTGCGCGACGCTTGCAGTGGCGTCGCCAGCTTTGATCGCCGGAGGATTCGGCTGCACTGGAAGACCGGCGTGAGGAGCCATCCATGTGGCATTGAGATCGTCACAGAGGCGCGCGATGGCGCGGGTGCGATTCGGACTCGCGGCCGGCTCAAGGGTGATGCCGCGGCCCGCGCTGGCGCGACCCCGATGTCTCCAGAGGCGATGAGCTTGCGACTCGCGTCCTCAATGACGGCCGGAGTATGGCCGAATGAGAGGGGAGAGCGAGAATTCCGCTTGGTAGGCCACCGTCCTGACGGCAGAGAGCTCCTGTCGGCGTGTTTCGGCTGCAGTCGGTGCGCGCTGCCGGCCAGCGCAAGAGGGCAACGCGCACGTGCCATCTCATGCCGGCCTCCGGGTCACCGCGCAGCAAAGACGGAGGATAGCCAGCCGCCTGTGAAGCCAGCCTGCTTGAGTCCGGCAACCAGGTATGCGTTTCTCTTCAACAGGTCCCAGATCAGCCGAGTCCGATAGTTTTCGATCATCAGCAAGATCGGGCCCTGATCGATGGCCAAATACTGATTGTCAAACCACCCCTGCGACCGACCGAGCATATCTGGATAGGACAAGTTGAAAGCGTCCTTGAACCCATACCGTCCATATAACCTGTCGCCAAATCGGTCCCGCAGATTCAGAAGCGTGGCGATGGTCACCTCCGGGGCAAAAGGCACGGATCCACCGACAGCCGTGGGGGCAATCGTCCCGTCGTCTTCTGCGCCATCCGGGCTAGCTCCCCGCGCCCAGTATGCATGGAATGTCGCAGTGCCCGGGGTCACATTGTCAGCATTCGCGCTGCCGAGTGGGCCGTCCGACGCCGTCAGGCCCCATACATACTCGCCGTATCCTTTCCAGCGTTTCGGATTCTGGATGCAGTAGGCCCGGTTTGCATAGGTGGCCCACACCGAGTTTTGAAAGTAGTCACTATCCCTCGACCGCATGAACTGATCCTGAATCCCGCGGAAATCGACCCAAACGTGCGAATACTGGTGACCGAAGAGTGGTGCGAAGGCAACGTGCGCTCCTGATCTCGAGTCGTCCCAGCGGTAGGAGCGCGCCCATTCTCTCCATGCCTGCGAGTCGATCGGGTGCGTCGGCGAGCCCAGCGCCAGCAGGTACAGAATCATCCCTTCATTGTAACCTTGCCAATCGGTATCGATGAATCCGCGCTCTGGACTCCACCCCATGCTGAGCAATGGTTTGTGCTTGCGCGAATATGCCCAAGCCCAGTCTACCCTTCGGTAGAGCCGATCAGAAATGAGCCGGATGGACCGCTCCATCTCATCATCTCGGTCGAAATAGGACTGCACCGATAGCACGCCAGCCATCAGCAATGCCGTGTCGATCGTGGACAATTCCGACTTCTCCGCGCGGAGTCCGCCGCGGCTGTCCAGGAAATGGTAGAATAGTCCTTTGTAGCCAGCTTCACCTTCTCCCGCGGGGCCCTGCGGCCCACGCCACAAGGTCTCGAGAGTGGCGAGGGTTCGCGCCGCGGCTTCGCGTCGGGTGACATATCCCCTTTCGACCCCGACTAGATACGAGGTCAGTGCAAACCCGACCGCTGCTACGCTGGAAACCTCCGATCCTGGAGCACGATCAGGGGTGAGGCCGTTGGCGGGTGATACGTCCCAGAAGAACCTGAACGTGTCCTGCTCTACTTGATTCAGAAATGCCTGCTCCCGCGTGGACAGCTGGTACTGGTTCACCGAAGGTTGATAGGACCCAACGTCCGCGCTGCGACCGGGCGTTTGGACAAGCAGTAGAGCCAGGAAGGCACAGAAATAGACAGGGCGCGTCAAACTCCGTCCATCCAATTCTCCGTTGGTTCTTGGCTTCGGATGCCGATCTGGAAGATTCCAGCTCTTTCGGAGGCTACCCCAACGAGAACGCGGCCAACAAGCGGCCGCTAGTCACGGGCTCGCCAATTCAATTGCTGGACAAGCAATCGATCGAGCGCATCGACCATGTGCTTCTGTACGCACGGAGCAGTCACACGCATACATCTAGAACAGTGTGATCCACGGCCAGCCAAGTGCCGAAAGAGCGTCCCCGGGACGAAGTTGCAGAGATTCACTCCGGGACACATGGTTCAAGGTGTCACACTAAGCATGACATGCTTTCCTTCAGGCCGAGGAGCGGAGGTGCTTTGACCCGGTGCGCGGGTCGAGTACGTGCCGCCGTTCCGTGGCTGGTGTCCCGTTGCATTGCGAGATGGCCCAAGGGATCACTTCCCCCGAGCGCCTTGCCGGAGCAGAATCGCTCCGTGACCACTGAACGACCACCGTCTGAGCGCGGCGCCACCATACGGGAACGCCTGCGCGAGGCGCTCCTCGCTCGGTCGGCCACGGCTCGGGAACTTTCGACTCAGATAGGCCTTCGGGAGAAGGACGTCGCAGAACACCTCTCCCACCTGTCTCGATCGTTGACGCACCGCGGCGAGCGGCTCGATGTGACACCACCCTGCTGCATCGCCTGCGGGTATGCTTTTCGTTCCCGTGAGCGACTCAGTCGCCCCGGAAGTTGTCCACGCTGTCGGAGCACGCGGATTGCGGCAGCCGTTTTTCGGATCACATCCGAGAAACCGTGAGCGTATCACTCGCGGTTGGGCTGGCCTGGCTCTCGAGGAGAGCTGTCCCGAAATGGCGGCAGTCATTTCGCCGCCACGCCGGACAGGTCGGTTCGCGCTTGTGGTCGGTCCGGTGTGGTCCAGCGACGGAGGCCGGTCTCATCCGGGGCCGGGCGCAGCGTCTTGCCGCCACGCTTCGTGAGCGGGCGAACCATCGAGTGTATCGAGTGCGTTGGGTGTGGCGCACCGAGCGTCTTCCCGCCCGGCTGCGAAGTTAGTGTCGTCTCCACGCGTTGGCAGCACAAGCAAGGAGCAGTCTCGCGGATGGATGTTTGTAAGTTGGAAGAGCCCAGCTGAGAGACACCGCGACCGCCCGCTTGATCGCGGGAGAGGATGCCCGGCGAGAAGGCGTGCTGGGAACGGCCCCGCGGCCGTGCCCAAGCCGAGAGCTCTCGGGCCTCGGAGGCGAATCACAAGCCGTGCCACGACACGACCAGTTTGGCGCTCCAGCACGCGCGGGCCCGCGGTGCAATCCGCGTTCTCCGCCAAGGCCGGCTCGTGTTCGCTGGTAACCGGCAGAGTCGATCTTTCCCGAAGTGTCTGAGCGGCCTGCCATCGGAGCGGGGCTTGCGTGGCCCCTGTGGGGTCACCAGGTGCCGGGAGCCCCGTCTCCTGTCCGGGAAGCCTCCGGAAGTAGCGAGTGCGAAACAAATAGTCCTCGCACGCCTGCTCCGAAGCGCCGCGAAAACCGAGGAGAGTACGTGGCGGCTGTGACGACGGAGATCGCGGCTCGCGTCGGATCATGCTTGAACGGAATGAAGACCGTCTTCTACTGGAAGACACGACCCAAGGTGACCGGACAAGCTGTCTTACCATTCGCGAACTGGGCGCGCCGTTCCGGGCCTCCAAGTGGCAAGCATATCGGATCCTGGGTAACCTCATTCCCAGGTTGGCGAACCTCCTTGGCCTCACCGTCGTTCGCGATCGGCGATGGCCATGGATCATGCGGGACCCTGGTAGCTCACTCGGGACTATGTGGCCGCGGTTCGCTCGAAGAACCATCGCTGGGCTTGCAATGTACCGGCTCGTCCGTTGGTGCGACCTGCGCGGCGTCGAGGTGTTGGGGGGCGGGCCCGGCAATCGCAACGACCCGGTCCGCTATCGAGGCTGCCCGGTCGAGGCACTGTGTCGAAAGTACGGCAGCGGCTACCGTGGCATCAACGAGCTGCTCACCCGGTCTTCCAGCGCAACCGAATCCTTCGCGATGAAAGCTGGCGACGCCAGCGCAAGCGTCGCGCAGCGTGGAGAACGCCCTGGCAAGGCTCAAGGACTGGTGCATCCTCCGCGATCATCGCCGACGAGGCCGGTCCCTCTCGCAGATTCTGGCGACAGTGGCGTTCCTTCGCTACTTAAGGATCTCATGCGAGAAGAATTGCGGGACAGCTCGTTGGCGTACCTCGAGGCATGGTTTCTCCCATGCTCGGCTGTAGCCGCTCCCGGCTGACTTCAGCGGTCCGCTCAGTTGGTTTGCAGTGAGTATGAGCAGCTGAGAGCGGCGGGGCGCAGCGGGGCGCTGCCCCGGACCCCGGAGTTTGTCCCCACCGGATGCGGGGACCAAGAGGCGGACCAAGGGCGGACCGGCAGGGAGCATCCGTATGGTCCCTGGTCGCTCTCCAGCGGAGCCCGGTGGGTGGTCACTCGCTGCCGGTCCATCCTTTCGCGTTCCCGTTCCGGCACATACACGGGTGGGAATGGGAACGCATCAACTCGCGCGCTGGACCCAGCCGTCGCGGCCAGCGCGGCGGATCTGGCCGGTGTCGGCGAGGGCACGGAGCGCGTCGGCGACAAGCTGATTGCGGACGCCAAGCTTTTCGCGAAGGGCAGCGGAGGAGAGCGGCCCGGGGGCGCCGGCGATCAGAGCGAGGACGCGGCCGGCGGTGGGGTCGTTCTGCTGATCTCGCTCGGCAGTCAGAACCAGAGGGTCCTTTCTCGCTGGCCGCCGCGTCCGTTGATTCGGGGCGGCCGTAGAACGCGTCGAAGTGCTGTGCGGCGCGTCCAACCAGCCGGTCCACCTGTCTCTCGGTGCCTTGGCGCCAGTGTTCCGCTCTATGGTCGAACCGAAGCTTGCGCCGCCTCGCCGGCAGCCCGTAGGTCAACATGCCCCTGAAGGAGCTGGAGCTGTGTCTCTCACCCTTCCTTTGGAAATGAGCGACCTCGGCTGGCTGTGCGTCCTGCGCTTCCCGCCGTGCATTCGCTCGCCAGGCGGCCGCAACACGAAAACGTCAGACGAGCGACGACACAAACTGCCCGCAAGGCAGGTCCGCGACGAAGGAGGGACGGCACAGCTGCCAGAAACGGTCCTCAAATGTGCCGTTGTGCTGATCGTAACATACCGACATCGCGGAAGAAATGCGTCGTCGGGCAAAAGCGCCACTCTCGAAGGGCAAGGGGGAGAGAAGGAGTGGTGCCATGCGACCTCAAGCCGAACGGACGCAGCCAGCCAACCGTAGCGCTCGCAGGGAAGTCGATCGGCCGGAATCACCTTGGCTCTGGGGCGATCATGCGCAGGGGTGCGTCACGTGTTTCGCTGGCCGGAGGCAAAACCGCGTCAGACACCAATTCAGGCTCGCGGTCCCGGAAGGCCCCGTACGGGTGGTCGTCCGTAGCGGGGCGCCCCATCGCGCTTTTCGACACCGCGGCTGCTCCGCGAGCTCTTGAGCCTTCGCCACGGACCAAAATTGGGCAGGATGGCCAAGAACTGCCGCCTCACATTTCGCTGATGATGAGTCGCAATCTGCCGGGAACATTGTGCTCTGGAGAAGAGTTAGAGCTGAGGGGAAAGGGGGCGTGGGTCAAGGCCGAAGGCGATCCCCAACCGCATTTCGAACTTGAAAACGAAGGCGAGGCCGGCTGAAGCTTCGCCCAAGTGGAAAGACCGAAGTATTCCCTTTTTTTCATGTCTTGCAGTTCATTCCGGTGCGGTGCTCTTGGCCGTGCTTGGCGAGGCTCGAACAACGACTCTGTGCGTGTCAGCCAACTTTTCAGCTGGCCCAGGGTTATCTCAGCCACACAGTGATTTCGAACAAGGGCGAACAGAGAGCCGATGATTACCGCAAAGACCTCCTCCCTATTGCTCATCCCCTCCTTGTTCCTTTCCGGGTGCGTGCATGAGTATGCTGTTCGCCACGATCAGGAAGAGCGAACAGGTAGGGTGGAGAGCGTGTATACGTACGAGGAGCGCGGCGATCCGGCGGGAGGGGCGGCCGCCGGTGCCGTCATCGGAGGTGTTCTGGGTAGCGTCTTGAGTGGTGGGCGCGCCGGCGGCACGTTGTTCGGTGCCATTGGCGGTGCTGCGGTGGGTGCCGATGCCAGCCAGGGCCATTCGCAGATAGTCTACGACGTCACCGTTCGCTTCGATGATGGGGGCGTCCAGACCTATGCTTTCCGTGGCTACCTACCCTTCCAGCAAGGCGAAGCTGTCGTCCTAACGCCGGAGGGACTCCGACCGTATTCGGTTCCTCCACCTCCACCGCCGGAAGCGGCTCCTCCACCGCCGGAGGCGAATCCGCCGCCGCCCGATGCAACGCCACCTCCGCAAGCGGCTCCGCCGCCACCAGCGGGTCCTGGCCCTGGGTCGGTGACAGCGCCAGGCGAAGGTCCCCAATAGTCGACCACGCAGGCTGCTGGTGGGGGCGCAAGAGGGATGATCAGGGTGTGAACTACCTACTCCACCTGAGCAGGAGCTCCGGGTGGAGTTTCGTGCTTCGACGGGACCGCTTCTCCCTCCACACCTGGCCGGCTCCCGGTCGGAGGCGCTGAGCGCCCAGTTCAGCATCACCCGCGCTGCGTTCTCGTCCCGGCCGAGCACCGTCCCGCAGGCGCAGCGATGGACTCGCTGCGCCAGAGGTTTTCGCTCCTGCCGTCCGCAGGCCGAGCAGGTCTGGGACCGCTTCACGGTGCGGGTGGGGACCTTGAGCCAGGCGAGTCCAGCCTCTTCCGCTTTTGCTCGCAGCATGTGGAGGAGCAGCGCAGGGGACGCCGAGGATCTGGAGATTCCGGCCCTTCTTCCGGGCATCGCCCTCGGCCGTCATGCTCTTCACCGCGAGGATCTCAGTGGCGATGAAAGCGAGCACGCTCACCAGGGCGGCGGTTCTCCTTGTGCAAGAAGTTGTCGGCGATTGGCGATCTTCTCGGGCAGGGCATGGACGCGTTGACGGGCCTTGGCCCGGTTGCGCGAGCCTCGCCGCTTGCGAGCCAGCTCTCGCTGGCACGCACGAAAATTCGCTCCAGAGCGTTCTTCAAGTGGCGGGGGTTCTCCACGCGCACCGTCTCGCCCGCTTCAGTGGCGAGTGTGGCAAGGGTCTTGAAGCCCCAGTCGAGCCCGGCGCCCTGCTGGCCGTGGCAGCGCTTCGGGGCGCACTCGACGGTGACCGAGGCGTGAGAGCGCCTTCGGCGGTGGACGCTCTCGCAGGTCTTCGGTTCGCCTTCATTGCTCGGCTTGCCGCGCATCTTCACGAGCCCCACCCGGAGGCGACATGGCGTCTTGTACCCCAGCCGCTGAGTCGCTCGAGCGCCTTGTAGCGCTGGAACAGGAGGCGCCTCTCCGTCGCGCACGCGCCGGAAGAACACCTGGAAGGAGAGGCGCTTGAGCGTCACCTGCGCGCTCCAAAGCGTTCAGGGTCCGCGTACGTCTCGTCCTCACGGCGAAAAGCGGTCAGCTCGCGACACTGCGCGGAGAAAGGCGCTGGCGGGACCAGGCCTCGCGGCGTTGGTGGAGCGCGGTGTTGTACAGCTGCTGGTGGAGTCGCAAGGTCTCCATCATCGCCGCTTGCTGCCGCGGCGTCGGATAGAGACGGTACGTGACTTTTCGGTCCATGCGAGCGACACGGCATCAGGTCGCTCTGACACTGCACGCGCTTTGGCAAGCTCCATCACTTCTCCCCTACCGCTTGGCTCTAGTGCCAAAGTGCCATCGCCGCTGCCGCAGCACCGCGACGCTCGACGAACTGCGCCACTTTTGGTCGCCTTCTGGAGCGCTGGGGCTGCGAGCGCGGAGAGTTCATGGCGAGCCCGACCACGTCCGCCCCGGTTGTACCCGCTGCGAAGCCTTCGGTCTTGCCCCTCGCCGGGTGCGAGGCGAGGACACCTGGGGGGGTGAACAACCTCAAGACCGTCTCTTCCCGCCTGCTCCCACCGCGACCATCGCCCGGCGCTCTGGAGCCGGTCCTGCTGCCGGGTCTCCAGCGGCGGCGCGCCCCTGGAGGTGCTCCTCCGCGCCTACATCGAAAACCAAGCCGGAGCGGACCAGGGTCCGCTCGCCACGCTTCACCGCCCTCCAAGCTCACGCTCTGACAGGGCGCACTGTGCGGCAATCGGGGTAGATCCGCCTTGTTGCTTGAGTTTTCATTGGTTTGCAGACGGGCTACTGCGGCTCAAGGTCGGGTCGAGAGCGGTGGTTTACCGTAGAAACAGATCCCCACTGACCATTTGCACCAAAGGTGGAGCTCTCGGAGCGTTGCCACTCCCCCTGCATCCTCGATCGTCGATTCGAACGGCCTTCCGCGCAGCGCCCTCAGCGCTGACCCAATGCCGGGGTCGTCGGCGCTGGACGCGGCGTACTGCAGGCAATTGACGTGTTTGGCGACGGAACAAAAGGACCGCTTGCCGGAACTTCTCGGCTCCGAACTGAGACGCAGCGAGCGTCTCGCCGAGGCCGCGATGGGATCCAGCACACGCAACGCAGCAGCTGGCGGAAGTGCTTGTAGCTTGCAGGCTAACGCTTCACCGAAATTGCCACCGGGAAGCCTGCGCGTTTACGGTCGGGAGGAACGGTGGCGGCGAGCGTGTCAGAGGTCGGTGGCAAGCTCCATGGTGTCGTGGCTCTTTGAAAACTGACGACACGCTCGATGTCCGGAATGCCGCAGCGGCATTCCCGGCCGCGAAACCGCTGCTGCGACGGTGAGCAGCATGAACCTGCGAGCGGGGGGATTCCCCATCCCCACGCGCCCTGGCCTCAGAGCCGGTCGCCCGTCGAAGAGAGTTGTCATGCGCGCGCGCGCCCGGATGTATGAAACGGTCCGG
>Ga0335081_10001780_pt1 | contig 34164 bp, 32 predicted proteins | sample Lox_Sample_35_FD_206713 | JGI IMG/M metagenome (GOLD analysis project Ga0335081, IMG submission 206713) | Soil microbial communities from Loxahatchee National Wildlife Refuge, Florida, United States - Lox_Sample_3.5 | ecosystem: Environmental > Terrestrial > Soil > Wetlands | place: USA...
TCGCCGGCGAGGCGAACGTGCCGTTCTTCACCATCTCGGGCTCCGACTTCGTCGAGATGTTCGTCGGCGTCGGCGCGAGCCGCGTGCGCGACATGTTCGAGCAGGCGAAGAAGAACGCGCCCTGCATCATCTTCATCGACGAGATCGACGCGGTCGGCCGCCATCGCGGCGCCGGCCTCGGCGGCGGCAACGACGAGCGCGAGCAGACGCTGAACCAGCTGCTCGTCGAGATGGACGGCTTCGAGGCGAACGAGGGCATCATCCTGATCGCCGCGACCAACCGGCCCGACGTGCTCGACCCGGCGCTGCTGCGCCCCGGCCGCTTCGACCGCCAGGTCGTGGTGCCGAACCCCGACGTGGTCGGCCGCGAGCAGATCCTCAAGGTGCACGTGCGCAAGGTGCCGCTCGCGCCGGACGTGAACCTCAAGACGGTCGCGCGCGGCACGCCCGGCTTCTCCGGCGCCGATCTCATGAACCTCGTCAACGAGGCGGCCCTGATGGCGGCCCGGCGCAACAAGCGCATGGTCACCCAGGTCGAGTTCGAGGACGCCAAGGACAAGGTGATGATGGGCGCCGAGCGCAAGTCGCTCGTCATGACCGAGGAAGAGAAGATGCTCACCGCCTATCACGAAGGCGGCCACGCGCTCGTCGCGCTCTCCGTCGTCGCCACCGATCCGGTGCACAAGGCGACCATCATTCCGCGCGGGCGCGCGCTCGGCATGGTCATGCAGCTGCCCGAACGCGACAAGCTGTCGATGAGCTACGAGCAGATGACGTCGCGGCTCGCCATCATGATGGGCGGACGCGTCGCCGAGGAGATGATCTTCGGCAAGAACAAGGTCACGTCGGGCGCGCAGTCCGACATCGAGCAGGCGACCCGGCTCGCCCGCATGATGGTCACGCGCTGGGGCTTCTCCGACGAGCTCGGGGCGGTCTCCTACGGCGAGAACCAGGATGAGGTCTTCCTCGGCATGTCGGTGGCGCGCCAGCAGAACGTGTCGGAGGCGACCGCGCAGAAGATCGACGCCGAGATCCGGCGGCTGGTCGAGTCCGGCCACGACGAGGCGCGCAAGATCCTGGAGGAGAAGCGCGCCGATCTTGAGCTGCTCGCCAAGGGCCTGCTCGAGTTCGAGACGCTGTCGGGCGACGAGATCAAGGACCTGCTCAACGGCAAGCGGCCGAACCGCGAGTCGGTGATCGAGCCGACCGCGCCGCGCGGCTCGGCGGTGCCGACCGCCGGCAAGCCGCGCCCTCGCCCCGGCGGCACCGGCCCGATGGAGCCGCAGCCGCAGGCATAGCCACGGCAACCACGCGTCATTGACGGCCACGGCGCCCGCCCATTCGGCGGGCGCAACGCTGTTGCGCGGCCATGGTCTCGCGCGGACGCATTGGCTTTGTTACTGCTGCCGCCCCGCCGCCATCTGCGCCCATGACCGAGCATCGATCCACTTCCGTCTCCAGGCCCACCTGGTCGTTCGCCGGCCTGCGGCTCGGCGCCTGGCTCCTGTTGCCGTCGCTGCCCGGCATGATGGCGTTCGGCGCCGCCGTCGGCGCGACCGAGGCGCGCAAGGGTTTTGATCTGCTCACCGCGCTGCTGATGAATTGCTGGGTCTACGCCGGCGCCTCGCAGCTCGTCGCCATCGAGGGCTGGCCGCGGCACATGACGGCGGCGGGCGTCGCGGCGCTCGCGCTCGTGGTCGCGACCGTCAACGCGCGCATGCTCTTGTTCGGCGCCTCGCTGCGGCCGTGGCTCGGTCCGCTGCCGGCTTGGCAGATCTACCCGCTGCTGCAGTTCACCACCGATCCGGGCTGGGTGATCATGATGCGCTACCGCGCCGAGGGCGGCAACGACGCGGCGGCGTTCCTCGGCGGTGCCCTCCTCGTGCTGGTCGCATGGATTTCCGCGACGATTGCCGGCTACCTCGCGGGCGCGCTCGTCGCCGATCCCCGCGCGATAGCGCTCGACCTGGTGCTGCCGATCTTCTTTGCCGCCATGGTGGTGCCATTGTGGGGCGGGCGCCGGCGCGCCATCGCGTGGGGCATCGCCGGGGTGGTGGCGCTCGCGACCGAATACCTCGTCTCCGGCTGGTGGTTCGTCATCACCGGGGCGATCGCGGGCAGCCTCGTCGAGGGATTTGCCGAGGAGGCGACCGATGCCTGATTTCGGCGATCCCGGCATGCTCGCCGCCATCCTCGCCATGGGGGCGGTCACCTATTCGATGCGCGCCGGCGGCTTCTGGCTGATGGCGCACGTCCCGCTCACGGCGCGCGTGCGCCGCATGCTCGAAGCGCTGCCCGGAACGGTCGTGGTCGCAACCGTGGCGCCGATCGCGATGCGCGAGGGCGTGCCGGCAATGCTCGGGATCGCGGCGGCCGTCGGCGCCATGATGATCCGGCGCAATGATTTCCTCGCCGTGATCGCCGGCATGGTGGTCGCGGCGCTGGCGCGCGCCTGGCTCGGGTGAGGCCGTCTCAATCCGCGTGCGCCGCGTGGTCGTAGGCGGCGATGCAGTCCGCGATCGGCATGGGGTCGAGCCGAAAATCGACGCCGTGCGCCTTGAAGTACATGCGCACGCGGCGGCCTGCGGCTGCGCGGTTGCCGGCGAGGCTGACGAAGCTCGCGGATTCGCTGCGGTCGATCACGATGCCGCGGCCGTCCGGATAGAGCGAGAAGCCTGCGCCGTCGCAATCCCTCGAACAGGTCGCCCCGGCGATGCCATCGGATTCGCAGGTAACGCCGCTATCGTAGGCGCCCGGCGTGTCGCGGAAGCGGGCGAGCACGACCACCGACAGCTCCTCCTTGCTGGCGCGGTCCGCCGCGATCTGCTGCGCCCGCGGTCGTTGATCCGGGTTCCACGAGCCGGGCGAGAAGGCGCGGTAGACGTAGAGCTCGCTGATGCGGTGGTTCGGATGCGCCGCGAGGAAGGCCTCGCCGTAGACGCGGCCGAAACACGCGTCGGCGCCGCGCGGGAAATGATAGGGCAGGGCGCGGCCGGTGGTGGCGATCATGGCGGCGAGCCAGCCGACGCCCGCAACCGTCGCGGCAAACGTGACGAGCGCGAGCCGCAGGTGGCTCATCGGCACGCGTCCATCGGCAGATGCGGCCGCGCCACGCGGCGCTCGGGCACATGTGTGCCGATAGCCGCAATCGTCGGCGCGGCGATGAACGGTTGCGGTGAACGGCGGCGCATCGGGAATTAGTCGCGATACTCGCCGCCGCCGTTCAACGCCGCGATCTACCCTCGCGCGGGCGGCCTGGGGACCGGCGAGCACCGGTGCCGGCGGCTCAAGCCGGTCTCTTCACCGTCGCCAGGTATCGCTGCGCCGCGTCGGCGGGCGCCGCGCCCATCTGCGCCAAGCGATGCACGCAGTTGATGGCGAGATCGATCGATCCATAGCAGTGGTGCGCCACCATGGCGAGATGCTTCAATTGCTCGACGTTCATCCCCTCGGGCCGCACGAAGTCGCGGACATAGACGATGTCCGCCTCCAGCAGCTGGTTCATCGCCGCGAACGGGTCTTTGCCGGCCATGGGCGCAATCAGCCGCTTTTCGATCGCGGCGAACATGTGCGGCACGAAACCGGCGGTGCGCAGCTCGCGATCGATCTCGCCGAAGCCCGGCTGCCCCTGGTAGAGCGGAACGAAGGAGATCTCGGTCTGGATCGCGACCACGCTCTTGAGATGATTGGCGGCATTCCGCAGGATCGCGAGCTCCGAGCCTTGAACGTCCATCTTGAGGTAGTCGATCGTCTCGATCGCGGCGATGTCGTCCAGCCGATAGGTCGTCACGGGGATCTCGCGCAGCACCTGCCCCCATTCGCTGAACATGGCGAAGTGACCCAACGCGACCGGGTCGGGCGTCAGCAGGCTGGTCATCCCGGGCGCGCGACAGACCTTCAGCGTCGCGTTCGTCCCGTCGCCGACCACATAGGGCAGGTAGGTTTCGAGATCGCTCTTGCGCGCGTTGAGCGCTGCCAGCCCTTCCGGTTGCGGCTCGAATCCGATCACCCGGCACAGCCGCTGCTCCAGCATGCGCAGGTAGGGCGGCTTCGACTCGAGCGGGTTCGCGCCGATGTCGACCACGGCCGTCAGTCGGTTGGGCCTGAGGAGGTCGAGCAGCGGATCGGTCATGCGAACGTCCCCGTGGATGGCGTCCTCGCACGACCCCGGCGGATGGCATTGCCGATGTATAGCATGTGTGAGGCGCGCGCTGGCCGAATCGTCCGACGCGCAACGGTAACGATTCGCGCTACCCCCGCAGCGCCGCCTTGATCGACTCGACGGTTGCGCCCGGCGCGCGCGACGCCTGGATGATGCGCGCCTCCTGCGCCATCAGCTTGTCGAAGGCGGGCTTCATCGCCGCGACGGTCGCGACCGGCACGACCACCGCGCCGTGGCGGTCGGCATGGACGAGATCGCCGCTCGTCACCGCCATGCCGTGCACCGTGACCGGCACGCCGAACTCCTCGACATGCACGTAGGCGTGCGACGGCGAGATCGAGCCGGCGAGCATCTGGAAGCCGGGCGGGATCTGCGCAATGTCGCGAATCGAGCCGTTGGTGATGGTGCCGAGGCAGCCGAGCGCCTTGTGCAGGTTCGACTGCACCTCGCCCCAGAACGCACCAAAGCCGGCGTGCTCGCCGTCGCGGTCCTCGATCACGACGATGCTCGGGGCAGGCGCGCCCGCCACGTAGTCGAGATAGTCGAGGCGCTTCGCCATGTAGGAGGCCTCGCCGAGCGCCACCTTGTCCCTGGTCTTGATCGTGACCGTCTTGGCGAAGCCGACCATCGGCGGCAGGTCGGGAAACGGACAATGCAGGTGCTTGACCGTATAGCCGGCGCCGCGCCGCTCCGGCGCCACCATCTCGATGAGATTGCACACCGTCGGCGTGTCGATCGAGCGCAGGAACTCGAACTGCTCTTTGCTCAGCGTCATCAATGTCCTCCCGGCCTGACGAACCAGCATCTATAGAGCGTATTCCGTTCCTACGGAATCGGAACACGCTCTAACCTTCTTTATTGGCGCATGTTCTTATCGGCGAACCGGCGTCCACTTCGCCGGAACATGCGTTAGCAGATCGTCACGCCGGGCGGCCGCTGCCGGTGCGCAATTCGGTGCGCGCCCAGGCAAACCAGACGATCGCGCCCATGACGATCTGCATTCCGATCAGCATCGCAACCGTCGCGGGCCAGCCGCCGCTGGCCCAGGTGAGGCCCGGCAGGAAGGCGCCCATGCTGCCGCCGGCGTAGAAGCAGGTGACATAGAGCCCGACGGCCGAGGAGCGGCCCTCCTTGGCGATGAGCGTGATGTAGCCGGTCGACACCGACTGGCACAGCATGCCGCAGGTCGCGCAGACGAGCAGCCCGGCGATGATCAGCGTCAGCTGCGGCGCGAGCAGCAGCAGGGCGCCGCCGATCCAGGCCGCCACGAGGCCGAGCACGAAATCGCGCCGGCCGAAGCGCGCGATGAAGCGCCCCGTCCACGGCGCGACCGCGGTGCCGCCCAGATAGGTGAAGAACAGGCTGCCGAGCAGCGTGCTGGAAAAATTGTAGGGCGGCGCGGCGAGATGAAAGCTCACATAGGTGAAGGTCGCGATGAAGTTGAACAGCGTGCCGAAGCCGACCGCGAAGGTCGCGATCAGGCGCGGGTTGCGCACGTGGCGCAGCATCTGGCCGAGCGAGGCCGCGAATCCCTGCGAGCGCACGAACCGTTTTTCGCGCGGCAGCATGAACAGGATCGCGACCGCGGCCGTGAGCGTCATCGCGGCGAGGACGAGGAATGCGCTGCGCCAGCCGGTCAGGTCGGCGAGCGCGCCGGGCACCATGCGGCCCGCGAACCCGCCGAGGCTCGACCCCGTGACATAGACGCCGGCGACGCCCGCGACCTCCTGCGGCGGCCATTCGTCGCCGATATAGGCGACCGTGACGGCGAAGATCGGCGGCAGGAAGAGCCCCTGCACGAAGCGCCAGAGCGCGATCGTGTGCACGTCGCTCGCGAGGGTGATCATCACGGTCGGCACCGACACGGCGAACAGCGCGAGCGTGATCAGCCGCTTGCGCCCGAGCACGTCGGCGATCGCGCCGGTCACCGGCGCCGTCAGCGCGACCGCGAGCGTGCTCGCCGTCATGATCGTGCTGATCTGCGCCGCCGTCGCGCCGAACTCGCGCGACAGCTCGGGCAGCAGCGCCTGCGGCGAATAGAGATTGAGGAACGTGCAGAAGCCGTTGATCGAAACGGCGAGGCGGCGATAGTCGATGGTCATCCTGTCATCGCGGTCGGCATCTTAAGGCGTGATGCGCGCGCATTATGCGCGAGGGTCGGCGCGAAAGCACCCCGCGCCTTCAGCGCGGGGCCGGTTCGCGGGGCGCATGGCTCTTGATCGCGGCCTGCGCGGCGGCAACCGTCGCGTCGAGCGAGCCGGAGGCATCGACCTCGCGCCAATCGAGCGCGCCGAGGTCGTAGCTTTCCTGCTCGCGCGCGATCGCGGCGTCGGCGTCGGAGGCATCGTGCATGCGGGCCGAAACCCGCGTGACGCGCTTGTCGATGCTTGCCGCGAGGAAGAGGCCGTGGAAATCGACGTGGCTCGCCCGCGCCGCCGCCGTTGCCTTGGCGCGCTCGTCGGGCTGCGCGAACACGGCGTCGATGATCGCCGCGTGTCCGGCCGCGGTCGCGCGGCGCGCCTTGTCGGCGAGCGCCGCGTAGACCCGCCGCGTCACCTCCGGCGCATAGGCGCTGGCCGGCAGCCGCGCGGTCTCGGCGACGCCGAAGATCGATTTGCGCTCGACGTCGGAACGCAGCACCACGGCGCCGGGCGCCGGCCCGAGCGTCGGCGCGAGCGCGCGGGCAAGCGTCGATTTGCCGCTGCCCGACAGGCCGCCGATCGCGACCAGCATGGCGCGCGGCGGCGCGATCAGCCGCAGCGCCAGGCGGAAATAGCCGCGCGCCGCCGCGATCCCCTCGTCGTCCGGGCCGGCGGCGACGTCGAGCCGCGCCGCCGTCACCTTGGCGCGGATCGCGGCACGCAGCGAGAGAAAGAGCGGCAGCGCCGCCAGCCCGTCGAGGTCCTCGGGCCGCCGGGTCTCGGCGAGATAGCGGTTGAGCACGACGTTTGCGGCCGCGTCGAGCCCGCGCTCGAGGAGATCCATGAGCAGGAACGCGAGGTCGTAGAGCACGTCGCCGGTCGCGATCAGCGGGTCGAACTCGATCGCGTCGAACACCACCGGCTTGCCGTCGATCAGCACGATGTTGCCGAGATGCAGGTCGCCGTGGCCGCGCCGCACCAGCCCGGCCTCGCCGCGCTCGCGCAGCAGCCGCTCGTTCCGGCGCAGCGCCGCGCGGCTCGCGCGCGTGAGCGTCTCGACTTGGGCCGGCTCGAACAGCTCGGGGTGCTCGTCGAGCTCGCTGCGGTTCTGCGCGATGTAGTCGGCAAGCCGTGCCGGCCAGGCCTTGGCGTCGGCGACCGGCGCGCGCGCGTGGGCGGCGGCGGCGACGCGCGCGAGCGCGTCGGCGAGCGCGAGATCGAGCTCGCCGCGCGCCGCCACGCGGTCGAGCGTCGCGTTCTCGTCGAACCGCGCCATCTCGACCGCCCATTCGACCGGCGTGCCGGCGCCGTCGAGCGCGAGCGTGCCGTCGCGCTCGCGCGTGATCGGCACGACGCGGCGATAGAGGCCGGGCGCGAAGGGGCGGTTGACCGCGAGTTCCGCCTCGCAGGCGGCCTTGCGCTTCTCCAGGGTGGAAAAATCGAGGAAGGGAAAGCGCACCCGGCGCTTGACCTTGTAGGCGACGTTGCCGGCGAGGAAGACCGCCGCCGCATGGGTGTCGATGCGCTTGACCTCCTCGTCGGCGAGAATCATCCCGTGCGTCGCGGGATCGGCCAGGAACGCGAACACCTCCGCCTGCGGGTCGGCGGCGTTCATTGCGGGGCACTTGTTACCCTCCCGCCCTTTGGCGGGGAGGGTCGAGCGACGCTGCGAAGCAGGGGAGCGAGGGGTGGGGGGGCTACGCTTGCTCCAAATCTGCGATAAGCGCGGACCAAGCTTGCACTGAGCAAGCGGCGCCCCCCATCCGCCTTCGCCCTTCGGGCTTCGGCGGGACAGGCCCCCTCGCCCGCCGTAGCTTTAGCGAAGGCGGGTCCCCGCCACTCGCGGAGTTCACCCTTGGGCTTGCCGAAGGCAAGACCCGAGGGCTCGCGGGGGGAGGGGAACGCAAGCGCTTTACCGGTTAGCAGGTGCGTCATGCGCGCAAATGTGCCGCCCCGCCCTTGACCGCGCCGCGGTCGTTTTCGAATGATGCGCGCCTCACCCGCGCCGCGCGGCGGCGCCCTCAACGGGAGGACAGCGTGCTGATCGATCACCGCTACTACACCATCAAGCCGGGCATGACGGGCGCCCATCTCGACCTCTACGAGAAGCATGGATTTGCCGCGCAGACGCGGCATCTCGGTCAGCCGCTCGCCTACATGTATACGGAATCCGGCGAGGTCAACACGCTCGTGCACATCTGGTGCTATGAGGATGCGAACGACCGCATGCAGAAGCGCGCCGCCATGTGGAAGGACCCCGAATGGGTAGCCTACGCCAAGCAAATGGTGGATTCAGGCTATCTGGTGGCGCAGAAGAACAACCTGATGATCCCGGCGAAATTCGCGCCGATCAAGCGGTAGCGGGAGGAGCCGCGGGGATGCGCGGCCCGCGTCCCCGTCGCGCCGGACGATTCAACGAAGAGCGTGGAGAGCCATATGCGCGCCAAGGACAACATGCGGACCGCCGCCGAGGTGCTAGTCGATCAGCTGATCGTCAATGGCGTGCATCACGTCTTCTGCGTGCCGGGCGAGAGCTATCTCGCGGTGCTCGACGCCTTCCACGACCGCGACATCGACGTCACGGTGTGCCGGCACGAGGGCGGCGCCTCGTTCATGGCGGAAGCGGTCGGCAAGGCGACCGGCCGCCCCGGCATCTGCTTCGTCACCCGCGGGCCGGGCTCGACCAATGCGGCGCACGGCATCCACATCGCGCATCAGGATTCGACGCCGCTGATCGTCTTCGTCGGCCAGATCGCGCGCGACATGAAGGGGCGCGACGCCTTCCAGGAACTCGACTACCGCGCCGCCTTCGGCGGCATCGCCAAATGGGCGGTCGAGATCGACGATCCGGCGCGCGTGCCCGAAATCGTCTCGCGTGCCTTCTACACGGCGACGAGCGGGCGCCCCGGCCCGGTGGTGGTCGCGATCCCGGAGGACATGCTGACCGAGCGCATCGCGGTGCCGAACGCGCCCGCCTTCGAGCCGGTCGAGACCTGGCCGGGCGCGACCGACATGATGAAGCTGCAGAAGCTGCTGTGGGCGGCCGAGCGCCCCGTGATGCTGCTCGGCGGCAGCCGCTGGTCGAGCGCCGCACATTCCGCCATCGCCCGCTTCGCCGAGCGCTTCGCGTTGCCGACCGCGACCACGTTCCGCCGCGGCCCGCTGTTCGATGCGCTGCATCCCTGCTACGCGGGCGATCTCGGCATCGGCCCGAACCCGAAGCTGATCGCGCGCGTCAAGGCATCGGACCTGGTGCTGCTGGTCGGCGGCCGGCTCGGCGAGATGCCGTCGCAGAGCTACGAGCTGATCGACATCCCGGGCCCGCAGATGACCTTCGTGCACGTGCATCCGGGCGCCGAGGAGCTCGGCCGCGTGTACAAGCCGCATCTTGCGATCCATGCCTCGCCCACGGCCTTCGCGGCCGCCGCCGAAGGGCTGCAGCCGCCGAGCGAGATCAAGTGGCGCGCCGGCACCAAGACCGCCCACGATGACTACCTCGCCTGGACCGAGCAGCCGACCGCGCAGCCGGGCGGCGTCAACCTCGGCGCCGTCATGATCTGGCTGCGCGACAACCTGCCGGCGGACGCGGTGATCACCAACGGCGCCGGCAATTTCGCCGCCTGGGTGCACCGCTTCTTCCGCTTCCGCCGCTTCGGCCAGCATATCGCGCCGACCTCCGGCTCGATGGGCTACGGCGTGCCGGCCGCGGTCGGCATCAAGCGGATCTTTCCCGAGCGCACGGTGGTGTGCATCGCGGGCGACGGCGATTTTCTGATGAACTCGCAGGAATATGCGACCGCCGCGCAGTACGACTTGGCCGTCATCACGGTGATCGCCGACAACGGGCTCTACGGCACCATTCGCATGCACCAGGAGCGCGAGTATCCGGGCCGCATCTCGGCGACGATTCTCAAGAACCCGGACTTCGTCGCCTATGCGAAGAGCTTCGGCGGCTTCGGCGTGGTGGTGGAGAAGACCGAGGATTTCCCCGCCGCGTTCAAGGCGGCGCAGGCGTCGGGCAAGCCCGCCGTGATCCAGCTCAAGATCGATCCCGACGCGATCACGCCGGGAATGACGCTGACGAAGATCGGCGCGGCGGCAAGGGAGCGGATGAAGGGGTGAGGTATCACCTCATCTCGCCGCTCGTCATCGGATTTAGAGCCGGGATGCATCATGTCCGAGCCCGACTATCCATGGCCTCGTTACGAGGTGGGACCTAAGGACCATCTTGAAGCCTTGGGCATCATCTCCCTGAATTTCAATCTCTATGAATATTCCCTTGTGATCTTCCTGGAACAGCACTTCAGCAAAGATGTTTCTGGTTTTCTTACCGACAAACTCAGTAACGAGGAGCGCTCGCAACTCATCCGCTTGGTAATGCAAAACGATCCTTATCCTGAAGTGACCGAAGAGATCGAATTTCTGCTGCGACACTTCGCAACGTGCGCTGCAAACCGCCATTTATTGCTACATTCACGGCCGTCTATCCCGATTCTCGGAGTGCCAACCGATAAGATATTGCAACTTGAAAAATTTGCGAAGGGCGACCCGCAGAGACTTCTGGCTTTCCAATTGAAGATCGGCGATCTGAGACGCACCGCAGATGAAATGCGTGCCGGATTCGATTACGTAGTCAATCTGTGGCGCTATTTCTTCGATCGGGAGCACTATCACACGGTGCTTGAACACGCTGAGGAGTCCGGCATTCCTGGCCCTTCGCCTTCTGTGCATCCAACATTGCCAAAAAGACCTCCTGAGCCACGCAAAATAGATCCACTTCAGCCTTCCTGAGGCTGCGATGGTCTCCGGACTAGCGCGACTCACCGCTTCAGGGATTCGGACTTCATTCCCGCAGGCGGCGCAGGGCCCGGCCATCGCACGGGCTCCCGCAAAAGCGCAAAAGCGCCCGCGCGTTTCCGCGCCGGGCGCAATTTGTCTTGTTCCTATTTCGTCAGTAATCCGAAAGATGGCGTTGGCGAAGAACATTTTTGCGGCCTTCGTTGTCTCGGCATCGGGCCGGAGACTTACTCGCTTCCGGTCATCCCGCGATGCCAGAGCGCCACCGCGATCTCGATCAGTGCGACGCCGAGCACGAGGCCGACGGCGAGAGCGATGAGTGGCGGGAGGCCAGGGGCGACTCGCGCGAGGATGATGCGTATGAGTTCGCCGCAGCCATGGGCGAGCAGGGCGCGGGCGATGGTGACGAGCAGCAGGGTGATGAAGTAGCGGGTCATCGGGGTTCTCCGTGGGTTCCGATGACTCGCCAAGCTAGCGGCAAGATCTCCTTATAAAACAACCGTTTGACGGGTGCTTGTGGTTGTTGGTTGGACGTTTTCCGGGCCCAAACGGCCGCCGCCACGACGGAAGCGCGCGGCGGGCGGCTGCGCCGTGGTCGAAGCGCGGTCGGCGAACGGTTGATGCGCCGTCCGCGGGCGCAGCGATATATTTTCATCTAATGTCGCGACAAAGTAATTTCGCGCCTACGATTGGATCGACAGGAATGTCCGCCAAGGTCCAGCCGATTTTCCAACTGACGCAGAAGCTGCGCGGCCTGATCGATTGGGCGATTCAGGTGGATAACGGCGCGCCGACGAGCGAGCGCGCGGTGGCCGACGCCGCAGATATCCGGTGGGGCACGTTTAAGTCCAGTCTGACCTCCGAGAAGATGTCGGGCGATCGGCAGCAGGCTTTAGGAAAAGTCTTCGGCTTCAGTCCTGAATGGCCCGAATGGCGCGACCGCAACGCGGCGCGAACCGCTCCGGTTGGCGAGCGGCGCGACGGCTCAGAAGCCTTTCTCGAAAGATTCCGCGCTCAGAAGTCGTCGGGCGGCCGCCTGACGATCGATGCCGGCATGACGAACGTTCAGGTCAGCCGCCGGTTTGCGAATTTCGACCTGGCCTTGCCCGGCTCGTTCGCGCCGTCGTCGTCACAGAGCGGAATCCCCCTGGTGCTGTCGCTCTCGTTCGATCCGAAGGGTTGGCCGGCGCTGGTCGAGCTTACGGTGTGGCTGTCGGAAGTCGATCTGCAGCTCATCCCTCCACGTGCCGGGACATCGATCGGCCTGTCCGAGGTCACCTGCCGCGATTCGAGCGAGGGCAACTTCAGCGCGGAGATCCTCGGGCTTCCGCAGTATTGGAGGATCCGAGTGGCGGATGGCGGCAAGAAGCTGTCAGGGACCCGCCGCCGCAATGACGGCGGCGACGCCGTCTGCACGGGCTTTCGCGACGGCGACCAGATCAAGGCGATTATGACCGCCCGGATCAGCGACTGCTTCGTCACCATCGACGGCATTCCACTAGACGATGCTAGCGAGCAGAAAAAGCGTTTCGTCGAGCACCTGTCGAAGCTTTCCGCGCTTGGAGATTCGGCGGAGGCGACATTGGCCGAACAGACCTTGACGATTGTCGAGGCGGCATGAGCGAGCCCGGACACGAGCAACTCGCGCGGCGCATCCAGGCGGTGCTTGGCTCGACGAGCGACCGGCTCGACCATCTCGTGACCGCGAGCGGAATCGACCCGGCGACGGACCTGCGCTACGGCGACTGGCGCAATTTCGACCTCAGCGAGGCCGATCTGCGCGGCTACGACTTCATGGGCGCCGATCTCACGGGCGCTCGGTTTCGCAATGCGCGCATCCTCGGCGCGAACTTCGACCGCGCAACCTACGACCTCGCCGCGCTGTGCGAGGCGGCGGATTTCGCGGCATTCATGCGTGAGGAGATGCGGCGGCCGCCCGAGGGTCGGCGCCGGCCGCCGGACCGGCGGCTCAGGGATTTCGAGCGGTTTCGCGATGCTCCCCTGTGCCCGGAGCTTGTCGTCATCCCGGCGGGCGAGTTCTTGATGGGCTCGGCGGTCGGCGAGGACGGGTTGAAAGAGGACGACCGCGCATGGGAGGACGAGATCGTCAAAGGCCAGGGCAAGCGGCAGATGCGGATCGCGCATCGGTTCGCACTCGGGCGATTTCCGGTCACGTTCGATGAGTACGACGCGTTTTTGGCGGGACTGCGGGAAAATCGGAAGCAGCCGAGGAGGAAACCATCTGATAAAGGATGGGGCCGTGGCATCCGGCCCGTCATCGACGTGTCGTGGCACGCTGCGCAGGCCTTCTGCGTCTGGCTCAACGAGCGCATCGGCCTGAGCGGCGATCGCGGCTATCGGCTGCCATCCGAGACGGAGTGGGAATATGCCTGTCGCGCGGGCACGCAGACGCGGCGCTGGTGGGGCGACGCGTGGGATTCCGCCAAGGCCAACGGCGCTCGCTCATTCGAGGGCGGCCGCACCAGTCCGGTGGGCCACTACGCCGCCAATCCATGGGGATTGCACGACATGATCGGCAATGTCTATGAATGGTGCGCAGACGATTGGGCCGACAGCGTTGCGCAGCTACCGGCGGATGCGAGGGTATACCGGGGAACGGACAGGTCTCTTCGCGTTCTGCGCGGCGGTTCCTGGGGCAGCCTTCCAGAGTACCTCCGCTCGGCCTGTCGCTTCAGGTACCAACCCGTCAACCGCGACATCGTTGTCGGCTTCCGGGTTGCCAGAACGCTTTAACCTCCTCCCTCCTGCCATCCTTACCTCTTGAAAACGACCGCCAGACCAGGATGCGGCCGAAAATTCCCGCCGAAGGCGGGCCGACATTTGGGGGCGCCTTGACGCAGAAAGAAGATGAGTCGCACGTTCGTTGCTGCAACCGCCTGCCGACACAGATCCAGCGCCTCATGGCGGAGCGCAGCGAAACCCATCTCTCCCTCTTCACGCGGCGATGGTTTCGCTTTCCGCTCAAGCCAACGCCCCAAGCCGATCACGCCGCGCCTTCGCTCGGGTGCGGCGTCGGCGCCTCTGGCTTGCTCCGCCACGACGCTACCCGCCGCACCAGCACGTAGAAGATCGGCGTGAACAGGAGCCCGAACAGCGTCACGCCCAGCATGCCGAAGAACACGGCGGTGCCGAGCGCCTGGCGCATCTCGGCGCCGGCGCCGGTCGCGGTGACGAGCGGCACCACGCCGAGGATGAAGGCGAACGACGTCATCAGGATCGGCCGCAGCCGCGTGCGGGCGGCGGACACCGCGGCGGCCTGCCGGCTCTCGCCGCGCTCCTCGGCCTGGCGGGCGAACTCGACGATCAGGATGGCGTTCTTCGCCGCGAGGCCGACCAGCACCACGAGGCCGATCTGGGTGAGGATGTTGTTGTCCATGCCGCGCAGGATCACGCACTCGATCTTGATGTAGGGTCATATGACGGGAACGAAACGCATCGTGATCATGATGGCATCGACCATGAGAAGACCGGCGGCGCTCTTGCTCGCTGCGGCGATGCTGGCCGGTGCAGCGCCGGCCGCATCGGCCCAAACCGGCTTCCCCACCCGTCCCATCCGCATGCTCGTGCCATTCGCGCCGGGCGGCGGCGTCGACGTGGTGGCGCGCATCGTCGGCAAGCGCCTCGGCGAGATGCTCGGACAGCCGGTTCTCGTCGAGTCGCGGCCGGGCGGCGGCGGCGCGGTCGCGGTCGCCGAGCTGATGCGGGCGGCGCCGGACGGCTACACCCTGCTGATGACGACGAGCGCGCACGCGACGCTGCCGAAGCTCGCCAAGCTGGCGTGGCATCCGAGCCGGGATTTCTCGCCGATCGCCAGCATCTACTCCTACATGTTCGTGATCGCGACCAATGCCCAGAGCCGCTCGCGCTTCGCCACCTTCAAGCAGTTTCTCGACTATGCCCGCGCCAATCCGGGCAAGCTCAACTGGGGCTCCTCCGGCATCGGCGGTCCGCAGCATCTCGGCGGCTCGCAGTTCGTCAAGCTCGCTCGCCTCGACATGGTGCACGTGCCCTATCGCGGCAACGCGCCGATGGAGCAGGCGCTGCTCGCCGACCAGGTGCAGATCGTGTTCGACACGCCGACCCTGCTGCTGCCGCGGGTCGCGGACGGCAAGCTGATCGCGCTCGCCGTCACGGGCGAGCAGCGGCTGCCGTCGCTGCCAGACGTCCCGACGGTGCGCGAGACCGGCCTCGTCGACTATTCGTATCGCGGCCAGATCTTCGTGCTCGGCCCGAAGGGCATGGCCCCGCCGCTGCAGGCGCGGCTGAACACGGAATTCGCCGGCGCGCTCGAGGACAAGGGCGTGCACGACCAGCTCACCGGCTTCGGGCTGCAGGTGCCGCGCCGCGCGGAGAATACTGTTGCGGCGCTGACCAGGCACATCGAGGATTTCAAGGCGACATACGACAAGCTGATCGTCGAGCTCGGCATCGAAGCGAAGTGATGCGCGCTGCTGCGTCAATGCATCGCGTGCGCTCAAAGATTGTTTCGCTATGCGAGAGCAACCCAGCGCTTTGAAGGTTTCCTCGGCCGGCTCGCAACGCTGACCTTGCGGGTGGAAGAAATGCAGATTTTTCACACACTTGGCCGTGAGATCGCAGCTTCGCGTCCGCTGCGGCGGCCGGTTGTTGTGACATGTCAACACTGCTTCGTCATGTTCGGATGCGGCAGCCCCACACCTCCCGCGGAGGTAATTCGCTGGCGTACAAGAAGAGAGGCATGGGTGCTGGCCCCTGGGGGTGGGAGTCGTGATGGGCAACAGGTTGCTGGCGTTCGCGCTGAGCGCGATCGGCATCGTCGGAATCGATTGCGGTGCTGCGATCGCCGGCTCGGCGGCTCCGTCATGGACCGGATTCTATGCCGGCATATCGTTCGGACAGCGCTGGGATCGCGCCGACTGGACCACCGACGGGTTCATCATTCCGGGCACTCCCGGCGTCAGCTCCTTGTTTCCGGATACCGAGGCATCATTGGGCGCCGCCCGGGCGCGCCTCGGCGGATACTTCGGCTACAATTACCAGATCAACAATTGGGTTCTCGGGGCCGAGGCGGATATCGGCCGCGCGTTGCGCGACAGCAAGAGCGTCATCGGTATTCCGGGCACCGGCACCGGCATTGCGCTGGTCGCCGGAACCAACCTCAGCCAGACCACCATCGACATGACGTGGGACGGAAGCCTGCGCGCCCGCGCCGGCTACCTGGTCGCGCCCGATGTGCTCGTCTACGGCACCGGCGGCATCGCATTCCAGCACGTCGGCGAGACGATCCTCTGCTCCGCCTTCGACCCGGCACCGACCGGCTGCGGCCTTGCGGGCTCGCCTGACGTCGGAAGCGCGGTCAACACGACGCTCACCGGGTGGACGGTCGGCGGCGGCATCGAGGAGCGTTTGGGGCGCCATTGGATGCTGCGCGGCGAATATCGCTATTCCGATTTCGGCACTTTCAATCACACCTTCGCGCTTGGGCCGACCGCGATCGGCGACGTGGTGGCGACCACGCGCTTCACGACCCACCTGGTGACGCTCGGCCTCGCCTACAAATTCGGTGCGCCGGCAGCAATCGACGATCCGCCGGCCGAGATGCGCGTGAAGGCGCGCGCAGTGGCGCCGTCCTGGACCGGCTTCCACGTCGGCCTCGCGCTCGGCGCGCGCCGCACCACTGCCGATTGGATCACGACCAGCCTGACCTTCGGCGGCATTCCCAACGCCGACAACGTGGCGTCGTTCGACGGCATCAGGTTCCGTGGCGGCGGCTATGCGGGCTACGACCATCAGCTCGGCCGCATGGTGCTGGGCTTCGAGGTCGGCGCCGGCACGACCGACAACGGCGCGAAGAGCAAGCCCGGCGTTCCCGGCCTCGGCGGCATGATCGTTCCCGGTCCGGACATGACAAGCGTGCGCACCGGCTGGGATGCAAGCGCGGTCGTGCGCATCGGCTACCTGGTCGCGCCGGACGTGCTGCTCTACGGCACCGGCGGCATCGCGGCGCAACGGATCACGCTCAACGCCCTGTGCACCGCGGCTTCGTTGGAATGCTTCTTCGACGAGAACGAATCGTTCAGCACGACGCGCAGCGGGCCCGTCTGGGGCGGCGGCATCGAGGCGATGATCGCGCGCCACTGGCAAGTGCGGATGGACTATCGCATCGCTGATTTCGGCAACGTCGATCACACGTTCTTCGTGGCCGAGCCGTTTCAATCGCCCACCACCACCACGGCGATCCGCACCCAGACCGCCACCGTGGGCATCGCCTACCGGTTCGGTCCCGAGCCGTAAAGCGTCCGCTCGGCATGTCGCGGCCCGCCGGGGCGCCGGCCGGGATGAGTCAATCGCCTTCTTTGCACCGCCCTCGGCGAATCGCTTGCCGTTGCCAAGTGCCATGAATCTTGATTCATTGCTTTTCCAGCTCTGCCTCTCGATTCGGCACCGATGGCCTATCGCCGCACCGAACGCGTCCTGCAGCATCTTGCGGCTCGCCATGACGCGATCGTCGCGGCAGCGCGGATGATTGCGGCCGAGCAGGGCCTTGCGGCGGTGCAGATCGTGCCGGTGGCGCAGCGCGCCGGCATCGCAGCCGGCACGGTCTATCGCTATTTCCCGGCCAAGACCGACCTCGTGCGGGCGCTGATCGAGGCGCTGTCGACGCGCGAGATCGCGGCCTTCCGCGAGGCGGCCGATGCGGCGCCCGGGCCGCTGTCGGCGCTCGCGGCCGGGCTCGTCAGCTGTGCGGCGCGCGCGCTGCGCCATCGCCGGCTCGCCTGGGCGGTCAGCGCCGAGCCGGTCGACGCAACCGTCGATGAATTCCGTCTGGCGGCGCGCCGGGCGTTCGCAGCCGAAATCGAAACGCGCATCCGCGCCGCCATCGCGGGCGGACATTTGCCCGAGCAGGATGCCGGCGCGGCGGCGGCCGCGCTGGTCGGGCTCCTGATCGAGGGACTGATCGGCCCGCTCGCGCCGGCCGCCGACGCCGGCAAGGCGCGCGAGAGCGTGCAGGCGATCACGCTCCTGGCGCTGCGCGCCCTCGGCGTCGTCGACGCCCGGGCGCGTGGCCTCGTGGTGCAGACCGCGGTGCCGGACGAGGACGCGACGTAGCGCGGCTCGCCAACTCGCTGCAGCCTGCGGGTCGCCTCTGTTTGCTCTTTCGGCCATCGATCTCATCGTTCCAGCGATGCCCAGGTCAACGCGTGCTCGCGCGCCCAGCGTTTTGCCGTCATGACCTCGTTGGCATAAGGAAGGCGGTTGGCGAAGCCGCGGCACTGCACGATGCGGCCATCCTTCGTGACCTCCATGGTGACGCCCTTGTTCACGTTGCCGATGGGAAATTCGCATGTCATCGACCAGATCGAGATGTCGCCGGACATGCACTGCGGCTTGTAGCTGACTACGCAATGGCGCATGCGCACGCCCTCGGCGAACAATTCGTTGCCGGTCTTGATCTGGCGAATACGCCAAATCGCGCGCTTGTCGTCGCCGCCGGTCCGATACTCGACATCCGCAAGCGGACTGCCGAACCATGCGCCGCCGCCGACCGCATGATTGCGCCGCAAGACGCGGTGCCAATCCTCCATCCGGCGCTGCAGCGCCTCCAGCGTTCGACCCTTGAGCGTGAAGGCCGCGTCCTCCTGCTTGGCGACAAACAGAAAATCGACCAGATCATTCATGCGATCGAGCGAGAACGGATTGCGGGCAAAGAATCGCGCGACGTCTTTCCAGAAGGTAGATGCAATCGAGTAGTTCGCGACCTTGCACCGCGCAATCCTGAGGGCGACGTCCGCGCGATCGCACTGCGCGCGCGCGACCGCATACCAGAACGCCTGTCTTGCCGACGCGATCACCTGGGGCGCGCCGAGAAAATGATGCGTCTCCTGCTTCGAGAGGTAGGGACGCGCTTCCAGCTTGTACAGCGAGCCGCCTTGCGCGGCGACCACGTACCAGCGGCGAAGGTCGGGAGCGTCCGTCCGGTGCGCCGCCCGCGGATGCATCGCCTGGCGTTCGGGCGGCGTGACCTTGTCGATGAAATCGTCATCGATCCGCTCGATCCAAGTCCGCTCCAGGTGTCCCGCAACGCGAAATCGGGCGAACGTGAACCGCACGAGGTCGATGAATCGGCGCTCGCGCGACCGACTCTTGATTCGGCAGCGCCAATCCTCGGGCTCGCGCAACGCATAGCCGCGCAGGAGCGCGATCTTTTCGCGCAATTCAGGCTCGAAGTCGGCGAAGAATTCGGGCGCGCATGGGCGCGCGTCAACCCGCGAGTTCGCTTCCAGAACGGCGCTGACCCGACGCTCGGCTTCGCGCCGTTGGTCTTCGCGCAAACGATTTCGCTTTCCCATGGATTGCTCCAGACATGCAGCGGCATCTCCGCCCTGCCGGGCGGATCGAAAAACCTCTTTGGTTCTCGAACCGCATGTCTGTCTCCACGAGAAACTAATCGGCCCACCGTTCGGGGCGCGTGTTGATCTTTCCGAACTGTGGCGAATTTGCGAATCTGGATCGGTCTACGACAGTTCGCCTTTGCGGGTGTGTCTTTACGGCCACGATCGTTCAATGCCGGCGGACCCGCGTCCACCGCGACAAAGTCGCGGGGCACACGCGAGGTCGCTACTGCAGCGTCGCGGCCGCGAGCCAGTCGTTGACGGCTTCGAGCGCGCGCTCGCGGCTTTCGCTTTTCTCGTGCGCCTGGAAGACCGCGATCTGCGCGTCGGCCGAGGTGCCGGCACCGACGATCGCGCGGCAGCGTGCGATGTGGCTGGAGCAGCCGAGCGCCTCGGCGTCGGGCAACACCTCGGCCAGCACCTGCTCCAGCATCTCGCCGACCGTCACGGCGCCGCCGTCGAGCGTCGCGAAGGTGCCCTTGACGCCGTAGCGCTGCGCCCGCCACTTGTTCTCCACCACGATCGCGCGCGTGACCGCCGTGATGTCGGCGTTGAGCCAGGGATTGCGCACCAGCCGATGCGCCAGCGCGCGGTAGAGCGCCGCGATCGCGATCGAGTCGTCGACGAAGGTGCAGCAGTCGGGCGCGCGCAGCTCGAGCGTCGGGTGCTGCAGCGAGGGACGCAGCGCCCACCACACGTAGCTCGCGTCGTCGATCACGCCGGACCTGGTCAGCGCCGCGATATAGGCCTCGAACTCCTCGCTCTTGCGAAAGAGCTCCGGCACGCCGGTGCGCGGCAGCTCGTCGTAGGCGGCGAGGCGATAGCCCTTGAGCCCGGTCGGGCGCGAGCGCCAGAACGGCGAGGAGGTGGCGAGCGCGACGAACAGCGGCAGGTAAGGCAGCATGCGGCACATGACGTCGACGCGGTCCTCGCCGTCGGGCAGCTCGACATGCACGTGCAGGCCGCACAGCATGTTGCGCTGGCCGAGCATCTGCAGGTCGTGCATCACGACGTCGTAGCGCTCGGCCGGCGCCTGCAGCGCGCATTCCCATGACGCGGTCGGATGGGTGCCGGAGGCGAGGATCGCGAGCCCATGCTCGGCCGCGATCGACGCGACCGTGGTGCGCAGGTGGCGCAACTCGCTGCGCGCCGTCGCCATGTCGTGGTGCGGCTCGGTCGCGACCTCGATCTGCGACTGCAGCAGCTCGCCGCGCACCTGCGCGCCGAGCGCGGCCTTGACGGCGGCGAAGAAGGCTTCCGGTCGTTCCGCCGAGACCGTCTTGCTGGCGGCGTCGACCAGGAAGTACTCCTCCTCGATTCCGATCGTGTATGCGCCTTTCATGATTCGATCTCCCCATCTCACCCGAAGCGTCGATCTTTACGTGGAGCCGGCAAGTTCAGATGGGCAGCGTGCAAGGAATAACTGACTGGATATTTTCCTATACGCCATCAAGTTTACACAAAGGTCCGATGTTACCCGAACGGGTAAAGCCAATTTTGCATTGATCTGCAGACAGTTCTTCCCTTCGCCGCAAGCCTGGCGCGCCGCCCCCATATAATCCATGAGCCGGGAAAGAGTTCCCGCGCCGGTAGCCGGCGGTTCGCGTCGGTCTAATTCAGTGCGACATCAGGGTCGGCACCGTCATCGAGGCGAGGATGCCGTTGGTGGCGCCGCCGAGCACGAACTCGCGCAGCCGCGAATGGCCGAAGCCGCCCATCACGATGAAGTCGGCGCCGCTGTCGGCCGCGTGCGACAGGATGGTGCTCGGCACGTCGATGTCGGTCGAGACGATGCGCTTAACCTCGATCTTCAAGCCATGGCGGGCGAGGTGCTCGCCCATGTCGACGCCGGGAATCTCGTCGCTGCGCTCGCGGCCGCTCGCCACGATGACGACGTCGACCGCGCCCGAGCGCATGAGGAACGGCATCGCATCCGCAATGGCGCGCGCGGCCGGGCGGCTGCCATCCCAGCACACCAGCACGCGACCGAGCTTCAGCCCGCCCTTGTGGATGTACGGCACGACGATCACGGGTCGGCCGGAGCCGAACAGCGCGCCCTCGATCACCAGGCTTTCGGCGGCGCCCTGCTTCGGCTCCGCCTGGGCGACCACCGCGAGATCGAAGCGGCGCGCCAGGCGCCCGAACAGGTCACCGGCGCCGCCGATCGAGGCGTTCAGCTTGTGGTGCTCGGCCGCGATGCCGTCGCGCTTCGCCGCGGCCTCGAAACGGGTGATCGCCTTGTCGGCGGCGCTCTCGCTCGCGACCCACTGCGCCTCGATCACATCGGCCGGGATGCCGCCCATCACGCTCGGCGGCACCACCGGCTCGTAGGCGAACGCGACCGCGGTGAGATGCGCCTCGAACGCTCGCGCAATCGCGACCGCATATTCGGCCGCCACGTCATGCGGCTTGCCGATGCCGAGATTGACCACGAGGTCCTTGATCATGCGCCCGCTCCCGGCTCGCGCCGGGGTCTCATGCCCCGGCCGCATCGCTATCATGGTTCGCAGGCGTGCGCCCGGCGTTGATCGGGATCAATTCGCGCCTGCCGACGCGTCCGCGCTACTTCTTGATGCTGCCGTCGGCGTTGAACTGCTTGAGATAGGCCCACAGGTTGGCGATCTTCTTGTCGGCAGTGTCGCCCGTGATGCCCGGGTAGGTCATCTTGGTGCCCGGCACCTTCTTCCTCGGCCCCGCGATGTATTCCTTGAACGTCGCTTCGTTCCAGGTGATGCCCGAATTCTTCATCGCGTCGCTGTAGCTGTAATCGGTGCTGCCCGCCTTGCGGCCGTCGAGGCCGTTGAGCTGCGGCCCGACGAACTTCGTGGCGCCGGGGCCGATCTTGTGACAGACGCCGCATTGCTTGAAAACGGTCGCGCCCGCGTCCACGTCCTGCGCCCAGGTCGCCCCGGTCGATGCAGCCAGGACCACGGTGGCGATCACCAGATGTCTCATCTCGATCTCCTCGATCTCTCCCGGGTCGGGCACGTGCCCGCCAGCCCTTGCGCCCCACCCGCGCGGCAAACTGACCGAATGGCGCCGCGAGTGCAAGGCGGCAAAACCGCCCGGACAGGGTCGCGCCGGCAAGCTTGGCGGCGGCAGAAGGAGACGGGCATTCGCGCGGCTTTCGCGCTATAAAGCAGCGACGCGGGAGGGACGCGAAGGAGCTTCGCCATGTCCGTGACGTTGCCGGTGCCGGATGCCGAGGTGCTCAAGCGCCGCGACGAGATCGTCGCCGCGCTGCGCGCGATCGTGCCGGGCGAGGCCGTGATCGCGGCCGAGCGCGAGATGCGCCCCTACGAATCGGATGGCCTCACCGCCTATCGCCAGCTTCCCATGGTGGTGGTGCTGCCGGGGACGACGGATCAGGTCGCGCGCGTGCTCGCCTATTGTCACGCCAACGGCGTCAAGGTGGTGCCACGCGGCGCCGGCACATCGTTGTCGGGCGGCGCGCTGCCGCTCGGCGACGGCGTGCTGCTCGGCATGGCGAAATTCAACCACATCCGCGAGATCGATTTCGACAACCGCGTCGCGGTGGTCGAGCCGGGCGTGACCAACCTCGCGGTCTCGACCGCGGTCGCCTATCGCGGCTTCTACTACGCGCCCGATCCGTCCTCGCAGATCGCCTGCACGATCGGCGGCAACGTGGCGGAGAATTCCGGCGGCGTGCATTGCCTCAAATACGGCATGACCGCCAACAACGTGCTCGGCGTCGAAATGGTGCTGATGACCGGCGAGGTCGTGCGCCTCGGCGGCCGCCATCTCGACGCCGGCGGCTACGATCTCCTCGGCATCGTCACCGGCTCGGAAGGCCTGCTCGGCGTCGTCACCGAGGTGACGGTGCGCATCCTGAAGAAGCCGGAGACGGCGCGCGCCGTGCTGGTCGGCTTTCCGACCTCGGAGGATGCCGGCCAATGCGTCGCGCAGATCATCGGCGCCGGCATCATTCCGGGCGGCATGGAAATGATGGACCGCCCGGCGATCCACGCGGTCGAGGAATTCGTGCATGCCGGTTATCCGCTCGACGTCGAGGCGCTCCTGATCGTCGAGCTCGACGGCCCGCAGGCCGAGGTCGATCATCTCATCGCGCGGGTCGAGGCGATCGCGCGCGAATGTCGGGCAACGATCTGCCGCGCCTCGACGTCCGAGGAGGAACGCCTGCTGTTCTGGGCCGGCCGCAAGGCCGCGTTCCCGGCCGCCGGGCGCATCTCGCCCGACTACTACTGCATGGACGGCACGATCCCGCGCGCGCAGCTGCCGCGCGTGCTCGCGCGCATGCGCGAGCTGTCCGCGCAGTACGGCCTGCGCGTCGCCAACGTGTTTCACGCCGGCGACGGCAATCTCCATCCGCTCATCCTCTACGACTCGAACAAGCCGGGCGAGCTCGATCGCGCCGAAGCGTTCGGCGCCGACATTCTGCGGCTGTGCGTCGAGGTCGGCGGCGTGCTCACGGGCGAGCACGGCGTCGGGGTCGAGAAGCGCGACCTCATGCCGGCGATGTTCTCCGAGGTCGACCTCGACCAGCAGCAGCGGCTCAAATGCGCGTTCGACGACAAGGGCCTGCTCAATCCCGGCAAGGTCTTTCCGACGCTGCATCGCTGCGCCGAGCTCGGCCGCATGCATGTGCGCGGCGGCAACGTCGCGTTTCCCGACATTCCACGGTTTTGAGCGATGAAATTCGGTCTTTTCGGCTCGGCGCAGGCGGACAGCAAGCATCTCGGTCCCGAGACCGGCCAGGGCTTTCGCGACTGGCTCGACGACAATGTCGAGGCCGAGGCGCTCGGGTTCCGGTCGACCTTCCTGGTCGAGCACCATTTCACCGGCTGGCACCAGGTGTCGGCGACGCTGATGCTGCTCACGGCGCTGGCGATGCGCACGACCACGCTGCGGCTCGGCACCGCCGTGATCGTGCTGCCGTGGCACAACCCGGTGCTGCTCGCCGAAGCGGCGGCGACGCTCGATCTCATCTCCGGCGGCCGCTTCGATTTCGGCGTCGGCAAGGGCTATCGCCACAGCGAATTCCACGGCTTCCAGATCGCGCCCGAGGAGGCGCAGGCGCGCTTCGACGAATGCATCGCGCTGATGACCCGCGCCTGGACGAGCCGCGCGCGCTTCTCCCATCAGGGCCGCTTCTGGCGCTTCGCGGACATCGTGGTCGAGCCGCCGCCGGCGCAAAAGCCGCACCCACCGCTGTGGGTCGCGGCCGGCAGCGAGGCGTCGATCCGCCGCGCCGCCGCGCGCGGCTTCAACCTGATCCTCGATCAATATGCGAGCGCGCAGGCGCTCGGCGAGCGCATCGCGGTCTACAAGTCCGAGCGGGCGGCGCATGGCCTCGGCTTCGATCCGATGCAGGTCGTGGTGGCGCGCCAGCTCTATGTCGCCAAGGATGAAGCGGACAAGCAGGCCGCGCTGGCGCGCCAGGCCGCCTACACGCAGCGCACGGTCGATGTCTCGCGCGCTCCCGACCAGGCGCGTGGCTCGCACGTGCTTGCCTATGCGGACAAGAAGGGCGGCACCGAGGAGAATGCGCTGTTCGGCACCCCCGACGAGATCTGCGGGATGCTGGAGGCTTTGCGGGCGGCGGGCGTCCACTACGTGCTGCTGACGATCGCGGGCGGGCGCGAGCAGATGCGCCGTTTCGCCCGCGACATCATGCCGGCCTTCACGCCGCGCGCGGTCGCGGCGGACGCCGCGGAGTGACGGGGGGCGCGATGGCCGACACGCTGCAGCCGCGCGATACCAAGGACGTGGAAGCGGCCGTGCAGTGGGCGCTGGGTGAGCGCAAATCGATCGAGATCGTCGGCCATGCCACCAAGCGCGCGCTCGGGCGGCCCGCGCAGGTCGATGCGACCCTTGACCTGTCCGCGCTCAGGGGCGTCACGCTGTACGAGCCGGAAGAGCTGGTGCTGTCGGCGCGCGCCGGCACGCCGCTTGCCGAGATCGAGGCGCTGCTCGCCGCCAAGGCGCAGCAGCTTGCCTTCGAGCCAATGGACTACGGCCCGCTGCTGGGCGGCGCGGGCGGCCGGGCGACGATCGGCGGCGTGCTGGCGGCCAACCTGTCGGGCCCGCGGCGCATCAAGGCGGGCGCGGCGCGCGACCATTTTCTCGGCTTTACCGCCGTGTCGGGGCGGGGCGAGACGTTCAAATCGGGCGGGCGGGTGGTGAAGAACGTCACCGGCTACGACCTGTGCAAGCTCATGGCCGGATCGTGGGGCACGCTCGCGGCGATGACCGACGTGACCGTGAAGACGCTGCCGCGGCCCGAGACCGAGGCGACCGTGCTGGTGCTCGGCCTCGACGCCGAGCGCGCCGGCGCCGCCATGGCGGCCGCCATGGGCTCGTCCTGCGACGTGTCGGGTGCAGCGCACTTGTCCGCCGATCTCGCGGTGCGCGCCTCGGACGACCTGGCGATCGGCCACAGCGTCACGGCGCTGCGCCTCGAGGGCGTCGCGCCTTCGGTCGCGCACCGCAAAGGTGCGCTGGAAGACGTGTTGAAGCCGTTCGGCACGCTCGCAAGCCTCGATGCGGCGCAGTCGCAGCGCCTCTGGCGCGCCATCCGCGACGTTCTTCCGTTCGCGCCGGATGGCCCCTCCGGCCAGCGGCTCGTCTGGCGTCTGTCGACCGCGCCGACGCAGGGTGCCGCGGCGGCGCGAATGATCGCGCAGAAGGCGGACGCCGAGTTTCTGCACGATTGGGCGGGCGGGCTCATATGGGCGGCGCTCGCGCCCTCGGACGATGCGGGCGCCGCGGCCGTGCGCGGCGCAATCGCCGCCTGCGGCGGCCACGCGACCCTGATCCGCGCGCCTGCCGCCCTGCGCGCGGCGGTCGGCGCGTTCGCGCCGCAGCCCGACGGGCTCGCGGCGCTGCATAAGCGCGTCAAGGAAGGCTTCGACCCGCAGGGCGTGCTCGGGCCGGGCCGCATGTGGGCGGGAGTGTGATACGCATGCAGACCTCCTTCACCCTCGTCCAGCTCGCCGATCCGGACATCGCGGCGGCGGACAAGATCCTGCGCGCCTGCGTGCATTGCGGCTTCTGCACCGCGACCTGTCCGACCTATGTGATGCTGGGCGATGAGCTCGATTCGCCGCGCGGGCGCATCTACCTGATCAAGGACATGCTGGAGAACGACCGGCCCGCGACCGCCGACGTGGTGCCGCATCTCGACCGCTGCCTGTCGTGCCTCTCCTGCATGACCACCTGTCCGTCCGGCGTGCATTACATGCACCTGATCGATCATGCGCGCGCGCATGTGGAGGAGACCTTTCGCCGTCCGGTCATCGACCGCGCGGTGCGCGCCGTGATCGCCCGCCTGCTGCCGAACCCCAAGCTCTTTCGCCGGTCGCTGCTCGGCGCCTTCTTCATGAAGCCGCTCGCGCCGCTGTTCGATGCGATCGGCCTGAAGCCGCTCGCCGCGATGCTGCGCCTCGCGCCCGCCAAGGTTCCCCCGCGCGGCGAGCAGGGCCCGCGCGTTTTTCCCGCGCAGGGCGAGCGGCGCGGCCGCGTCGCGCTGCTCACCGGCTGCGTTGCGAGCGTCGTGGCGCCGCACATCAACGCCGCGACGATTCGCGTGCTCACGCGGCACGGCGTCGAGGTGGTGCTGGCCGAAGGGGAAGCCTGCTGCGGCGCGCTCGTCCATCACATGGGCCGGCAGGCGGCGGCGCTCGCCGCGGCGCGCACCAATGTGGACGCCTGGATTGCCGAGATCGACGGCGAGGGAATCGATTCGATTCTCGTCACCGCCTCGGGCTGCGGCACCACGATCAAGGATTACGGCTATATGCTGCGCAACGATCCGGCCTATGCGACGAAGGCGAAAACGGTCTCCGGGCTGGCTCGCGACGTGAGCGAATATGTCAACAAAATCATTAACTTAACCACCGTTCCCCATCCCTCTCTGGTGGTCGCCTATCATGCCGCTTGTTCGCTGCAGCATGGCCAGAAGATCACACGCGATCCGAAGGAAGTCCTTTCCAAATCGGGATTCGTCGTCAAAGATGTGCCGGACGGCCATCTCTGCTGCGGCTCGGCCGGCACCTACAACATGCTGCAGCCGCAGCTGGCGAGGACGTTGCGCGACCGCAAGGTCGCGAATATCGCGAAGGTCGCTCCCGACGTGATCGCCGCCGGCAATGTCGGCTGCATCACCCAGATCGCGGCGGGCACCGATATCCCGGTGGTCCATCCGATCGAGTTGATCGACTGGGCGACCGGCGGCCCGATGCCGGGGGCCTTGAGCAGGCGAGGCGACGCGGTCTGACCGCAGGGTTGGATCGTATGACAGAAATGTGATGACGATCGCGGTTGCGCCGCGCATGATGCGCCGGCGCGCGATCGCAGGGCAGCCGAACGATCGGGAGGTCGATCATGGCGAAGAAGTCGAAAGCGAAGAAATCGAAGAAGGGCAAGAAAGCGAAGAAGGCCGCGCCGGCGAAGCGCCGGATGAAAGTGGCGGCGAAGAAGCGCAGCGCGAAGAAGGTCGCGAAGAAGACGGCGAAGAAGGCCGTGAAGGCAAAGGCTCCGGCGAAGAAGCCGGCCGCCGCAAAGCCCGCCGTGGCGCCGAAGCCCGTCGCGGCTCCGAAGCCCGTTGCGGCTCCGAAGCCCGCCGCCCCGCCGCCGCCGAAGCCTGCCGCCCCGGCGGCGCCGAGGCCCGCCGCGCCGGCCGCCGCGCCTCCGCGTCCGAGCATGCCGTCGCCGGCGCCGATGGCGCCGCGTCCCGCAGCACCCGCCGCGCCAGCGGCTGCGCCGCACACGCCGACCCACACGCCGACGCACACCACGACCCATACGGCGCCGTCCCATTCGCCGCCGACTCACTCCTCGCCGCCCGGCACCTATCGCCCGCCGGGAAGCGAAGGTGGTCACGGCGGCGGCGGCCACAGCGGATCGTAAAGGTCGGCGATCTTGCAGGTTGGGGCCGTGTCGAGCGTCAGGCGACGCCCGACACGGCTACTCGTTTTGGCCGCCTGTGCGGGTTGCGCCCACGCTGCGCCATAAGCGGCCCGATCGGCCGCGCGTCGACCCCGATTGCTTGCGCGGGGCGGGCCGAATAGCATTGCGGCCCAAGAGGCGGCCCTGGGCCGCAACCCTCACGTTCTCACCCAGACAGGGAGGCCGCGGCCATGCCGGCGACTTACAACATCCTGATGATGGGCGCGTCCTACGGCTCGCTGCTCGCGTCCAAGCTCTTGTTTGGCGGTCACAAAATCCACCTCGTCTGCCTCCCGGCGGAGGCGGACCTGATCAATGCCGAGGGCTTCCGCGTGCGCCTGCCGGTGCGCGGCCGCAAGGAGCCGGTCGTGCTCGACTCGCGCAAGCTGCCCGGCAAGGTGACGGCCGGACCGGCCACCGGCATCAACGTCAAGGACTACGACCTCGTCGGCCTCGCCATGCAGGAGCCGCAGTACCGCTCGCCCGGCGTGCGCGAGCTGCTCGATTTGGTGGCGAAATCGCGCGTGCCCTGCATGTCGATCATGAACATGCCGCCGCTTCCCTATGTGAAACGCATTCCGGGTCTCGACTACGCGGCGCTCGAGCCCGCCTACACCGACCCGCGCGTCTGGGATTCGTTCGATCCCCGGACCATCACGCTCAACAGCCCGGACCCGCAGGCGATCCGTCCGCCCGACGAGAAGGTCAACGTGCTGATGGTCACGCTGCCGACCAACTTCAAGGTGGCGCGCTTCGACGACGAGAAGTCGACCGCCATCCTGCGCCAGCTGCAGGACGAGATCGAGGCGATCCGCTACGACACGCCGGAAGGCAAGATCGAGCTGCCGGTCAAGCTCAAGGTCTACGATTCGATCTTCGTGCCGCTCGCCAAGTGGGCGATGCTGCTCGCCGGCAACTACCGCTGCGTCACCAAGGACGGCATGCGCACCGCCCAGGAAGCCGTGTGGAGCGACATCGACACCTCGCGCTCGGTCTACAATTTCGTGTTCGACCTCTGCGTCAGGCTCGGCGCCAAGCCGGAGGACCTCGTGCCGTTCGAGAAATACGCCGCCGCGGCGCAGAGCCTGACGCGGCCGGCCTCGGCGGCGCGGGCGCTGCAGAACGGCGCGCCGAATATCGAGCGCGCCGACAAGCTGGTGCAGCTCATCGCCAGGCAGAAGGGCCTGAGCCATCCGGCGATCGATGCCCAGGTGGCGCTGGTCGACGCGCGGCTCGAGGCCAACCGGAAGAAGGCCGCGGCCTGATCTTCGCCGCTCTCCGCCGACCTACCGAGGGTCCGCCTGTGTGCGGGCCCTTGTCATTTCGGACAGCGGACCCGACGCCTAACTTTGAGGCGAATCGAGCTCCTGGCGTAGGGCTACGCTGCAGGCGATTACTTCCGATACCGCAGGCCGCTCCCCGTCCAGTGTGACGCAAATGCAACGCCTGGATTCTTTCGTTAAGAAATCGATTTGAACGCCTAAAAATGCAGCAATTGCCGCAGGTTTCGACTTGCGAGTCCTGCTTCTGGTGTGGGTTAAATTCGCCTGTGAAGGGTGGCTCGAAGTTCGAGTTGCGTCGGGGTTCTCGCGGGGTTGTTTCCTGGTTCGGGATCGTCGGGGCTCGAACAAGAAACTGAATAGGGGCTGGCGATGAAGAAAGTGATTGCAACGGCGTTGGTGGCGGCCGCGTTCTCGGCCACCGGAGCCTTGGCGGCGGACCTGCCGATGGTGACGAAGGCGCCGCCGGCGCCGGCACCCGCGGCGAGCCCGTGGGACATCGCGTTCGGCTCGTGGATCGCAAGCGACTACAACTTCCGCGGCGTGACCCAGTCGGCGCACCAGCCGGCGGTCGGCACCTACTTCGAGCCGCGCTACAACTTCAACGACCACCTGCAAGCCTATATCGGCATGGGCGGCGAGAGCATCGACTTCCCGAACCATGCGGCGGCGGAAGTCGATTTCTACGGCGGCATTCGCCCGACCTTCGGCAAGCTCGCCCTCGACTTCGGCGCGTGGGAATACTGGTATCCGGGCGGCATCTGCTTCAACAGCGCGGTCGTCGGCTGCAATGCCACCCTGCCGAACGGCAACGTCGTCAAGGGCGACGTGAGCTTCTGGGAAATCTACGGCAAGGCGACCTACAACCTCACCGACGCCTTCTCGTTCGGCGGCAGCATCTACTACTCGCCGTCGGTCCTCAATTCCGGCGCCGATGGCGAATTTCTCGCCGGCACCGCGAAATACGTGCTGCCGTCCAACATGTTCCCGAAGGATTGGGGCATGTACCTCTCGGGTGACGTCGGCCACTGGTTCCTCGGCACGAGCGACAGCTTCTACGCGGTCGCGGGCTTCCCGGCGGGCATCCCGTACAAGAGCTACACGACCTGGGATCTGGGCTTCGGCTTCACCTACAAGGTCTTCACGCTCGACCTGCGCTACTACGACACCGACCTGAGCAAGGGTGACTGCAACGCCTTCACCAGCGACCACACCGCCTCGGGCGTCTCCTCGACCGCGATCAATCCGGGCGGTCCGGGCTCCGACTGGTGCGGCGCGACCTTCATCGCCAAGCTCTCGGTCGACACCGCCCTCTCGGCGCTGAAGTAACGCCTCCTCTCATCGTTCGCCTCTAGCTGGCGGCGCGCTTCCTGCGGGAAGGCGCCGCCTTTTTTTCCGACGCGGCGCAACGCGACCATGCCGCAGCGCCGGCTGCAATTGCCGCCCGGCATGCTATCAATCGCCGGCAAAATTCTATCGCGGGGAGGAATCGCGCATGGCTTCAGGGGTGGGCTCGGGAATGGGGCTGCGTCAGGTCGGCTATGTGGACTGCGCCGGCGGCGGGCAGGTCATCGTGCAGAACGGCATCGCCTATATCGGGCACATGCGCAGCCCGCACGGCACCTCGATTTTCGATGTGCGCGATCCCAAGAACCCGAAAGAACTCGCCAGGATCGGCATGCCGCCCGGCACCCATTCGCACAAGGTGCGGGTGCATGACGGCGTGATGGTGGTCAATCACGAGCTCAATCACGCCGACCCCAATCCGGTGCCGGCCGATTTCGCGCCCGGCTTCGGCGTCTACGACGTGAGCGATCCCGGCAAGCCGCGCGAGCTGACGCGCTGGAAGACGGTCGGCACCGGTGTGCACCGCTTCGATTTCGACGGCCGCTACGCCTACCTCTCGCCGACGCTCGACGGCTATGTCGGCAACATCGTGATGATCATGGATCTGAAGGACCCGGCGCGGCCGGCCGAGGTCGGCCGCTGGTGGTTGCCCGGGCAGCACACCGCGGGCGGCGAGACCGCCAACTGGTCGAAGACCGCGCACCGCTGCCATCATCCGCTGCGCATGGGCAACCGGCTCTACACCAGCTACTGGCAGGCCGGATTCGTCATCCTCGACATCGACGACATGACCAAGCCGAAATTCGTCTCCGGCCTCGACTGGACGCCGCCGTTCGGCTGCCCGACCCACACGGCGCTGCCGCTGCCGTTCGCGATCAACGGCCGCCGCTATCTGGTGGTGAGCGACGAGGACGTGCAGCGCACCGAGGACACGTTCCCGGCCTTCATGTGGATGGTCGACATTACCGACGAGACGCTGCCCGTGCCGGTCGGCAGCTTCCAGGTCGAAGGCATCGAGGGCAAGGGGCCGCACAAGGTGATGACCGCCTGCCACCAGCCGTGCGAGAAGGTCACCGGCACGGAGATCCCGTTCGCCTGGTTCGCGCAAGGGCTGCGCATCATCGACGTGAAGAACCCGCATTCGCCGCGCGAGGTCGCGCATTTCATGCCGGACGTTCCGCCCGGCAGCGAGCGCGTCTCGAGCAACGACGTGACGGTCGACGAGCGCGGGCTGATCTACCTGATCGACCGGCTGCGCGGGGTGACGATCGTCGAGAGGACGTGAACGAGCAGGAGCGAACGGCGAACAGCGGGCGAATCGTCATTGCGAGGCGCGAAGCGACGAAGCAATCTCGACCCGCAGATGCATGAGCAAGCGGAACGAGATTGCTCTTCGCCGCGCTGCGCGCTCCGCGCAATGACGAGTCGCCACTCGCTATTCGCGGCGTCCCCATCGTGCTAGGTTCCGCGCCGCAAACCGATGGAGACAGCCATGGCCTTCGGCTTCGTGCTTATCGTCATCATCATTCTTTACCTGCTCGTGTCGATCCGCGTGCTGCGGCAGTACGAGCGCGGCGTCGTGTTCTTCCTCGGCAAGTTCGAGGGCGTGCGCGGACCCGGCCTCACCTTCATCTTCGTGCCGCTCCAGACCATGGTGCGCGTGTCGCTGCGCACCGTGACGATGCAGATCCCCTCGCAGAAGATCATCACCAAGGACAACGTGTCGATCGATATCGCGGCGGTCGCCTATTATCACATCGCCGATCCCGAACGGGCGGTCATCGCCATCGAGAACGTGTACAACGCGATCAACCAGATCAGCCAGACGACGGTGCGCAACGTGGTCGGGCGCTTCAGCCTCGATCAGCTCCTCTCCGACACGGTGAGCATCAACGAGCAGATCAAGGACGTGATCGACGGCCACACCGAGCCGTGGGGCACGCAGGTCACGGCGGTCGAGATCAAGGACATCATGCTGCCCGACAACATGCAGCGCGCCATGGCGAAGGAAGCCGAAGCCGAGCGCGAGCGGCGCGCCAAGATCGTCGCCGCCGAGGGCGAGTTCGCCGCCGCCCAGCGGCTCGGCCAGGCGGCCGACATCATCGCCCAGCACCCGGTCGCGCTGCAGCTGCGCACGCTGCAGACCATGGCCGAGATCGCGACGGAGAAGAACTCGACCATCATCTTCCCGGCACAATTCATGACCACCGTTCAGGAAGCGCTCTCGACCATCGCCCGCGACACCGCGACGCGGTGACGCGATCCGGCCACGGTGCGCCGGCCACGACGCGTCGCTTGGCTCTGGATAGCGCGCCGCGCTCGCTTGACCCCGCGCCTTGCCTGCGGCGAAATCCGCCGGGCCGGAAAGCCTTGCGCTTTCCGGCCTTTCGCAAATCGCGTCATTCTGTTGGAGAATTCAATGCACCGCCTTTGGCCAACCCTCCGGCGCACGGCGCTCGCGCTCGCCTGCGGCACCTCGCTTGCGGCCTGCCTCGCGCCTGCGGTGGCGGCCCAATCGGAGTTTCCCTTCGGCCGCGAATTCCTGCTCGATACGCGGCCGATGAAGGGCTCGAAGCACGTTCCGAGCCTCGACATCGACGAGAAGGGCATCGCCGACATCGATCTGTGGTGCAACAGCGTGAAGGGCCAGCTGGTGGTGGCCGGCGACACGATCACGATCCTCACGGGTCCGAAGACCGACCGCACCTGCGAGCCCGAGCGCATGCAGGGCGATGACGATGTGCTCGCGGCGCTCACGGCCGTCACCAACTGGCGGCTCGAGGGCGACGTGCTGGTGCTGATCGGCACGCGCACCATGCGCTTCCGCGCCCAGTCGAACTAGTGCCGGCGCGGCCCGGGAGCGCCATGAAGGATTTGCCGCTCGCCAAAGTCTGCCGGCTGATCGAGCCCGGGCCGGTGGTCATGCTGACGACGGCGCACAAGGGGCGCGCCAACGTCATGACCATGTCGTGGCACATGATGGTGGAACTGAAATCGAAAATGCGCTGAGGTGCGCCAGTGTCCCGATTCCGACGTTCGTATCACTTTGCGGCACTCTCTGTACGAACGTCGGAATCGAAAGGACACTAGCCACTTTATTGATTCTAGTGCGGCTT
>Ga0335081_10001781_pt1 | contig 34161 bp, 32 predicted proteins | sample Lox_Sample_35_FD_206713 | JGI IMG/M metagenome (GOLD analysis project Ga0335081, IMG submission 206713) | Soil microbial communities from Loxahatchee National Wildlife Refuge, Florida, United States - Lox_Sample_3.5 | ecosystem: Environmental > Terrestrial > Soil > Wetlands | place: USA...
TGGCCGACACGCTGATCACGCCGCTCAACGACAGCTTCGTCGATTTCGACGTGCTCGGCACCATCGACCCCGAGACCTTTGCGCTCACCGGCACCTCGCACTATGGCGAGATGGTGCGCGAGGCGCGCCGGCAGCGCCGCATCGTCGACGGCCGCCAGACCGATTGGGTCGTGGTGCGCAACCGTCTCTCCGTGCTCGGCTCGCGCAACAAGCGCTTGGTGGGCGAGGGGCTCGGCGAACTCGCGGCGCGGCTCGGCTTCCGCTTCATCGACGGGCTCGCCGAGCGCGTCGTCTATCGCGAATTCTTTCCGCGCGGGCTGACCGCGCTCGATGCGATCGACGAGGCGACGCTCGGCACCCGCCCGAGCATGTCGCACGTGACGGCGCGCGAGGAGGTGCAGGGCCTGCTCGCCGCGCTGCGCCTGCCGCTCGACGAGCGCTCGCGCCACCGCGTCGCGATGCGCGCGGAATGGTTCGCCAATGCGGACACGCCGCTCGACGTGGACGACGTTCTTGCCTAGTCGTGGCGATCCCGTCTGCATCGGGCCGATGTCCGACGGAGACGATACCGATAGCCCTTGGCCGCCGCGTCAGCGCGGTTGCCGCAGCTACTGCGTCCCCGCCAAGTTGGCTTCCTTGATGACCTTGGCCCAGCGCACGCTCTCGGACTTCACAAACTCGTCGAGCTGCGGCAGCGACTTGTCGCCGAGCGCGATCATGCCGAGCGTTTCCAGCGGCGCCTTCATCCCCGGCGAGTGGACGGCGGCGTTCACGTCCTTGTTCAGCTGTTCGAGGATCGGCATCGGTGTGCCGCCGGGCGCGAGCAGGGCCTGCCAGGCAACGGTGTTCGGCCAGGACGGCAGGCCGACCTCGGCAAGCGGCTTGATGTCCGGTGCTGCCGGGAACGGCTTGTCGCTGGTGATGCCGAGCACGCGGGCCTTGCCGGCCCTGATCTGCGGTAACATCGGCCCGAGGTCGACGAACAGCACGTCGACCTGGCCCGAGATCAGCGCCATCGTCGCGGGCGCGCTGCCCCGGTAGGGGACATGGGTCATCTTGATGCCGGTCAGGCTGCTGAACAGCGCGGCGCAGAGATGATGGAACGCGCCGACGCCGCCGGAACCGTAGGTCAGCGGCTTGCCCTCGGCGGCTCTTTTCTTGGCGAGGGCCACCAGGTCCGCCACGCTGTGCACCGGCAGTGTCGGATTGACCGTCAGCACGAACGGCACGCCGGCGATCAACGACACCGGCACCAGCGTCTTCAACGGCTCATAGGACAGATGCTTGAAGATGGTGGGGTTCATCGCCATGGTGCCGCTGGTGCCCTGCATCAGCGTGTAGCCGTCCGGCGGCGCATTGGCCGTGGCCGTCGCCGCGATCGTCGTGCCGCCGCCGGGCCGGTTCTCGATGACGAACGTCTTGCCGTACTTCTTCTCGAGAATCTGCGCATAAGCGCGCGCCAGCAGGTCGGTGCCGCCGCCGGGCGCGAACGGCACCAGGATGGTGACGTTGCGCGTCGGATAATCTTCGGCGCGCGCCGCGAATGGCAACGCCATCAGCGCCGTCAGCGCCGCCACCATCGTCCGCCATCGGCTCATGACCGTCTCTCCCCAGTTGCGCGCCCGCGGTTCTGCTGCCGCCCGTGGCAAGGGCAAGCTTAACGGAGGAACGGACAGGTGCTCAGCGGCATAGGACCGCAGGAGGACGGCCCCTTTGTTCCATGATGCAGGTCACTCACCACCGCAGCTTAGCCATCGGCTTTGCCGCGTCGCGGGCAAGGTCGATGAAGAGCTTCGCCGCAGCGTTCATGGTGCGATTTTTCAGGGTGGCAATCGCAACTGGCCGCCGGGTGGTCGGCAGCTCGACGGGTAGACGTTTGAGCGCTGCGTGAAAGGCGGAGTGCGTCAGCATGGAGTTCGGAACGATGGTGAGGAAACGCCCCTTAGCGACCACGGCGAGACGCGCTGGTGCCGCGCTGGCGACGATGGAAGCATGCGGAGGTTGAAGTCCGGCGGCGCGAAATGCTTCCACAAAGATCGTGCCAGAGGGGCTGTCTTTTGGCCCCAAGACCCAGCGCTCGTCCATCAATTCCTTGAGCGTCATCTTGCGCCGCCTGCTCAGCGGATTGTCGGCCCCCGCCACGATGACCTCTTGCTCGTCGAAGAGAATGTCGGCGGTCACATTCTCCTCGTCGACCGGGGCGAGGAGGCGTGCGATCACCAGGTCGACGCGCCGCTCCGCCAGCGCACGGTAGGCCATTTCTGACGGGCCCGATAATAGCTGGACGACAACCCGCGGATAGCGCCGGGACATTTGATTCATGACAGCGGCGGCAAAGCCCGTCGCGAGCGGCAGCGTAGCCGCAATGTGCAATTCTCCCGCGCTGGGATCGGCGAGAAACTCGACGTGTCGCACGGCGCGCCGCAATTCATCAAATACCACGATGCCCCGCTCGGCGAGGGCGGCGCCATAGGCGGTCGGCTCGATGCCCACCTTGGTGCGGTCGAGCAGCCGAACCCCGAGCGCGTGTTCTAGGTCGGCAATGGCTCGTGAAATCGCAGGCTGGGAAGTCGCAAGCAGCTGCGCCGCCTTCCCCATGCTGCCGGCGCGAACGACCGAGATGAGGATCCGAATCTCATGCAGACTGATCCGACGTTCGATGCGTTCGCTGTCGTCCATGGTGGCCTCATATCGGAGCGGATATGACGTGATCTGACAATAGCATTTCCGGTTGTCGGAGCCGCCCCGTATCATCCGAGGACAGGCGCCCCGACGGAAGCGTGGTCGGCGTCGGGCCGGGGCGGCGCACCTTGCCCAGAAGGAGGAGCCCCCATGGAGATTCCGCGCCGTCGATTTCTGCGAATGGGAGCGGGCGCCGCAACCCTGGCGGTCCTGCCGACGATCGCCGGTGCACAGACCTATCCGTCGCGGCCTGTGCGGATCATCGTCGGCTTTGCGACAGGCGGCCCGAACGACATCGCGGCGCGCATCATTGCCCAGTGGCTGTCGGAGCGCCTCGGCCAGCCGTTCATCGTCGAGAACCGGCCAGGTGCCGCCAGCAATATCGCAACCGATTTCGTCGCGCGCTCGCCGGCGGACGGCTACACGCTCGTCATGATCGGTCCACCCGCGGCATTCAACGCGTCGCTCTACGATCACCTCGACTTCGTCTTCCTGCGCGACATCGCCCCGGTCGCCGGCATCGTGCGTGTGCCCGACGCGATGGTCGTCAATCCGAGGGTCCCGGCCGCCAGCGTTTCCGAGTTCATCGCATACGCCAAGGCAAATCCCGGCAAGATCAACATGGCGACGGCCGGCAACGGATCGTTTCCGCACGTCGCCGGCGAACTGTTCAAGTCGATGGCCGGCGTCGATCTCTTCCGCGTGAACTACCGCGGTGGGGGGCCGGCGCTGGCCGATCTGATGGCCGGACGGGTGCAGGTGATGTTCGAGACCATCCTTGCGACCATCGGCTACATCAAGGCCGGCAGGCTGCGCGCGCTCGCCGTCACGTCGGCGACTCGCGCGCCCGCGCTGCCGGACGTGCCGGTCCTCGCCGATGTCGTCCCCGGCTACGAGGCGACCGGCTGGTACGGACTCGGCGCGCCGAAGAACACGCCCGCAAACGTCGTCGAGACGCTCAACCGCGCCGTTAATGCCGGCCTCACTGATCCGAAGGTCAGGCAGCAGATCGCCACACTTGGCGGCGAGCCGATGCTGCTCTCCCCCGGCGAGTTCACCAAGCTGATTGCCGACGAAACCGAAAAATGGGGCAAGGTGATCCGCGCGTCCAACATCAAGCCGGAGGGATGAGCGAGGCGGCGCCTGGCGCGCAACCGGATGGTTCCCCGCAACCTGGGCCATTACCAGGAAGGGCCTCAAGGCCGCCCGCATGAGCTCTGCAGCTTCGGTGATCATCGCAGGCACGCAGTTGGTGCCGGAGGTGCGCATCACCTCGCTCCAGCCCGTCGCCGGCGTTTGCGGCGCCAAGCCGACGGAAGAAAGGGCGTGAGCTTCGCTCTGCCATCGCGCGATGCAAAGCCGCGCCGTCGCGGCATCACCGCCATGATCGACTTCGGTCCCGATACGTTCGGCTGGAGCGGCGAGGCGGGCGTCGCCGACTTGCTGGCCTGCGCCGGCGACTACATCGATTACGCGAAGATCTATGCCTGCAATGCGCTGCTGATGCCGCCAGACGTGGTCAAGCGCGTCGTGCGCTGCTACGCCGATGCCGGCGTCACCGCCTACAGCGGCGGCATCCTGTTCGAATACGCCCACCGACGCGGCGAGATCGACTCGATGCTGTCGTTGCTCGACCGCGTCGGCCTGCACACGCTCGAACTGTCCGAGAACTATCTCACCCTCAGCCGCGACGAGCGGCTCGGCTTCATCGACCGGTTTCGCCGGCGGGGTTTTCGCGTGATCTACGAATACGGCCGAAAAAACCCGGCGAAGGCGTTCTGCATCGAAGCCATGGCCGCCATGGTCGCCGAAATGAGCGCGCTCGACGTGCCCCACGTCATCATCGAGCAGAGCGAGATCGACATGCTGGTCAAAAGCGCACCGGGGGCACTTGCCGAGATCGCGCAGCAGCCATGGTACGAGATGCTGCTGATCGAAGCCGACCCTTATCGGTTTCCCCAGCAGCACGCTGGCCTGCTGCAAGCCTTCGGGGCCGCGATCAACCTCGCCAACGTCGCGCCCGGCCAGGTTCTCCGGCTCGAAGGGCTGCGCCGTGGGATCGGGCGCGCCGTCGACTATTCGCTGCTTGCTTGAGGACGCGCCCGGTACCGGGCACGACGGCCAGTCCGGACGATCGCGGGCTCGGCAGCGCGCCAACGGGCGTGCCGAGCCCACGACCGGCTTGCGGCGATCTATCCCAGCGCCTTGTTGTAGGGATAAATCACGTTGCCGGTCTTTTCGTCGGCGGGCGTGAGCACCGTTTGATAGCTCATGCCGCGCCAGGTTTCGAGGTTCGCCGCCTCGGTGATGCCGTGATATTGCACCTGCAGCTGGCGCGCTTTGACCCACTCGCCGTTCTTGCCGAATTTGATGCCGTCGATCATGATCGTATTGAACGAGTGGCTGTGCATGTAATCGGCGAGCTTGTCGTCATTGACGCTCTTGGTCGCGGTGATCGCATCGCCCAGCATCTGCAGACGGGCGTAACCCCAGCCGCCGAGGTAGTAGCCGAGCGGATCGATGCCCAACCCCGGCGCGCGCGCCTGATATTTCTTGAAGAAGGCCGCCGCCGGCGCCATCAACTTCGGCGACGGCACCCAGTTTTCGTAGTTCACGATGCCGTTGAGCTTGGATTTGAGCCGGTTCTTGATCGCCACGGCCTGCAGCCCGACCATGCCGCCGCCGAACATTTTCGGTTTCAAGCCGAGCTCGCTGGCGGATTGGACGATGCCGACCGAGCTCAGCGGATAAGAGCAGATCACCACGAGGTCGGCGTTGGCGGCCTGGATCGCGCGAACGACGGGCGAATAGTCAGCCGTGTTCGGCGGGTAGTTTCTGTCGTAGACGATCTTGAAGCCATAAGTTTTCGCGTTGGCGCGCGCGCCATCCATGGCGTTGTGCGAGAACTCGGCGTCGTCGCCGGCGATCGCCACCGTCTGCGGCTTCGGTTTCTGGGCGGCGGCCACCTGGAAGAACCCCTCGGTCAAGACCGCTCGCGGATTCGGGCCGGTGGTGGGTATGAACGAGAAGTAGTTGGGATACTTGAACTCGGCATTGGCATCGAGCGCGAACAGGCCGATGAACAATTTCTTCTTCTGCATGACGATCGGAATGGCGGGAGCGACCAAGTTGGTCGCATAGCCGCTGATCACGAGGTCGCATTTGTCGACATCGAGGAGCTTGGCGTAGATGCTCGGAATGGTCGAGGGGTTCGACTGGTCGTCGTAATGGACGAGCTGGACTTGTCGGCCAAGCAGCCCGCCCTTGGCATTGACCTCTTCGGCCCAGATCTGCGAGCCGAGCAGGGCCTGTTGGCCGTTGGGCGCCAGCGGACCGGTCAGCGCCATGCCGAAGCCGATCTTGATTGGTGCGGCGCCCTGCGCGAACGCAGAAACCGTCGAGAGCGCGGGCGAAAGCAGGGCGGCGCCGATGCCGGTATTGACGCCGCGCCGGGTAACGCGATGGGTCATGGCTTTCCTCCACAAGGCGATTGTTCATTTTCTGCATGCGGCAATCGTCTCGGCGCGCAGGCAAGCGCGACGCGACGGTGCCGGGTCCTAGGATGACCGGCGTTGGCGCTCTTGGAAAGGGAATGTCGGGCGACGCGGCATTAAAGCGCAAATGCAGCGCACTTGCGCTTTAATGCTGGGGCGACGGTCGTATTCGGACCGGGTGCTGCACCACAGCAACGTTTTCGCACCCATGTCGGGAACTGGTGTGCTTACGACAACGGCCTGTCGGCCGGCCTTGACCGTTCGCCGCCTGATTGCGATATTCCGGTTATTCCAGGGAGATCCCCGCCAAGGGGCTGAGAAACCGCTGGGCCAAATCACAGCTTGCCTTCGGGCAAGACGTTGGCAGCGCGGAAATCCTTCGAACCTGATCCGGTTCATACCGGCGTAGGGATTGGATTTCCGGCGCAGACCAGAAACTCCAGTCCCTCCCAAGCGTGGAGCGAGACGGAGCGTGAGCTGGCGGCAACAAGGTCCTCTCCCGGTCGGCGAACGTTTGCGCATGGCGGACGCGGCCGACTACGCCGGCGGCCCGGCGCTCGAGAGCCAGCCTGCCTCGGTCGACGTCGCGATCGTCGGCGCCGGCGTGATCGGGCTTGCGATCGCCTGGCGGCTCGCGGCGGCGGGTCTTGCGGTCGCGCTGTTCGAGCGCGACGCGGCGGGCGCCGGCGCAACCGGCGCCGCGACCGGAATGCTCGCGGCCGCGACCGAGCTCGAGCCGGGCGGCGAGGATCTGCTCGCGCTGGCGCTGGAAAGCCAGCGGCTGTGGCTGCCGTTTCGCGGCGAGCTCGAAAACGAGACCAGTATCGATCTCGACTATCGCGACGAAGGCACGCTCACGGTCGCGCTCGGCCGCGACGAAGTGGCGCGGTTGCGGTTTCGCCACGAGCTGCAGACGCGCGCGGGCCTCAGCGTCCGCTGGCTCGACGGCGCGGCGGCGCGCGCGCTCGAGCCCGCGTTGCGGCCCGCCGTCACGGCCGGGATCTTCTGTGCCGACGATCACCAGGTCGATCCGCGCCGGCTCGTGCCGGCGCTGCGCCGAGCCGTGGCGGCGCGCGGCGCCAAGCTCATCGAAGGCGTGGCGGTCCATTCGCTCGACATCGCGGGCGGGCAGGTCACGGGCGTGGTGACGCCGGAAGGCGTATGCCGCGCCGCGACCGTGATCCTCGCCAACGGCGCCTGGGCGGGAACGCGCGAGCTCGCGGGCGATGCGCTCGCGCTGCCGGTGCGCCCGCTCAAGGGCCAGGCGCTGGCGCTGCGCGCCAATGCGCGCACCGGGCTGCCGGCGCATGTGGTGTGGACCGAGCAGGTGCACCTTGCGCCGAAGGCGGGCGGACGCCTCGTGGTCGGCGCAACCGTCGAGGAATGCGGCTTCGACCGCTCGGTCACGGCCGGCGCGGTGTTCGCGCTGCTCGAAGGCGCGCGCCGCGCGCTGCCCTCGATCGAGGACATGGAGATCGAGGCGATCTGGACCGGGTTCCGGCCGACCTCGGATGACGATGCGCCGATCCTCGGCACTTGCGGCATCACGGGCCTCGTGCTCGCGACCGGCCATCACCGCAACGGCATCCTGCTCGCGCCCGGCACCGCGCAGGCGATCCACGATCTCGTCACGAGCGGCGCCATGACGGGCGCGGCGAGCCGTTTCGGGCTCGACCGTTTCGCCGGCACGCGCGGGCTGCAGCATCAGGAGAAGCTCGATGCGGCTCAACGTTAACGGCGAGCAACGCGTGAGCGCGTGCCGCGATCTCGCCGACCTGTGGCGGGCCGAGACCGCCGATCTCGACCTGCCCAACCCGAAGGGCTTTGCGATCGCGCTCAACGGCGTCGTGGTGCGGCGCGACGCCTGGGCGGCGACTGCGCTCGCCGATGGCGACCGGATCGAGATCATCCGCGCCATGCAAGGGGGTTGAGATGGAGGCCGAGATGGACGCCGACACCGAGGCAAACGACCCCCTGATGATCGCCGGCACGCCGTTCCGGTCGCGCCTGCTGCTCGGCACCGCCGGCTATCCGAGCCAGCGCATCTTGAGCGAGGCGGTGGCGGCGAGCGGCTGCGAGATCGTCACGCTGTCGATCCGGCGGATTTCGCTCAAGGGCCACGGCTCCGACACGATCGGCCTGCTCGCCGGCAAGCGCTTCCTGCCCAACACGGCGGGCTGCGAGACCGCGCGCGACGCGGTGCTCACCGCCGAGCTCGCGCGCGAGGCGCTGGAAACCAACTGGATCAAGCTCGAGGTGATCGGCGACCGCGAGACGCTTTATCCCGACGTCAACGAGCTCGTCGAGGCGGCGCGCCAGCTCGTCGCGCGCGATTTCGTCGTGCTGCCCTATTGCAATGACGATCCGGTGGTGTGCCAGCGTCTCGCCGATCTCGGCGCGGTCGCCGTCATGCCGATGGGCTCGCTGATCGGCTCCGGCATGGGGATTGCCAATCCGGCCAATCTCGAGGTGATCTGCGCCCGCTCGCCGGTGCCGGTGATCGTCGACGCCGGGATCGGCACCGCCTCCGATGCCGTGATCGCCATGGAGCTCGGCGCCGCCGCGGTGCTGCTCAACACCGCGGTCGCCAAGGCGGACGATCCGGTCGAGATGGCGCGCGCGATGCGGCACGCGGTCATCGCCGGCCGGCACGCGTTTCGCGCCGGACGCATTCCGCGCCGCGGCCGCGCCGAGCCGTCGAGCCCGCAGCTCGGCCTCGTCGGATCATGAATGCGCGCCATCCCTTGCCGTCGCGCCTGCTGATCGTCACCGACCGCCATCAGGCGGCGGCGCCGCTCGCCGCTATCGTGGACGCGACGGTGCGGGCGGGGGCGCGCTGGATCTGGCTGCGCGACCGCGATCTTGCCGCAACCGAGCGGCGCGCGCTCGCGGTCGAGCTCTTGGCGATCACGCGGCCCGCGAATGCCAGGCTCTCGATCGGCGCCGACGTCGCGCTGGCCGCCGACCTCGGCGCGGACGGCGTGCACCTCGCGTCGGACGCCTCGCCCGGCGCGATCGCGGCGGCGCGGGCGCGCCTCGGCGCCGCGGCGATCATCGGCATCTCGGCGCACGGCGACAGCGACGTTGCGGCGGCGCAAGCCGCCGGCGCCGACTACGCGACCTTGAGCCCGATCTACGCGACCGCGAGCAAGCCCGGCTACGGGCCCGAGCTCGGGCTCGCGGCGCTCGCGCGCGCAACGCGGCACGGGCCGCCGGATGGGCTCCCGGTGCTCGCGCTCGGCGGCGTCACGCCGCGGCGCGCGCGCGAATGCCGCGCCGCCGGCGCGGCCGGCACCGCGGTCATGGGCGAGATCATGCGCGCGGCGGGTCGGCCGGGCGGCGTTGGTGACGTAGTTCGCGGGTTCTTGAACGCTCTCTCGCCGCAGGCCGCGCGACCCTAGGCATGCCACGATCCTTGCGTCATCTTGCGCCGCCGGCCGTGTCGCGCCACGTTGCGCGTGGCGGCGACGTTGGGCAAGCGGGCGAGGCGGCCGGCGGCAGCCTGGCATGAGGTAGCGATGGGATCGGTGCTCGTCGGCATCGCGGCGCTCTTTGCCGTCCTGTGGTTCATGCGCAAATATGTGCAGGCCAATCCGACCGGCATGGCGAGCGGCATGCAAAAGGCGGGCGGCGTTCTCGCCCTCATCGCCGGCATCCTCATCACCTTGCGGGGCGGCCTTGCGCTCGGCGTGCCGCTCGGGCTCGCCGGCTTGGCGCTGCTCGGCTGGACGCGCGGCATCCCGTTCTTTTCCGGGTCGATGGGCGGCCCGAACCCGGTGTCGCGCCAGCGCACCGCCTTCCTCGAGGTCGCGATCGATCACGTGACCGGCGCCATGCGCGGCCGCGTCATCGCCGGCAAGCGCGCGGGAGCCGATCTCGACGCACTCGATGAGGCGACGCTCAACGCGCTGATGGCGGAGTTCGATCCGGCGAGCCGGCAGCTATTGATGGCGTATCGTGACCGCCGCAGCGCCGGCCGGCGTGAATACGCGCAAGGCGGTGCGGACGCGCGGCAGCGCGGCGCGGCGGCTTCCGGCAAAATGACCGAAGAGGAGGCTTATCAGATCCTTGGCCTTCAGCCGGGGGCGGGTGCGCAGGAAATCGGACACGCCTACCGGAGTCTCATGAAGAAACTGCATCCCGACCAGGGGGGGACGACGTATCTCGCGGCCCGCATCAATGAGGCCAAAGAGGTTCTTCTTCGCCGCCATCGCTGACTCCACACACGGATGAGAGCGGCCTCCTGTCCGGCAGCCCATCCGCTACGCGTTTACGCAACTCGACTACAACGCCTGAACCCTGACTTCATTTCCCCTTTTGTGGCGCGAAATTCTTACTGCTTCGTGACTTTGCGCATCTGGCGCAATCCTCGTTGGCGCGTCCGTTGCGGCGTCGCTTTGAGATTGCGTCAGTTCTTCACCGTCATGCAGGCGAAATCGCTGCGCCGCAGCTTCTTGCAGGTCGCCTCGGCCTCGCTCTTGTCGAGCCCGGCAAAGCGCGCCCGATAGTAGGTCTTGTCGCCCTTGGTCACGGGCTCGGTGAACGGGTCGGCGTGGCCGAGCGAGCTCACCTTGCTCTGCGCCGCGTCGAGATGCTCCTTGGCTTCGCTCTCGCTGCCGAACGCGCCGATCTGGATGATCCAGCCGGTATGCGCCGGCGCGCGAACCTGCAGGCCGCGGGTCGGCGGCGCAGCGGGGGCGGGGGGCGCCGCGGGTTCGGCCTTCGCGGCGGGCGCTGCCGGCGGCGCGGCTTGCGCGGCGGCGGCGACGAGGGGCCAGGCGGCAGTCGATTGCGGTACCGGCGAGGACCACGCAGCATGCACCGTGGGCGGCGCAGCGGGCGCGGCAGCTGCCGGCGTCCGCGCGGGCGTCGCGCCGGTCTCGTCGGTGATCGGGATCATGACGGCGGGCGGGGCGAGCGAGGCGGTGCGAACCGGCGCGAGCCTGACCTTGATGGTCTTGACGGCGATCGGCCGGAGCGGCTCGGTCGAGCCGGCCGCGGCGACGTTGCGCTTCACCACCATGACGGGTCCCTGCAGCGGCGCGGCCGGGGCCTGCACCGGAACCGACGACACGGTCGCGAGCGAATAATTGGCGGCAGGCGGCGCCGCCGGATGCAGCCCGCGGGTCGCGACGCGCACTGGCTTCTCGGCTTCCGCGATCATCGGCGCGCCACGATGGGTCGAGGCTTCGTCGAGATGCGCCTCGATCAGCTCGCGCATATGCGCGTCGCGCGCGCGCGCCGAGCTGCCGCCCATGACCACCGCGACGATGTGCCGTCCGTCGTGATGCAACGACGTGACGAGATTGAAGCCGGAGGCACGCGTGTAGCCGGTCTTGATGCCGTCGACGCCGTACTGGCCGAGCAGGTGATCGTGGTTGCGGATCTCCTCGCCGCGGAACGTGAACGATGGGGTCGAGAAGTAATGATAGTAGCGCGGGAAGCGGTCCTGGATGGCGCGGCCGAGCAGCGCCTGGTCGCGCGCCGTGGTGATCTGGTCATCGTCGGGCAGGCCGGAGGCGTTGACGTAGGTGGTATGGGCCATGCCGAGCGCATGCGCCTTGGCGGTCATCATCTTGGCGAAGCTCTCCTCGTCGCCGCCGATCGCCTCGGCGATCACGACCGCGGCGTCGTTCGCCGAGCGCGTGACGATGCCGCGGATCGCGTCCTCGACCTCGAGATGCTGGCCGGGCTTGAGGCCGAGCTTGGTCGGCGCCTGCTCGGCCGCGTGCTCGGACACCGGCATCATGGTGGAGAGCTTCATCTTGCCGGCATCGAGACGCTCGAACAAGAGATAGAGCGTCATGATCTTGGTGAGCGAGGCCGGATGGCGCCGGCTGTCGGCGTTGGACTCTTCCAGCGTCTTGCCCGTATTGGCGTCGACCACGATCGATGCGTGCGGCGGGCTGTAGTCGCTCTCGCGCACCGAATGGTGACTGACGTGGTGGCTGACGTGAATGTAGTGCCGCACGCCGTGGCGGTGGCGGCGCGCATCGGCCGCACCGGTGGCGACGGCCAGCGCCGTGGCGACCGCGATCAGACCGATGAGCGAATGAGCAAATCCCCTCGAAACGCTACGCTGTACGCGCAACATGGTCTCCCCTGGTCCGTTGCTCGCTTGAGCGCCCTGCGCCGGACGTCCCCATGATCGTCCCGGACTAGCCTTGCGGCTTGACTTAAAGAAGGCGGCGCCGCGATCTCCCTGTGCCTAGCGCGCCTGCCTTGATGCGGCGTTACCGCAACAGCACAGTCAACCAGCGTAGGTAGACGCGGTTGCTAAAGGGTTAATCCAATTGAGGAATTGGAAAGAGTCCGTTAATGATATTGCGTTGCAATATTTTAGCTTGACTTTTTGTGCAGTGCGATATATGTCAGCATTACGGCTGATAGGGTCGATGGAATTGCAACCGCAACAAAGGGTCGCCCATAGGGTGGGCGAGCCGGGAGAATGAACATGCTCAAGAACTTCGATGAACTGCAGAAGCTCAGCAAAGACAACATGGATGTCGCGATGAAGTCGTTCGGCGCGATGTCGAAGGGCGTCCAGGCGATCGCGGTCGAGGTCGCCGACTACTCGAAGAAGTCGTTCGAGGAAGGCAGCGCGGCGGCCGAAAAGCTGTTCGGTGCCAAGACGCTCGATAAGGCGATCGAGATCCAGACCGACTATGCGAAGTCCGCCTATGAGGGCTTCGTTGCCGGTGCGACCCGGATCGGCGAGCTCTATGCCGACATGACGAAGGAGAGCTACAAGCCCTTCGAGAGCTTCATCGGCAAGGTCAACGGCGGGGCCAAGTAAAAGGCCAGCCGCCGCCCAACCGGCGCAGAATGCGAAGCCCGGCCGTTCGGCCGGGCTTTTTTGCTGCCTGCGATTCGTGACGGTGTTGATTTTTGTTTTCGCTGCCGCAATGCCGAACTTTCGCCCGCTTCGCGCAATGGACTCGCAGCGGGACGTCCTCGGAGACTTGGCACGGACCCTGCTTGCGTCAGTCCTGAAAGGAGGCTTGAGGCCCGTCGGCGGTAGGAGCGGTAGGAAATGAATCGGTCTGGTGGCGAAGGCGGCCGTTGCCTATTATTTAACGCTACACCGGCGCGTGGCTTTGCGGCATTCTCGGGAAAATCCGTCAATGTGGCATCCGCGCGCTTCGAGGTTCCGCACTTGCGACCGACGCCATGAAACGATTCGTCCGCCGAGCGCTGCCATTCGCAGAAGCCGAAATGGCAGCAGATCTGATCGCCGGCATGCGGCCGCGGCTCGCCGGCGATGACGGCAAGCGGCGGAACGGCGAGGGCGGTACGCAGGGACCCGGCACGGCGGTCATCACCAAGACCAAGCCGCAGACGAAACGACCGAACCTTTACCGCGTTCTCTTGTTGAATGACGACTACACGCCGATGGAGTTCGTGGTGCATGTGCTGGAGCGCTTCTTCAACAAGGACCGGGAGGCGGCGACCCGAATCATGCTGCACGTGCATCATCACGGGATCGGTGAATGCGGCGTTTTCACCTACGAGATCGCCGAGACGAAGGTGACGCAGGTGATGGACTTCGCCCGCAAACACCAGCATCCTCTGCAGTGCGTGATGGAGAAGAAATGACGACGGCCGCGGTTCGCCGCGTCCCGACGACACGGCCAACGCCTCCGACAACGTCCCCGACCTGGGGGCCTCACCCGGAAGACATGAGACACTGATGCCAACATTCTCGCGCAGCCTCGAACAATCGCTTCACCGGGCGCTCGCGCTCGCCAACGAGCGGCACCACGAATACGCGACGCTCGAGCACCTGCTGCTCGCCCTGATCGACGACCAGGACGCCGCCGCCGTCATGCGCGCCTGCAACGTCGATCTCGACAAGCTCAAGCGCGACCTGACGGCCTACATCGAGTCGGAGCTCGACAACCTGGTGACCGAGGGCACGGAGGATTCGAAGCCGACCGCCGGCTTCCAGCGCGTCATCCAGCGCGCCGTCATCCACGTGCAGTCGTCCGGCCGCGAGGAAGTGACGGGCGCGAACGTGCTGGTCGCGATCTTCGCCGAGCGCGAGAGCCACGCCGCCTATTTCCTGCAGGAGCAGGAGATGACCCGCTACGACGCGGTCAACTACATCAGCCACGGCATCGCCAAGCGGCCGGGGCTGACCGAGGCGCGCCCGGCGCGCGGGGTCGACGAGGAGGCCGAGAGCAAGGGCAACGAGGAGCCGAAAAAGAAGGGCGACGCGCTCGACGCCTATTGCGTCAACCTCAACAAGAAGGCGCGCGAGGGCAAGATCGATCCGCTGATCGGCCGCGAGAGCGAGATCAACCGCACCATCCAGGTGCTGTGCCGCCGCCAGAAGAACAATCCGCTGTTCGTCGGCGACGCCGGGGTCGGCAAGACCGCGATCGCCGAGGGCCTGGCGCGCCGCATCGTCAACAACGAGGTGCCGGACGTGCTGCGCAACGCGACCGTGTTCGCGCTCGACATGGGCACGCTGCTCGCCGGCACGCGCTACCGCGGCGACTTCGAGGAGCGCCTCAAGCAGGTGATCAAGGAGCTCGAAGCCTATCCGGGCGCGATCCTCTTCATCGACGAGATCCACACCGTGATCGGCGCCGGCGCGACCTCCGGCGGCGCGATGGACGCCTCGAACCTGCTCAAGCCCGCGCTCGCGTCCGGCACCGTGCGGTGCATCGGCTCGACCACCTACAAGGAGTATCGACAGTACTTCGAGAAGGACCGCGCGCTGGTGCGCCGCTTCCAGAAGATCGACGTCAACGAGCCGTCGATCCCGGACGCGATCGAGATCCTCAAGGGCCTCAAGCCCTATTTCGAGGACTACCACAAGCTCAAATACACCAACGACGCCATCAAGGCGGCGGTGGAACTGTCGGCGCGCTACATCCATGACCGCAAGCTGCCCGACAAGGCGATCGACGTGATCGACGAATCGGGCGCCGCGCAGATGCTGCTGCCCGAGAGCCGGCGCAAGAAGACGATCGGCCTCAAGGAGGTCGAGGCGACGATCGCCACCATGGCGCGGATTCCGCCGAAGACCGTGTCGAAGGACGACGCCGAGGTGCTGGCGCATCTCGATGCGACGTTGAAGCGCGTGGTCTACGGCCAGGACAAGCCGATCGAGGCGCTGTCCGCCGCGATCAAGCTTGCCCGCGCCGGCCTGCGCGAGCCCGAGAAGCCGATCGGCTGCTACCTCTTCTCCGGCCCGACCGGCGTCGGCAAGACCGAGGTCGCAAAGCAGCTCGCCGCCTCGCTCGGCGTCGAGCTGTTGCGCTTCGACATGTCCGAATACATGGAACGCCACACCGTCTCGCGCCTGATCGGCGCGCCGCCCGGCTATGTCGGCTTCGACCAGGGCGGGTTGCTCACCGACGGCGTCGACCAGCATCCGCATTGCGTGCTGCTGCTCGACGAGATCGAGAAGGCGCATCCGGATCTGTTCAACGTGCTCCTGCAGATCATGGACCACGGCAAGCTCACCGACCACAACGGCAAGCAGGTCGACTTCCGCAACGTGATCCTGATCATGACCACGAACGCGGGCGCGGCCGACCTCGCCAAGGCGGCGTTCGGCTTCACGCGGCAGAAGCGCGAAGGCGACGACACCGAGGCGATCAACAAGATGTTCGCGCCCGAGTTCCGCAACCGGCTCGACGCCATCATCACGTTCAACCATCTCACGCCCGAGATCATCGCCAAGGTGGTGGAGAAGTTCATCCTCCAGCTCGAGGCGCAGCTCGCCGACCGCGACGTCACGATCGAGCTCTCGGAGGAGGCGTCGAAGTGGCTGATCGCGCACGGCTACGACGAGCAGATGGGCGCCCGCCCGATGGCGCGCGTGATCCAGGAGCACATCAAGAAGGCGCTGGCCGACGAGGTGCTGTTCGGCAAGCTCAAGGGCGGCGGCCACGTCAAGGTGATCCTCACCAAGGACGAGGCCGGCGCCGAGAAGCTCGCCTTCGAGTTCCTCGACGGGCCGATCACGCCCAAGCCGGAGGAAATCCCGGGTGCGCCGAAGCCGAAGCGCGTGCGGCGCCGCGCGCCCAAGCCGAAGGGCGGGCCGGGCGGCCCGCCGTCGGGCCGCGGCGGCGTCGTGCCGAAGGTTCCGCTGGTCAAGGTCTAGCGCAAACTCCGCTGGCCCTGAATCGGCACGTCAGGCCCGGGCATTGCCGTTCGAACAACGGCCATGCTCGGACGTGACGAGTGCGCGACGCGATTCACCGATCGGTAATCCTGTTCCTGCGAATCGGCTGCGCAAAAGCCGCGGTTAACCCTGGTTTCGCGGCGGCGGCCTAGCATGCAGGCCCGCGTCCCAGGACGGGTCATGAGGCCCCGATGACAGCTACAAGTGCCTCGCTGCCGCAATCGTCTCCGCTCGCACCGTCCAACCCGACGATCCGCCGCATCGCCGTGGTGCTCACGTCGCTCGTTGCCGGCGCGGTCGGCTGCGTGATCGCCTACTGGACTTGGCGCATGGTGCTGAAAGTTCCGCTCGGGCTCGAGCCGGATCTGCGGGCCGCCACCGTCAATGCGCCCACGGAAGGCGCGCCGGGCGCGCCCTGGTGGGTGCCGTCGGCGATCGTCGGCGCCGTGGCGATGCTGCTGTGGCCGATCCTCGCGGCGCATGCGCGGCGCATCTCCCTTCTCGGCGGCTCGGCCGCGATCGTGCTGGTCTCGCTCCTGATCTTTCCAATCGCCGCGATGTGCGTCGAGATCACCGCGCTCACCCACCATGGCTGGCCGTCGATCGTCGAGTTCGTCGGCGCGATGCCGCGCATGATCATCGAGGCGGTCAAGATCACGTTCCTCAACCTGATCTATTGCGGCCTCATCACGGTGCCGGCGGCCGCGCTGATCGGCCTCCTGCTCGCGGCCTGCGGCCGCCTGATGGTGTGGATGGTCGAGCGGGTGTCCGGCTCGCACACCGCCGACGACAACGGTTGAGTCTCAGCGAACGGCAAATCGCGAATAGCGAGTGGCGAATAGCGAGCAGGGCATCTACTATTCGCCATTCGCTACTGGCCATTCGCCCCTTCGATGGAATCCACCACTCCCGCCATTTCGCTTCCGTACGGCTCCGGCTTCCTCGGCGGCGCGCGCGCGGGCCTGACCTCGGTCTTCGCGCTGGTGCTGGTCGGCTCCTATCTGAGCATCGGCGCGCTCGCGCATGACCTCGGCTTTCCGCTGCCGTGGGCGGTGCTGACCACGCTGCTGATCTGGGCCGCGCCCGCCCAGGTGATCCTGATCTCCGCGCTCGGCGCGGGCTCGGCGCCGGTCGAGGTCGCGCTTGCGGTCGGCCTCTCCAGCATGCGCCTCCTGCCCATGGTGGTCGCGCTGCTGCCGATCGTGAAGACGCCGACGTCGCGCACGCGCGACCTGACGATGCTGGCGCACCTGACCGCGATCAGCATGTGGATCGAGGCGCTGCGGCTGCTGCCGAAAGTGCCGCGCGCCGAGCGCATCGCCTTCGGCAACGGGCTCGGCCTCTGCTTCATCGCGATTGCGGCGAGCGCGACCGGCATCGGCTATCAGCTGGCGCAAGGCTTGCCGAAGCTCGTCGTCGCCGCGCTCTTGTTCATCTCGCCCATGTCGTTCCTCATGTCGGCGGTGCGCAATACCCGCGTCACCGCCGACGCGGTCGCGCTCGTGGTCGGGCTCGTGCTCGCCCCCGTGCTCCAATGGCGCGGCGTCGGCCTCGATCTCATGTGGACCGGCATCGTCGGCGGCGTCGCGGCCTACGCGGTAGCGCGCATCCGCGGGCGCAGGCGATGAGCGCGCTCGGCGCTTACGCGCCCTATGCGCTGCTGATCCTCGTCGGCTTCCTGCCGAACGAGGTCTGGCGCATGCTCGGCGTCGCGCTCGCGCGCGGGCTCGACGAGAGCTCGGAGATCATCGTGTTCGCCCGCGCGGTCGCGACCGCGATCCTGACCGGCGTGGTCGGCAAGCTCGTGATCTTCTCGCCCGGCGCGCTCGCGGGCGTGCCGCTCTGGGTGCGGCTCGGCGCGACCGCGCTCGGGCTCGCCGCCTTCGTGCTGTTTCGCCGCTCGGTCTTCGCCGGCGTCATCGTCGCCACGGCGGCCATCACGGCCGGCATGCTGGTGCTCGCGAGCTGAAGGGAGGCGCCATGGAACTCGGCTTGGAGGGTTGCCGCATGCTGGTCGCCAGGAGAGTCGCGAGATGAGTCGTAGCAACCGCGCGCCGCTGCCTGAACGCGTGGCCGCAGCCGCCGAAGCGGCGCTCGCGGCGCAGAAATACGTAAGTCCGCTCGACGTTCTGCTCGGCATTCGCTGGCTCGATCCCAATTCGGCCCGGCGCTGGCGGCTGGGGCAGGCGGAGTGCCTGGAAGCCGTCATGCAGATCGATCCGGCGCGCATCGCGGAGGCGATGCGGCTGCTGGCCTCGTGGGCGCACGACAAGGGGCTGGTCGCGACAGAGGCCGAGTACGTCGCGCGCACACCGGCGCGGACGGCGCTGCGGTTCAGCCGCAGTGGCGACGATGCGACCGAACGGCGCTATCGCTTCCATTGGGTGGCGGGAGATCTCACCGAGAAGCAACGCCAGCGCCTGCTCGCGAAGGCGAGCCGCCCGGCAGAGCTCGTGGTGATCGATCCGTTGAACCGGGACTGGGCCTGCCACCGCTGCGGCGGCAGCGGCGGGATGCTGATCATGGAGAACGAGGGGCCCGCGTGTCTTGCCTGCGCCGGGCTCGGCGACCTCGAATTCCTCGGGTCGGGCAACGCACTGCTCACGCGCCGCGCCAAGGCGAAGAGCACCCGCCATGCGGTGGTCGTGCGCTTCAGCAAGACGCGCCGCCGCTACGAGCGCCAGGGCGTGCTGGTCGAGCCGCAGGCCCTGCATGCGGCGGAACGCGAGATCGCCGAGGAGGGGCGGGGGTAGCGCCTCAATCCTTGAACGGATCGAACACGTCGGCGCCCGCCATCACGACCGCGAACGGCTTCAGGCGGTGCTCGATCGCGACCGTGCCGGCGTGATGGGCGAGCACGTCGGGCAGGCGGCGATAGGCCTGCGGCGCCTCGTCGAGATCGCCGCCGACGAGGTGCACGCCCTTGCGGCGCAGCCACTCTTGCATCTCGTCGTGGCGCACGCGGCCGGGCTCGCGGATGCGCTTGCCGGTTTCCGGATCCTTGCGCGAGCGGCCGCGCGCCTCGGTGCGCGACATCACCCGGCCGGCACCGTGCACCGTCGAGTAGAGGCTCGCGGCCGACGCCTCGCCGGCGACGCCGTGCAGGATCACGGCGTCATCGCCCATCGAGCCGCCGACGAAGCCGCGCTGGCCCGGGAAGGCGGGCGTCGCGCCCTTGCGCACGACCCACAGGTCGCGCTCGCCGTGGCGCTCGCGCCAGGCGTAGTTGTGATGGTTGTGCACGCTGTCGAGAATCTCGCCGCCGATGATGCCGCGCACGCGCTCGACCACCCATTCGCGGCCCGCATAGGCATAAAGGCCGGCGAGTTCCATGGCGGCGAGATACTGGCGGCCGAGATCGCTGTCCTGATGCAGCAGCGTCGGCGCGACATCGATGCCGTCGGTGCCGCCGGCGAGCTTGATGAAGGCGGTCGCCGTCTTGTGGCCGAGGCCGCGCGAGCCGAAGTGCACGCCGATCCAGACGAGGCCGTCCTCGTCGGCGAACAGGTCGACATAGTGGTTGCCCGAGCCGACGGTGCCGAGCTGGTCGAGCGCCATCTGCTTGAGCGGGCCCGAGATCTCGTTCTCGTGCCACAGCGGCGAATCGAACACTTCGCTTTCGACCTTTTCCGCATTGGTGCGGCCGATGCCGAAGCTGATCGCCCCGGCGATCTCGCCGAGCAGCGGGCCGACGCGATCGTCGATCGCGGCCTTCGGCAGGTCGAGCTTCACCGCCATGTTGCCGCAGGCGATGTCGAAGCCGACGCCGGAGACCGACACATGCTCCTCATACGCGATGACGCCGCCGACCGGCTGCGCATAGCCGAGATGACCATCGGCGCACAGCACGCCGCCGGCGACGCTGCCGTATTGCATGCAGCGCGCCATCTGCGCCTTGGTACGCTCGTCATGCTCGCCGAAGATCTTGATCTCGGCCATCGCGTGCTCCGTCCGGGATTGTATCCAATGCGAATAGCGATTGGCGAGTAGCGAATAGGGGTTCTCGCTATTCGCTATTCGCTACTCGCTATTCGCGGCCGACATCGTCAACGTCCAGACGAAATTGGCAGGGGAGGCAGGGATCGAACCCGCGCTGTCGCGGTTTTGGAGACCGCCGCTCTGCCGCTGAGCTACTCCCCTAAGGTACGCTCCCCCGCATGGATTCGAACCACGATCCTCGCATTCAAAGCGCGATGTCCTGCCGTTAGACGAAGGGGGACCTGCTCGGGCGGCGTGCCGGTTGCCGCCCTTTGATCGAGGTCAATGCCGCGGCGGCCGCGGTGGACGACCTTGCATCTCGCAATGGCGTGCGGGGCGCCCCGGGCATCACCATTCTAGCCGCGCCGGGGTGTCGCAGATCGCATGCGGGGGCGCGTAGCGAGGAGCCGAGACCGTGAAGCTATCCGTCTACATCCTGAGCGTCGTCGCGCTCTGCGCCGCGACGGCCGCGCGCGCCGGCGATGCGGAAGCCGGCCGGCAACTGGCGCAAAGCCGCTGCGCCGCCTGTCACGCGGTCGGTCACTGGCAGGGCGACGTGGTCGCCGCGGCGCCGCCGTTCGAGGTGCTGGCCCGCAAGTTCCCGGGCGGCACCACGGATCTCATCATTGCGCTGCGCGGGCCGCACCGCATGATGAACTTTCGTCCGACGCAGAGCGAAGCCGACGACATCGCGGCCTATATCCGATCGCTGGCGCCGTGACGGCGTGGAGCGGGCAGCGGGATTCGAACCCGCATCCTCCGGTGGAAGCCGGATGATCTGCCGTTGATGCTATGCCCGCGGGTGCTTGTGCGTGTGGCGCCCGCCTTCGCCCTTCCGCCTTCGCTCTTCGAGCTACGGCGGACAGGTCGGGCTACGGCGGACACCGCCTCGGCGAAGGCCCCGCCCGCCGAAGCAAGCGCGAAGCGCCGCGAAGGCGGGTGGCGGAGAGTGCAGGGATCGAACCTGCGCGACCTTCCGGTCTCGTCGCGTTAGCACCGCGATGCCTTGCCGCTCGGCCAACTCTCCGAAGGATGAACGTTTCGCCCGCCTTCGCGGCGCTTCGGGCGCCGCTACGGTGCAGCAGCCTTCGCGCCTTGGCTGGCTTGCCGAGCCGTAGCGCCGCAAGGCGCGAAGGCTGGGATCCGCGGCGCGATTCGAACGCGCAACCTGAGGCGTCGGATGCCTCCGCTCTGGTCCGGTTGAGCTACGCGGATGTGATGTGGCGCCCGCCTTCGCGGCGCTTCGCGCGCTACGGCGCGCAATTTTCGCGCTGGCGCGCGAAAAATTGGTCAGGGCGGCAGGATTTGAACCTGCGACCTCCGCATTCCAAGTGCGGAGCTCTGCCGGGCTGAGCTACACCCTGTTCAGGTATCAGCGATCAGGTATCAGCGATCGGGGATGTACCGATGTCTGATCCCTGAGGTTTGATCCTTGGTATGGGCCACCCAGCAGGATTCGAACCTGCGGCCTCCGGCTCCGCAAACCGGCGCTCTGCTCCGCTGAGCTATGGGTGGAATTGGGGCTGCCGGCGGGATTTGAACCCGCGGCCTCCGGGTTGAGGGCCCGGTGTCCTGACCGCTAGACGACGGCAGCGTGTTGCTGAGATTCGCGTGTACGCCGTGGCGCCGAGACGCAGAGCATCCCGGCCACGCCGCGCATGTCCGCGGCTGTACGCCGTCAGGCTGCCTTCGGCTTGTTCACCGTCTCGATTCGATCGAGAGCCTTGCCGAGATTGCGCTTCGCAAGCTCAACGTCATAATCCGTCTGCAGATTGAGCCAAAGCTGCGCCGATGTGCCAAGTGCCTTGGCGAGCCGAAGCGCCGTATCGGCGGTAATGCCGCTCTGTTCGCCGGCGATCCGCTCGATTCGCGTCCGAGGCAAGCCGCAGACCTTGGCAAGGGCGCCTGCCGACATTTCGAGCGGCACGAGGAACTCCTCTCGCAGAACCTCACCGGGATGCATGGGCTTCAGCTTTTTGGCCATCGTGGCGTCCTCTAATGGTAATCCGCAATTTCGACCTCAGCCGGGCCTTCCGCGGTCCAGACAAAGCACACCCGGAATTGGTCGTTGATCCGGATCGAGTGTTGCCCTTTTCGATCGCCTGCCAGTGTCTCAAGGCGGTTGCCCGGAGGCGACCTCAAGTCGCCGAGATCGCCGGCGGCGTTGAGGTAACGCAGCTTCCTGCGCGCCACCTTGACCAGATCGGCCGGGAAGCCCTTGGGGCTGTCGCCGTCGAATACGGCTTCGGTGGTCCTGTCGCGGAAGGTTCTGATCACAGACCGCGATGTATCATTTAATGATGCAAGCATCAACAGTGGCGTATCAGCTGATGATACAATTGCGATGTTGGACTGTGGCGTGCTCTCTGCGATTGGGGCTGCCGGCGGGATTCGAACCCGCGCTCTCCGGGATGAAGGCCCGTTATCTTGGCCGCTAGACGACGGCAGCATCTGGCTCCCCTCGCAGGAATCGAACCTGCCTCAACTCTGCTTAACAGGCAGCCGCGTGCACCTTGCTCGCCTGAGGGGAATTGGTGGAACACCGGGGTAACGCTCCCCGCGCGACCTGCTTGCAAGGCATGTCTGCACCCTTGTGCGTGTCCCGAATTTGGCACTCGGAGTTGGTTTCGAGCCAACCTCTCCGCGGTTTCGACGCGGCGCTTTCACCAGATTAGCTTTCCGAGCGAACAAGCGGTCCGCCTTCGCTCTTCGAGCTACGGCGGACACCCGCTTCGGCGAAGGCGGGTGGGGCGGATGGCGGTAATCGAAACCGCGTCTTCGGAGTGGCGCTCCGAGGCTAGACCTTCCAGCTACATCCGCATGTTTGAATGGCGCTTTCGCCCGCCTTCGCCAGCGGCTACGGCGCGGCAGCCTTCGCGCCAGGCTGGCTTGCCGAGCCGAAGCGCCCGTAGGGCGCGAAGGCTGGTGGGAAGCGGAGAGAATCGAACTTCCTGCCGCGAAGGGACCGCGTTTACGGCGCGGCGACGGCACCAGCCGTCCTTACTGGCGCTTCCCGAGATGACCTGTGAAGAGGTTGCATAAGCAGCCCGTCTTCGCCCTTCGGGCTTCGACGCGGCAATTTTCGCCGCGTAGCGGCGAAAATTGGCGGAGAGCTGAGGGTTCGAACCTCCGTCCTGGCGGACCCCTCGGTTTTCGGGACCGATTGCCGGCCACTCCAGCGGAGCTCTCCGAGGCGATGATTTGTGAGTCCGGCTCGCCGCCGTCCGCAAAGCGAGACGTCAGCCATTCTCGCGCGGCAGCGGCGTTTCGACGGCGCGTCGATCGCTCGCGCGCAGGCAGAGGAGGGCGGCGAGCGCCGCGATGCACAGGCCGGCCGAGACGACGATCACCGCCAACCCCATCGCGTCGAGCATGAGCCCGAACAGCACCGGCGCGAGCGCCTGCGCGGCGCGCGCCGGCGCGCCGAGGAGACCGGTGCGCTCGCCATAGGCGTTGGGGCCGAACAGCGCGAGCGGCACGGTGCCGCGCGCGATGGTCAAAAGGCCGTTGCCGGCGCCATAGAGGATCGCAAAGGGCGCGGCGCCGGCCGCACCCGCGACGGCGAGGACGGCGGCGCCGATCGGATGCAGCGACGCCGCGAGCCGCGCCGAGACGAGCGGATGAATCCGCCGCAGGAGCACGAATTCGATGAGCCGTGCCGCGACCTGCGCGGGTCCGACCAGGGCGGCGGCGCCGACCGCCGCGAACGGCGTCGCGCCCGCCCGTTCGAGCAGTTCGGGCAGGTGCGCCGCCATGGCGCCGGTGACGAACCAGGCGGCCGCGAACACGAAGGCGAGCAGCAGCATCTCGCGGCGCGGATGCCAGCCGATGCGGCGGCGCTCCGCCGTATGCGCGGGCGCGCGCCGCGCCGCACGCGGCAGCAGCGCGTTGAGCGGCAGGCAGACCACGAGGTTGAGCGCGCCCCAGATCAGGCAGGTCGCGCGCCAGCCCACCGCATCGTTGAGCAGGGAGGACAACGGCCAGCTCACTGTCGAGGCGAAGCCGGCCATCAGCGTTATCCCGGTGATCGGGCCGCGCGCGCCCGTGCCGTAAAAAGTGGCCAGCGCCGCAAAGGCCGAGTCATAGAGGCCGAGCGCCATGCCGAGGCCGAGAATGGCCCAGGCCACGAACAGCCCGACCGGTCCGCTCGCGGCGGCGAGCGCGAACAGCCCGGCCGCGAGCACGACGCTCGACAGCGCCAGGATGCCGCGCCCGCCGTGGCGGTCGATCGCGCGGCCGACGAACGGCCCCGCGACGGCGGCGATCAGCAGCGATGCCGAGAATGCGGCAAAGACCCAGGCCGGCTTGACGCCGGTGCCGGCCGCCATCGGCTCGGCCAGGATCGCCGGCAGGTAGTAGCTCGAGGCCCAGGCGAGGGTCTGCGCGATCCCGAGCGTCGTGACGACCCGCGGGCGCGACGGCGCCGCCCCGGCATCGAGAGCCTCAACCACCGCTGTTACCACCCCCGTCGTCGTGCGCGGCCTCGACCGGCAATGTGCGGTCACCGGCGCCGAGCGCGCGCTGCATCAGCACCGTATCGACGAAGCGGCCGAACTTGAAGCCCACCGCGCGCAGGATGCCGACCGTGCGGAAGCCGAGCCGCTCGTGCAGCCCGATCGACGCGATGTTCGCGCTGTCGCCGATGATCGCGACCATCTGGCGCCACGCGCCGTCCTCGCAGCGCGCGATCAGCGCCGACAGCAGCGCCCGGCCGATGCCGGCGCGGTGCCGGCGATGATCGACATAGACGGAGTTCTCGATCGAGAAACGGTAGGCGGAACGCGCCCGGTAGGGCGAGGCATAGGCATAGCCGACGACCTCATCGTCGATCGCGGCGGCGAGGTAGGGCAGGCCGCGGCCGAGCACGTCGGCGCGGCGGCGCGCGAGCTCTTCGGCAGAGGGCGGCACTTCCTCGAACGAGGCGAGGCCATGCCGCACGTGATGGCTATAGATCGCGTGCAGCGCGAGGATATCCGTATCCTTCGAGTCGCGTATCAGGATGGGCATGGCCTGGCTTCGATTCCTCCGGTGCGGCGGCGCGCCGATCGCGCGCGCCGGCAGGATCGAGCCGATCTCACGTCGCGCCAAGGCGATTTATCTGATGCGCGGCATCAGAAAATCTTGGCCAGGCGCGGCCAGGCGCGTTGTCCGCCGATCGGCCGCCGCCTAAGCTCGCCCGATGGGCTACCCGACCTTGCGACAGCTCATGACGTTCCTTGCGGCCGTGGACAGTGGAAGCATTACGGCGGCCGCCAAGTCGCTTCATCTCACCCAGCCGGCCGCCAGCCAGCAGCTGCGCGATCTCGAGCGCGCGCTCGGCGTGCGGCTGCTCGATCGCGCCAAGGGAAGGATCATTCCGACGCGCGCCGGCGAGGCTATACTGGCGGCGGCGCGGCGCGCGCAGAGCGCGGCGGACGACATTGTCGCGGCCGCGGCGCAAGCGCGCGACGGCGAGACCGGCCGCCTGCGCGTCGGCACCGGCGCGACCGCCTGCATCTACCTGCTGCCCGACATCCTCGCCCGCGTGAAGCGGCGCATGCCGCGGCTCGAGGTGACGGTCGCGACCGGCAATACGAGCGACATCGTCGATCGCCTCGAGGCGGGCGCGCTCGACATCGCGCTCGTGACCTTGCCGATCCGCGCGAGCCGCGCGCTCATGAAAACGCCGTTTGCGGTCGATCCGCTGCTGGCGCTCGTGCCGAGGAGCCTTGCGCCCGCAACGTCGGCGGTCGGCGCCGCGCAGCTCGGCGAGCTGCCGCTCATCCTCTACGAAGCCGGCAGCAACACGCGCACGATCGTCGATGCCTGGTTCCGCCGGGCCGGCGTCGCGGCAAGACCGATCATGGAGCTTGGCAGCGTCGAGGCGATCAAGCTGCTGGTCGAAAGCGGCCTCGGCGCATCGATCCTGCCCAACCTCTCCCTCAAGAAGGTCGCGCGCTCGACGGTGATCTGCCCGTTGCGGCCCGCGCTCAGCCGCGAGCTTGCCTATGTGCTGCGCAAGGACAAGGTGATCGACCGCGGGCTGCGCGTGCTGCTCGACGAGCTCGCCAAGGCGGCGGGCAAGTAGGGCGGTGGCGCTGAGAGCTGGCGCTCCGTAGGGAAATCGAATCCCTCTCACCGCGTCGACAGCGCGGCCGCCTCGCCAGATGCGTAACGGAGCAATTTGGCGGACCAGGCAGGATTCGAACCTGCGGTGGGCGTGAGCCAGCGGGTTAAGAGTCCGCGCCGTTCGGCCGCTACGGTAACTGGTCCAAAGCTGGATGGCAGCCCCTCTCAGAATCGAACTGAGGTCAACCGGGTCAGAGCCGATTGCTTTGCCACTAAGCTAAGGGGCATCATTGGTCAGGCTGGCTGGTCACGATCCAGCGGCCTCCGGTTTCCGGAACCGGCGCTCTTCCAGCTGAGCTACAGCCTGATGCGGTCGCGCCCGCCTTCGCGGCGCTGCGCGCACGCTTCGGCGGGCAGCCTTCGCGGACATTGGCTGGCCTGCCAGCCGAAGCGCATTGGCGCGAAGGCTGGTCCACCCTCGAGGTGCTGACCCTCGGACCTTTCGCTTATCGGGCGAGTGCTCTGCTGCTGAGCTAAGGGTGGCCTTGTTGGTGCGCGCTGGGAATTTCGAAATCCCGACCTGAGCTTTGTAGGAGCCCCGCTCTGCCTCTGAGCTAAGCGCGTGTGAAGTCAAGCAATGTTGCCCCCGCCTTCGCTCTTCGGCGCGGCAGCCGTAGGGTGGGCATGGCGCGATGCAGTGCCGCGCCGCGTGGGCAAAATCGCCGAAGCGCCGTGCCCACGCGCAGTGACAGTGCAGGCGATTTTGCCCACCCTACGCGTTTACTGGCTTGCCGAGCCGAAGCGCCGAAGGCGCGAAGGCTGGTACGCCGAGCGAGATTCGAACTCGCACTGAGCACGGTCTGAGCGTGCTGCCTCTGCCGTTGGGCTACCGGCGCAATCTCATCGCCCGCCTTCGCTCTTTCGAGCTACGGCGGGCACCCGCTTCCGCGAAGGCCTTGCCCGCCGAAGCGCAAGCGAAGGCGGGTGGAGCCCCAGCCGGGAATCGAAACCGGCTCTGCCGCTTACGGGGCGGCTGCATCGCCTCAATGCTTCAGGGGCAGATGGTGGCGACGCGACGCGTCACAAAATGGACAAACGGACGGCGCTTCCGCTGCGCGTCCCGAAAAAACGGGGGCGGTTGCACGAAGCGCCGTCCAATTCTGGACGTTCACGATGTCAAACAGCAAAAGTCTCTCGTCTTCGCGCATGCACGCGGAGTCGCGCCGCGCACGGGCACGGGTCGTCACGTCGTTCGACGCGCGCGCGGCCGCGAATGCGGGCGTGCGCCGGCGATTCATCTCGGGGTCTCTGGCTTGCGGTGTCGTCACGGGCCCATCGGGTCCCTCCTGCCTGTTGGCGGAGGGTGGTGGCCCGCCGCCGGTTATTCCGGTCGCTTCGATCCGAAGCGGGTCGGATCGCTCGTGGTCAGGCACCCGCCCTGCCGCGCGCAGACGGCGGCCCGCTCGCACGGTCGTTGGGACGACCAGGCGTTCGGGGCGCGGAGCGCGCAGCTATATGAGCCGTAATGGCGCATCGGGTTCCTCTTTTGCCGGCCGAGCCGCGGCCAGCAAGGCGATGCGTATGTCAGAATTTGCGGAAAAAATCAAGCGCGGCGTTACATTCGCGCGATGAACGACAAAGGTTTTGCTCGTCTGCGCGCGATGCTTGGGGTTTCATTCGATCGCGCGATGAAAGGGATCAATAGCGAAAATTGCCGCGCCTCATGTTGAAATCGCTTTTAATTATGGGCGGAGCCCTTGAAACGAAAAACCCTTGCGCGCGATGCGCGCCGGCAACACTCGGGAGGAAATCATGTTTCGCGATCTCGCGGAGGGCTCTCAGGCGCTCTTGAGCGCCGCCGCGAGCCTGAGCGCGTGGTCGGAGAGGACCGACGTCTCCTCCTTGAAGCTCGCCGGCGGCTTGAGCGGCATGCCCTCCCGGCGCGGGATCACGTGCACGTGCAGATGAAACACCACCTGGCCGCCGGCCGGCTCGTTGAATTGCTGCATCGTGATGCCGTCGGCGCCGAAGACCTGCATCGCGGCGCGTGCGATCTTCTGCGCCACCATCATGACGTGGGCGAGATCGTCCGGCTTGACGTCGAGAATGTTGCGCGCCGGCGCCTTGGGGATCACCAGCGTGTGGCCGGGCGAGCGCGGCATGATGTCGAGGAACGCGAACGCGCGCTCGTCCTCGTAGACCTTGTGCGAGGGCAGCTCGCCGCGCAGGATTTTCGCGAAGACGTTGTTGGGATCATAAGCTTGCATCGCGTTCCCCTGTAGGGTGGGCAAGATCGTCCTTGCGATTTTGCCCACGCGGAATATCGAGGGTCTTGTACGCGTGGGCAAAATCGCCAGCAAGAGCTACCGCGTTGATGCGCAGGGCCGGCGATTTTGCCCACCCTACGCGTCTTCCTCCGCCATATCCTTGCGGAACGGCGCGAGCTCGCCGAGCTCGCGGCCGGCCGCTTCCACGTAGGCGCGCTCGCGCTCGAGGTAGTCCGCGATGGCGCGGCGCAGCGACGGGTTCTCGATGTAGTGCGCCGAATAGGTGGTGGTGGGCATGTAGCCGCGCGCGATCTTGTGCTCGCCCTGCGCGCCCGCCTCGACGCGCGGAATCTTCCTGGCGATGGCGAAGTCGATCGCCTGGTAGTAGCACAGCTCGAAATGCAGGAACGGATGATGCTCGATCGCGCCCCAGTGGCGGCCGAACAGCGACTCCGAGCCGATGAAGTTGATTGCGCCCGCGACGTAGCGGCCCGCGCGCTTCGCCATCACCAGGAGGATGCGGTCGGCCATCTTCTCGCCGACGATCGAGTAGAACTCGCGCGTCAGATACGGCCGGCCCCATTTGCGCGAGCCGGTCTCCATGTAGAAGGCGAAGAACGCGTCCCACACCGATTCGGTCAGGTCGGCGCCGGTGAGCCACTCGACCGCGATGCCGTTGGCAAGCGCGTCGCGCCGCTCGCGCTTGATCACCTTGCGCTTGCGCGCCGCGAGCGCGCCGAGGAAATCGTCGAAGCCGGCGTAGCCGGCATTCTCCCAGTGGAACTGCTGGTCGGTGCGCTTGAGGAAGCCGCGCTCGGCGAGGAAGTGCCACTCGCGCTCGGGCATGAAGGTGACGTGCGCCGACGAGGCTTCGCGCAGGCGCGTGAGCTCGATCAATCCTTGCGCCAGCGCCGCCTCGACCTCGTGGCTGCGCGGGCCCGGCGCGGCGAGCAGGCGGCGCCCGGTCGCCGGCGTGAACGGCACCGACACCTGGAGCTTCGGATAGTAGTCGCCGCCGGCGCGCTCATAGGCCTCGGCCCAGCCGCGGTCGAACACGTATTCGCCGCGCGAATGCGACTTCAGGTAACACGGCGCGACCCCGAGCACCTGGCCGCGTTCATCTTTCGCCACGAGGTGCTGCGGCGCCCAGCCGGCGCGCGCCATGGCCGAATTCGAGATTTCGAGCGAGGAGAGAAACGCGTGCGAAATGAAAGGATTGTAGGGGAAAGCCGAAGAGCTTTCTCCGGCGTCGGGATTGGCGCAGGCGTCCCAGGCCGTGGCCGGGATATCGGCGATCGACGGTAGCACGTTGATGCGCAGGCCGGTGCTCATGGCGCCCGGTCCCGGCAGCCCGGGAAGTTGATGCGGTTTCGCATGTTCACATCATGCCTCAAGGCTAGGCCCGAAAGCCTTCGAAAATCATCTGGTCCGCCCACGCGCCGGCGCGTTGCCGCTGCTCCGGCGTGCGCACCGTCCAGGTCAGCACCGGGATGCCGATCCGGCGCGCGAGGCGCGTCGCCGGCGCCGGCAGATCGTCCACCCGGTAAGCGACGAAATCGGGGCGCGTGACCGGCGCATGCAGGAGATGGGCCATGCTGCAGCGCTGCCATTCGTTCAGGTACTGCCATTCGCGCGCCTTGTAATGCCGTTCGGCAACGATCCCGCGCGGCACGTCTGGGACGAGACGCCGCAGCCTGGCGACCACGTGCGGGTCGAACGACATGGCGGCGGCCGGCCCCGCATAGTCCGTGAGCACGCGTGCGACCCGCGCGAGCAGCCGCTCGTCGCGGTCGAAGGCGCTCTTGATCTCGACCGCGAGCGCGACGCGCCGGCCGATCCGCTCGCACAGCTCGCCGAGCGTCATCATGCGGTCGGCGGTCGCGCGAAACGGCACGGATCGCAGCTCGACGGCGGTCCGGTCGACGAGGCGCCCGCTGCCCTCGGTCAGCCGGCCGAGCGTCGCATCGTGGTGCACCATCGCGTCGCCGTCGCGGCTCAGCTGCACGTCGGTCTCGATGCCATAGCCGGCGTCGATCGCCGCCGCGAACGCGCTCGCGGTGTTCTCGATGATGCCGCGCGCGGCATCGTGCAGGCCGCGATGCGCGATCGGCCGCGCCGTGAGCCAGTCGAGATCGGCCATTGCGAGCTAAGTCAGCCGACCTCGAACAGGCCCTCGACCTCGACGGCGGCGTCGAGCGGCAGCACCGCGACGCCGACGGTGGTGCGGGCGTGCCGGCCGGCGTCGCCGAACAGCGCGACCATCAGGTCGGAGGCGCCGTTCATGACCTTCGGCCCGTCGAGGAAGGCGGGATCCGAATTGATGAAGCCGCCGAGCCGCACCACGCGCTTGACCTGGTCGGGGCTGCCGAGCGCGGCCTTGACCTGGGCGAGCACGTTGATCGCGCAGGCGCGCGCCGCCTTGGCGCCGTCCTCGGCCGAGACGCCGGCGCCGAGCTTGCCCTTGGCGACGAGCTTGCCGTCGGGGCCGAAGCAGAGCTGGCCCGATACCACGAGCATCGGCCCGGCGCGCACAAATCCGACATAATTGGCGACGGGCGCCGCCGGCGTCGGCAGCGCAATGCCGAGCTCCGCAAGCTTGCTCTCGATTCCGGCCATGATCCGCTCCACTTGACTGAATGCCGATGGATGAAGGGTTTACGCTGCATCGATCGCCCAGGATCGCGCCAAGCCGGCGGCAGCGCGGCGAAATTTGCGCCATTCGGATGGCATCGCGCAAGCCGCGCGCTTGCGCCCGTTGCGGCGTGCGCGGGCCGCGCCTATTTTGCCCCGATGGGCGAAGCAAGCGACGAATCCCTTGGGGAGGCCACCCTCGATGTCGACACGCACGTGTCTCCTGCCGGCTTGTGCGGTGCTGTCCGCGATCCTGCTGTCGGGCGCCGCGCCGGTGCCGGCCGCCCCGGCGCCGGCCGCGCCGCCGGCCGCCGTCGTGCTGACGCCGCACCGCGCGATCTATGATCTCAAGCTGCTGCGCACGCGCGGCCGCGGCGACATCGAGGCCGTGCGCGGCCGCATCGTCTACGATTTCTCCGGCAGCGCCTGCGCGGGCTACGCGCTCAACTTCCGCCAGGTGTCCGAGATGGAGAGCACCGAGGCGAGCAAGTCGGTGCTGAGCGACCTGCGCTCGACCACCTGGGAGGAGGGCGGCGCCAAGCGCTTCCACTTCACCTCGCAGAACTACGTCAACGACCGCAATGTCGACACCGTCGAGGGCAATGCCGAGCGCGACGCCAATCACGTCGAGGTCAAGCTCGACAAGCCGACCGACAAGTCGTTCGACCTCGAGCGCGCCATGGTGTTTCCGACCGAGCAGATGCGCCTCATCATCGAGGCGGCGCGCGCCGGCAAGACCATCCTGCAGCTGCCGGTCTATGACGGCTCCGACAATGGCGAGAAGGTCTACAGCACCATGACGGTGATCGGGCACGCGATCGGGCCGGACGTGAAGGTGACCGATGCGGCCGCCGGGCAGGCTGCCCTCGCCGGCCTCACGCGCTGGCCGGTGACCATCAGCTACTTCGACCGCAACGACAAGCAGCGCGGCGAGCAGACGCCGGTCTATGCGATCAGCTTCGAGCTCTACGAGAACGGCATCTCGCGCGCGCTCGAGCTCGACTACGACGATTTCGTCGTCGCCGGCACCATGAGCCGGCTCGACATCAAGCCGCCGCCGGAATGTAAATAAGCGCACGCGCCGTAGCGCCGTAGGGTGGGCACGGCGCGTGGCGCGCACTGTGCGCGTGGGCAAAATCGGCGATGCGCCGTGCCCACGCGGAGAGATCGTGCAGGCCGATTTTGCCCACCCACGCACTCGCAAGATCAGCTCGGCGTGCGCGGCTGCCTCGGAGTTGCCCCCTCATAATACCGCCGGGAGGAGCCAACTTTGCCGTATTTCGTGTATTGTATGGACGCTGATTTGGGGACGCGGCGTGCCTGGGGTATGCCGCATTGGAAATCGGGGGACGGGGACTCTTGGTTCGCGTGAGTGTGGCGTCCGTCGCCGCGGGGTCGGCGGGACTGACATTGGCCTTCAGTCTGTGCGCCTGGATGATGCTCGGCGGCGAGCCGGCAGACGTCGGAACGCGCGCGCAGGTGGCCGGCGTTTCGGTCTTCGGCACGATCCATTGGCGGCTGCCGCGCTACGGGACCGCGGTGCTGCCAGCGGATGTCCCGAGCGCGCCACCGACGCGCTTCGCGAGCCTGGGCAACGCCACGTTCGAGTCCCGCTGGGCGACCGACAAGTCTTCCGACACGCCGACCGTCGCGGCGTTCGTCCCCTCCGCGTTCGGCAACCGGTTCTCGCCCGCGTCGCCCGCGCCGCGCACCCGCTCCCTGCAGCCGTCATTGACCTTCAGCGACCGCTTCGCCGGTGCGATCGCGTCGGGCGCCCCGCAGGCCCAGTTCGCGCTGGCGTCCGTGCCTGCGACCATCCATCCCGCGCCCACCGTGGCGCGGGCTCGCGCGCCGCACGCCGCCGCGCGTGCGCTGGTCGCGCGCGTCGCGCCCAAGGGTCAGGAGCGTCAGGCGCGTCCGGCGGTCGCGTCCTACCGGGTCGCGAGCCTCGCTGAGGCGCCGATCCGCACCGCCTACGCGTCGGCCGATGCGGCGAGCCGGGATGCGGCCATCGACGATTCGCTGCTGAAGACGATGACGCCGCGCGATCCGGCGCCGAAGGAGGCGGCGACGAACCCCGACATGAGCCACACGGCGATCTACGACATCACGGGGCACATGGTCTATCTGCCGAACGGGCGGCGCATCGAGGCGCATTCCGGCCTCGGCGAGCACATGGACGACCTCGGCTCCGTCAGCCTGCGCGACCTCGGTCCGACACCGCCGGGCGTCTACGACCTCACCATGCGCGAGGCAAGCTTCCACGGCGTCGATGCGATCCGGCTCAATCCGGTCGACGATGGCGAGATGCACGGCCGCGACGGCATCCTGGCGCATCCCTACATGCTCGGCCCGAACGGCCAATCCAACGGCTGCGTGTCGCTCAAGGACTATGACGCGTTCCTCGCCGCGTTCCGCCGCGGCGAGTTCAACCGGCTCGTGGTGGTCGAGCGGCTCGACAATGCGCCGGGCCGGCAGACAGCGACCGGATGGATCGCCGACAAGTTCAGGCGACTGTTCGGGCGGTCGTGACGCAGGGCGCGGATTGCGGGCGTGCCGTTGCCCGTGCGTGCCGTCGCGCTCGTGATCTCAGGTAACGATGGGCGCGATCAGCTCGCGCCGAGCTCGGAGAAATCCTCCTCGCAGAACTCGGCTTCGCCGCGCCGGCCTTCGTTGCGCGCCGCCGCTTCCTGACGGCGCAGCTCCACCCGCCTGATCTTGCCCGAGATCGTTTTTGGCAGCTCGGCGAATTCGATCCGGCGCACGCGCTTGAAGGGCGCGAGGCCGGCGCGCAGATGGCGGAAGATGGCGAGGGCCGTGTCGCGCTCGGGCCGGTAGCCGGGCGCCAGCGCGATGAAGGCCTTAGGGACAGCGAGCCTGATCGGATCGGGCGAGGGCACCACCGCCGCCTCGGCGACCGCGG